>Ga0302319_10015047_pt1 | contig 14364 bp, 13 predicted proteins | sample Bog_T0_2_FD_203319 | JGI IMG/M metagenome (GOLD analysis project Ga0302319, IMG submission 203319) | Peat permafrost microbial communities from Stordalen Mire near Abisko, Sweden - Bog_T0_2 | ecosystem: Environmental > Terrestrial > Soil > Wetlands > Peat | place: Sweden: Abisko, Stordalen Mire... | reverse complement strand
ACGACGGCGATTTGGAGATGTTTCGGCTCGACCGCGCCTTATACTCACCGATGCATTATCCGGGCGACTACGGGTTTATTCCTGGCACGCTGGCCGACGATGGCGACCCACTGGATATTCTCGTGCTTGTGGATGAAGCGAGTTTCACCGGCTGCCTCATGGAAGCAAGGCCCGTAGGGGTGCTGCGCATGCAAGATGGGGCCGAGAGCGACGAGAAGATTCTGGCCATCCCTACCCGCAATCCGCGTTTCGAAAACATCCATACTATGGACCAGGTTTTCCCGCATGTCCGGCGAGAAATTGAGCATTTTTTCTCCATTTACAAAGAGCTGCAAGGCGCCCAAATGAAGATGGAAGGCTGGGGTGGGCCACGCGAGGCGCGTAAAGTGATTACCGATACCCGGCAGGCGTATCTGGATCGGCGCGCCAAGCAGGAAAAGGATGCGCAGGCCTAGGAGGCGCGCTGCTCCCGTAATTCCTTAAACCCACTCACCTTGACGCATTAAAGGCACCGGATGTCCGCCAGGTAACACTCCATCTATGTCGAGTTTCCCGGAGCCGATCATCCAATCCACGTGGATCAAGCTTTCGTTTGCGCCCTTAGCGGCAAGTTCAGCCTTGCTTAAGGCATTTCCGTCAATTAAGCAAGTGCTGTACGATTGGCCCAGCGCGATGTGGCTGGCGGCGTTTTCGTCGAACAGCGTGTTCCAAAATAACAGACCACTTTGCGAGATAGGCGACGAGTGAGGAACCAGCGCAACTTCGCCCAACCTTCTCGCACCCTCGTCTGTGCCAATCATGCTTTGCAATACCGCTTCGCCTTTCTTGGCGCTGGCGCGAGTGATAGCGCCCGCCTTGAATTCCACCTGAATGCCTTCAATCAAAGTGCCTTGATAAGAGAGAGGTTTGGTGCTGGTGACCAAACCATCCACGCGGTCTTTGTGAGGCGTCGTGAAGACTTCTTCGGTGGGCATGTTGGGAAAACCGAAAATGCCATTCTTGGCGGTCGAGCCGCCGCCGCACCACAGATGATCGTCGGCTAGACCAAGCGTCAGATCGGTGCCGGGGCCCTGGTATTTTAGGGCAGAAAAACGCTGGTCATTCAGCAACTTTACCCGGCTTTGGAGTTGTGCGCCGTGGGCGCGCCAATTGGCCACTGGGTCTGGAACATCAATGCGTGTGGTGCGAAAAATAGCCTCCCAGAGTTGGCGCAGAGCGTCCGTTTCGTCCAAGTCTGGAAACACCAGCTTAGCCCAGGCAGGCGTGGCTGCGGCGACAATCGTCCAATTGATTTCGTGCCGGGTGATGAGTTCCAGCGGAGGCCGGCTGGCTTTGGAAAAGGCGACGTTGGCGCGGGAAACTTTGGCGGCGTCCTGGCCAGCGAGCAGCGCGGGGTTGGCGCCGGTGATGGCCAGACGCGCGGAGCCGGCGCGGTAGGCCGCGGCTAAGCCATCTTGTAACCAGCCTGCGGCGCGATCAAAGCTTTCGTCGGGGGCGTAGCTATAACGCGCAAGAGTGGCTTCGTCGTCGGTATAGAGCGTTGTCACCAGCGTGGCGCCCGCGCGGTACGCGTGTTCGGTGATACGCCTCACCAGAGGCACTGCTTCGAGTGGCGCGGTGATGACCAGTTCTTGCCCAGGGGCTAAACCTAGCCCAACTGTAACGGCAACTTCGGCCAGGCGGTCAAGCTTCGTCTCTAGAGCTTCCGCGGGACTGTGATCGATGGCTAACGGCATAAAACTCAATTATCGACCCTCCACTTATATAATGTTGGCCAGCATGAGAAAAATTTCGATCGGTTTGATAGCGGTTTTAGTATTGAGTGTTTCGGCTTTGGCCAAAGACAGCGAAAAGGCATTCCTCGGGCGCTGGGATTTTGACATGACGGGTGAGCACACGGTGGGCGCGAACTGGCTCAGCGTTGAGAAAAAGGGACCGACTGGCTACGAGATCTGGTTCCAACCAACAGGCGGCCATGTGCATACAGTGGCGGATTACAAGTTCGACGGCGACCATCTGGTCCTGCATGTCACTCCACAAGAAACCTGGGATCTGACAGCCACCGGCGGCAAATTGACCGGAACCGACAAGCGTGGCGATAAATCGCGCGACGTAACAGGAGTGCGCGCGCCCGAATTGAAGCGTAAAGCGCCGAAGGCTTGGTCGGAACCGGAAGCTTTGTTCAACGGCAAAAATCTGGATGGTTTCGAACCGATTGGCGATCCTTCGAAAAGCCATTGGGTGGTGAAAGACGGTTTTTTATTGAACGAAACGCGCGGCGACAATTTGAAAACGACCCGCACTTTCGACGATTTCAAAGTACATTTCGAAGTAAACTGCCCCGACGATGCCAACAGCGGGTTCTATCTGCGCGGCCGCTATGAAGTGCAGCTTGAGTACGCAAAGGAGAAGGAAGTTCCCGACCGCTCCATGGGTTCGGTCTACGGACGGCTCGCACCTTCGAGCGAATTGCCGCGCACTCCGGGCAAGTGGGAAACATTTGACATCACGTTAGTGGGCCGTATGGTGACGGTGGTGCGCAACGGTGTGACCGTGATTGATCACAAAGAAATCGCTGGCATCACCGGCGGTGCCCTGAATGCCGACGAGGGCGAGCCCGGACCTTTCTATATTCAAGGCGACCACACCGGCGGCCTGATGTTCCGCAACATCACCGTCTCCATCCCTAAGAAATAAGCTGCTGCGCGTCATGGCCGGTTACTCCGACGATCTCGCCCAAGTGCGCCAAACGCTGGATACCCGCTATGACGCCGCTTAGCCCCTTTTCATGAAGGACGCAACCGGTACCCGAACACCGCGAAATTCTAATGTCTCGCCCATGCGCGCCTCCGTTGTTCCTTCACTCGTCATCACAGTGACGGTTTGAGTTTTGCGATAGATCAGCCAGACTTGTTCGGCGCCATGTTCCAGATAGAGAACCGCTTTGCGCTGTAGTTTTCGATTACTGGGCGAAGCAACTTCCACCGCGAGTTCGGGCGCGCCCTCTAACCAGCCGTCGTTATCTTCGGCATGGTTCCAACGCTCTAGGGACACCGCAGCCAGGTCTGGCGCCGGCATCGAACGACCGCCGAGAGTACAGGCGAAGTCATTCCCAACGATGTAACCAAGTTCTTCTAAGGGAGCGACCTTCCCACGCAGACGTCGGACAATCGCGGCGTGCCAAACCTTCCCGGCCGGGGACACGATGAGTTCTCCTTCAATGAGTTCTTCCTTCTGGCCGTCCTCGCGGTCCGGCCGCAACATGAACTCTTCCAGCGAAAGCGGGATGTTTAACGCCGTGCTCACGGATTGATTATCCCAAAAACCGGGCGGGGACATAGAAGCCGCGCCCGGTTCCCCTGCCCTTATTTTCCGGGCCGAGTGTGTGTATGGCCGCGGAAGGCAGGTTGAGCCTTTCGCCTAGTGGGAATCCGGGCCGGAAGCGAAGAGCGTGTCCCTTTTCCGCTGTCAATGCCACTAACCGTCAAAACCCTTAAGCTTTCTGGTCTCGCGCCGCAAGCAGTTCGCCTCACTGGCCACTGTGCCTCCGATCCGAAAAGCAAAAAGGGGACATTGCGGCGTTCTGTCCAAAACGCCTCGAACGGCGGATCACATGTAGCAGCGGTGTCCCTTTTGCGCCGCTCACCGCCACATTGCCCACGTCCTCTAAGCACTGAAGTCCTCGGTAACCGTATATGATTACCCAGATGCCGACACAAACAGAAAAGGCGCGCACGTTTCGTGCATTACACGAGCGCGCCCACGCCTTCATCATTCCAAATCCCTGGGACGCCGGCTCAGCCAAATTGCTAACGCATCTCGGATTTGAGGCGCTGGCTACCACCAGCGCCGGCTACTCTTTTTCAGCAGGCCGACCCGACAACACCACGCCGCGCCAAGAAATGCTCCTCCATTGCGCCGCAGTCGTGAACGCCACAAACTTGCCGGTGAGCGGAGATCTGGAAAACGGTTTCGGCGATTCTCCAGAAACCGTGGCCGAGACCATCCGCCTAGCCGCAGCCGCCGGGCTCGCAGGATGTTCCATCGAAGATTCCACCGGCCACACCGGTCGACCGGTTTATGAGTTCGAACATTCCGTAGATCGAGTCCGCGCCGCAGTCACCGCCGCCCGCGCTCTTCCATTCCCATTCACCTTGACCGCCCGCGCCGAGAACCATATTGTAGGCCGCCCAGACATCAAAGACACAATCCGGCGCTTACAGGCGTACCAAGAAGCCGGCGCCGATGTTCTCTTTGCGCCCGGCCTCGCCACGCGCGAAGACATCTCGGCGGTCGTTCATTCAGTCGACCGGCCCGTGAACGTTTTACCACCCGCTGGATTCAATTTATCCGAGCTTTCGGCACTGGGCGTCCGTCGCGTAAGCGTCGGTAGCGCACTGGCACGTGCGGCGCTGGGTGCGTTCATGCGCGCCGCGAAGGAGATGCACGAACACGGCACATTCACCTTCGCGGAGCAAGCAATGCCTTATGGCGAATTGAATACCCTCTTCAGCAGCTAAGCGTTCCAACTTTCCGGCGACTAGCACGCAGGTGTCTAAGAGAAAATTCAAACATGCTCGCTGTGGAATTGAAATTCGAGTCTGAGGCACGCGGCGTTTCCGACGCCAAGGACGCCAAGACAGACGCTATTAACTGGCTAATTGGAGCCCTTGTTCGCAATGGGAGTCTGCTGGAAGAGTTCTTACTGGAAGACGAATTCGAGGAGTGGACGGTTTACGGTATTGCACCGGCACGGGACGCATTCCACGAGCGAAGCTGGAACGATCTCGTTCGGCAGCGCATGGGCGAACTCTTGCCGGCCAAGTTAAAACACCCATGCATTCGGTTCTTGGGCGTGGTACCGGAAACGGCCCCCGCTTGCCACTGCGCCGAGCCGAAAGGTTTTTTCCTTTTTACAACGTTTTTACATGCCGAGCCCCCGGTGTGGTGTCTCCACTGTAAAGGCGTTGTTCCTCTCTATCGTCTTCCCCGCGCCGCATCTGGCGAACACTCTGGTTTGCTTACATGGAAAAGCAACTACCAGGCATGTGACACTCTTCAAATGAATTGCACAGTGGGTGAGCGATTTGGCACGCGCGAGATGTCCGATCTCAAGAGCCGGCTATCCCGATCGGGCTTGGCCGCTTGCACGGAAATTCAGCGTCTGACCGGTCAAGCTGTTTACTACTATCTTTATCGGGGGGACGGCCGAAGTAGTGCTTCAGAACTCCGCCGAAAATGCCCGGGTTGCGGAGGGGCATGGCTGCTCGAGGAGCCGCCTCACCACAAGTTTGATTTCAGATGCGACCAGTGTCATTTGTTATCCAACATCGCTTGGAAACTGCGCTAGAGTTGCCCGCGGAACGGTGCATTCAACCATTCCACCTCTTCCAGCGACTAACCAATTCCTGCGCCGCACTCGGCCACTCGCTGTAATGAAAGGCAAATCCGGCTTCCGCAAGCCTTCCTGGGATAACCTGGCGGCTTTTCAAAATAAGTTCTGATTCCGTTCTCATGAAGATCGCACCGAGTTCCACCATCCAATGTTGCAGCGGCAATCCCGGCACGCGCCCCCAAGCTTCGCGGAGGGCGCGCATGAAATCGCGATTACGCAGTGGATTCGGCGCTGCTAGATTCACCACGCCTTCGAACCCTTCGTGCGCAATAAGCCATTCAACGGACCGGGCGAAATCGATTTCGTGAATCCACGAAACAAATTGTTCCCCAGAGCCTTGCGGCCCGCCAAGACCATGACGAACCAAGCCGAGCAGCACATCGAATGCGCCCCCACGGTCGGCGCTAAAAGTGATGGCGCTGCGCATACCGACTTTGCGGGTGCGCGGGGTCGGTTGCGCGAAGAAGGCCTGCTCCCAACCCTTGGCAACATCGATCGAGAAATTCCAAGTGTCGGCCGCGCCGGGCTCGTTGCCACCCAATTCGCCATGCGCCTCGTCCATGGGGCGGTCCAAAGCGTGCCGGTAAATGGTAGCCGTGCTCGCGTTAAGCCAAACCTTCGGAGGGCATCGCGATGCGCCGATGACGTGATTGAGCAGTTTCGTACTGAGAACGCGCGAATCCATAATCTCTCGCCGATTCGCTTGGTTATAACGGCAATTCACACTTCGACCCGCAAGGTTGATACAGACATCGCTGTTCTCCAACACCTCTATCCAAGGGCCTTCCGTGCGGCCGTCCCACGGAAGAACAGGCCACGCTTCCTTTTGGGGATGGCGGCTGAGCACCGTAACCTTATGTCCCGACGCATGGAAGTAGCGCGCCAGAATATGGCCCACTTGGCCACTGCCGCCAGAAATGACGATATTCATGCCAGATACCGTCGCCACTCTTCCGACTCAGCCACTTCTTTCACCACCGCATTGCGTTCGTCTAAAAGCTTGCGCATGTAGCGCTTCAGAACGAGCCATTCAACGACACGGCCCAAAACAGGCACGGGCGCCGCGAAACGAAAGACATCTTTCATCTCCGTTTCTTCCGCTGAGATCGAGCGGAAGTAATGATCGTGCTGCATGGAGTGAAAGGCGCCCCGCAACATGGTGTCTTGAAAATAATGCGGGCTTTCGAAAGCCGTAATCTGGCTGGTGAGCCGTTGGCGCACACAGAAGTGACGCGCTCGCCAAGTCACTTGTTCGCCCAAGACAAGCAAGCCCGACGTCACACCCCCTGCCGCCAAAACTTGTTCCCCGAAGTGAACATTGCCTTTCAAATGCACTTCCACACTGCGCGCCAGATCAAAGCACCGTTGAATAGGCGCATGAATCGAAGTGAGGGTGACTAGCGTGGCCATAATAGTCTGTTATTTCTGTCTATTCAGAAATAACAGACTATTGCGCCTATGTCAACAGACAACGGCAATTCGAGCGTTCTATTCCAGCTTCGTCGTCTTCCCGCTTCCGTAATACAAGCCGTTAAACAGCAACTTAAACGTCCCGTGCGGCTGGCCTCGGAATGTCACTTCGGGTCCGAGCACGATCATCTTCCCTTCGCCCACTGACGCTTCCGCCACCGCCACGCCACCGTTCAAGTACTGTTGTCCCCAAGCCCAACCGCTATCCAAAGGCTTCGCGCTGTTGAACCAGGCAACCGGCTCAGTGTGTTTGAAAGACGCTTCCGGCAGCAGGTTGAACACCGGGCTGTTCTCAAAGAACACGTCCGTCTCTTCCGGCATGCCATAGGCGAGAGGATTGTTATTATTCAGGCGCACCTTGAGCAGCGACCCTGGTACATAATACTTATCGCGGCCTAACGGATGCGGTTTTCCGTCTTTGCCCATCTCGGTCAAGTGATTTTCTAACGGCACGCCCAGCAATTCCGCCATGCTGGTGGAGCTGCCAATCGTGACAACCGAACCACCAGCCGCGAGAAATTTCTGAATCTGCGGAAGGGTCGTTTCTTCAGTCATGCGGCCCAGATGCGAACGGTATTCCTCGGGAGTCTCCTCCGCCTTCGGAGCCCGGCCGCCAAACCCGCCGCCACCACCTCCACCAAACCCGCCCGTTCCCGCGCGGCGAAAGGCGCCGTCACTGAAGACGAGCACATCAAAATGTTCGCGCAAATTCCCGGCATCCAGCGTTTGCGGAAATACCAATTGAAACGGAAATTCGTACTGCTCAAACAGCCAGCGGTTCCAACCGGCAGTCATGAGGCCGCCATATTGGTCATATAAGCCAATGCGGATGGGCTTGAGCTTGATCGCGTCGCCAGTCGGCGCCTTGGCAACGGCATACGCTGCAACGCCGAGTTTCGCGGTCGCTTCAAGAATCGGATGCACGGCCGCGGCGGCAGGCACCCAAATGGCGCCGCTTGTCAGTTCATGCCCGTCCACCGCGATGGGTTTCGCCAACCAATACACGCTACAACCGGCCTTGAGCAGCCGGTTCACAGCAATAAAAGAATCGTTCTCGCGGTGATCGAGGATATAACCGGCAGGTTTGGACACACTCGTCACCAAAGCGGCAGGCGGATCTAACATGCCTTCCACTTTGACGAACGGCCCGTCAAAACCATCCAGCACGCGATCGAACTTTACTCCCATTTGAAAGGCGAGCGTCCAACCGGCGCTATCGTAAGGCGGCACCGGAGGTCCACCAGGATAGAGAAAATCATTGGGGTGATCTTGCGGCTCGAACATGTCCAAGATGTGCGGACGGAACGCTTGCGCCGTCTTAACCACCAACGAGCCAGCCGGGTAGTTCTTGCCGGCCACGCTGAAGGCTGCCGACGCTTTCATCACGGTGATGCCGGTCTTCAGCAACGCATCCACGAATTTCGTGGCGGTAGCGAAGTCTGGTTGATCCGACGGCATAATGTATCCGCGCGCATCGCGCATTTTCGGATCGTGTAAGACAGTTTGATACAGGTCAGATTTCAGCGACGCGGCACGCAACCCGCCTACGGAAAGGCCAGCGGGCATTTCATCTGGATTGCCGCCCGCCGCAGCGCCACCGCCACCGCCACCACCGCGGCGTCCGCCAGCGGCTTCACCCGTTTCCCCGGCCGCTTTCAGCGCTTCAATCCGTTTCGGCGTAATCGTCCAATGATCTTCCGAACCGTTTTGAATGGAATGCTTGCCCATCACGTATGAGTCATAGAGCAGCGTTTCGCGGTTCCGCGAGGCGTAATCTAACACCGCGCGATTGTTGACCATCTCATAATCGATCGATTGCCGGTAATGCCAGGTTTGCGGCGCAATCGGCAGCGGCCAGTCACCAGTGGGCAATTGTTTGTCGGCTACTAGCGGAATCTGAATCGGAGTCGGGCTGCCGATAATCTCGGTGAGCAAACCGATCATGTTGTGGAAGTAACAAATGGTGCGCAGACCGCCATTCCACCAAGTTGAATAATTCGCGCCGGAACGCTGCGCCGAACCGCCTTTGCCTTCCGCCACCAGGCGTTGATGCATAGCCGTTCCCACAGCTTCCACATCCAGCGGCATCAGGGGATCGAACGTGTAGTTGAACGGATCACGGAACGGCGGCATGAAAATCACCGCGCCCGCCGGACCCGTTTGGTGATGGTTATAAACAATCTCCGGAAACCATTCGGTAAACAACTGGTGGTTCATGTTCGTACTTTCCGGCATGTTCGACATGTAGAAATCGCGGTTATTGTCGTGGCCAATGTAGTGCTGGAACAGAAGAGGAAGATTATTGAGACTGCGCTTGGTGGGCTCGGGCTCGCGCATGTACCACTTGGCAACCAGTTCCTGGCCATCCGGATTGGCCAGCACGCAAAGCGTAATCGTGTCATCAAGGAAACGCATGAGTTCCGGATCTGCGCGGCTCACCATCTGGTAAACCTGTTCCATTTCCTGTTGCGAACCCACGGTTTCACTGGCATGCAGGCCACCGTCAATCCACACAATCGCTTTGCCTTCGTGCGCCAGCGCATGCGCTTGTTCGTCGGTCAAGCCTTCGGCGTGTGCCAGCTTCTGGGCAATCTGTTTGTAATGCTCCAGATTCTTGATGTTCGCCGGAGAACTGATAATCGCCATATACTGGCGGCGATTCTCCGATGTCGGGCCGATGTCCACCAGCTTCAAACGGTCTGATTCCGTCGCTAATTTATGCCAGTAAGCGTCAAGCTGGCTGTAACTAGCCATGTGATAGTCGTCGCCCAGATTGAAGCCTAAGGCTTCTTTCGGTGTAGTAATGCCAGCTACCGTTTGCCCGGCTGCCTGCATCACGGAGAAAAGTACGACAGCACCAAACAAACGACAGGTGTAAGACATTCGCGTTCCTTTGAAAGAAAAAAATCTTAGTGTTGGGGCGGAGGACCACCAGCGGGAGGCGGCGGACGGTGCGCCTCGCGGTCAGCGGCTTCTTTGGCAGCGCGTGCCTTGGCTGCTTCAATCTCATCGGCAAACAATTGGTGCGTCAACGGGTGGGCGTTGCCTTCGTGGCAAGTAAAGCAGCGAACGGCAGGCTTCCCTTCAAAGTTGTGCTCGTCGATCGCCGCCACCATGTCGATCATTTTGCGGGCAGTGCCTTTTTCCTTCTTGTCATCGGAGTCAAACTTGCGCTCCACGTGGCACAACGTGCATTGGTTGCCAAGTGACCACGCAAAATAGTGCATCGTGTCCATGAATTCGGAGGCAGGCATGTTCTTCAATGCATCGGTCTTCACATTCTTAAAGTGAACAGACGCCAGTTCTTCCGGTTTACGCAAGGGTTCGCCGGCGGCATCGTCTTGTTTCTCCATCACCGTGATGTTGTGGGCCTGCCGGCCGCCGGTTGAGGAGTCCTCGGTCAGCGTAAGAGTTTTGCCATCGGCGGAAAGTTCGTAGGTGCGGCTAAATCCGTCTGGTCCACCGGCCACTTCGCCTTTCACAACCACTTTGCTGCCTTCCACTGCGCCAATCAGCTCAGTCGGCACACCTTGATAGGGAAGCACTTTTGGCTTGCCATTCACAAAGAATGCAAGTTTGGCGCGTTGTTCGCCGCGCTGACCCCAGGTGCCCGTCGTTTCAGTGATTTGCAGCGCTTCTTCCTTAGTGCGGTTATTGAACACTGCGTTTTTCTGTTCGATGATTACCAGATACGTGATCACCGGCGGCCCCTGCCGCTTGCTCTTTTGCATGTCGGCGCGCCAAACACCAGACAGATCGGGCGTCTGACTCAGCAAAACAGTGCCTGAGAATACAGCAAGAGCAAATAGTTTTTTCATAAACAAAGATTGCCGAGAATTATATCATTCACGGCTGGGTCGCCACTTGCTGCGAGTTTCGTCCTCCCCAATAGACCGTGCAATCGTCCATATCGATCTTGTGAGGATAAGAGCCAGGTAATCCTAACTTCCCAACTTCGGCATCGGAACAGGATTGAACGGTGTCAAATTCACGCCGCGCAAACTGTTCTTTCAACTGTGCCTCGCTCACAAGGTGCTGCAATTTCTCCTCTTTCGGAGGCAACGCCACAGTATGGGTATAGGAGCATTCCATCCCGGAAGGTGGGCTGGTCTGCAAGGCGAAATAGACCAGCTCATCGGCGAAGATTCTCCCGCCCTTGGGAGTAACTTCAGCCACTTTCTTCGCTACTTTTTCGTATTCTTGCCACGTGGTTTGATCTGACATCTGCGCCAAAAAGCTGGTGAACATGAGCGCCATAAGACCACCCGCAAAAGCCGCGGGCCATTTGGGGCGGTCCCCGTAGCCCACCTTCGTCGCAATTGAATATAGGCCAGCCACACCAACAATCGTGACGAACGGCGTGAGCAAAAGATAGTAGCGGCTGAACGTGGGGTGTGGCGTGCAAAGGTAGGCGCCCTCCGCCAAAGAGATCCACGCTGCTAGATAGAACTCCGCTTTTTGCGGACGCGCCCAGTCACACTGTCTAACCAAAAACCAGCCGCCCGCGATACCGAGCAGCGCCAACATCAGACCTTGTGTGGAATCAACCAAACTGGTAAAAACCAACAGGTCATGGTGGTTCGCCATTGCCGAGGGCCAATCCACACGCCGGAAAATAGCGTGATACCGCACAACATTAAACAGAGTCTGTTCCGGACCCCTCAGATACAGCCACACCACCGGCAGAAACGCAATGCCAACGCCTACGATAAACGCTACTGATTTTCTTACGGCGATGTTGACACAATCAAAACGCCAAATCCAAATGAGCAACACCGGCAGGATAGGCGCTGTCAACAGCGATGAATCAGCCGCGATACCGCACAGCAAGCCCACTCCAAGCGGCAGCAAAAGATTGGAGCGCGCTGGCGTCGTCAACGCCAGTCGATAGGCGGCAACCGTGAAAAACAAACAAATCCCGTACGCTTGGCCGATCGTGGCGAACTGGAAGACAACCTCATTCAGGCCAATGAAGATGGCCGCGCACAAGGCGCAAGCGAGCCGCCATCGTGGCGCAGGAAAGCGCGCCAGCAGGTACTGCGCGGTGAGCAGCATTGCCCCCATAGAGAACAGAGTCGCCGCCACGTGGATCGGCTGCCAGTGTTGTCCAAAGATCCGGATGATGCCGGCATTGAGAAATGCGTTCAACGGAGTCTGCGGAAAACAGAAGTCCAAGTACGGAAGCTTGCCAAGCGAAATTTGCTGGGCGGCAATCAGGTGGTACCCTTCGTCCCAAACAAACGCGCCCGTGACTGCGTACCAAATGCTTCCGGCGGTAATGGCCAGAATCAAGGAGCCAAGTATGAGCTTCGCTAGAGTGCTAGTCGTAGCATCCGCCGTTTCCGTCATGACTGCATCCACTGTTTCGTTCGTCATTGAGCCTCCTTTTTCTCAATGTAGCGAATGTCGCGAGGAACCACCGATATACACTGTCTTGAGGTAGACGATCAGCGGATCGTCCATTTGTGTTGGCCTAAAGGGGTGTCGATTGGAAGAATTGCTTCAACCGTCGCATTTAACGATTGTGATGTTCGTCATGGGCTTTTTTTTCGTCCTTCCTTTTTGGAAGATTTGCGCGAAAGCTGGATTCCCGGGAGCTTTGGGCCTTTTGATACTTGTGCCGATTTTGAACTTTGTGTTTCTGCTCTGGCTAGCATTCGCCAAGTGGCCCAGCCTAAGCAGAAACACGTAGGGGAAAATGCCGGTGTGGCAGCGGCTTCCTCGCCGATGCGTCCGAACTTCGCCGGCCATAGCGGCCTTTACGGTCAAATGGATTCCACTGGCGTGCGCGTTTCTCGTTCGTAATTTCGATCTCGTCGATCCTAATTAGCTATGGCTTAGCTGTGAAAAGGCTTGAGTCGGCGGTTCGATTCCGTCCCAGGCTGCCATCCTTTCAACACCTTGCCTTCGCTTACGAGATAATCAAGAAGAGCCGGAGAATATGCAAACGATTACCCTGAAACCCGAACGCCTCGCCGAGCTAGAAGATTACGCCAAGGCCCACGGACAAACGCCCGCCGATGCATTGGATGAACTGCTTGAGGCGCAATTGGCATGGGAGAAGCAGGATTATCGGGAAGCAGTCGAGGGCATACGTCGTGGCCTGGAAGATGTGAAGGCCGGCCGCGTGCAGGATGCCGAAGAGTTTTTGGAAGAATTGCGCGTAGAGCATGGCTTTCCGCGTTAAACTCACTGCCACCGCAAGACAGGAAGCGCGTGAAATTCTCACCTGGTTGCGCGAAGAATCGGCGGGAGAAGCGGCCCTCAGATGGTTTGAAGGGTTGAAAAGGGCCATTGCTTCGCTGCGCGAGTTCCCTGCCCGCTGCGCCATTGCTCCCGAAAGTGAAGTTTTTCCGGTAGAAGTGCGGCAACTCATTTATGGCCGTAAGCCGCATCAATATCGCATCCTGTTCAACATCGAGGCCGATCTAGTGTGGATTCTGCATATCCGCCATGGGCGGCGCGATAGGCTCACGCATTAGGCTACACGCCCGCAAATTTTTACATGCGCCTCTTGACTAAGTGAATAAGTTAACGCTATGATTGAAACTCGGAAGGTAATCAATATGATTTCAATCACATGTCAATGGCTGAGGCTCTCAACCCTCACCGGTACGGCTTCATCTGAAGCACCGTATACCGGCATGCGATTGGTCTTCCGGCCCAACGATATAGCTCACTGGGTAGAGCAACAGACTGAAAATCTGTAGGTTGCGGGTTCAACTCCCGTTATCGTTACCAAAAGCCTGATCCGATTCTTTTGTAGGCCGCGCGCCATTTCCTCTTTTTCTGGGAAATAGCGCACCAGACGCGGCGCTCTGCAAGAGACCGAAACTGCCGATCCCCCCTGTTGCAAACTGTCCATTCGATTTCAGAATGGCATTTGCCCCAGTAAGTCGGCTCTTAGTCTCTTCCGCGCAATATTTGTAGGCCAAAAAAGAATCGGATTTTTATCAACCATTAAACAAACTAAGTAACTTGGAGGTGTACTTATGTTTTGGAAGCGAATTATTGTTGGTGATCAGGAGCGGGCGCTCGTTACAAAGAATGGCCGCTTCGGCGGAATTCTGGCGCCCGGCGACCATCGCCTGTTCGCCGCGCCCGGAGTGTCTCTCGGTGTTGAGAAATTCAACGTCCGCGAGCTCGTCTTCCAGAGCACCTGGGCGGATTATCTGGCGAAAGAGCGTCCAGAGGTGGCCGACCGCCACTTCACGCGCGTCGAGACGAACGATTTACAGGTTGCCATGATTTACGTCGATGGCAAGCTGTTTAAGGTGATGCTGCCCGCCAAGCGCATGTTGTTCTGGCGCGGCGCGGTGGAAATCACCGCCGAAGTCGTAAATGTGGTCGACGACCCTCAAATCGCGGCCCAGAAGCTGCCGGCGTTAGAACGCCTGGGAAAGGAATCTCTGGCTTCCTTTAGTCTGGTAGAAGAGGCGAAGATCGGTCTGTTGCATGTGGACAATCGGTTTGTGCGCACTCTTCCACCTGGCAAATAT
>Ga0302319_10015044_pt1 | contig 14366 bp, 9 predicted proteins | sample Bog_T0_2_FD_203319 | JGI IMG/M metagenome (GOLD analysis project Ga0302319, IMG submission 203319) | Peat permafrost microbial communities from Stordalen Mire near Abisko, Sweden - Bog_T0_2 | ecosystem: Environmental > Terrestrial > Soil > Wetlands > Peat | place: Sweden: Abisko, Stordalen Mire... | reverse complement strand
GGGGGCCGCAATGCCGAAATGCTCGTAAGCCAGGCGCGTAGCCACGCGGCCGCGCGGCGTGCGGTCCAGAAATCCAATCTGAATCAGGAACGGCTCGTACACTTCTTCGAGCGCGTCTTCTTCTTCGGCCAGCGTAGCGGCCAGCGTGCCCAGCCCAACCGGTCCGCCATCGTACTTCTGCATGATGGTCAGCAGCAGCCGGCGATCAATTTCGTCGAAGCCATGGGCGTCGACTTCAAGCATGGTGAGCGCGGCGTTGGCTGTTGGCCGGTCGATGGTTCCGGTCCCACGCACCTGTGCAAAGTCTCGCACGCGCCGCAGCAGCCGGTTGGCAATACGCGGCGTGCCACGCGAGCGCAGCGCAATCTCTGCCGCGCCGTCTTCGTCGATGGGCACCTGCATCACTTCAGCGGAACGCCGCACGATGAAGCGCAAGTCTTCTTCAGTATAAAACTCGAGGCGCAACAGAATGCCAAACCGCGATCGCAGCGGCGACGACAGGAGGCCCGGCCGCGTGGTTGCGCCGACAAAGGTGAACGGCCTGAGCTCCATTACATGCGTCCGCGCCGCCGGACCCTGCCCGATGATGATGTCGAGCTTGTAGTCTTCAAGCGCGGTGTAGAGCTTTTCTTCGAGCACCGGCTGCATGCGGTGAATCTCATCCAGAAACAGTACCTGCTTCTCGTGCAGGTTGGTCAGGATCGCCGTCAGGTCTCCCTGAATCTGCAACGCCGGTCCCGACGTCTGCTGGAAGCCTACATCGAGCTCGTTGGCAATGATCGTAGCAAGCGTTGTCTTGCCGAGCCCAGGCGGGCCAAACAGCAGCACATGATCCAGCGCCTCGCCGCGCGATTTGGCCGCCTCAAGCGCAATCGCCAACTGTTCCTTTGCTTTGGCCTGTCCGATGAACTCCCGCAGCCATCTGGGACGCAGTTTCAGCTCAAAGCCTTGTTCCTCTTCGGCGCGAGATGCACTCACCAGCCGTTCCGAGTCGGGTTCGCGCGCGTTCGCCATGCTGGGTGCAAGTGTAACGGCTGCCGCTATGGCGAGGAAAGGAGGGGCCGGAGTGCCTGCGATCTGCCCGTCCGCCCCAGGGTCGCTTTCAGGCCGTCGGAAGCGCCCATCATTCACGCGCCCGCAAGCATCGCCAACCCTTTGCAAGCACTGCCACTTCCGTGTTTATTGACTGTCTTGATGCGGAACGCGAAGTGACGCTTTTGGGGGACATCTGTTCAGGCAAAAGACAACCTATAGTCGATGGTAGAAGCAAAACTGCGACTTCTGCCGCCTGCCTGAGGGCAAAGCCCGCTTGAGTTTTGGGAGGGTCAACAATGTTCTCGCGTTCACCATGGAAAGCACTGCTGCTCGTTGGGTTTGGTCTTGCCCTCACTGGCTGCACAAACAATTTGGTGGACTCGATCGTTGTTTCGCCCGCCACACAATCGCTCACAGTTGGACAAACCGTACAGTTCTCGGCCACCGGTCTTCAGACTCACGGGACGCATCCCTCCACGGACACAAATGTGACCGCGCTGGTCACCTGGAGTTCGAGCGCTCCGTCTGTAGCAACCGTTAATTCTGCCGGCCTTGCTACCGCGGTGTCGGCAGGATCGACCACCGTGACCGCCAGCATGCAGGGTTTTGGCGGAGTTATCAGCGGCAGCGCAGTGATCACGGTAACCGGTAATGGAACCATCTCCGCTGAGCCGCTTGCGTCGCTGGCCATCGATCCGGGAAGCCAGACCGCGCTTGCAGTCAATCAGACGGTCGACTTCATCGCCATCGGCACCACGGGCGCAAACGCCACCGTCAACCTCACCAGTCAATCCGCCACCATCGGCTCGTCGACGATCAAGCCTGCTACGTGGACCTCGAGCAATCCGGCAATCGCGACGGTCAATCCCAACACCGGCATTGCCACGGCGCTTACTTCCGGCAGCACCACAATCTCGGCACAGGCCGTCAATCCCGACGGCACGGTCGTGATCGGCACAGCGACACTCACTGTTACGCTTGCCGCCTCGTCGCCTGAGCCGCTGGTCTCGATGACCCTCATTCCTGGCACGCAGACCCTCACCTCGGTCAATCAGCCGGCTCAGTTTATCGCCATCGGCACCACCGGCACCGGCACCACGGTCAACCTTACCAACAAGGTTGTGTGGACATCGAGCAGCCCAACCGTCGCCAGCATCAACGGCAACTCGGGCGTGGCGACGGCAATCGGCAACGGCACCGCGGCCATCACGGCCGTCGCGACCAATCCAGACGGAACGGTTGTTACCGGCGTGGGAACGGTCACGGTCAACATCGCCACCACAGGCGAGCCGCTGGTATCGCTGGCAATTGTGCCCGGCACTCAGACGGCGTCGGTAGTGGGCCAGACCGCCCAGTTTATCGCCATCGGCACCACATCAACGGGCGCCACGGTCAACCTTACCAATCAAACGGCAACGATTGGCGCGTCGACCATTGGTGCGGCGGTGTGGGGCTCGAGCAGCGTCGCGGTGGCCACAGTCAATCCTGCGACAGGCATTGCCTCGGCCGTGAGTACCGGCTCGGTTGCCATCACAGCACAGGCCAAGAATCCGGACGGCACAGTGGTTACGGGAACGGCCGCCTTCACGGTGATATCCACGCCGGAGCCACTGATATCGCTGACCATCGTTCCGGGAACGCAGACGCTTGCCTCGGGCGGCCAGACAGCGCAGTACATCGCCATCGGCACCACGGCGTCTGGCGCCACGGTCAACCTGACCAACGCCAAGGCAACCATCGGCACCGCAACCATCAACGCTGCCACGTGGAGCTCCAGCACCGCAGCCGTTGCCGCCATCAACCCCGTCACCGGTGTTGCAACCGCGGGAACATCTGGAAGCGCAGTGATCACCGCCGTTGCTTACAATCCAGACGGCACCGCAGTAACGGGAACGGCCGCACTCACAGTGGCCATCTCGCCAACGCAGGAGCCATTGGTTTCGCTCACCGTCGTGCCCGCAACGCAGACAACATCGGTTGTGGGTCAGGCAGTCGACTTCATCGCCATCGGCACCACCTCGTCCGGTACGACGGTGAACCTCACAAATCAAACAGCAACCGTCGGCGCGGCCACCATCAACGCAGCAGTCTGGGGCTCAAGCAGCCCCGCGGTGGCCACAGTCAATCCGGCCACAGGTGTTGCCTCGGCCGTCAGTTCGGGCTCTGTCGCCATCACCGCGCAGGCCAAGAATCCCGATGGAACGGTAGTTACCGGAACGGCTACCTTCACCGTGATCTCCACGCCGGAGCCGCTCGTGTCGTTGGCTATCGTTCCGGCGACGCAGACCCTTTCAGCAGCAGGGCAGACGGCAGGGTTCATTGCCATCGGCACCACCGCAACCGGCGCCACGGTTAACCTCACCAATCAAACGGCCACCATCGGCGCGGCAACCATCAAAGCGGCAAGCTGGAGTTCAAGCGACACGTCGGTAGGCACAATCAACCCGATTACCGGCATCGCGACGAGCGCGAGTTCGGGAACCACCGTCGTAACGGCCGTGGCCTACAACCCGGATGGAACCGCGGTAACGGGAACTGCCACGCTCACCGTGAACATATCCGCCACGCAGGAACCCCTGGTCTCACTGACGATCATTCCCGCTACTCAAACAACTTCGGTCGTCGGACAGACTGTGCAGTTCATCGCCATAGGCACTACGTCTGCGGGTACCACGGTGAACCTGACCGCTCAGTCAGCAACAGTCGGGACGGCAACAATCGGCGCTGCGGTCTGGGGCTCGAGCAGCCCCGCCGTGGCCACCGTCAGTCCGGGTGCTGGAGTTGCCTCGGCCGTCAGTGCAGGCACCGTCGCCATCACCGCGCAGGCCAAGAATCCGGATGGAACGGTGGTCACGGGCGTTGCAACCTTTACCGTAACCTCAACGCCCGAGCCGCTGGTGTCGTTAACTGTTCTGCCTGGATCGCAGACGCTCAACGCAGCGGGCCAGCCTGCCCAGTTCATCGCCATCGGCACGACGGCATCCGGCGCGACAGTGAACCTGACCAATGCCAAGGCTACGATCGGCACGGCAGTCATCAGTGCTGCAGTGTGGGGATCGAGCAGCATGTCGGTCGCCACAATCAACCCAGTTACCGGCCTCGCAACCGCGGGCACTTCAGGCACCACGGTCATCACGGCCATTGCTTATAACCCAGACGGCACAGCGGTGACGGGCACCGCCACGCTCGCCGTCAACATCACTGCGTCGCCGGAGCCGCTGGTTTCGCTGGCCATCGTTCCCGCGTCCCAAGAGGCTCTTGCGGCAAATCAAACCGCGCAGTTCATCGCTATTGGCACCACGGCATCGGGCACCACGGTTAACCTGACAGATCAAGGTGCAACCATCGGTTCGGCCACCATCGCTGCGGCTGCGTGGACAACGAGCAACCCGTCGGTGGCCTCAGTCAATGCCGCAACCGGCGTCGCCACCGCGCTCAGCGCCGGGTCTGCCGCGATCACCGCTATCGCCAAGAACCCCGACGGCACGGTGGTGACCGGAACTGCGGTTTATACCGTTACCATTCCAACGGCAACCGAGCCAGTGGTCTCAATGGCTGTGAATCCGGCTGCGCAGACTCTGACGATCCTTGGCCAGACCGCCAATCTTCAGGCCATTGCCACCACCGGAACAGGCACTACGGTGAACCTGACCAATCACTCGGCAACGATTGGTGCGGTGACGATTCTGCCGGCAGTCTGGACCTCGAGCGTCCCTGGAGTTGCTACCGTGAACGCGGGAACCGGCGTGGTGACCGCGGTAAACGCGGGGACAACGGTGGTCACGGCGACGGCTTCAAATCCTGATGGCACCGTGATAACCGGCGTCTCCACCATTACCGTTACAGCAACCGGCGGATTGGGTGGAACCATCGCTTCCATTGCCGTCATTCCGGGCACCCAGGGAGTGGCAGCGCCCAACGATACGGCCCAATTCATTGCCATCGGAACCACCACCACTGGAGCCACCGTCAACCTGACTAACCAGGTTGTGTGGAGTTCGAGCAGCGCGCAGGTTGGAACGATCGGAGCCGTGACTGGCCTTGCAACGGGTTCTGGACAGGGAACCGCGACCATCACGGCCCTCTACACGCCGGGTGGAGGCGGAAACGTCATCACCGGGACGGCGCAGTTTACCGTGGCGGGTGGAACCACGGAGGAGTACACGGCGGTCACGATCATTCCAAACACGCAGACTCTCTCGGTGGGTCAAACCAACCAGTTCATCGCTCTTGGAACCCTGGGGACGTCGGGTCTGATGGTCGACGTCACATCGTCGCCGCAGATCAAGTGGAGCTCGAGCGTCGGAGGGGGCCTGGGAACGATCGCTTCCGTCGGCGCGACCGGCGCTGTGCTGGGTGTGAGCGCGGGCAGCACAACCATCACGGCGGAGTTGAATAACCCCGACGGCACCGTTGTGTCGTCGAATGCGGCCATCACCGTTTCCTCAACGACCGTGCCGGAGCCCCTGCTTTCGCTCACGATCATTCCGAGCACGCTCACCGTGGGCAACCTGCAGGACACTGGAAACTTCCTGGCCATCGGAACGTTTTCGCAAGTTCCCTACGTGAGAGATCTGACCAACGATCCCAACACAACGTGGATCTCTTCGTTCCCTGAATCGTTCCCGGTCAACACCAATAGCGGCGGCAACGCGGGCGCATCGGCCGGAACGGTCACCGCCTACGGAACCGGAGTTGCAACGATCATCGCGGAGACCAAGAGCGCAGACGGGACGATACAAACTGCCCAGGCGACCTTTAGTTGCCCGTACGTCCTTCCCAACCCGCCTCTGGCCCCCGGATCCTGTTTCCCGGGTTCTCAGTCCTCCGGATTGCTTGTGACGCTGACCATCTATAACGAGGGCGTGAACAACACCAACTGGCTCGTGACCGCACCATCGGCAACGGCTACTCCTAACGTGCTTCATTGCGGCCCAGGTTGGACGGGGGCTGGCGGCTCGGTTTGCACGGCGACCTACCCCTTGAATACCACGGTAGTCTTGACCGCAACCCAGACCGGCGGCGGCACAGGCACCTTTGGTGGCTGGTCATGGGACTGCACGCCGAGCGACTCAAGCGGCACACCGCTCCCCGGCCCGGTCTTCTATACAGCGGCAGGCCCGAATTACTGCTCAATCCTGCTCGTCAACGTAGCCGACGACATCTCCAACGTCACCGTCGGCGCCATCTTCAACTAGGAATCGGGCCTGTTCATCGAGAGAATGCAGGCCCCTCAACGCAACCCACGCAACACCTAAGCCGCTGCCCAACCGTGGGAGCGGCTTTTGTGCATCTGCTGGTCTGGTGCTCGCCGACAGCCAGGTTCGCCCCTCGAATACACGCCTCCCCGTACACATTTAAGATAGGTATCGGCCCACCTCATCGGAATGACTCGTCCCTTCGCAAGGATTCGCCGCTTTCGCTTCAATCTTCCGCAGCGCATAGCGGCGGGGCTGCTCGCGTTGTTTCTGCTCCAGGGTCTCTGGATTACCGCACACCAAACCCTCAGCGATAAGGACTACCAATACGCCCGTTGCGGCCGCGAGGTCTGGGAAGGTCCCTCTGCTCTGGCCGGCTACTACACTACCTGCGGCAACATTCACGACGGCATTCTTGTCTATCGCCTCGCCGGCTTGCCCCTCACCCTCAACTTTGAACTCGAGCGAGTTCTCGACCATTTCCGCAAGCCTGAAGATCGTGTCATTCAGGTTGGCGGCGAGATCAGCCCCTGGGAACTGCGCCACCAGATCACCCACGTTCTGCTGCTGCTTCGACTACCGTTTCTATTTGTGGGCTGCATGCTCGGCGCCGGGCTCTGGTGGGTCACGCGGCGTCTTTACGGCAACTTTGGCGGCTACACAGCGCTAGGGCTCTATTGCTTTTCTCCGCCCATCCTGAGAGCCTGCGTTACGCCCTCGGCGGAGGTCCTTGCCGCTCTTGCCGTCTATGGCGGCGTCTACACTTGCATTGGCGTCGCCCACGCCATGCAGGGACCGAGAAGGAAGTGGCGTCCACGTATTGTCTTGCTTGCGTGCGCCTTTGGCATGGCCGCCGCCTCGCACATCGCCGCCCTGCCGGTTGTTGCTCTGCTCGGCCTCTCTGCAATGCTGTGGGTCGCTGAGGGACGCCGTGCACAGATTCTCCCCATCGTGCTTGCCGCGGTGGCTGGGGCTTTCGTTCTGGTCTTTGCCTGCTACGGCTTCTCGCCGGATGCCTTCAGCTATGTCTTCCGCTCCGCCGCAGGGTTTCTGTGGATCTCGCTTGACCCGGCGCGGCGCTTCTTCTTCTCTTTGCCCAACGCCGGCCTAACCATTGCTGCTGCGGCAGCCCTGCTGCTCTATCTGGCCTTCCGCCGGTCGCGCTACTTCGGCAATACAGCGCCGCTGCTATGCGCCCTCGTCCTGCTCCCTCTGGTGATGACAGGCGCTCCAGGCAGTCCCTGGCTGTGGGCTATTCCCTTCCTGCTCACCTTCATCGCCGGAGTGTTTGCGGACGCTTACGAGAGCCCGCGAGGTCGGCTTGCGCTTGCTGCTGGAGGAGCTATCGTCGCGTTGCAGGTTGTCTTTTGCATGCTGAGTTTGCAGGGGCTGCTGTAAGCGCTCTGCAATGCTCTTTGATTGCGTGTCCCATTAATGCCGGTGCCCCCGGGCAATGCGGTCTGCGCGGCTAAAAATGCACTTGAAGACATTAGGCACTCCAGAGCATAATATGGTATCGTCTTTTTAGGATCGGATGAACTGGCCGCCACCGGATCAGCCTGTAACTGAGGTGTCGCTCTTTCTCAGAAGCGGAATGATTGAAAGTAGGCTGCCAATGGAAAAACAATGGACTGTAGAGTTTCACGAAGAATTCGCCGCTGAAGTCCGTGAACTCCCCTCGTCTGTCCGGGAGAAGTTGAAAGCCGCTGCCATCATTCTTTCTCAGGATGGGCCTCAGCTTGGCAGGCCCTATGTCGATACGCTCAACGGTTCCCGTCACGCAAGGATGAAGGAATTGCGATTCGATGCCGATGGGGGCGCTTGGCGAATTGCCATCGCTTTTGATCCGGACCGCAAGGCTGTCTTGCTGGTTGGTGGGGACAAAGCCGGAACTGGTCAGAAGCGATTCTATCGCGACCTGATCCGCATTGCAGATGAGCGGTATGATCGGCACCTGCAAATACTCCGTTCGAAAAAGGAGACAGAATGAACGTTACGTTGGAGCAGATGATAGCCGAAGAGTCCCAGGAGAGCAGGGCCCGCATAAACCAGTTGGTGGAGGAAATGCGGGCGGAACTCAACCTCCGCGAGCTCCGCCGTCTGCGCAAACTCACACAGGCCCGCTTGTCGAAGAAACTCAAGATCGGTCAAGAGGGTGTTTCACGGATCGAGAAACGGACCGACATGTATCTTTCCACGCTGCGAGAGTACGTTGAAGGCGTGGGGGGAAAACTCTCCCTCGTAGTGGAATTTCCAAATCAAGCTCCGGTAGTCCTGTCTGAATTGGGGGAGAACGCTCGCCGTAAAACCAAAGAAAAACGGTCAAGGAAGAGCGCTCAAACCAGGGCTGTTTCCAAGCCCAAATCCCGCCGCGCCGCATGAGGAAATCATGAGCCCCGGCAAAGCCGCGCCTAACCCTCTTAAAATCAAGCAAAATAAGGACTTATTTGCCGCCATGCGCCTTGCTGTAACCGCCGCCAAAAGAGTAAAATAGATTCATCGCCCACGGATTCCGGCCCCGCTTTTTCCGGACCTTCCTTCGCCGCACTTCCGCAGGCATGAAAAGACCCTATGGCCGACGATAAGAACCCCCAGCTTCCGCTCAATGGCGGCACGCCTCCGAACAGCGGCACCAGTCTTATTCCCATCAACATCGAAGACGAGATGCGCCGGTCGTATCTCGATTATTCGATGTCGGTCATCATCGGCCGCGCCCTGCCCAGCGCTCTCGACGGGCTCAAGCCTGTCCATCGCCGCGTGCTCTATGCCATGCGCGAGATGGGCCTCGAGCACAACAAGAAATACACCAAGTGCGCCAAGGTCGTTGGCCAGGCGATGGGCGTTTACCATCCCCACGGCGACTCGGCCATTTACGACACGCTGGTCCGCATGGCGCAGCCCTTTTCGCTTCGCTACACGCTCATCGACGGTCAGGGTAACTTCGGCTCCGTCGATGGCGATCCTCCGGCAGCCATGCGCTATACCGAGTGCCGTCTCGAGCGCATCACCGCCGAGCTCATGGCCGACCTCGAGATGGAAACCGTCGACTTCGTTCCCAACTACGACGAGTCAACCTTCGAGCCGGTCGTTTTGCCCACGCGTTTCCCCAATCTCATCGTCAACGGCTCTTCGGGCATCGCGGTCGGCATGGCCACCAACATCCCGCCGCACAATCTGACCGAGGTCATCGACGCGACCATCGCGCTCGTCAAAGATCCCAAAGCCGGCCTTGAAGAAGTTCTCAAGCACGTGCAGGGCCCTGACTTTCCCACCGGCGGCTTCATCTACGGCAAGCGCGGCATCGCGGAGGCTTATCGCACCGGCCGCGGCCGCTTCATGATGCGCGCCAAGGTGGCTATCGAAAACATCACCAAAGAAAAACAGGCCATCATCGTCACCGAGATTCCTTACCAGGTGAACAAGGCCAAGCTCATCGAGCGCATCGCCGACCTGGTCAACACCAAGGTGATCGACGATATCTCCGACGTGCCCGATCATAGCGATCGCGACGGCATGCGCATCGTCATTGAGCTCAAGCGCGGCGCACAGCCTGAGATCGTGCTCAACCAGCTCTACAAGCACACGCAGATGCAAGAGAGCTTCTCCATGATCTTTCTTGCCGTGCTCAACGGACGGCCACGCGAGCTCCCGCTCGATCAGGCCATTCGCGCCTTCATCGATCATCGCGTCGACGTAGTGCAGCGCCGCACCGTCTTTCTGCTCAAGAAAGATCGCGCCCGCGAGCATGTCCTCGAAGGCCTCAAGATCGCGCTCGACAACCTCGACCGCGTTATCAAGATCATTCGCGGATCAAACTCCCGCGTCGACGCCCGCGAAAACCTCTACGCCTGGGCCAAGGGCAATGAGATTGTCGTCAACCTGGGCCGCGAAAAACTTATCCACGAAGAGAAGGGTCTCTCGCTTCGCCAGATCGACGCCATCCTCGAATTGCAGCTCTATCGCCTTACGCAGCTCTCCATCGATGAACTGCTCAAGGAACTCGGCGAAGTCCGCGCCCGTATCGACGAGTACGAATCCATTCTCGCCAGCGACAAAAAGCTTCGCGCCGTCATCATCAAGGAGCTCGAAGAAGTCCGCAATAAATACGGCGACGCGCGCCGCACGGTAATCATCGACGAGTCCGCCGAGCTTCAACTCGAAGACCTCATCGCAGACGAGCAGGTCGCCGTTACTGTCTCGCACCAGGGCTACCTCAAGCGGACCAACATCAGCATCTATCGCCAGCAGCGCCGCGGCGGCACCGGACGCACGGGCATGAAGACGCGCGAAGAGGACTTCGTCTCGCAGCTCATCGTCAACTCGACACACGCCTACCTGCTCTGCTTCACCAACACCGGCCGCGTCTACTGGCTCAAGGTCTATGAGATTCCCGACGTTGGCGCAGCAGGCAAAGGCAAGAGCATGCAGAGCCTGCTCGACCTCCAGCCTGGCGAAAACGTTCGCGCCATCCTTCCCGTCCGCGACCTCGAAGAAGAAGGCAAGTTCATCTTCTTTGCCACGCAAAAGGGAACCGTCAAGAAGACGCCGCTCAAGGACTTCTCGAACGTGATGGCCCGCGGTATCATCGCCATCGGCATCGACAAGGACGACGAGCTTGTTGCCGCCCGCATCACCGACGGCTCGCAGCGCGTCTTCATGGCCACCCATCTTGGCATGGGAATCCGCTTCGACGAGGGCGACGTTCGCTCCATGGGCCGTCCGGCTTACGGCGTACGTGGCGTTGACCTCGGCAAGAACGACTTTGTCGTCGGCTTCACCGTCACTCCCAAAGAGCATCCCGAGGGCGCCTACCGCATTCTCTCCGTCACCGAGAACGGCTTTGGCAAGCGCACCGACGTTGAGGAGTATCGCCTGCAAACACGCGGCGGCAAGGGCGTCAAGAACATGGCCGTCACGCCGCGCATCGGCCGCGTCACAGCCATTCAGTTAGTCGACGATAACTCCGAGTTGATGGTAATAAGTCAATTCGGAAAGATCATCCGCATCGATACCAAGACCATCCGCGCCGCCGGCCGCGCCACACAGGGCGTCCGCCTGCTCAATCTCGAGCCCGAAGACAAAGTCGCCGCCGCCGTCATCATCCCACCCGAAGAACTGAAGGATGACGAGCCGACGCTGCTGTGATGGACTCAGCATAAGAACAGGAACGCCCCGAGTCATCCAGTTTTGGGGCGTTCCTGTTTATCCCGCCCAATCCTCCACGATCAAACCGTTCACCCGCGCGCTTGCGCCGATTCGTGAGTACTTCAAGTGAAGTACCTGCCTCGATACAAACATTTGTATTGCGCTTATTAATGGAACTTTTGATCTGGTACGGCAACGGTATCTTCAAGTCGCTCATCCGGGCAACGTTCCCGGAGTGTGCGTCGTCGTTACGCATGAGCTTTGGTATGGAGTATTAAGGAGTAATCGAGTTGTCGAGAACTCGAATCGTTTTATTGCATTTCTAAACAGCGGGGTTTGCCAGCACTGGCCCCCAAGGTACCAGTCGATGGCATCTATCAAGAGCATAGATCATTCCCGAATTTGTCGCGCTTTCCCATAACTGCCGTTATCAGACTCATCCGCACCTTGGCAGGCACTCGAAACGCGGCCTGAAACGTCTTACACTAAAGATGCTCTGGATTCTCCGTACCCCCCTCATGCGCCGGACCACCCCCATGGTTCTAGCCCTCGGTCTCCTGTTATTTGGGAGCGCCCTTCTTGCGGCTGCTCCCGCCAAGCCGAGCCAGTCCACGCCCGAGTCCGGCAAATCTTTCCACAAATCGGCTAAGTCAATCACCAAATCGGACAAGCCTGCTCACTCATTGCCATCAGCAGGTGCCAAAGTGGCCACCGCGTCCTCGCGCCCCGGGGCTTCCCGGCTCGCGGCGAGAGCCCGAACTGCGGCCTATGGCGCCTCTGCCCAAGGGCCAGCCGCCGGCCTGTCTACCGCCCGTACATCCGCTCAAGGCCTGAAGGCATCTGCCACACGCAACCGGGCAGAAACCCCACTTCATGCGAGCGGCCCTTCAGCAGCGGGCCGAGATGCAAGCGGCCGGGCAACAGGTCGCCGCGGTTTTCGGACCAAGGCCCAGACCCGTTCCGCCGTGCTGACCAGTCGCCGCCGACGCGCCAGCCTTCGGAATGGAGATGCGGACGAACCACAGTCGTTCGCACCTGCATCCGAAGTCGTCTCGCTCCATCGCCGCGACCTCGGGCTCTCTTCGCCGTTGCGTGGATCGTTTGCCTCCCTCGAACGCCAGAACGAAATATCCGAAGGCGAGGACGGCCTCGAACGCATTCAGGATGAGGGCGACCTCGAAGACCGCATCGCCCACAACTTCCTCGTGCCCGTCCCCACTTCTGCCAATCTCACCATCAACCAGAATCTTGCGGACACGCACCGCTACTGCCGGCCCTGGACTGCGCAGTTCCTCACTGATCTTTCGCGGCAGCATGCGGCGCGCTTTCATAGCTCTCTGGAAGTCAGCTCCGCCGTCCGCACCGTCGACTACCAGAAGCAGCTCCAGCGAACCAACGGAAATGCCACAGCGGCAGAGGGCGATGTTGCCAGCCCCCACCTCACCGGCGCGGCCGTCGACATTCCCAAGTCCAACATGACGCGCGACGAGATCGCCTGGATGCGTACGTCGCTTCTCGCCCTGCAGCAGGCCGGCAAGCTGGACGTTGAAGAAGAGTTCCGGCAGAGCTGTTTCCACATCACGGTCTACAAGAGCTACACCGGCCAGCCGACTGCCGCTCCGCCGACCAATGAGGCGGTCAACCTGGCCGATGAGCCCGCGCCGCCAATTGACGGTTCGGCTGCGCCGGTCAATGGCCCGGTCATTGCTCCGGCCGTCGCGCGGACCCACTCTCGCTCGCGTCATTCGAAGCATGCGGTTGCAAAAGCCGCCCGCGCGGTTCCAGCCTGATCTTCATTCGTCCCTGACGGCTTGCCAATCTTCGTCCCTGCAACCCGAAATTGATTGCGCGTTTCCCTCCCATCAGGGTTACAATCTCGGGCAAGATCACTTGCTTGTTTTGCTGGGCGGCAATCGGCGAGCGCCCGGCCTCATCCATCAAAAAAATGCAACCGCTTAACCCCACAACTCCACTTACGATCGAACAGAGAAGTGCTTAATCGGAACTCGACTTCGAGAGGCGGAATCATGAGCGAAATGAATGTTCAACCTGGTGCCGAGGCCGCTATTCAGGCACCCGGTCTTTCCCAGGTGCAGCGCGTCACCTATACCTTTACGGCCCCCTCCAAAACCTTTGAAGACATCAAGCTCGGCAATAAGAGCTGGTGGCTGCCGTTTATCATTACGATCCTGGCCGGTGCGGCTCTCTATCTCGCAATCACTGAGAAGGTGACTTGGGCACAGGTTTATGAAAACCAGCAGCGCGAAGCACCGGAGTGGGCAAAGCACATGCAGGAGCAACAGCCTCCGGAAGCAAGGGCAGCCGCGGCGAAGACTGGCCCCATGATGCAGGCCATTACCTGGGCACTCTCGCCGCTCGGCGTGCTCATCATGAACCTAATATGAGCGCCAATTCTGTGGGGGACGATCAACTTTGGTTTTGGAGGAAAGGCCAAGTTTACTTCTGTTCTAGCGGTTACCTTTTATGCTGGGCTTGTTTATTGGCCGCTCAAATTGTTGCTTGCCGTAATTCCGATATTCGCCGGCGCGGCTCCGGAAGCGTTCAATATCGGTAATCCTTCGCCGACAAACATCGGAGCATTTCTGGCCAAGCAGGATACCCCCGCCGCCCTCTATGCCCTGGCAACCGGCATCGATGGGCTCTATATCTGGTGCCTCGTTCTTACCGGGATCGGGCTCGCTACTGTGGCCGGTGTCAAGCGGAGTTCGGGATACATCGCCGTCTTTGGATGGTGGGTCCTCACTCTGGTCGTCTTCACGGCGATTGCCGCAATCTAGGGCTGACGACGCACTTTCTCCTCAAACACAAAACAGCGCGAATCTCAGTGGGATTCGCGCTGTTTCGCGTTCGGTTCCAGGTAACAATTCCCGCCGTTTAGAGTTCTGCCGAAATCGAGATGCTTGCTGGAGCGGAGACCATACGCACCCGGCCGTGACCCGGATTCACGATCTGTTCGGAGCGCACGAT
>Ga0302319_10015043_pt1 | contig 14368 bp, 10 predicted proteins | sample Bog_T0_2_FD_203319 | JGI IMG/M metagenome (GOLD analysis project Ga0302319, IMG submission 203319) | Peat permafrost microbial communities from Stordalen Mire near Abisko, Sweden - Bog_T0_2 | ecosystem: Environmental > Terrestrial > Soil > Wetlands > Peat | place: Sweden: Abisko, Stordalen Mire... | reverse complement strand
GCTTCTCGACGCGTTTGACCAGTTCTATGGGGACGGCGCACGGCTCGTTGGGCCCGTTGTGGAAAACCAACAGAGACTGCAGTTCGCGGGTGTCTTCAGCGGACTCCCGAGATGCCGGGGCCACGGCGGCGGATCCCATGCTTCCGCTTCGTTCGGCAATTCCGGCGGCGTCCAGAATCAGGGCGACTTCTCCGTTGCCCAGAATGGTGGCGCCGGCGTAGTCCCGGATTCCCTGTAAATGGCGTCCGAGCGGCTTGACGACGATTTCCACGGTGTCGTGAAGCTGATCGACGACCAGTCCGTACTCGGAAGCGCCGGTGTCGAGCAGAACAATGTTCATTGCCTGTTCGGGGGCCTGATCGGGAGCTCTGGAGTCGGGTTCACCAAGAATATCCGCCAGCCTGAGCAGGGGAACCAGGCGGTCGCGCAGCGTCAGAATCTCGGCATTGCCGGCACGGTCGAGCCGTTCGGAAAGCTTCGAGGCGGGAACACGAATCAGTTCCCCCACGCTCACCTGGGGAATGGCGAAACGCTCGCCGTTCTGAGAAACCAGAAGGGAGGGGATAATCGCCAGCGTCAACGGCAGCTTAATCAGGAAGCGCGAGCCCTTGCCCGGGACCGATTCGATCTCGATCTTGCCGCCGAGCTTGTCGAGATTGGTTTTCACTACATCCATCCCGACGCCGCGGCCGGATATATCGCTGACAGTTTCGGCGGTCGAGAAACCCGGGAGGAAGATGAGGGCTATCTTTTCACGCTCGCTCATACCGGGGACCTCGGCGGCGGCGATTTTGCCTTTTCTGACGGCCGACGCGGCGAGCTTATCGCCCGAGAGTCCTTTGCCATCGTCGACAACCTCTATGACAACCTGGCCGGCCTGATGGCTGGCGCGGAGCGAAATGACACCGGTGACGGCCTTTCCGGCGGCGGCGCGAACTTCCGGCGCTTCGATGCCGTGATCGACCGAGTTCCTGACCATGTGGGTCAGGGGATCGCTCAGGCCCTCGAGTATGCTCTTGTCGATTTCGACGTCCCCACCCTCGACTTTCAGCTGAACGTTCTTACCCAGGTCTTTAGCCAGATCGCGCACGAGTCGGGGAAATTTGGCAAACAGGGTTCCTACGGGCTGCATGCGGGTTAAAGTAACCGCTTCCTGCAGTTCCGAGGTAACCAGTCCGATGCGGTGCGCGCTCGCTTTGATCTCCCGCTGGTCCTGGCTGGCGAGAGCTTCGTTCAGCTGATTGCGGCTGAGCACCAGTTCGCCGGCTAGACTCATCAGCGAATCCAGCAGAGAGACGTTCAGACGAACCGTCGCTTCGGAGGGCGCTGGTTGGGCGGTAGAAACAGAGGGCTCGGCTTCCGGACCTGGCGCGGGCGCCGGGGCGATTGCCGCCGCGGGGACGGCTGGCGCTGCGGGGACAACTGGCGCTGCGGGCACGGCAGGCACGGCTGGCACTGCGGGAACCGCTGACTCTGTTGGAACCGCTGACTCTGTTGGAACCGCTTCGATGGCAACTCTTACTTTTTCGGTGTCCAGCTCAAGTAACTTCGCCACCGCAAGGCGATCGAGAGCGCTGGCATAAAGCACATCCAGAAACACCGAAGGCAGCGGTTCGTCGTCCAGCGTTCCGAACGACTGAAGATCCATCGCGGAGTCGAGAACCTTGCCGCCGTTCATCAGCAGCCGGAATACGGCGAGTGGTGTCTGGCCGCGCCGCTGGATATCGTGCAGCAGATCGAGCGCGATGATATAAACTCTCATCCCCGCGCGCTTCGCCTGATCGAGATCGAACGCGGTGACGTCGGGGAACTCACGCAGTTCCGGCGCTGCACTGAAGGCGGGCTGCTCCAGCAAATCCTTCTCATCCGACGACAGGCTGGCCGTCGTGACGTCGGTCAGCGCCGCCAGAAACTCGGAGATCTCGGCTTCGTTACTCGTGCGGTAGCCGTCGATCAGTTGACTGAGCCGGTCGAACGCATGCAGAAGCACATTCACGATTTCGGGCGACGGCACGATCTGCCGCGACCGGATCATATCGAGCACGTTTTCGGTTTTGTGCCCGAGTTCGCGGATCTTCGTAAGGTCGAAGAAGCCCGCGCCGCCTTTGATCGAGTGCGCGGCCCGGAAAACCCGGTTGACGAGTTGCTCGTCGATGGCCGCTCCGGCCTGCTCCATGGCGAGCAGATCGGTTTCGATGGTGGCCAGATGCTCCCTGCTTTCGGCGAGATATTCCAGTACCAGTTCGTCGTCGAGACTGAAGTCGCTCATACGCTCCGCTTATTTGCCGTCTGAGATTTTGAAATGCCGGTGCATCCGCATGCTGCGCAGAAGTTCGAGGATCTCCGGACTGGCATTGACGATTTCGAGCGATCCGCCCGTCTTCTTCAGTGAGTTGTGCGCGGAGATCAGGAGCCCGATCCCGGCCGAATCCACCATCCGGACTTTCGAGAGATCCAGTACCAGCTCGGCGACGCCGAGCGCCATCATTTCTTTCATCCTCGCCCGCAGCCCGGTAGCCGACAAGGCGACGATGTCGTCCTCGACCCGGAAAACTTCCCGAATCGCGATATTTGTATGTGTTGTCTCAGCCATGATTGTTTTTCCTCTCGTTAAGAAGTTTGGTCACCGCCAGGCTGTTGCCTGCCGCATTGAATCGAATTCTGTTTGCCAGAGCTTTGTAAATCGCCATGCCTCTGCCGCATTCATCCAGGTCCCGGGCCGAATGCTCGATTTGCCGGCGCCAGTCGAATCCTGGGCCTGCCTCGCGGACCACCATCACCATGCGCTCGGCGCTCAGGCGAAGGGCGACAAAGGCGGATTTCTTCGGATCGAGGCGGCAGCCGTGCAGCACGGCGTTGGTAAGGGCCTCGCGCACCAGCAGTTCGACCGCGAAGGCATCGAGCGGAGAGCACAGGGCGGCCGAAGCCTCCCGAACCTCCAGCGCTACGGCCTCGACGGCGCTGAGGTCGGCGGGAATCTCACGCCGCATGAGAAAGCCCTCGCGCCGCCCGGGTTCCCGGAATGAGCCGCAGACGGTCATGCCGTCATCTCCACGCCCAGCAGAAGCACATCGTCCGCCGGGGCATCGGAACTTCGAACGGCGTTCACCACCTCGTTCAGGCATTGCTGAAGCGGCCGGCTTCGATGCGCAATACATGCCGCCACCAGGCGATCCAGACCCGTTCGGCGGTCGCCGCCGGGCGCGGCCTCGATCAGTCCGTCGGTGTACATATAGAACCGATCGCCGGTCGCCAAACGGATTTCTTTTCTCTGCAGGGTCAGTGCGCCGAAAATGCCCAGCGGGTCAGAATCCATTTCGAGGATGCGGGCTTCTCCGGACGGATTGACCGCGACAAGAGGAGGATGGCCGGCGCTGACCACCGTAAGTCGCCGCGTGCGCCGGTTCAGCCGCGCATAAGCCGCCGTCAGATACTGTTCCTCGCCCAGCATCTGGCGCATCACCGAGTCCACGCCGCGCATGGCGTCTTCCGGAGAGAACAGCGGACTCGAATATTGCCGCAGGAGCGCTTTCACGGCGGAGGTGAGGAACGCCGCGCTCGAGCCGTGGCCGCTGATGTCGGCTACGAAGTACCCGAAAAGATCGTCATTGAGCGCGACCACATCGTAGAAATCGCCTCCCGCTTCTTCGAGAGGGTTGTAGACCACGCCAAAACGAGCCGACGGGATGTCCGCCGGACGAACAAGAATCGCCTGCTGGGCGTTTCTGAGGTCTTCGAGGCGGGCCTGCTGATCGCGGATGAGCGCCCGGTTGTTTTCCCGAATGCGCAGATGCACCCGGACGCGGGCGAGCACTTCCTCGCCGTGGACCGGTTTCGAGACATAATCCACTCCGCCGGACTTGAGTCCCCGGACCTTGCTCTTGACGTCATCGAGAGCCGAAAGAAAGATGACCGGGATGTCCGAAGTCTTAGGATCGGACTTGAGCAGGGCGCAGGTTTCGAAACCCGATTCCCCCGGCATAACCACATCCAGCAGAATGAGATCTGGCCCTTCCCGCCTGCTCACGGCCCGGGCCGAGGCCCCGTCCGAAGCGGTGAGAGTTCGAAAGCCCTCGGCTTCGAGAACGCTCTGCAACAGCTCGACGTTGATGGCCGTATCGTCGACGATGAGGACTCTTACCCCGGAGGGCACGCCGGAATCGGTTGGTGTCTGGTGGCTAAACTGCACTCATATGACAGATCGACAGCAGGGTCCGGAAACTTTAGCCCCTTTGGCGATCCGAGATACCCAAAGGACGTGTCCTGGCAAATCGTGCGGAAGTTTGCGCTATACTATGGGTTTAACGCCTCCTGTCCCGCTCCGGCCTCCAGCCTCGGCCTTCAGTTAAGTCATCCGGTGTAGTAAAGTAACCCTCCGGTGTAGTGATAAAGCTGTCCCGGTGTAGTGATAAAGCTGTCCCGGTGTAGTGATAAAGCTGTCCCGGTGTAGTGATAAAGCTGTCAGGTGTAGTAATATTGATAGCGGAATTCATTTTAAGCGCCAATAGTCCCGAGCAGTTCCCCGCCGACGGACTGCCCGAGATCGCTTTTCTGGGGAGAAGCAATGTCGGCAAATCCAGTCTTATCAATGCGATTGCCGGGCAGCGAAAGCTGGCATTCACGAGTAACACTCCCGGCCGAACACAATCCATAAATTTTTATCGAATTGAAGGCAAACAATACTTCGTCGATCTTCCAGGCTACGGATACGCGCGAGTTCCGCTCGCGGCAAAGAATGAGTGGGCGAAGCTCATCAACCGATATTTAGAGGAGAGAAAGACACTAGAGTTGGCATTCCTGATTTTGGACGCCCGGCGCGGGTGGATGGATAAGGATCTCGATCTGAGAAACTGGTTAGAGGCTCACAACCGTCCTTATCTCGTGGTGGCCTCCAAAATCGACAAACTTAATCAGGCGGAGCAGCAGCGCGGACTCAAGGCGATAAGCCAGTATGCGGAGCCGCTGCCGTTCTCGGCCGTTACAGGCCGGGGAGTGAGGGAAATTTGGCAAGCGATATCGAAAACACAGCAGACGAAAACACACCAGTAACAGACACTCCACCTCAGGAGCTGGCAGCTCCGGAGAAGTCGGCAGAGATTCCCGCCCGGGAAGCTTCAGCCGAGAAGACGGAAAATGCGGCTCCGGTCAGGACAGAAACAAAACCGGCGCAGCACGACCGTCCTCCGCGCGCGAAGGAAAGGCCTCCGAAGACCGAGGCTGCACCGGCCGCCGCTCCTCCTCCGGCCGCTGAAATTCCTCCGGCGGCTGCGTCGAATGGCGCACCGGCTCCAGCGGTGACGGAAACCGAAGCGCCACCGGCGGCTGTCGCGGCCCCTTCGTCCGGCGAAGCGCCGGCTGAAGCCCCGAAGCCCACTCACCCGGGCGGCCATCCTCATTACAACCCCAATCAGGGACATCCGGGCCAGCAGCGGCGCAAACAGCAGCAGGGCAAGCCGGGGATTACCCTCGATCTGGTTGAGCTCAAGGACAAGAGCATTGTCGATCTCAACGCCATCGCGAAAGAGATGGGCGTGCAGAACGCCGCCGGTCTTCGCAAGCAGGAGCTGATCTTCAAAATCCTGCAGACTCAGGCCGAGAAGAGCGGTCTCATTTTCTCGGAAGGCGTTCTCGAGTGCCTGCCCGACGGTTTTGGATTCCTGCGCGCTCCCGAATACAACTACCTCCCCGGTCCCGACGATGTGTACGTCTCGCCTTCGCAGATCCGCCGCTTCGATCTGCGCACCGGCGACACAGTCTCAGGACAGATCCGGCCTCCCAAGGAGGGCGAACGTTATTTCGCGCTGATCAAGGTCGACGCGATCAACTTCGAACCACCCGAGGAAGCCCGCAACAAGATTTTCTTCGACAACCTGACGCCGCTCTATCCGGATAAGCGCCTTAAGCTCGAAACGGTTCGCGATAACTTCTCGGGCCGCGTGATGGATCTGGTTACGCCCATCGGCAAGGGCCAGCGCGGTTTGATCGTAGCCCCGCCCCGTACCGGTAAAACGATGCTGCTGCAGAACATCGCCAATTCGGTCACGGCCAATCATCCGGAAGTTTCGCTGATCGTCCTGCTTATCGACGAGCGCCCCGAAGAAGTCACCGACATGCAGCGTTCGGTGCGCGGCGAAGTGATCAGCTCGACCTTCGACGAGCCCGCCACCCGCCACGTGCAGGTGGCCGAAATGGTGATCGAAAAGGCCAAGCGCCTGGTCGAGCATAAGAAGGATGTGGTGATTCTGCTCGATTCCATCACCCGTCTGGCCCGCGCTTACAACACGATTGTGCCGCCTTCGGGCAAGGTGCTTTCAGGCGGCGTCGATTCGAACGCGCTGCAGCGCCCGAAGCGGTTTTTCGGCGCGGCACGCAACATCGAAGAAGGCGGTTCGCTCACCATCATCGCGACGGCGCTGGTGGATACCGGCAGCCGCATGGACGACGTTATTTTCGAAGAGTTCAAAGGCACCGGCAACATGGAAATCCATCTCGACCGGAAACTCATCGAGAAGCGCGTCTTCCCGGCCATCGATATTAATAAGAGCGGTACGCGTAAGGAAGAGCTGCTGATGCCGCGCGACGAGCTGAATCGCGTTTATATTCTGCGCCGCGTGCTGAGTCCGTTGTCTCCGGTGGAGACGATGGAACTGCTGCTCGACAAGCTGGGCAAGACTCGCAACAACGGCGAGTTCCTGGCGTCCATGAGCGGCTAAATGTCCGACCCCTGCCCGCCTCGCGAAGCATTGCTGATGTATGCGCGGGGCGGGCGCAACGGAGAAGTGGCCGGGCATATCGCGTCCTGCGACCGCTGCGCGGTGTTCGTGACCGAAGCCATGGCGGGAGCGATGTTATATGCTCGTCACGATATGAGCGCATCCGCTACGGCACCGGTCGATCGTCACGCGGCCTATAACAAGGGCCGCATTTTCCTGGTAAGTGTTCTGGCATTGTTCATGGCCGGTGTCGCGGCTTCTCTCCGCGCCGACGTCGCCAGCGAACTGCAGCGGATCTTCTTCGACCCTATCGACAAAGCGACCTCGGCGGAAAAAATCGGCTCGGTACTGGGCGTTCCTTTCCTCGGATTTGCGTTTACGATTGCCATCGGTAGCCCGTTGCTGGATCTGATTGGCGCGGCTGTGCTGTTGCCTCTGTCCGGCGTCTGTTTCATCGTAGGCACCCTGATCATCCTGTTTGCCTCGAGCATTGCGGGCGGGGCTTCCATCTATACCGTGATCTGGTTCGGTGCCGTGATCACCGGCATCGGTTGGGGCCTGGTCGAAACCGTGGTAAACCCGCTTACCGCCACAATCTATCCCGATGAGAAGACGGCGCGCCTGAACGTCCTGCACGCCTGGTGGCCCGGCGGCCTGATTGCCGGTGGATTGCTCGGTTACTTCCTGGGCGCGGCGGGTGTGGGCTGGCAGATCAAGCTGTCGTTGATTCTGATCCCCGCCATTGCGCTGGTGGTGCTTTGCATGGGGCTGAAGTTTCCTCCCACGGAACGCGTGGCCTCCGGGATCTCGATGGGCGATATGTTCAAAGAGCTGTTGAAGCCGATGTTCCTGGTGCTGTTCGCATCGATGTTCCTGACCGCGGCTTCGGAACTTGCGCCTGGGCAATGGGTTGATCTGGCTTTGACGCGGACCGTGCATATGCAGGGGATTCTGCTGCTGGTTTACGTCAGCGGGATCATGTTCGTAGCGCGCCATTTCGCCGGGCCGCTGGTACATCGTTTATCGCCGATTGGACTACTATGGGTATCGTGTCTGCTGGCGTCACTGGGTCTGGTAGCGCTGAGCGTGGCCAATTCGCCGGTGACGGGCGTGCTGGCAGCAACCGTTTGGGGCTGCGGAGTTTGCTTTATGTGGCCCACCATGCTGGCAACGGCATCGGAACGGTTTCCGCGAGGCGGGGCGTTGCTGATGGGTCTGATGGGGACTGCCGGAACGCTCTCGATCAGTTTCGTGCTGCCGATTATGGGCGGCATTTTCGATTCGAAGAAAATTGAAGCGGCGGGTGGTCCTGAGGCGTTCAAGGCGTTGAGCGGGGATCGGCTGAATGAGGTGTTAGGGATTGCCTCACAGGCCTCTTTTAAGGCGGTTGCGATTTTGCCGGCGATACTGCTGATCGTGTTTGGCGCGATTTGGCTTTATGACAGGTCTAAGGGTGGGTTCAAGGCTGTGAAGCTCTGACAAGGCGTTCGAACTCCAATATCAGCCGTCTCGACAAGCGAAACCCGTGCCCGCGCAGTTCACTAAGCACGTCTCTCGGATCGTCTGTCAGTCCGCCTTTGTAGGCTTCCATAATCAAGCCGAGTGCGCCAATGACTTTCAAACCGCGCCGATCAGCCTCGCTGCGACCCTTTTTCTCATCGATCAGAATGAAATCTGCCTGAAGTTCAAGAGCGAGTTCGATCGCTTCACTTTCTCCGGGATCGAGGACTTCGGTGAGCGACGCATCCACGGTTCCGATGAGCGGAGTTACGCATAGCCACGAAGGCGGATTGGCGATCCGTGTCCGTACTTCGAGGGGCGCGGATTCATGGGCAAGTTCCATGTGCGCCGCATTCGGAATTGATGAAATACCGCAGGGGAAAGCAGTTCGAGACGACAGCCACATCGTTCTAAAGATGTCGCTCATGTACTCTCTCAGCTGTTCGGCTTCCCTGGAGAGTTCAGCGGGATCATAGTCGTACAAATCGAGATCAGCGGCAAGAAAGTCTTCCGTTTGAATCCGGCTCAGATTCAGCAGTTCTCCGACCTGCTTCTGCGTCAAACGATTCTCCCGGTAACCGTCGAGTGCGAGCGCCTCGAGGGCCTGACGCGGGAGATCCTTGTCGCTGTCGCAAACCAACGTTTGCAATGTGGTCGGGCAGATCGAGAGTAACTACCATTCCTTCACTTTACCCTCTTCCATTACCCCGAATACTTCCTTGCAGCTCTAATAATCTCCGGAGCCAGCGCCGGAATCGCCACCTCCGCATCATCCTCTTCATACTCCAGCGAAACGAACCCCCGATACCCCCCTCGCGCGAACATCGCAAACAGCCGGTCGAAATCCGTTTTCTCCTTCTTCCCCTCCGCCGTCGAAATCTGCGCCTTGATATGCGTGCTCACCGCATAAGGAATCGCCATCGCAGTTTGCGCATAACCATCCTTAGGGAAATTCCCCGTATCCAGATTCATGCCGGCCCACGGCGTATCCGCCCGCTTCACAATCTCGATGGTGGGTTGAGCATTGGTGGTCAATCCGCCGTCATCCTCAACTCCCAGGACAATGCCTTTCGAAGCCGAATACTCCGCAGAAGCCTTCAGAGTCTCAGCCGCCCACCCGATAGCCTGATCCTCCGTCACGCCCTTAGGAATCGCACCGCCAAAGACGCGCACATGACCTGCCCCCAAACGCTCCGCAACATCCACCCATCCCTTCGCCGTCGCCACCTCGGCCGCCCGCAACTCCGGCGTCGCCTGCGCCAAACGAACCCGCGTCGCAATGCTGTAAAGCGAGATCCCATTTTTATAAGCGGTCCGCCGCAGATTCGCCAGATAAGGCGCCGAAGTATCGGGGAACCAATAGACAGTAGTGTCGAGCCCCTCAAACCCCAGATCCACCGCCAAACGAATCACATCTTCATAGCTGAGCTTCTTCGCGGCCAGTTGCGCGCGCCACGAATAAGCCACCACACCAGGCCTCAGCCGACCGGTGAATGCGGTCTGCGCCCCAACCCGGCCTGCCAGTAAAAGCGGCGCTGCTTTCAGAACATCTCGACGAATCATGCCGACGCCAGTATAAACCCGAGCGTGTCACCGGACTGTCGCGACCAGTTCATACAGTTTTCACTTTCGATGCTTAAACTCCCATAAGACTATGCGCCCATTTCTTTCTATTCTGATGGTCGAAATGCTCGCCGGCGGCCTGCTTATGCAGCCTGCCGCGCAAGCTCAGACCGCTCTGACCACCGGCACTACAACGCCGATTCAACACGTCGTGGTGATTTTCGGCGAGAACATCTCGTTCGATCACTACTTCGGCACCTATCCCAACGCCACCAACCCACAGGGTCAGCCGAAGTTCACGGCTGTGGCAGGAACGCCCGACATTAACGGCCTCAGCGGGGCCATCATGTCCAATAACCCGAACTTCAACACGGCCAATGGCGCCGGCTCGACGAACCCATTCCGCCTGGATCGCTCGCAGGCCGCCACGTCCGATCAAAACCATAACTACACTCCGGAAATCACCGCTCTGCACGGCGGCCTGGTCGATCTCTATCCCTCTTCCGTAGGTGTAGCCGGAACCGTCACGAACAATCTGACGCCCGGTATCTTCGGCACCACCGGCATCAATATGGGTTACTACGATGGCAACACTGTCACCGCGCTCTGGAATTACGCCCAGCACTATGCGATGAGCGATAACTCCTATGACACCAACTTTGGCCCGTCCACGCCGGGCGCGATCAACCTGGTTTCGGGCCAGACCAACGGCGCTGTCGGTAACATCAACGGCACGGCGTCGGTGGTCACCAGCAATCCCGACGGCTCCACCACGATCATCGGCGACGCCGATCCGCTGGGCGATGTCTGCTCCACCACCACCGGCGAACTCTACTCGCTCACCGGCCAGACCATCGGCGACCTGCTCAACGCGAAGGCCGTGACCTGGGGCTTCTACACCCAGGGCTTCGATCTCGGCGTCACTAATGCCAACGGCACCACCGGCTGCAAGCGCAGCACGACTTCGCTCATCACCAACACCAATAAGGCCGATTACATTCCTCATCACGAGCCCTTCCAGTACTACAAATCGACGCAGAACCTGACCCACGTGCGTCCGACCTCGGTCACATCCATCGGAACCACCGATGCCGCCAACCATCAATACGACATGCACGATTTCTACGACGCCATCAACGCCGGCAACTTCCCAGCGGTCAACTTCCTGAAAGCCCCCGGCTATCAGGATGGCCACGCCGGCTACTCCGACCCTCTCGACGAACAGACCTTCATCGTGAACGTCATCAATTTCCTGCAGAACACCAGCTACTGGAACAGCACCGCGGTTGTGATCATGTACGACGATTCCGATGGCTGGTACGACCATCAGATGCCCCCGATCATGAACCAGTCCAACAGCTCGGCCGACAACAATGCCTGCGGAAGCGGGACCAACGCGCTGCCCGGCCCCAACGGCGTCGCCCACGCGCAGGGACGCTGCGGCTACGGTCCCCGCATGCCGCTGCTGGTCGTTTCTCCCTGGGCCAAAGCGAACTTCGTCGATCACACCGTGACTGACCAGACCTCGCTCATCCGCTTCGTCGAAGACAACTGGCTCAACGGCCAGCGCATCGGCAACGGATCTTTCGACACTATTGCGAATTCGATCGCCAACATGTTCGACTTCACCAAAACGGAAGCCAAAGGCAAGCTGATCCTCGACCCGACTACCGGCTTGGTTACCAACGGCGCCAAAGCGGCGAAGTAAGCCCTATCGATGGCCTTAACCAGGAGAATATTCCTGGCGGGCGCGGCGGCTCTCGCGATTCGCGCCGAGAGCCCCGCGCTGCATCCGGAAACGCTTGAGAAGTTTGTCGACGCGCTGCCCGTTCCCCCGCTTGCAAACAGCATGGGGACGAGGCAACGCGCCGCTTTTTATCGCCTCGCGATGGGCGAGTTCAACGCGAAGGTCCATCGCGATTTGCCCGCCACGCGCATGTGGGGCTTCGCCGGCGGTTCGCCCGGCCCAACGATAGAAGCACGCAGCGGCGAACCCGTTCTTATCGAATGGGTCAACAATCTTCCCACGAAGCATTTCCTTCCCATCGATCACAACCTGCACGGCGCGGAAAAATACAAGCCGGAGGTGCGCTCCATCGTTCATGTGCACGGCGCGAAAGTTCCTCCCGAAAGCGATGGTTATCCCGAAAACGCGTACGAGCCGGGTAAGTCGGAAACTTACCTCTATCCGAACAACCAGGAGCCCGCGACGCTCTGGTATCACGACCACGCGATGGGCATCAACCGCCTGAACATCTATGCGGGCCTGTTTGGTTTCTATCTGATTCGCGATGCCGTGGAAGACAGGCTCGACTTGCCCTCGGGACGGTATGAGATTCCGCTGGCGATTTACGACCGGTCGTTCCGGCGCGATGGCAGTCTCGATTATCCGGTGTCGGGCATGCCGGACATGCCCTGGGTCCCTGAAGCGTTTGGCGAAGCCATGCTGGTGAACGGCAAGATGTTTCCGTATCTGGATGTTGAGCCGCGCGCCTATCGATTTCGCATGCTGAATGCCGCCAACGGACGCTTCTTTCATTTCTCACTGTCGAACGGGAAGAAGTTCACGCAGATCGGCACCGATCAGGGCCTGCTGCCCGCGCCGCTCGAAGTCGAGAGCTTCATACTCGCGCCCGGTGAACGTGCGGATATAGTGATCGATTTCAGCAGCCTCGCCGGCGAGCGCATGGTCCTGAAAAGCGATGCCTTCGAGATCATGCAATTCTGCGTCGCGAATCAGAAGCCCATGCCGGCCTACCTGCCGCCGGCCTCGCTGCGCTCCGTGTCCGCCATCGCCGAATCCGCAGCCGTCAAAACTCGCCGCCTGCCCATCTACGAAATGAAAACAGCCACCGGCGATTCCATGATGATGCTGCTGAACGGCATGCACTGGCACGATCCTGTCTCGGAAAAGCCCGTCCTCGACAGCGTCGAAATCTGGGAACTCGTCAACACCACCGAAGATTCCCACCCCGTCCATCTGCACCTGGTGCGCTTTCAGATTCTCGACCGCCGGCCCTTCAACGAAGCCTGGTATTTCAGAACCGGGGAACTGCGATTCTCAGGCCCCGCCGAACCGCCGGAACCGTATGAACGCGGCTGGAAAGACACCGTGCGCGCGCATTCCAACACCGTGACGCGATTCATCGTGAAGTTCGAAGGCTACGCAGGCCGCTATGTCTGGCATTGCCACGCCCTCGAGCACGAAGACAACGACATGATGCGACCCTACGACGTTTTGCCGAAGGGAGGATAGCAGCCTCCGGTTCATCGACGTTACACTATCTATATGCGAGCCTTCGTCGCCTTCTGTTTCGCCGCCACCGCGTTCGCTCAACCGGTCACCTTCAACCGGCAAATCGCGCCGATCATCTATAACAACTGCTCCTCCTGCCACCGGCCCGGGGAAGCCGCACCGTTTTCTCTGCTCTCGTATCAGGACGTTCAGAAGAAAGGCCGGATCATCGCGGCTGTCACTTCCGAGCGCGTCATGCCGCCGTGGAAGGCCGAGCCTGCTTCGTACTCATACCGCGATGAGCGCCGCCTCAAAGACAACGACATCGCGCTCATCCAGCAATGGGTGAAAGCCGGTATGCCCGAAGGCTCCGACCCCAAACCCGAGGCCCCGAAATTCAACTCCGGCTGGCAGCTGGGCGAACCCGACCTCATCGTCGAAATGCCCGCCGGCTATCACGTTCCCGCCGACGGTCCCGATATCTACCGCAATATCGCCATCCCCCTCGACACTACTGAAGACAAGTGGATCACCGCCATCGACATGAAGCCCACCGCGCGCTCGGTCGTGCATCACGTGCTCTACTTCGGCGACCCGAGCGGCAAAGCCCACGAACATCCTCAGGAAGGCGACCAGCCCGGCTTCTCCGGCATGCGCGCCGGAGGAGCCACTATTCCCCTGGGCGGATGGGCCGTGGGCGCACAACCCCACTTCTTCCCCGAAGGCCTCGCACTCAGCGTTCCTAAGGGCGCCGACCTCGTGATCCAGTACCACTTCCATCCGACCGGCAAGCCGGAAACCGAGAAGTCGACCGTCGGCATCTACTTCGCCAAACAAGCCCCGGCACGCAAGCTGATCTCTATTCAGATGCCGCCCACTTACTCACTCTTCGCCGGTCTCAACATTCCTCCGGGCGACAAAGACTACGTGGTCCGCGACACCTACACGCTCCCCGCGGACATCGACGCGGTAGGTGTGGGAGCCCACGCCCACTACCTGGGCAAGAAACTAACAATGACGGCAACCCTGCCCAATGGCGAAGCCAAAACCCTGCTCCTCATCAACGACTGGGATTTCGCCTGGCAGGACAGATACTTCTTCAAAGACTTCGTAGCGCTTCCCAAAGGCACCCGCCTCGATGCCGAAGTGCACTGGGATAACTCCGCCGAAAACCCCCATAACCCCTCGACCCCGCCCATCGCCATCACATGGGGCGAGCAGTCGAAGGACGAGATGGGTAGCGTAAGCCTGATCGCGGTGCCGCGCGTCGAGTCCGACTACACCATGCTGCAGAGCGCCCAAAGAGCTCGCGTCACCGAAGCCGCCCGCGAGCGCATTAAACAGGACCCGTCGTTTA
>Ga0302319_10015042_pt1 | contig 14368 bp, 14 predicted proteins | sample Bog_T0_2_FD_203319 | JGI IMG/M metagenome (GOLD analysis project Ga0302319, IMG submission 203319) | Peat permafrost microbial communities from Stordalen Mire near Abisko, Sweden - Bog_T0_2 | ecosystem: Environmental > Terrestrial > Soil > Wetlands > Peat | place: Sweden: Abisko, Stordalen Mire... | reverse complement strand
CGCCTCTCCCAGCGCATCGACGCCCACACCGCCAAACTCGAAGCCGAAGCCCGCGCCGCCGAAAGCAACAGGAAGCTTCAGGACCTCAATGCCTTCCTCAACGCCCCCGTCCCACCCGTAGACTGGACTCGAGTCCACAGCGACATAGCTGAAAAGAAACAAGACACAGAAAAGAAAGCCGCCGAAGCCGTAGCCCAGGCCCTCGCCAGGGTCGCTGCCCACAATTTGGCTTCAAATTGTGAAACCCCTGGACACGCGGCGACAGCCGCGTCGCCAAAGGCGCCCACACCCCCCGCTCCGAGCCTCAAATCGGCCCCCGAGGCCCCAGAAAAGGCAGCCTAACCGACTAAACTACCCTCAAAATTAACCGAAAGCCAACAAGGCAAACCACAACCGCGTCCTCATCAGCGTTTATCCGCGTTCATCTGCGGCTAATTTAGTTGCTCTCTTCGCAGACAACCAAACCGTCATCGCCGGCGATGCCTGCGGCCCGCGTCTACTTCCTCCGCCTCGAAGAAGTGAGTCACAACAAATATTTCCCAATCCCCTCAATAACTTAAGCCATTTTTCGTCACGATCCCTTGCCCCACTGTGCCAAACTCCAGGCGAGGTTAAACACACAATGCAGGAACCCAACGAAACCACCATCCCCAAGCCAACTCTCTTCGGCTTCAAAGACCCTGTCACCGGTCTCACTCACGTCATGACCAACGAAGATCGCATAGCCAGACTCGACTTCATCCGCGAATTCGTTCAGGACCTCGACCCCTGGGGCCGCGCCGAAATCTACTTCGCAAGAACCGTAGCCCTCGACAGCTGGCGACTCAACCGCCTTAAGGCTGTCGAAGAGAACACCTTCGCCTACGGCCAGGTCCTCCCCGACAAGCACTTCGACCACGACATCGTCGAAGTCGAACACGCCATCGGCCACGCCCACACTTTCCTGATCCACGCCAAAGCCATGAACCTCCTCTCCCTCTGCGAATCGCGCCTGAACCGGAATATCAAAACCAGCCTCGATCTCCTCCTGAAACTCCAGGCCACCAGATCCCAGCGCAAAACGAACTCCCAAACCACCCCGGTAGTGGAAACCCGAACCCAAACCGCAACCGCCGCAGCCACCGCGAACGAGGAACAACCCAAAGCCGCCTAAACCTCCGGCCAAGTCAAACCAACCAACCCGAGCCAAACCACACCCGCGTCTGAACGCATGAACCGAATTGGCTTCGAATTGCAAAACCAACACAACCCGTCATTCTTATCCCATGAATCCCATCCATCCCTGCCCAAAATTGGCTTCGAACACCGGAGGCAAGCGACACCCCACGACTGCAAAGCCAACCCTAATTAATCCTTCTTTATCTGAGTGAATCGGAGTGCATCTGAGGCCATTCACAAAAACTTTCAAAAATCGCCCCAACCCCCTCAACACCTTGCAGCCTCGATGCCCGAAAACCCCTCACGAGCATGGTATTCCTAACACCAGCAACAGTTCTTTGACATCCGAATATCCCTTAAGTCAATCCCTGTCGCCGGTAAGTAGCGGGCGAAACCCCCACCATCTTCAAAAACCAATTCGAAAGATGGCTCTGCGAAGAAAATCCCGACGCAAACGCCACATCGGCGATCGGCGTCTGCGTATTTCGCAGTAATTCCTTCGCCCGCTCAATCCGCCGCGCCAATACATATTGATGCGGCGATTGCCCCACCGCCGCCTTAAACGCACGCGGCAAATACAGCGGACTCACCTCTACCTGCGCAGCCATCGCCTCCAGCCGCAGATCGTTATCCAGGTTCTCCTCAATGAATTCGATAATCCGCCGCATCTTCCAGCCGGAAATGCTCGCCGCCCCCGGAGTCCGCGTCGCCCGCGATCGCGTGGAATGCGTCCGCGCCAGATGCGCCGCAATCATCTGCGCCAGCGTATCTATATAAAGACCATCCCGCGCATTCCCGTCCCGCAATGCAGAAGCGATCGCCAAAGCCAGTTGCTCCAGCAGCGGATCCACAGCCGCGAACCGAGGAACAATCTGCACATTCGTCGGGTCCCCCGGATACATCTCCCCCACCACCGACGTGAACACCGATTGCCGCAAATAAACCTGCAAAATCTCCGGATTCCCCGAATGCTGCCACTGCGTCGTAGCCTCCCCCGGAGTCAGACACAACCGCCGCGGCCCGATCAGCGACCGCTCCTGCGGGTTCCCCTCAATCTGCCGAGTCACCTCAGTCGGCCGCGCCAGATGATAAATCATAAACGGATGCCCCACCGGCGCTTCCACAGCTTCGAACGGAGCCTCTTCAATAATCGCCGCGAACAGAGAACGCCATCCCGAATCCTGGCTCTTGGCGATAACGCGATTGGCCGGCCGCAACACCCGCCCGTGAGTCTCGCGGACCGAAAAAACATCCTTTGGCATTACAGTCATATACGTGTACCTGCCGACACCGGGGTCGGCCCGCTGCAATTATATTCTTTTTTTGCGGCTGGCGTTATACTGAGGTTGGGTATGCGAAAAGCGCTGATGATCGTCGCCGTCGCCGGTTGTCTCATGGCTCAGCGCACCCCCAGCGCCCGCCTCCCTGACGAATCGTACGACATTCGGATCGCGCGTCTCGAAACCACGGTCCCTCAGATGCAAAAGCAGCTGGACGAGATTAACAGCCATCTGAAAGACATAGACAAGACGCTGGCCGACGTCCGGAATCAACTCACCGAGCTTCGGACGGACATGAATCTCGTGATGTGGATCGGAGGCACTGTATCGGTAGCCTTGTTAGGCGCCGTGCTTAAACTGATCCTTGAGAAGCCGGCCGCGCCATCGACCGCTGCTGCGCCGCTGTTTCAGCCCGTCGTGTACAGCCCTTATCCTCCGCCAGCCGCAGACATTGAAGCCCTCGTCAAGAGACTGCTGGCCGAAGACAGAGCGCGCAACCAACCCGTCCCCACTCCGTGACATCGCAAACCCCCAGGTCATTTTCCTGCTCATCGCAGCGGAGTTTCTGCAAGCTCCCTGCTGTACACTTGGCTAACGTAAAGCGGTGATGAACTACCATACCGAGTTCGGTTCGCTGAATAACTATCGAAAGGGCGGCGTACAAGTCGTCGATGCCGACCCGAAGCACTACGTCTTCTCGAACGTCTTTGAGGTCGCGTCGAAATCGAAGCCCTACGAAAAGGTCTGTGTCGGCATGAACCTCGATTACGTCATCGAAGCCCTGCGCACCGAAGGCGATTCCCCCTGGTTTGCCGCTCCGCACGATGAAAGCGCCCTTATCATGGATGGAGAAGTGGAAGTTCACCTGATCAAACCCGACAGCCCGCTCACAGCCGAAGGTAAAGAAGGTTCCGTGATGCTCCCGGGCCAGCCTGCCGGCAAGAAGATGGGCTGGATCAAGGCACGCCGCGGCCATATGGCGCTGCTGCCCAAAGGCGCCGCCTATCAGTTCCGCAGCGCAAAGCCCGGAGTATTATTGCTGCAGACCATCAAAGGCGACCACACCATCGAGCGCTGGGCCGAGATCTGCCAGACCACTGCATAAACAGGAGAATCCATGAGCACCGCAACAGCAGTCATTGAAGATCAAGGTACTACCAACGCCCTCGGCTATCATTCCTTCTCCGCTGGTAAGTATCGCTTTGAGCGCGACGAATATTTCGCCCACATCTATTACCCCGGCGGACGCCACCTCATGCACATTGAGGCGTTCCTGCGGGCTCTTATGCGCGACGTAGGCTGGGGCTTCTTTTATGGCACAGTGAACTTTGACGACGTCCTGGGCACCCTGAATCACTACGGCACCGTAGACCTCTTTGTAGGTCTCCTGAACCAGGCCTATAAATCCAACAACCGCCATTATGTAGAGACCTTCAATTCGAAGGACCTCAAGAAGGTCTTCGAAGCTATGCTGGACGATTGGACCAACGAAGGCTTCGACCCCTACGCCGCCCCCGATGAAACCGGTAATCCCTATGGCCCCAAGCACGGCAACAACACTAAGGCTCTGAAGCGCGAGCGCATTGTGGCTAAGCGCATGGTCGGTTTGCCCGGCGATCTGCCGATCCGCACCGATGCCGCCGGCCAGCCCGTCAATCGCCAGTTCCTCGACGTCCCGCAGGATGCCCCCGAAGTTCACGCAGAGCCCGGCTTCGAAGGCGAAGTCCACGCCTTCAATATGTTCGGCTACACTTCGCGCTCGGATGTAACGTGGAATCCTTCGGTGGTTTCGAACGTGAAGGACAGCCAGATCTGCGCCACCACCGAAGAGCACATGCTGCCCATCTTCCACGGTAACGACCGTGTCGAATGGTTCATTCAGATCTGCGATGAAATCGTATGGGAAATCGCCGACGGTAAGACCGGCGCACCTCGGGCCAAGGTCGTGATGCGAGCCGGCGATGTCGCCGCCATGCCCGCCGACATCCGCCACAAGGGCTATTCGCCCAAGCGGTCGATCCTGATCGTCTGGGAGAACAACGACGGCACCTTGCCCCAGCGTTACTCCAGCGGCCAGCTAAAGCCTTACCCCGTGGAGTTCTAGGGTGGGACAGGCGGTTCCGCCTGTCGACTAAAACCGAGAGGACGCCCGCATGCCCGCAATGACCGCCACAGGACTCGAGATCGAGTCGCGCCTCTTCATAGGAGGCGAATTCACCGACGCCCTTGACGGCGGCCGAATCCCCGTCCTCAACCCGCACGACAACAGCCTCCTGGCCGAAGTCGCCGAAGCCACTCCCGCCGACATAGACCGAGCCGTCGCCGCCGCCCGCAAAGCCTTCCCCGCCTGGAAGCGCATGGCCGCCGCCGACCGAGGCCGTCTGCTCCTCAAACTCGCCGACGCCATCGAAGCCGACGCCGGCTACCTCTCCGAACTCGAAAGCCTCGACACCGGCCATCCCATCCGAGACACCCGAGCCCTCGACGTTCCCCGCACCGCCGTCACCTTCCGCTACTTCGGAGGCATGGCCGATAAAGTCCAGGGCAGCGTAGTTCCCGTCGAAGCCGGCTTCCTCAACTACGTAACCCGAGAGCCCCTCGGCGTAGTAGGCCAGATCGTCCCCTGGAACTTCCCGCTCATGTTCACCAGCTGGAAGATGGGGCCAGCCCTCGCCGCCGGCAACACGGTGGTCCTCAAGCCGGCCGAACTCACCCCGCTCACCACTCTGCGCATCGGCCATCTGATGGCTCAGGTAGGCATCCCGCCAGGCGTGGTCAACATCGTCCCAGGCTATGGCCACACCGCCGGCCAATATCTCGCCGAGCACCCCGGTGTCGATAAGATCTCCTTCACCGGCTCCACAGCCACAGGCCGCAAGATCGTAGCCGCCTCGGCAGGCAACCTCAAGCGAGTCCAGCTCGAGCTCGGCGGCAAGGGTGCCAACATCGTCTTCGAAGATGCCTTCCTGCCCGCTGCCGTAGGCGGCTCCGCCTTCGCCATCTTTCACAACCAGGGCCAGGCCTGCATCGCCGGCTCAAGGCTTCTGCTCCATGAAAAGATCGCCGACGAGTTCCTCGACCGCTTCCTCAACCTGACCCGCTCCATAAGAGTCGGCAACCCGCTCGACCCCCAAACCGAGATGGGCCCGCTCACATCCAAAGGCCATCGCGACCGAGTCCTCAGCTATATCGAAGTCGCCAAAGGGCAGGGAAGCGAGATCCTCACCGGAGGCAAGCCTCCCGACGACCGCGACCTCGCCGACGGCTGCTATATCGAGCCCACCGTCGTCACAGCGAAGCTCGGCGACCGGGTCTGCCAGGAAGAAGTCTTCGGCCCGTTCGTCTCAGTGACACGCTTCTCAGACGAAGCTCAGGTGATAGCCCTGGCTAACTCAACCGACTATGGCTTAGGCGGAGGCCTATGGACCAAAGACCTGCAGCGCGGCCACCGCGTGGCAGCCGCCATAAGGTCCGGCATGGTCTGGGTCAACACCTATAAACGAGTCAACCCCGGATCGCCGTTCGGCGGAGTAGGACAGTCCGGCTATGGCCGTGACATGGGCTTCGAAGCTATGCACGATTACACCCAAGCCAAATCGGTCTGGATCAACGTAGACGCCGATATCCCGCCATGGTACAAACGCTAGACGGCATCACTGCCGAGGTCGTCAAGAGCTTCGAAGCGGCGCCGGACCCCCGCCTGCGTAGCATCATGGAGAGCCTGACGCGGCACCTGCACGCCTTCGTCGCGGACGTCGGGCTCACCGAAGCCGAGTGGTTCGAAGCCATTCGCTTCCTCACCGAAACTGGCCACATGTGCAGCGATAAGCGCCAGGAGTTCATCCTGCTTTCCGATGCCCTGGGAGTCTCGATGGTAGTCGATCTCATCGCCCACAACAGACCCGCGAAGGCCACCGAATCCACCGTCCTCGGCCCGTTCCACCGAGGAGGCGCGCCCGAGCTGCCGGCCGGAGGCAACATCGCGCCGCTCGATACCGATGCCGTGCCCACCTACGTCAGCGGCCGAGTCCTCGACCTCAATGGCGACCCAATCGCCAATGCCGTTCTCGATGTCTGGCAAACCGCATCGAACGGCCTTTACGATTCGCAGGACCCCGAGATTAAAGGCCTCCACATGCGAGGCATATTCCGCACCGATGCCGAAGGCCGCTATCTCATCCAAACCGTTCGCCCCGTGCACTATCAGATTCCGAACGATGGCCCCGTCGGGCGCATGCTCCGCGCCACCGGCCGCCACGCCTGGAGACCCGCCCACATCCACTTCGCCGTCTCAGCCGAAGGCTATGAACCGGTCACCACCCATATCTTCGATTCCGAAGACCCTTATCTGAAAGGCGACGCCGTCTTCGCGGTGAAGCAATCGCTCGTCTGCGACTTCAAACACCACGACTCGCCACCCCGCTTCACCGCCGAATACGACTTCGTCCTGGTTCGAAATGCTCAATTCGCCGGCAGCTTGAATGCCAGCAACTCGCCCGAATAATTCCCGCCGCTGATGGCCAGTACCAGATACTGCTCGCCGTTCAGCATGTAAGTCATCGGCGAGCCGCTCTGCGGCGCGGGCATGTAGACCGCGCCCACTTCTTTGCCCGTGAGCTTGTCGTACGCCCGCAGCATCGCTCCCCGCGCGCCCGAGGGCGTCGTGAAGAAGCCGGATTCGCCGCAGATCAACAGAGTCTTCGTCGCCAGCGGACCCAGTAGCCCAAGGCGTCCGGTGCGCGGGATGGCGATGCCCTTCAACTCGGGGTTGTTGCGAATGTTGTCCGGCGTTTCGCCATGCGCGATCTGCCATGCGATCTCGCCCTTGCTCAAATCGATCGCGGTGATCCGGCCATAGGGCGGCTTCACCAGCGGCAGACCCTTCACCGTCGGAACGTTCCCGCCCTCAGGCGGAGGCGCGCCGATCGCCATGCCTCTGCCAGGCTTCGGCTTCACGCCCGCAGTTCCCTGCAGATACTTCATGTCCGAGAGGTTCGGATCGTCGTTCCGCACCACGCCCCGCACATCGACGATGGTTTCCGAGAACACGTAAACCATGTGCGTCTCCGGATCGTATGCGCCGCCGGGCCAATTCGTGCCGCCCTGTCTGCCCGGCATCACGATCATGCCCAGCGGACCTTCTGCCTTGCTCATCATCGGCGGCCCAAACAGCGGCCCCAGCTGATACTTCGAAACGACTTTCAATGCTTCCGCGCGCAAAGCTGGAGTGAAATCGATCAGGTCGTCCACCGTTACGCCTTGCCTGTCGTAGGCCGGCGGTTTGGTGGGAAACGGCTGAGTCGGCGAATACCATTCGCCTGGCACATCGCCTTTGGGCACGGGCCGCTCTTCAATCGGCCAGATGGGCTTGCCTGTGACGCGGTCCAGCACATAGAGGAAAGACTGCTTGGTCGGTTGCGCGGCCACTTTCCTGAGCTTCCCGTCGATCGCCACATCGGCCAGGATCGGAGCGCAAGGGATGTCCTGGTCCCACAGCCCGTGATGCACCAGTTGATAATGCCAGATGCGCTTACCGGTCTGAATATCGACCGCAACCAGCGACTCGCCGAACAAGCCGTTGCCCGGCCGATAGCCGCCATAGATATCGCCGGTCGGCAACTCGACCGGCAGATACGCCATGCCCAAGTCCTCATCCACCGACATCTGCGCCCACACGCCCGCGTTGCCGGTGTAAGACCACGAATCGTTCTCCCACGTATCGATGCCGAACTCGCCAGGCTTCGGAATGGTATGGAAGATCCACAGGCGCTTGCCGGTTCTGACGTCGAAGCCGCGCACATAGCCCTTGATGTGCTTCATGCTCTTCGGCACATTGCTGGCCGCATGCGCCGCGCCGACAATCACCACATTCTTCGCGACGATCGGCGTGGCGTGAAGCCCGATATCCGAATTGATCGGGTCCATATCCTGATCGTCGTTGAGCTTGAGATCGACCACCCCGGCCTTGCCAAAGCTCGGCACCGGATACCCGGTTTTAGCATCGAGCGCGATCAACCGATAGCCAGTCGTGACGTAGAGGATTCTCTCCTCTTTGCCATCGGTCCAGTAAGCCACGCCGTGTCCGGAAAGCCCGCGAGGCGATGCTTCAGCGCGTGCGCCCTCGTTTTCCGAATGCATCCAGATCAGTTCACCGGTCGCCGCATCGAGACACACCACATCGCGGCGCGAACCCGCCGTTACATACAGCTTGCCCTTCACCATCAGCGGCGTGCCTTCGTATAAATACTCGGGCCGCGGGCCCAGCGCATCGGTCTTAAATCGCCACGCAACTTCGAGTTTATTGAAGTTGCCGACGTTGATCTGATCGAGCGGCGAATAGCGCGTGCTGCCGAGATCGCCGCCATAAGTGGGCCATTCGCCGTTCTTCGGTCCCGTTTGCCCTCCGAGATAGCCCACCGCCAAAACGCTTATTGCCGCAACCCCGGCTTTTCTCATCCTCATGGGATTTTGACGGAATGCCGCGCCACCATCTGCCAGCCCTGCGGCCCTTTCAGCCATACGATCAGGACATGCAGGTGGTTGAGGTTTCCGGTTGCGGTAGTGATGTCGAACGGGCCGTACATCACGGCCGTGCTGCCATAAACGTGAGTGGTGAGGTCGTGATATTCGACGGCTTTGGAACGAGTCGCCGGGGCAACGGCGCCTGCGATGGCTTGTTCCTTGTTCTCGACCTTGGCGTTGTTATGCGAATAGACCAGGTCTTTGTGGAAGAGTTTGTCGAGCGCGGAGGCATCGGCATTGAGCGCCGCCTGCTTCCAGGTGGCGAGGGCGGCAAGGACTTCTTTCTCTTCCCTGGCCGGAGTCTGAGCCGAAGCGGCAATGGCCAAAAGAAGCAGCATCTGGGCTGTTTTCATGCAGGATAGTTTATACCGGCGCACGCGTATGATGTAGGTCATGCGTGTCCGAAGCGTCCTGACCTCGCTGGGTTTCTGGTGCGCTGTCTGCCTGTTGCTGGCAGGGGTTCAGGCGTATGCGGAGCGGCACTTTATGAACCCCGACGGCATCTCTTATATGGACATGGCGTCGGAGACCTTACGCGACGGGCCGCATAATCTGGTGAATGGCTACTGGAGTCCGGCCTACCCGGCGATGATCGCGGCGGCCTTCTACGTTTTCCGCCCCGCACCGAGTCTGGAGTTTCCGGTGGTTCATCTGCTCAATTTCGCCATCTTTATCTTCACGCTGCTGAGCTTTGTTTTCTTTCTCAAGTCGTGCCGTGAGGACGCGGAGCCCCTCCTGATTCCGTTCTGTTTTTGCGTGTTCATCTGCCTTGTGATCGATCAGGTCGGTTTGGCCAACGGCACTCCGGATCTGTGCGTGGCGGGCGTGTTGTTTCTTACTGCCGGGCTCTGTTGCAGGATTTCGGTTCCGAACCCCAATATAGGGTTGTTTGTGGCGTTGGGCGCTGTGCTCGCTCTAGGCTATTACACCAAGGTGGCGATAATGCCGCTGGGTCTGATCCTGCTTGCATTGCTGTTTGTTTGTCCTGGCGCCGGGGGCCACAAGCGACCCAGGGTTGCGCTGTCCGCTTTGATATTTCTGATTCTGTCGGCGCCGGAAATTGTCCTGGTCAGCAATCGATTGGGACATCCGAGCGTCGGTGAATCGGGGCGGCTCAATTATTTGTGGAATGTCAACGGGGCTCTGTGGAAGGTTAAGTATTTCAACGAAGTGCATGGCAAGCCCGACCACCCGCCGCGTGTGATCCTGGAAAACCCCAGGATTCTGGAATCCGCGGATCCGGTTCGGGGAACGCTCCCGCTCCATGACGATCCCTCCTGGTGGTGGGCCGGCGTAAAGGAGCCGTTTGATCTGCGCGCGCAACTGTTGGCACTGAAGAGGAGCGTGAGATTCTACCTGAACATTCTTGCGCCGGTGGGTGGTTTAGTGATGGGCGCCGTTGTGCTTTCGGTCTTCGCTGTCCGGCGAGGCGTGCTTCGTGGCATTCTCCGCGGTTCACCGGCCGATCTCTGGTGGCTGATTGCGTGGTCTGTCGCTGCCTGTGTGATGTATGCGCTGGTTTTCGTCGAGCCGAGGTATGTGGGCGGTTTCCTGGTGCTTTTCTGGCTGGCACTGTATCGCCTTCTCTGGAATGCGACGACTGCCGGGGTGAGGTCGGTGATTCTGGCGACAGTCACATGCACGCTTGCGGTGACCTTGTTGGTGAGCGGCGGAAAGGAAATTTTGAAGGCGATGAGAAGCCAAAGCCCTCCCCCGTATATTGCCACTGGCGAAGCATTAAAGGCCGCGGGTATCAAACGAGGAGACCGCCTGGCAACCGTAGGATACGGGGCATATGTCGAAAATTCGGCACGATACATTGGGGCACGCCTGACGGTTTACGTAGCTGGCGACCGGTTCAGAAATTTGAGTGCCGCGGATGTTGACAAAATCAGAGACCACCTTGCCGCAAACGGGGTGAAAGCGCTGGTGAGTGTATACGCGCCTCTGAACGCCGGCGCGGGGACATGGAAGGACATTGGGGTGGAAGGCTCGCCCCGGAGCATCATGGTGGTACCGGAGGCCGCTCCGCGATAATCTAAATTAAGGCCTCGCATTTTCCCGCGCCCGGGTGGCGAAACTGGCAGACGCAACGGACTTAAAATCAAGCCGACGGCATTATGCAGGGTTGCTCGTGGTTGAGCAGTGTTGCTTAAGCCATTGAAAAGATTACGAGCCGCAGAATCGGGTAGCAAGCGCGAGTAAGCCTGCCAAACGCCGAGTCCCCACAAAAGTCCCCACAGTTTTCGATCCCGTTTTTCCGCCATCAGGGCGGCGCGGCCTGTTGACATGGCACCAACGCCATATTGCGTCTATGCTATATTATGAAGGTGGCATGGGAAGTCGAATACACCGATGAGTTCGAGGAATGGTGGCACACCTTGTCCGAATCCGAACAGGGAAAAGTCGACGCGCGCGTCGGCCTCCTGATGGAGCGCGGCCCGAATCTCGGTTTCCCATTCAGTTCGCAGGTGAAGACATCGCGCTTCCCGGAAATGCGCGAACTGCGCGCCCAGGCCGGAGGCGACCCGCTGCGGATGTTGTACGCGTTCGATCAGCGCCGCACTGCGATTCTTTTGGTCGCCGGAGACAAGACCGGCGACGACCGTTGGTACGAAACGAACGTGCCCGTGGCCGACAGGCTGTTCGAGCGCCACTTAAGGACGATCGAGAAGGAAAGGACTGAACATGGCTAAGAATTTCAAGGAACTGCGCGCCGGGATGTCCGCTGCCGCAAAGGCGGCCAGCGCGGTTGAGCACCGTCGTTTAGTGGAAGAGATGTCGCTTCTCCAACTCAGGAAGGCGCGCGAACTGACCCAAACGAAGATTGCCGACGAGTTGCACATGGGACAGGGCGACGTATCGAAACTGGAACGTCGCACGGACATGTACGTCAGCACACTGGCCGGGTACCTCCAAGCCGTCGGAGCCGATCTGGAGATTCGCGCGGTGTTTCCCGATGGGCGCGCGGTCAAAATCACGCAGTTTTCTGAAGAGTCGGTATAGCCAATCAGCGTTCTTCCCGGGATGCGATCACGGCGTCCGCGAGCGTTCCTGGAATTGACGAGCGCGCGCGCCGGACCTCCTGGGGACTGATGTCGTCATGTTTGCGGCATCCCATTCCTCGAGTTTGAAATAACCGGCCACATCGTCGGCGGCGACGCAGCGCCGGAAACGGTCGCGATGACATTCTGCTGGTTGGTAAGCCTGATGCTTTCGAGCGGTCGGAGCGCCCTGTTCTCGTAAGCGGCCTCGACCAGCGTCATTCCCAAAGAACTGCGCCCCAGCATTGATTCTGAGTAAACGCCCCCGCCATGCTCCAGGCCATCAAGAATCTCACCAAACATGTTGCGCCGACCCCGGCCACACCCGGTACGCTGATGAATGGGAGGTTCTCAAATATTATGAAGTTTCAGGAAGGGGAGTCCGATTGCAGTGTGCCGGTCTTTGGCGAACTCACCGGTCTGAGCCGCGAAGAGCTGTTGAGAGAGATGCCGAATGCGGTCGAAGGGCGGGTTACGGTGCTTCAGTGGGAAAGTTGGCTCAGAAGCAAAGGCCTCAAGGTTGATCGACACCAGCGCGACGAAGAATACACTTTACCCTGCGCGCATTTGCTGCTGTGGGCGGGGAGGCCCCACTGGATTTACGAGGACGAAACTGGCGTGCACGAGCCGAATCCGGCCTTTATGTGCGTTCCGCCGGACGACCCGATCATGTTGAGTCATGTCAGGAAAAGGGAATTCACCATTTCAGTTAACGGTTTGAGCCACGGCGTCCCCCCGGGCAGTTGACCGCCCTGGAAATCAAACTCATGACGCGAGTCGATCCACGGCAGCGGAGAGAGCGGTGATCGCGCAGAGGTGCCCGCCCCCAGCTCCGTTACAATTATCGAGGAGCAAGCCATGTCTGGAATTAAAGCGCATCGCATCATCCGATTCAGCGCCCACCCGAGGACAACGCTGCATCTGTTGGCCGTTGCCTCTGCCGCATCTCTTTTGGCACAGACACCGCCGAGGCCTCCATCCCCGACGAGCAGTCACTCGCCAGATTACTGCGCGCCCCGTCCTCTGGCAGACTTTCAAAAGTCGAGGGTGCTCGCCGAAAAGGGCGACAGTGCTGCTCAGGAGAGCCTGGGTTTCTACTACCAAACTGGAACGTGCACTAAGGTTGACCACCAGGCCGCGCTCCACTGGTACAGTCTTGCAGCCGAACAGAATAACCCCAGTGCTCTGGAATGGCTGGGGCTCATATACAGGGGCGGCGACGGCGTGCAGAAAGACGAATCTCTCGCGTTCGAGTATTTTCGACGCGCAGCAGAACAAGGAAGCGCGTCGGCCATGAGTAATGTCGCAATGTCTTTTAAGTTCGGCCAGGGCGTTGAGGCCGACATCGGCAAATCGGTCTTGTGGTATGAGAGGGCCGCATCCGCGGGCGACTCTGGGGCAATGGAAGAATTGGGCGAACTGTTCGATAGCGAAGACTTTGGAGTCCAAGACTACCAGAAGGCTTTCTCCTGGCACAAGCAGGCGGCATCCAAAGGTAACACCGCCGCCGCTATTGCGGTCGCGGAGGCCTACGCGCGTGGCCGGGGCACGCAAAAAGATCCGGCACAAGCTTTTGTCCTGTATAAGGCCCTCGCGGGGTCACTTGGTCGGCGCGATTCCGCCTACATTCCATACCCGTACCACCGTCTCGCAGAAGCTTATTGCGACGGTGACGGTACGGCGAGGAATTTTCCCGAATGTTTTCGTCTGGCCACACTCGCTGCAAACGGCGATGAATGGCGCGCACAGGTACTTCTTGGGAGTTTGTACGAGGGGCTTTACGGTGCTGCAGGTGCGGCGGTCGTCAAGCAGAGCCTGATGCAGGCAGATAAGTGGTACACCATTGCCATCAACCACGACTCCGACAACGAAGCAGCGGAGTCTATAACCGAGTTCAGGCGCGACCTCGAAGCGAGAATGACGGACGATGAGATCACCGAGAGCGTCAGGCTCGCGAGAATCTGGAAGCCGCTCGGCTCCGTCGAGACGACGAAGAGACCTGTGGATGAGTCTCTCTCCAAGAGACAGCAGGAGGCGCTTGTCCGGGTTCGCTGTAGGGAAATCTATCGGCGGACATCAGTAAAAACGATTGCTTCCTTAACGGTAGTCGACGCGCCGCAGGTGCAAGCCTGCCAAACTATGAATCTCTACCCGCCCCGATGACGGAGTCGGCAATTCCGAACGAGGATCAGGGCGCCCTGCTGGACGTAGTTCCGGAAGAGATCCGCAACGACGTCCGCGAGTATGTCATCAAAGCGGAGGGCCTCTCCGTCGATTCGAGACGCGTCGTGATTTGCGCATGCCTCCTTGTTGTTGCCCAGAGGACACCTGAATGCCACCTTCCTCGCGGGCGCACAGTCTCAA
>Ga0302319_10015041_pt1 | contig 14369 bp, 13 predicted proteins | sample Bog_T0_2_FD_203319 | JGI IMG/M metagenome (GOLD analysis project Ga0302319, IMG submission 203319) | Peat permafrost microbial communities from Stordalen Mire near Abisko, Sweden - Bog_T0_2 | ecosystem: Environmental > Terrestrial > Soil > Wetlands > Peat | place: Sweden: Abisko, Stordalen Mire... | reverse complement strand
TCCGCGGTTGGCCCAGCGACTCGGCTTCGTTTCTCTTTCATCGTCCCTGTCGGCGCCTCAGTGGACCTCACAGCCGGGGGAAACCCCGCTGTGCCGCCGAGAACGCTCGCGGAGATCGACACGATCGCAGACGCAGAGGCCAGCTGGTCCAAGCTGCCGTTGACCGTCTATCTCTACGGCCAGGCGCTCCTTGCCCTGGCGCGAAGCCCGAAGCACGCCCGTCTCGAGAGCACTGTCGCCTACGCCGGCCTGGATTCTCTCGTTGCAGGCCCGTTCACCGCCGTCGACCCGACCCGCCTCGTCCGCTCAGGTCTCGCAGGAGATCTGGCGAACCAGCTCCAACGCGGTGAGGCCGTGTTCTCCAAGGTGCTCCACTCTGCCGGGAATCCGGGGATCTATGTCGCTACGACGCCGATCGGCTTACACGCGCTGGCGAGCCTTGCTGGTGACGGCATCAAGTACGTCGTCATACCCCGCGCCAACCTCGCGTCAGTGACAAATGGGCAGCCTGCGACGGCGCAGTGGCCGTACACCCTCTCGGCACCTTTCGATGTCGAAGGATCCGACGTCGAGGGGTTACAGGCCGACCCGGACCTGGCAGCGCATCTCACTTCAGCGGGCGGGCCTGTGCTGCGGGCCCAGCAACTGCTTGCCGACTTGGCCGAAATCTATTTCGACTCGCCCGATTTCCAAAGCGCCCGGGGAGTTGCCCTCATTGCGCCCCAGTCGTGGTTGCCGAAGCTTGCCTTCCTCAACGCGATGTTGAGCGGACTGCGTTCGAGCCCCGTCATCACGATCGTGCCGGTCGCAAAGCTCTTCGCCACAGTGCCGCGCGGTACCTGCCAGACTCCCCCTCCTCAGGTGACGGGTTGCTCAGCTGCGATAAGGACCATTGAGAGCCCTAGGCCCACTAATCAGACGACCGACACCTCGGCCCAAGTGGACACGGCACGGACACAACTCGCGGAGCTGTCCTCGGTCATCCCGACGGGCTCGGCGACGATACACAACCTCGAGGACGCCATCTTGTTGTCAGAAACAACCGGATTGGCGGCAAACGTGCGCCAGGCCTACTTGTCCTCGGCGCTCGCGACGATGTACAAGCTCGGCTCCGAGCTCAGTCTCCCGGCAGGCCGCACGGTGACGGTGACCTCCTCGTCGGCCAGATTCCCCATCGCCATCACTTCTAACTCCAAGACACCGGTACACGCTGTCTTGGAGATATCGGGGCAGGACCTTTCCTCGTCGTCCGACCTCGACGTGGTGCTAAAGCACGGCACGACAAGTTTTATCGTCCGCGTACACACGCGCACATCAGGCGATTCGAGCGTGCAACTTCAGCTCTTGTCGCCAATGGGACACCTCCAGCTGTCCCGCGCCGACCTCACTATCCGGTCCACGGCGATCTCTGGGGTCGCAATCGGACTCACAGTCGGCGCGGCTGGCTTCTTCTTCTTCTGGTGGTTCCGTTCCGCCTCACGGCGCCGCCGCCGCCACGCCAAGCATGCGTCCGGCCAAGTGCAGCAATCGACCTCAGAAGCGGTTCAGGGACAAGCCTCGTGAGGCGCAGGCGTCGCCACTCTTACGCGCTAGGTAATCAAAGGACGGTCTACAAAGGGCGCCTACCACGTAACCTGCCCGGCATACCCGCCCCCGACGGGCTCACGGGTGCGAGAGTGCCCGGCGCGCCCGGAGGTGCCCGTCCGTCCGCAACAACCCAAGGAACGAGCCGCCGTGGCCTAGGCACTGCAACCGCCTACGTGGCAGCGGGAACGCTTTTCTCCCGCGTCACAGGGCTCTTGAGGATCCTGGTCGCGATCTACGCCCTCGGATACTCAAGTTTGTCCGACTCGTTCAACCTTGCCAACAACACCCCGAACATCGTGCACGACCTGGTGCTCGGCGGCATCCTCACTGCGACCTTCGTCCCCGTGTTCGTCTCCCGCCTCGCCACGAGATCCGAGAAGGAGGCCGTCGACTCGATCTCCGCCGTGCTGACCTTGGCGGCCTGTGTCCTCGTGGGCGCCACCGTCGTCTTCTTCCTCGCCGCTCCGTACATCATCGATCTGTACACCGTCGGCAGTCACGGCCCCGCCATCGCCCAAGAGCGCCAGGTCGCCACCGACCTCCTGCGCCTGTTCTCCCCACAACTACTCGCTTACGGTGCTATCAGTCTCATGACAGCGGTGCTGAACACCGCTCGCCGCTTCTCGGCGCCCGCGTTCACTCCGATCCTCAACAACGTCGTGGCGATAGCGATACTGCTCGCCTTCGCGGCTATCGGCCACACTCACAGCCTGTCGCAGGTCCACAACGACCACCGGCTCTTGCTGCTGCTCGGCGTCGGTACGACGCTCGGCGTGGTTATCCAAGCCTTGGCGCTCGTCCCGAGCGTATTGTCGTGCGGCCTTCCAATACGGCCTCGATGGCGCCCTGACGATCCAGCAGTCCGCGAGATCGTCCGTCTCTCGGGATGGACCTTTGGCTTCGTCCTCGCCAATCAACTGGCGGTCTTCGTGGTTTCCGCCATCGCAGTAAGCATCGGCTCCGCGACGCTGACCGCGTACACGTACGCTTCGACATTCTTCCAGTTACCTTTTGGCATAGTGGCTGTCTCAGTCATGACCACGATCGCCCCGGTGCTGGCTTCGCGCTTCACAAGAGGCGACAAGGCCGGGTTCGCACAGCATTTCGGGCTTGGGCTTCGTCGCATGCTTGCCGGCGTGATCCCGGCCGTCGTCGGATACCTTCTACTCGCGAAACCAGCCATCTCGCTCATCTCCCTAGGTGCCGGACATGGCGCAGGCGGGGCGCACTTGACGGCAACGATGCTCGAGCTCCTCGCGCTGGGCTTGCCGGGATTCTGCACCTACCTGCTGGTGATCCTTGCCTTCCAAGCGATGCGCGACACCCGTACCCCGTTCTTCTTGTACCTGTTGGAGAATGGGCTGAACATCCTGCTTGCGCTCGTCTTTCGCAATAGCCTCGGCGGCAAGGGGCTTGCTCTTTCCCTCACCATCGCCTACTCGGTAGCAGCCGTGGCCGCCTTGGCAGTGCTGCGGGCCCGCGTCGGCGGCCTCGGTGGCACGGTCGTGGCTCGTTACGTGGGGCGGACTGTCATCTGTTCGCTCGTCATGGCCTTCGTCGTCGCTCTTGTCCTTGCAGGAGTCGGGTCAGACCAGGGCGTTGGCCTGTTAGAACGCGTCGTCGCCGGTGTCGTCGCCGGTGTGGCCTCCTATGCTTTGGCGGCTGGACTCGCCGGGAGCCTTGTTGGCTGGCAGACTTCGAACCAACGGCGCTTGAGCGCCGGGAAGGGCGCACATGGCCGGGGTAAGAGTCGTAACCGATAGCGCAGCTGACATTCCAGTGGGCCTCGCCGTCCAGCACGACATCCGGGTCGTCCCGCTCGACGTCCGTTTGGGAGAGTGGGGACCCGACGAGATGCGGACCATTGACCCCGCCGAATTCTGGCGGCGGTGTGCCATGACAAGCGCGTTGCCGGAAACATCTGCCCCTTCGCCTGGAGCCTTCGCGGAGACCTTTGCAAAAGCGGCGGAGGACGGCTGCGCAGGCGTCGTATGCCTGACGTTGTCGGCAGAGCTCTCCTCGACCTACCAGGCCGCCTGCGCGGGCGCCGAGGAGGTGCGCGAACAGATCGATGTGCGCGTCATAGACACCCGTACCGTGACTTTGGGACAAGCGATGGTCGTTCTCGAAGCGGCAGAGTTAGCGGCCGCGAATCAAGACCTCGCCACGACCGAAGCGGGGGCCCGGCTGATCGTGCCGCGCGTTCACGTCTTCGGAGCGCTCGACACGCTGGACAACGTCCGTAAGGGTGGTCGTATAGGTGCTGCCAAAGCTCTGATGGGCTCGCTCTTGTCGATAAAGCCGATACTCGAGATCTCTGGTGGCGCCAAGGACGAGTCTCGCCAACGAACACGGGCCGGTTCTCTCGAATATCTCGTGGACAAGCTGCGCCGTGCCGGCCCGCTAGAAGGCCTCTCCGTCGTCCACGCCGCTGCACCGGATCTCGATCTGTTCCTCGGCATGCTGGAAGACATCTACCCGCGTGAGAAGATCCTGGTCAACTACATCGGCCCAGTCATCGGGACCCACGCCGGGCCAAGGTGCGTCGGCATCTGCTACCGGCTCCCCGCGAGCGCCGGCAGCTAACCTACGGTCATGTCTTCAGAGGAGTCTCGCCGAGACGACTGGGCGGCTCAGCTCACCGAAAAGCTCGGCCAGGTAGTCGAGCTCATCCGTGACCGCACGGTCCGACCAGTGCAGCGCTTTGTCCGGGCGGCGATCTTCGGGGTGCTCGGCGTCTTCGTCGTCATCTTTGTCCTAGTCGCGCTTGTTATCGGCGTCGTCCGCCTGTTGAACAACGAAGTCTTCGACCAGAGGGTGTGGGCGAGCTATTTGTTGATCGGTGGAATCTTCGTGGCCATCGGGACGTTTATCTCGAGGATGCGCCATAGCCGGACCTAACCGGCCGCGCACGAGGGAGAAAGCGACACAAATGGAGTTCGGCGCGACGCGCGACGTTGTGATCCTCGGTTCTGGCCCGGCGGGCCTTACTGCTGCTATCTACGCGGCAAGAGGTGAGCTGCGTCCCTTGGTGCTCGAGGGCGAGCCGTCGTCCACGAGCGACCAGCCGGGCGGCCAGCTCATGTTGACGACCGAGGTCGAGAACTTCCCGGGTTTCACCGACGGCGTGTTGGGTCCGGAGCTAATGGCCTCGATGCGTGCCCAAGCCGGACGCTTCGGCGCAGAGATCCTGACCGAGAGGGCGTCGAAGGTCGACCTCAGTGCGTCGCCGATCGCTTTGTGGATCGGTGATCCGCAAGCCCCCGAGCCGACGTTAACGACCAAGGCCCTCATCGTCGCCACCGGTGCCCGTTCTCTCATGCTCGGAGTTCCGAACGAAGCGCGCCTGCTCGGCTATGGCGTCTCGACCTGCGCGACCTGCGATGGGTTCTTCTTTCGCGGCAAACAGATCATCGTCGTCGGAGGTGGCGACTCCGCCCTCGAAGAAGCGCTGTTTTTGACCAAGTTCGGGGAAAAGGTGACCGTCGTCCACCGTCGCAAGGAGTTGCGCGCCTCGAAGATCATGCAGGACCGCGCTTTTACCAACGACAAGATCAGCTTTCGATGGGATTCGGTCGTCGTCGGCATCAATGGCGACGAGCGTGTGTCCGGGGTACGCGTACGAGACGTCAACACCGGCGAAGAGTCTGATATCGCCGCTGACGGTGTCTTCGAAGCCATCGGGCACGCCCCGACCACAGAGCTGTTTTCTGGCCAGCTTGAGATCGACGAGGCTGGCTACCTGGTCACCCACGAGGGAACCAAGACAAACGTCTTGGGAGTGTTCGCCTGTGGCGACGTGCAGGACCATGCCTACCGGCAAGCCGTCACAGCGGCGGGCTCAGGTTGCATGGCCGCGATCGATGCTGAGCGGTACCTGTCATCGCTCGCAGAGAATTGACAAGGAGAACCGAATGAGCGACGTCATCACAGTCAGCGACGACACCTTTGACGAGGCAGTCGGTCTCTCCGATATCCCGGTAGTGGTCGATTTCTGGGCTGAATGGTGTGGCCCATGCAAGATGGTTGCTCCCATCCTCGACGAGATCGCCACCGCGCAGGCTGGCAAGTTGAAGGTTGTCAAGCTGAACGTGGACGATAACCCCCGTACAGCCCAGCGCTTCCAGGTGATGAGCATTCCGACGTTGTTGCTCTTCAAGAACGGTGAAGCCCAGGCCCGCATAGTCGGGGCGAGGAGCAAGTCGCAGATTCTTTCGGAGTTCGAGCCGCATCTTTGACAGGCCAGGTGGCGTCACGATGGTTGGGCGCTTCTCCTAGCATGTGCGGGTGCTCGGACCGATGTGGGGCGTCTTGTTATGAGCCCAGCTCCGGCCGTGCGCCGAAAAGGAGACCTCCTTCCCCTGCGCGAGGGAGACACGAGCCAGGCGGTGGGCGACCTGCAGGCACGCCTAAGACGGCTCGATCTTGAGCCCAACCCCGACCAAGACGGCTATTACGGTCCGGGAACTGTCCTTGCAGTAAGGGATTTTCAGTCCCAACGCGGGCTTCGTGTTGACGGTATTTGCGGTCGGCAGACCTGGTCGAGCCTGGTAGAGGCAGGTTTTCGCCTCGGTGACCGACTCCTCTATCGGCGTGTCCCCATGCTGCAGGGCGATGACGTGGCCGATGTTCAGCGCAGGCTCAGCGAGCTTGGCTTCGATCCCGGTGGAGTCGATGGGATCTTCGGCGATTCCACCCATGTGGCACTTGCCGAGTTCCAGCGCAACCTCGGTCTTTTGACAGATGGCATTTGCGGTCCCCTCACTCTCGCCGAGCTCACTCGCGTAGAGCCGGTGCGCGGCGGCTCCGACCTGGTGTCGCCCTTGCGTGAGCAACTCAAGGTGGCGGCCGATCCGGCCATGCTCAGCTGCAAGCAGATCGCCGTGGGAGAAGAGGGCGGATTTGCAACCGGTGCCGCGGCTGTTCACCGCGGGCTCATTTTGGCTGGAGCACGCTGTCTCGAGTTGCATGACCCCGACCCGCTCGTACAAGCAGTGGCCGCCAACACCGCCAAGGTCGACTGTTATGTCGGGCTCCGCCTCGAGCCAAGCCATGCTGCAGCGACCACGTACTTCTATAGAGGGTTCCGGTACGAATCAGCGGCAAGCCGGCAGCTTGCCGAGCTGCTCGTGGACATCGCATCCACCAGGCTCGACCTGGACAACGGGGGAGCCCATGGGATGGCAGACGTCATTCTGCGAAGGACGGCCATGCCCGCTGTCGTGCTCGAACTGGGCGCGCCCCCCGAAGTGGCCATGAAGACCGGCAAACTTGCCGACGCCGTACGCGAAGCCCTCGAGCACTGGCTTCTGATCAGCCGGGATTGAGAAGGAGTGAGAGTGTCCACAACCTCATGCACAGGTTGTGGATCAACTTGGACCAACAGTAGAGGTCTAGAGGGTAACGACAAAGTAAACTTCAGGTGACGTGCTGCGAAGTAAACGGGCTCTGAACAGGGAATATGTCGATTATTAAATGAGCCGCCCCGCTCATGAGAGCGTTCACCACCTGTGGACAACCGCTGCTTCAGCCGGAGTCGCGGTCACAGGCATCGACCTCAGCTAAAGGTCTCCCCAATGATCACGCGGTAGATCCGTTCCAGATCGTCCAGCGTGGCGAATTCGATGACTAACTTGCCCCGCTTACCGCCCATATCCACCTTGACACGCGTGTTGAGATGGTCTTCTAGGAGCTCCTCGAGGTCATGAACTCCTGGTGGACGAAGCGAGTGACCCGCTTTCGGGGCCGCTAGAGACTCGCCCGTAGAGGTGCTCGCATCGGCGCCGTCGTTACTGCCCTCGTCGGCCTGAGCCTCGCGCACGGAGGCCCGAACGAGCTCTTCTAAGGCCCTGACGGAGAGTCCGCGATGGATGGCTTCGCTTGCTAGGTGCTCTTGTACGAGGCGATCGGGCGTGGCAAGCAGCGTGCGGGCGTGTCCGGCACTGATTTGGCCATCGCGCACATAGCGTTGCACAGTCGGTGGCAATTGGAAGAGGCGCAGGGCATTCGTCACGCCTGCCCGAGATCTGCCCACCTTGCGGGCGACCTCCTCATGGGTGAGATTGAACTCCTCGATCAGCTGCTGGTAAGCACCGGCCTCATCGAGCGGGTTCAGATCCTCGCGGTGCAGGTTCTCGACGAGGGCCTCTTCGAGACTCATGGCATCATCAGCCTGATGGACGAGTGCCGGGATCGATTGGAGTCCTGCGCGTCTCGCAGCGCGGTAGCGGCGCTCGCCGGCAATGAGTTCGAACTCTTCCGGCCCGATCTCTCGCACGAGCACCGGCTGGAGGATGCCGACGGCCTTGATCGAGTCCACAAGGGAGGACAAGCCCTGCTCGCCGAACTGGTTGCGGGGCTGGAATGGGTTCGGCCGGATCCGGGCTAGCGGGAGCTCCCGGAGCATGGAACCGGTAGACGTCACGGGTGTCGAGGGGATAAGCGCCCCCAGGCCCTTGCCCAAGCCGCTACGCCGGACCACCGCTCACCTCCTTCGCCAGTTCACGGTAGGCAATGGCACCGCGAGAAGTCGGGGAGTGCACGGTGATTGGCTCCCCAAAAGAGGGGGCCTCGGAGATACGGACGGTGCGGGGGATCACGTTCTTGCAGACTGCCGCCCCGAAGTGGCTTCGGACCTCGGCTGTGACATGGTCCGCCAGTCGCGTGCGGGAGTCGTACATCGTGAGCACCATGGCTGATACTTCGAGATCGGGGTTCAGGTTCGCCCTGACGAGCTCGACGTTCCTGAGCAGCTGACCCAGGCCCTCGAGGGCATAGTACTCACACTGAATGGGTACAAGCACCTCACTCGCAGCCGCCAGCGCGTTCACGGTGATGAGGCCAAGCGAGGGGGGGCAGTCGATGAGGACGTAGCTGAAATCCTCCCGGATCGGCGCTAACACGCGCTTTAGGCGCAGCTCTCGACTGAAAGTCGAGACGAGCTCGATCTCTGCTCCGGCCAGGTCGATCGTAGCCGGGGCCAAAAAGAGGTTCTTGATGCTTGTCGGCTCCACGCAGTCCTCAAGGGGAATGTCATGCAGAAGCACGTCGTACATCGAGTAGTCAAAGTTCCTGGCCTCGATACCTAGGCCCGTTGTGGCATTGCCCTGGGGGTCGAGATCTACGACCAGGACTCGATATCCGAGGTCGGCGAGCGACGCACCAAGATTGACCGTGGTGGTTGTCTTGCCGACGCCGCCTTTTTGGTTGGCGACCGCAATTACTCTTGGGAGCGGCCGCACTGGCCCTTGATGCTTCCCTCCAGCAAGCTCAGTCGATTCTGTATCGTCCCGCTGGACATCCGTACTAGCGGCCGTGGGTTCGGGCTCGATCGGCTCGGCGCGGCCATCATCCTCTAGGTCCTTCATCGCACCTTCGGTTCGGGGGACTGTTCCACGTGAAACATTGAGAGCCGTACTGCTGCGCTGACATCGCGCTCATGAGGGAAGCTCAACGGGAGCATAACGCGCCCACCTGCGCGGGATCTTGAATCTGCAAGGGTGATCTGCTCTGTCGAGCAGATGCTCACGATTCCTCGAGCAACTGCTCGAGACGGGCGGCAACAAGGCGGTAGCGGGAAACCGGTATCAAGTGAACGCCTCGAAAGACCTTGGTGTCTCGGATGGCCATGACCAGCTCGCAAGCAGCCTCGATGCCGGCTTTCGGATCTCTATCCACCTGTTCAACCAATTTGGTTGGGATGTTTATTGCAGGGATGGTCTTGGCAAGGTTCCTCGCCATCGCAGAACTAGCAAGAACAATGACGCCCGCGTAGAGCGCGTTTTCGGGTTCCGCCTTCTCCCGCCATTGAAGCAGGGCCTCGACAGAGAAACCGGCTTGAACGAAGAGGAAATCGGCTTTGCGCTTCCATGCAGGCAACGGTCCGAGGCCGGCAACGGCTCCGAGGCGCAAAGCTCCTCGACCCTTAGGACGCTCAGTCGTGAGGTCAAAGGCACGCGCCTCGCTCAGCATCGTCTGAACAGTCAGCTCACTGGTGCGCCCGCCCACGCGGGGCTCATCGCCCCGTACAAGGAGAAACTGATCAACCCCGTATGCCTCAGCGGTAAGAAGGTCGCGCTGGAAGCCAAGGAGATTGCGGTCTCTTGCGTTCAGGCAGGCAATCGAGCGACCACCCATCGCCTCCACCTCGTGAGCGACGGCGACGCTCGAAACGGTGGCTCTGCCAATGTGATTGTCCGGGATTAAGAAGGTGCCCGCAATCGAACTAAGTACGCCGATCTGGTGCCTTACGTGCTTGAGATCTGGTCGAGTCGGCGGCTCTATCTCGCATACAAGCTCGAACGCTGATTCTGCCATCGCGCCAACACTACCGATGGGCAGTGAAACCGCCGGCGGCCTCAAGGAAAAAGAGGTCGCTTTGCCGGGATCCCAGCGCGGCGCGGGTAACGATCCGGGCACTGGGAGGTCTGACGCAGGACGGCGAACCCGAAAACGTCACGTAGCCCGAGTTCCGGTGTCAGGCCGAGTTCCGCACACCCATCGGGCGGCCAACGGTCTGGCGTGGGAGCCTGGCCGAGTAGGGGAGATTCCCTGGTGGGATCCTCGGGCGGGGGCTCAGAGACGATCAGTCGGCCACCCACGCGAAGCAGTGGCGCGGCGCATTCTGCGGTTACGGCCGGCGGCGCAAAGCTTCTGGCAACAACCACTGCGAAGCTCTCTCGGTATGGTGTCTCTCGGCCGATCTGCTCGGCACGGGCGTGAACGATCTCAACCCTCGAGGTGAGCTCGAGCTCGTCGAGCGCCCAGGTCAAAAAGAGAACGGAGCGCCGAGCCGAATCGAGAAGAACAAGGCGGAGGTCTGGATTCTCGACTGCCATCACGAGACCTGGCAGTCCGCCACCAGACCCGAGCTCCAAGACCGGGCCCTCGACTGGTTCCAACAAGACCGCCCGCAAAAAGGCTTCCGAATGGGCGATCTGCTGTGAGATCGGGAGCCCTCCCACCAGCGAGCGCTTGCGTGCTTCCATGAGAACGCCTTCGAGGCGTCCGCGTAACTCGGACTCGGACATAAGTACTGTTCCCATCCAATCGAAGGCGCTAACCCCTGGGGCCGGCGCAGCGCTGCTGTTCAGCTCAGATCTGCCGCGTCTTCCGAGAACCCCTCTGTTTCCCCAGCGAAGTCACCATCCCCATCCTCATCGGGGGTGCTCGTCGTCTCCGACACGGCCGCGGTGGGACGGATGACAACGTAGCGACGTGGCTCGACTCCCTCCGAGGTCGTCTCGAGCCCGTCAAGCTCATTGACGGTGTCGTGCACGACCTTGCGGTCCGACGGCGACATGGGTTCTAGCGCCTCGGGAACACCTGTGCGCAGTACATCAGCCGATGCCTCGCTGACGAATAGACGCAGAGCCGCCGCGCGACGCTCCCTGTAACCGCCTACGTCGACGACGATCCTGCTCGTGTGCTCATCGGTGTGCCTCTGGACCACTGTTCGCGTCAGCTCCTGGAGAGCTTCGACCGTGGCACCCTTTGGACCTACCAATAGACCAAGGTTGTCGCCTTCGACACTTACGTAAATCCCGTCATCGTCGGTCCGCCGTACCCTGGTCGTGGCGTTGACACCGAATCGTGCCACGACCTCTTTGACGAAATCAGTTGCGAGTTGTTGTTGGGTCTCGATGCTCACTTCCGCCTCCTTAGGTGATCCACTCCCGCGACCAGCGCCATCGCAAGCCCCTACCAATGAGTCCGGGCTGTTTGGGAGCCGGTCGCGGCCCCCCCGTCCCCGCCCACGTGAACGGCGGCGACCACCGGCGGGCGTGGTGCCCGTCGCATCGGCTGTTGGCTCCGTTGCCTCGGCGCGCCCGTCACCTGCGCGTCCGCGAGACGTTCCTGAGCCGTTGTTACCTGGTCCTTGAGACTGTCGCGCCCGCGGCGGTTTCGCAGATCCGGAAGCTTTGGCACCCTTCGCGTCAGTCGCAGCCTTCTCCGACTTACGAGGTGCACTCTCAGCGCGGCCGTTCTGGCGGCGGTTCTGACGATCGGGACTGGTGGTGGTAGTGCGGGGGCGGTGTGAAGGTCGCTTGGCCCGTGGTTGTACGGGCCGTACCCTCGCTCGGATGCGTGCACTGCTACGGCGCAGGCCGAACATCCCTGATCTTGGCTCTTCCACGACGACGATCTCGGCATCCTTCTCAGCCACTCCAAGTTGCTTGAGCGCAGCTTCGACAGCTTCTTCGACCGTCTTTCCGATTGTCTCGACCCATTCCACCGCTTATCGGCCCTTCCGCGGGCGCTTGTCCCTCGAACGCGGTTGAGACTTGTTCCCACCGCCTGAGGACGTGCCTGATGCCCGCTGTTGTGACGGCCGCCGTCCGTTCGACCCGTTTCTCGACCTGTTTTGGTTCGTAGAAGCTTTCGCACCATTGGAGGTGCTCCGCCCATTGCCGCTCGGCGCCCCGGGCCTTGGCCTAGGAGCTGGCTGCTCTTCATCTTCATCCGGCGTGCTCGCGCCGCCCGCCATTGCCGCATCACGCATACGGGCCAGGAAGCCCTTACCCGCAGGGGCGCTTGCGCTCGAGCTCTTGGCACCTGACCCGCGACTACCTCCGCTCGTCTTGAGCGGGGTCGCATCTGAGGCCGGCTCGCTTTTGCGAGCGGTCAGCTCCCGGATTGCCGCCGTGATCGTTGGATCGTGCTTGTACATCCATTCCTGTTGGCCAACCCGGAACAAGCTCGAGACGATGAAGTACACCCCGACGCCAGCAGGAAGAGCGATGTAAAGGACCAGGAAGATGAGCGGCATGTATTTCTGCATCTGCTGCATCTGCTGATTGGACTGTGCAGCCGCAGGATTACGAGTCGTGACCTGCCAGATCGACACGTACTGCAACCCGACGGCGACGAGCACGAGGAGCGCGTAGGGGATGACATCGATGAGATGTGGCTGATGGGTCCGGACCGAGTCGGCGAGATTGATGCCGAGAACATGCATCTGCCCATTGGCCTTGACGAGGTCGTGGTACATCCGGCTCGAATGGGGAATGTTCTGCGGTGTCGCTCTGGTCTGCAGAACCCCGTGCAAGTAGGTTTTCTGGCCCTTGGAGTTGAGTAGGTCGGCGACTTTTGAAAGACCCCGGACCACGTCGTAGAGGACGATGAGGATCGGGAACTGGAGGAACATCGGCAGGCAACCGCCCGTCGGGTTCACCCCGTTCTCGCGGTAGAGCGCCATCACCTCTTCGTTCATCTTCTGGCGCAGCTCTTGACGCTCTGCCGTGGGCGTCCCCGCCTTGGGCTTGTAGCGGTTCTGAATCTTCTTCATCTCTGGCGCGAGGAGTTGCATCCGCATCATTGAGCGGGCACTCGCGCGCGTGAGAGGGAAGACCACGATCATCACGGCGATGGTGAGAAGGGCGATCGCAACCGCGTAGTTCGGGACCAGCCCGTAGAAGAAGGCGAGGGCGTACCCGACCAGCACAAAGATGGGGTGGAGCACCGTCCCGACAATTGAGGTGCCCGCTTTGGCGGTATGGGTAGTGGCAGCTAGGAGCATTGTGGCCTCAGCTCGGGACCGGGTCGAAGCCGCGGCTTCCGAAAGGATGGCACCGGGCAAGGCGTCTCACAGCCAGCCAACTACCCCGGCCTGGACCGTGCAGCTCTATGGCTTCAACCGCATAAGCAGAACATGAGGGCACAAAATGGCACGGCGACGGGCGGCCGGCGCGAATCCCCTGGTAGGCACGCAGGGCAAACAGCAAGGCACTGGCGAGCGGCGTTTGCTCGGCCTGGGCCTTGGTCATCGCGCGCCCACTTGGCTGGCCCGTCTCATTGCTTCAGTCATCCTTGCCTCTAGTTCCTGAAATCTCAGATCGCGAACCCCCTGGTCAACGGCCACGAGATAGGTCCCTGCGGGGATAGACGCGGCCGTTAGAGATGCGATCGCTCGCATCCGGCGACGGAAGCGATTGCGCTCGACCGCGGTCCCCACCCTTCGGGGCACCGCAAAGGCGACCCGCCGGGCTTCATCGCTCTCTCTTGTAGCTAGGAACTGTACCCTCACCGGCCCCGACCAGGACCGCAGCCTCGATCTTCGCAATTTGACGAAGGTCGCGCGACCTTGCACGGGTTGTGGACGCGCGCTGCGGGCTGCTCCCTCGGGAGGCGGCAACGCAGTGCCCATTGTCATCGGGTGTGAGAAGTGCAGTGCGTCAAGCCGACAGCCGCACGCGCCCGCGGCGGCGACGCGCTTTCAAAACCGCCCGACCGGCGCGTGTCGACATGCGATGGCGAAAGCCATGCCTTCTCGCTCTTCTGCGGGTGTTGGGTTGGAACGTCCGCTTCATCTCAGCCTCGTTTCATTCGTTCCGGTGCCGCTCGTCTGGGGTATCTCCCGACGCGGCGATGGGCCGGTGAAGCAGGTGCAATCAACCCGCCAAACTCACCACTGCATCCGGCGCGCGAAAACACGGGTCCACCAGACGGCAGGGACCGGCCAGGGCAATTTAGCGCACGATCTCACCTCCAGCCAAGCGGCGGCCCAGAGGCAAGTCTTGTGTAGGCGCTGTACGATTCCGGCACACCCTGCGAGCGCGCCCCGCCGTCCACACCTGTGGATGCTGGTGTGGAGAACTTTTCGACCGGAGGGCCTCGAGCTCGTGACCGAAGCGCAGCAACTGTGGAACGATTGCTCGGACTCCCTGAAGTCCCAGGTGTCCGAGGCGACGTGGCGAGCCTGGTTCGCGGCTATACGCCCAGTTGCCGTCGCGAACGGAACTCTGGTGCTTGCGGTGCCGAGTGGTGTGGTGCGCGATCGTCTC
>Ga0302319_10015038_pt1 | contig 14369 bp, 9 predicted proteins | sample Bog_T0_2_FD_203319 | JGI IMG/M metagenome (GOLD analysis project Ga0302319, IMG submission 203319) | Peat permafrost microbial communities from Stordalen Mire near Abisko, Sweden - Bog_T0_2 | ecosystem: Environmental > Terrestrial > Soil > Wetlands > Peat | place: Sweden: Abisko, Stordalen Mire... | reverse complement strand
CCACCCTCCGCTGCGCATCGATCCGCGGATACTCCGCGCCCGGCACGTTCGTTGTCGCCGGCTGAAAGGTGTCAGTGCTCTGGCCAAAGCAGCTTCCACCCGCAAGGCTCAATGTGGCGGCCAGCATGGTTGCAATTCGCAGTGTTCGGTTCTTCAAGTCCGCTCCTGTTGTATGAGTTCGTTCCCGTTCATCTGGCGCGCCCAACGCCGTTCCGCTCAGGGCAGTGCTCATGCCGCAAGTTCACGGCAATCGTATTCCGCGCATTCCCGTTTGCCGGGTTGTGAGGGTTGTTTTTTCGCCTTCTCTCACCAAAAAACTAAGAGCCGCGCAGAGTAAGCGCAATTCAAGCGTGGTAATCATTAATTGATTAGGTGAGCTTGTCAAGCAAGCTATTTGGCAACCCAGCCCGCGCTCTCAAGCCACTTTCCGCGCCGGTGTGAACCGCATCGCAACAAGGCCCGGTTAAGCTGTTTTGTATGAAATGGCTGACAGCGCTTTCCGGCCCTTTGTCGGCTCGCGGAGATCGTCCTTTCAGGCGCGCCTTATATCCGCTCAAAGAGCCTTCATTCCGCCGCGCCGATTGTAAAGTTTTGTAAAGTTCGCAGGCGTGGTCGGCGCCTGTTTATTGCGCTTTAACTTTGTCAATCCCAAGGCGGGTTACAAGGCAATCGCATTTGTAAAAGAGCGGAAGGGGAGTCGCTTTGAAAGGACACGGATTTATCCGTGCCGAAGAAGGTGGTCGGAAATGGAATGTGCTTTAGCACCTGAGGGATGGTTTTCGACTGCAGCAGAAACCGTCCCCCAGGGGCTCAAGCCCACCTATTTTGCTGATTTTTGCGGCACGGATAAATCCGTGCCCTTTCAAAGCCGCGGCTGCTCCTGATTCCAATTCCAAATGCGATTACGCCATGGCCGCTTATCTGTCCCCTTGACACTCCACCTTGCGGAAATTACAGTCCCTTGCGGATAGAATACGTTTCCCTCTACGCATCGGAACCGAAACAAACAGGAGAGGCCCCAATGACAGCACGAATTGCAGCACTCGCCGCGGCGGCGTTTTGTTTGGGATGCGCGGTGCAGGCCAAGGCTCAGCAGCCCGCGCCCAGCGTCCCCGACCGGATAGCGGTAACCGTCAATACACAACAAACCTCCGACCCGGTCACCAAGTATGAGTACGGCCAGTTCATTGAGCACATTGGCAGCACCATGTACAGCAGCCTTTGGGCTGAGATGCTCGACGACCGCAAGTTCTACTTCGCGATTGAGCCCAAGGTCGACCAGCCTGCGGCCGCACGGCGCGGCGGCGGCATGGGCAGAATGCAGGCGCGCAAGTGGTATCCCGTCGGCCCCGCTGAAGCGGTCGTCATGGATAAAGAGAAGCCCTTCGTCGGCGACCAGAGCCCGCGCATCGCGCTGGACGCCGCCACGCCGCATGGCATCGTGCAATCGGGCATTGCCCTGGTAAACGGGAAAAAGTACACCGGCCGCATCTATCTTCGCGGCACGCCCTCGGCCAAGGTGAAGGTATCTCTGGTCTGGGGCAAAGGCGATAACGACCGCCAGACCATCGCCATGCCCGCGCTCTCTGCCGACTACAAAAAAATCCCACTCAGCTTCAAGTCGAAAGCCGACACGCAGGACGCCTCTCTTGAAATCGTTGGCGTTGGCAGCGGCAGCTTCCACATTGGCACTTTGTCGCTCATGCCCGCCGACAATATTCAGGGGTTCCGCCCCGACTCAACCGCCGCTCTGGCCAAAATCAAGATGGGCTTCTGGCGCTATGGCGGCAACTACACCTCCAACCTCATCTGGTATCACATCGTCGGCGACATCGATCGGCGTCCACCCGATTTTGACAACGCGTGGAACGCCATGCAGCCCAACGACCTCGGCCTCGACGAGTTCATGACCCTCTGCAAGCTCATCAAAGTCGAGCCGTACATCAGCGTCAACGCCGGCTTCGGTGACTCCCACTCCGCGGCTGAAGAAGTGGAGTACATGAATGGCGCAGTCACCACGCGCCTCGGCGCGCTGCGCGCCAAGAACGGCCATCCCGAGCCCTACCACATCAAGTATTGGAACATCGGCAACGAACCCTGGGGATCGTGGCAACTCGGCCGCACTGACGAGAAGTACTACATGCTCAAGCACAACGAGTTTGCCAAGGCCATGCGCCAGGTGGACCCCTCCATCGTGCTCATCGCCTCGGGCCTCATGCTGCAGGACGACAACATACCCAACGCGCAGCGCGCCAAGTATGTGGGCAACCACGATGCGCTCTTCGGCACCGATGCGGATTGGGATGGCGGATTCCTCAAAACCTGCTGGGGCAACTTCGACATTATTGCCGAGCACTGGTACGCCAACGGCGGCCACCACTGGGATATCGAGAAGGCAAAGACCCTTGGCGAGCGGCCTTCTGACGATGCGTATGTCCCCTTGAAGATGACCACCCTTGAAGCGGCCCGTTATCCCGCTGACACCGTGCGCCTCAAGGCCGAAGAGTGGCAGGGATATGAAAAGCGTTTTCCCGCAATGGCCGACAAAAAGATCAAGCTGGCCATCGACGAGTACGCATACTTCGGCGGCAGCGGTGGTGGCAGTCCGTTCGGCGGAGCCAATCTCAAGCAGGCTCTGGCCTACGGCATGATCCTCAATGAAATGCTGCGCTACACAGACTTTCTCACCATGGGCGCGCAAACCACCGGCACCGCTCTCATTGACACGAACCGCACCGGCTCAAGCATCAATGTGCTCGGTCTCCTCTATGAAATGTACGGCGAGCACTTTGGCGCAGGCGTCATTCCGGTGGCGCTCACCGGCAACTCGCCTCAGCCTGCATCCAAGTATCCCGCCGGCGGTCCCGATCAGCCTGCAACGCCCTCCGGCAGCCCAACCTATCCGCTCGACATGGTTGCCGGGTTGAGTCCCGATCGCAAGCACTTAGTCATCGCCGTCGTTAACGCAACCGAGCAGCAGCAGAGCTTCGATCTCGGCGTCACCGGCGCAAACACGAGCGGCTCCGCCAAGATGTGGCAGATCACGGCAGACAGTCTTGACGCCGCCAACCGCATCGGTCAGCCTGCGCAGGTGGGCATCAAAGAGAGCGCGCTTGGCAATGCGCAAAAGACCATCTCCGTTGCTCCCATCAGCGTAAGCATCTACGAGTTCCCCCTGTAACTCCAACCCAAGCGAGGCCCGGTATCTCGGGCCTCGCAAACTCATGATCCAGATCACTGACCGCATAAAGTTGTACCGAACTTGGGTGCTATATTTCTCGATTAAGCATTGAAAGTGGGTGCCCCATGTCTGGATTTTCAGACATGGGATAGCACACGGCACATTGGAGATCCCCTCTATGAAATTGCGTCGGAGCAATACAACGCTTCTCATCGTCGGCATCCTATCCCTTGCCGTCTTTGCCGTTCCGCGTCTCCAGGCACAGAGTACAGCCGCACCAGCTTCCACTTCCGGCTATCAATCCAAGCGCCCCGTCATCGGCGGCGCGTGTCCCTATTGTCCGTGGGGCGCTCTTGCTGACAAGATCAAGCTGGCCATGAAGCCTCTCGGCTACGACGTGCAGGTCTGTTACAACTGCTCCGGCATCGATAGTGTGCGCATCGTCGACGAGCGCCGCAAGCCTCTCCCGTTGTCCGGTGCGCAGCGCGATCTGCCCTCGCCGCCTAAAGGCGAAGTCGATTTTGGCGTTGTGAATCTCGACTTTTTTACGGACGCTTACCGCGGCGTGGGTCGATACAGCGCCGATGGCCCCCGTCCAAACCTGCGTCTGATCGCGCGCGTCGAAGATCCGAATTATTATCTCGTCGCAACCCGCGCTGACGCCTTCATCACAGATCTTCGTCAAATCAAAGAGCGCCACATTCCCGCCCGCATTCTTCTTGAAGGCAGCATCCGCTCCGAGCTGATCCTCAAGTACTACGGCATCAGTCGCGCGGAGCTCGAGTCCTGGGGCGGCTCCATCTCATCCACCGACGGTGCAAATCGCCAGAACTTCGATGTCGTCATCTCTTTCGCAAACGCGCTCAACAACACTCCTGAGTCGAACGTCTGGTATGAGCTTAGCCAGCGCAGCACTCTGCGTTTTCTCCAGCTCCCCGACGATCTGCTGCAATCCATGGCCGCCGCGTCCGATTGGGAGATCGGTTACACGCCTGTCCAGTTGATGCGCGGAATGGACAAGCCCATCAAAACGGTGCTCACCTCAGGAACCGTCATCTACGGCCGCGCCGACATGCCCGACCAGTTCGCCTACGACGTTGCCAAAGCGCTCGACGAAAACAAGCGATCGCTCATCTTCAGCATCCTTCCCTTTTCCTACAACCCCGATCTCGTCGGGCAGGCCAGAGGAGTGCCGCTGCACCCAGGCGCCGAGCGCTACTACCGCGAGAAGGGCTACATCAAGACCGCCAACGCTGCCCACTGACTCCGTCAAGTCCCGTAATTTATACTTGCCGGGCAACCACCTCCAGGAGAATCCCGATGTTCAAGAAAACGTTTGCGCGCTGCGTCGCTCTGGCCGCAATCACCCTCGCCGCGCACATCGCCCATGCTCAGGCTGCGCCCGCCGTCCTCACCATCCATGCGGATCAACCCGTCTCCGCCGTTAGCCCCACGCTCTATGGCTTAATGACCGAGGAAATCAACTACTCCTATGACGGCGGCCTCTACGCAGAGATGATCCGCAACCGCACCTTCATCGACAGTTGGGAAGGCTTTGTGTATTGGTACCTGGTGGAGAAGGGCGACGCCCAGGCCAAGATGGTGCCAGACCATGGCACCGGCCCCAGCGATGCTCTCAAGACCAGCATGAGGCTTGAAGTGTCGAAGGCCGATCCCGCCAATCCCGCCGGCGTTTTGAACGTTGGCTACTGGGGCATGGCGCTTCGTCCCAACACCGTTTATAAGGGATCGTTCTACGCAAAAGCCGATTCGTCTAGCATCGGTCCAGTGACCGTTTCCCTCGTCCAGGACCAGACCGGCAAGGCCGTCGCCACCGCCACCGCCACCGGCGTCACCACGGAGTGGAAGCGTTACGAGTTCTCCATGAAGACCGGCGAGATTCCCGTCTCCGCCTCCAATCACCTGGCCATCACCGTTGGCCACGCGGGCAAACTCTGGCTCAATCTCGTCTCGCTGTTTCCGCCCACCTATCACGACCGCCCCAACGGCAACCGCATTGATCTGATGGAGAAGATGGCGGCCATGCACCCGGCGTTCCTGCGCTTCCCGGGCGGCAACTATCTTGAAGGCAACAACATCAACGATCGCTTTCAATGGAAGAAGATGATCGGCCCGCTCGTTGACCGGCCCACTCATCCCGGCACCTGGAGTTACCACTCCGACGACGGTCTTGGACTGCTCGAGTTTCTCGGCTGGTGCGAAGATCTGCACATGCAGCCCTTGCTCGCCGTCTATGCCGGTTATTCGTTGAATGGCCAGCACGTCAAGCCGGGCGCAGATCTCGATCAATACGTACAGGATGCTCTCGACGAGATTGAATACGTCACCGGCGGACCCGATACCAAGTGGGGCGCAGAGCGCGTGAAGGACGGACATCCCGCACCCTTCAAGCTCAACTACGTCGAAATCGGCAACGAAGATAACTTCGATCACGCCCCCGGCAGCTACGATGGCCGCTATGCGCAGTTCTACAAGGCCATCAAGGCCAAGTACCCCGCGCTCCAGCTCATCGCCACAACCCCCGTCAAAGGTATTACGCCTGACGTGATCGACGATCACTTCTATGTGCGCGCCACCACCAACTTCCAGAGCGCAGACCACTACGACAAGACCGATCGCAACGGCCCCAAGATCTTCGTCGGCGAATGGGCCACGCGCGAAGGTTTGCCCACGCCCGACTTCGGCGCGGCTCTCGGCGATGCTGCTTGGATGACCGGCCTTGAGCGCAACAGCGACATCGTCGTCATGGCTTCGTATGCGCCCATGCTCGTCAATGTCAATCCCGGCGGAATGCAATGGGAAACCGACTTGATCGGTTACGACGCGGTCAAGAGCTACGGCTCGCCGGCCTATTACGCGCAGGTCCTGTTCGCAAAGTACCTCGGCGACCATACACTCGCATCGAAGCTCGAAGGCGCGGGACCAAAGCTCTTCTACTCCATCACCAAAGACACGGCGAAGAAGCGGCTCTATCTCAAGCTCGTCAACGCCTCCACCACCGCTCAGACAGTCGATATCGTTCTTGATGGCGCAAAGCTCGCGCCCACGGCGAAACTAGTCAGCCTGAGCGCAAAAGATACCCAGGCCACAAACTCAATCAACGAACCTGCGAACGTGGTGCCGGTCGAGTCCACACTCTCGAACGTCGGCAGCAAGATTCATCACACACTGCCCGGCCTCTCCATTCAAGTCATCCAGCTTGACGAGAAATAACGGACGACCGATTGAAAGTGGGTGCCCCAGGTCTCGATTTTGAGACCTGGGATAGCATTGGACTGACCCCCAAAAGTGAGACAGTCGAGAAGGACACAGTTTGCCGGGTGCCCCATCCTTTCACAGCATTATCGTGAAAGGGTGGGATAGCAAAGCTGCCGGCCCGCATTTTAATCGACCACTGAAACTGGGTGCCCCAGGTCTGGATTCTCAGACCTGGGATAGCACGAACCCGTGGTCTCAATGAAGCAATGAAACCGCAGTGCCCCATCCATCGCGCAGCATCATCGCGCGATGGGTGGGATAGCAAGAACCCAATGCACGAAACCATGCGGTCGAAGAACTTGGTGTTCCACTCGCATGTCCCCAGACAAAATGGATAATCAAACCGAGATCATTCAATCCGCATTGAAAGCCGCGCGCGACACTCGCTTCCTTGCCGTCGAGCATGGTGTGCGTGACCGTGCGACCGAAATTTTCTCATCCCTCTTCGGCACTCAACAAGCCGTCATCGTCGCCGACCAAAACACCTTTGAAGCCTGTGGCCGCGATGTTCAGGAAAGTTTCAAGCGCGCCAATCACTCCTTGCGCCAGCCCTTCATCTTTGGCGCCGATATCTACGCCGATGAGGAGCACGTGCGCCAATTAACTGAGTCGCTACGCGCTCATGCGGCCATCCCCGTCGCTGTCGGATCGGGCACAATCAACGACCTCACCAAGCTCGCCGCCCATCAGTCTAACCGCGAGTACATGGTCGTCGGCACAGCGGCATCCATGGATGGCTACGCCGCCTTTGGCGCGTCCATCACCGTCGCGGGATCCAAGGATACCGTGCAGTGTCCCGCACCCACCGCCGTGCTCGCCGATCTGGATGTGATCGCTCACGCTCCGCGCGTCATGAACGCATGGGGCTATGGCGATCTGCTCGCCAAGGTCGTCGCCGGCGCAGATTGGATTCTCGCCGATGCCGCCGGCATCGAGCCTATCGATGCGGGCGCGTGGCAAACCGTGCAGGGCGCTCTCCGTTCCTGGATCGGTTCTCCCGCCGCAATCGCCGCCGCCGATCCCACGGCCCTCCGCCATCTAGTCAACGGCCTTGTGATGAGCGGTTTTGCCATGCAGGCAACGCTCTCCAGCCGTCCCGCCTCCGGCGCGGAACATCAGTTCAGTCATCTCTGGGACATGCAGCACCACACCTTCGGCGGAGAAGCTCCATCGCACGGCTTCAAGGTGGGCATCGGCGTTCTCGCTTCCGCCGCGCTTCACGAACACCTCTCACGCATCGACCTTCGCCGCTTTGACATTGACGCCGCCGTTACCGCATGGCCATCGTTGCAAGTGCTGGATGAGAGAATCCACAAGCTCTTCGGCGCGGGCGCGTTAGAAACCAGATGCCGTGCCGAGACCGCCGCAAAATACGTCTCTGCCGATGAGCTTCGCACGCAGTTGGAGCGGCTCAAAGAGAGTTGGGACGAGACTCGTTCAAGGCTTGCCGCGCAACTCATCTCGTTCGATGAACTGCGCGCGATGCTGCACAGCGCCGGTTGCCCCAGCCATCCTGCGCAGATCGGCATCTCGCGCGAGCGTTTGCGCTTGAGTTACCAGCAGTGTTGTTACATGCGGCGTCGCTTCACCGTGCTCGATCTCGTCGAGCGACTCGGCCTCTTCAGCGCGGCAATGGACGATCTGTTCGGTCCACAAGGCCCGTGGTCGTCGGAGAATCCGTTGGCGTAGATCATGCAGCCATCTCTGCAGGGTTTCTGACTGCATAATCTTGTAAGGAAGCTGGGTGCCCCAGGTCCCGCTTTTGGGACCTGGGATAGCACGAACCAAAGGTACGAATCTACGCGGTGGAAGACCTACCGTGCCACACTCCGCCGCTTCGCCGCTTTGCCCAGCGCCGGCAGCGATCCCTTGGGGAACGTCGTCGATCTGCGCACCACCAGATGCGTCGGAATCGGCCATCCCTTCTGGTTCGCCTTGGGATGGTCAGGCTCAATGCCTGCGCGCAGCGCCTGCACCGCTGCGGCTGCCAAATCCTTGCACGACATCTGTACCGTGGTCAGCGGCGGAAGCATAAAGCGCGAAAGATGAATGTCGTCGAAGCCCACAACAGAAATGTCTTTGGGCACTCTGTGCGTCGTCTCGTCCAGAGCATGAAGTACGCCGATCGCCGTCATGTCGTTCGAGCAGATCACCGCCGTTGGCAATTCGTCCAGCGTCAGCAGCCGCTCCATCGCGGCCCTTCCGCCTTCCATCGTGTGGTCGCCCTCGACCATCGTCTTGGCAGGCGCAGCCAGACCCAGTTCCGCCATCGATTTGCGAAACGAATCGCGCCGCGTCATCGCCGTGCGCATGCGCAGCGGTCCGCTGATAAATGAAATCTTCCTGTGTCCCAGCGCGGCCAGGTGCTGTACTGCTTCGCGAATCCCTTCGCCATAATCTACATTCAGCACGCGGATGTTCGGCAAATCCGGCCCCGCATCCACAAACACCAGCGGGAACTCGTGCTTCACCAGCTTCTGCACCTGCTCTTCTTCAATGCCGAAGGTCATAATCGCCACGCCGTCCACGCCGCGTTGCAGCATGCGCCGGATCAAGGCCTCGGTGCGTGTTGCGTCGTAGTTCGTCGAGCCGATCATCACCTCGTAGCCTTGCGCCACGGCCAGGTTTTCAAACTCCTGCACAAGCTCCGGGAAAAAGGGATTGGTGATCTCTGAAACAATCAGCCCCAGAATGCGGCTGCGCCCCGACACCAGCGCACGAGCCTGCGTGTTGGGCACGTAGCCCATCTCGTCCACAACTTTTCTCACCCGCTTTGCCAGCTCCGGATCCACGCTGGGAATACGGTTCACCGTGCGCGAAACCGTCGCAATCGAAACCCGCGCGCGGCGCGCTACCTCGCGGATGCTGACTACCGCACGCCGCCGGTTCTTAGAAATCTTTCTAGCGTTCGAGCTCATGAGTAAACCGATTATACATTTACCGGTTGTTTCTCAATTGTTTTCTCAAGCAGCGCGGCGCGAGCCCAATGCGCCGCGCCGCCTCACTTCTGCATCGAGTTCAGCCGGTCAAGCACATGCTTCAGGTCGTCCAGCTTCTGTCCCGCATCGGTCAGCTTGCCGTCCGCGGTCAGCCGCTCGTAATCTGAGAAGTCTTTGCTCGCCTGCGCGGCAAGCGTGCTCACGCTCTCCGCTGCCGGCTTTGATCCGCCCGTCTCCGGCGCGGCAGCCGTCGCTGTTTCCGATGCGCTCAGCGTCGAGCTCTCCTGCCCGAACAGCGATGCCAGCGCTCCTTCGAATGTTGGCGCGTAGGCCAGCCTGTCTTGCAGTGCCAGCACCACGAGCCGCAACTCCGGCATGGGGCTGCGATCGGCTTGCAAGTAAATCGGCTCCGCGTAAAGCAACGCCTTGCCGCAGGGAATCACTAGCAAACTGCCGCGCCTTACGTGCGAGCCCTGCTGATTCCACAACGTCAACTGTCCTGAGAGTTGCGCGTTCTGGTCGATGCGCGCCTCAATCTGCTGTGGCCCATCTACCAGCCGTGTCTTCGGAAAGTCATACACCTCAGCCGTGCCGTAGTGCGCGCCATCGCTGCGCGCCGCAATCCATCCAATCATGTTGTTGCGGCTCGCCGGAGTAAACGGCAGAATCTCCACAAACTCCTGCTCCGTCTCGCCCGGCAGTTTCATCAGCACAAAGTTCGGCTGCATTGCCACTGCCGTTTGCTCGCCGCTCGCGCCCGTGCCCGTCTCGGTAGCCACCGTCCACAGATCTTCGCGGTTGTAGAAGACGTCCGGATTGGTCATGTGATACAGCCCGTACACTTCCGCCTGCAGGCTCAGCAGCAGCTCTGGATAGCGCACATGCTTGTGCAGCCAATCCGGCATCTGGCTCGCGTCTTTAAACAGCCCCGGCAGAATCTTGCGCCACGCGGCAATGATCGGGTCCTGGTTATCGAACACATACAGCGTTGTCGTCCCGTCGTATGCGTCCACCACAGCTTTCACGCTATTGCGCATGTAGTTCACTTCATCGTTGCCCACGCTGAAGTGCGCCGAGTATGGATACGTGTCCGACGTTGTAAAAGCGTCCACAATCCACTTCAGCCGCCCGTCTGCGCCCACCACAATATATGGGTCCTGGTCGAAGGTGAGAAACGGCGCAAGCGTAGCCAGCCGCACGCGCACATTGCGCCGCATCAGCAATCGGCTCGTTGAGGTTACGTCGTCGCTAAAGGGCAGCTTGGTCAGGTCGCCGCGGTCAAACGCCAGCAGAATGCGGCGCAAAAATCCACCCAGTTCAATGCCGCCCGTGCCTTCATACGAGCTCAGGTTGTTCGTCTGTCCCTCGGGATAGTTGAACTCCTGCTGCTTGGTCTTCACGTAGACGTCCGTGTCGGTCATCTCGCCAAAGTAGATCTCCGGCCGCGTCACCTTTAGCTCCGGCTCCGTGCTCTGCACCGGCATGTTTGAGAGCATCAGCGTCGGCAGCCCCTCCGGCGTAAAGCCGTTCACGGGATTCATCGTGATCCCGTAGCCATGCGTGTAAATCAGCTTGTCGTTAATCCAGTTGCGGCTGCTCTCCGGCAGTTTGTCCACGTTCAGCTCGCGCACCGCCAGCATCACCTCGCGCAGTGATCCGTTCAGCGCGTAGCGGTCAATGTCGATGTCAGGAAAATCGTAGTACGTACGAATCTCCTGCACCTGTCGCAGCGTATCCTTCAGCGCCTGCACGTCCCACAGCCGAATGTTTTTGAGAGTCGCCTGATTGTTGGCCGGGTCTGCGGATTCCACCGTCGTCTCGGCGGGGAACTCATGCTGCGTAAAGCGGTCCAGCCCAAAAGCCTGCCGCGTCATCTCGATGTTGTACACAATGTATTGCTTTTCGCGATCGAGCTGATTCGGCTTCACCAGGAAAGTGGTCACGTACCACCCTGCCGCTCCCATCAGCAGGTAGCAGATCGCCGCCGGCGCAACTGCCGCCGCCAGCCAGCGTCCGCGCGGGTTCAGCGCGCCGCCCGCAAAGGCGATCACCGCACCCAGCAACAGCGCAATCGCCACCACCAGCAGCCCGCCAATGGCCACATGCGCATCGGTATAGGTCACGCCGTCGAAGATGGTGTGATGCTCAAACAGCAGCTCAAACCGGCTGATGTACATGCGCATTGCAAGCACCAGCAGCAGAAATCCGCCGCTCAGGCTCAGGCCCCGCCACGGCAGCCTTCCGCCCAGCCCACCGCTCAAGCCTCCGCTCAGGGCCCGCGCACCGCCTGTCATCAGTAGAAACAGCGCCGCCATAATGCACGAAATCACCGCCAGCATCAGCAGCCATCCAGTAAAAAGCTGCCACGCCGGCAAGGTGAAAAGATAAAAGTCCAGCGGCCTGCCGAAGATCGGATCGGTTGCCAGGCCCGCCGTGCGCGGCGCATAAAAGTAGAGCGCCAGCGTCGGCCATTGCGCAGCCATTGAGGAGCCCGTGGCCAGCGCCACAAGCGCCGACACTGCTACCGCCGCAATCCGCAGCACTCTCGCGACCGGCAGATGAAACTCCTGCCCGCCCAGCACAATCGGATGCGTCGTCGGCAGATCCTGCGCGTGTACCCGCTTCAACGCCCAGTACACGCCCAGCAAGATCGCGAACGTAGCCGCGCCAAAGCCCAGAAACACAGCCCAGTTTAGCCCCCGCGTCTTCCAGAAGACCTCGCCGTAGTCGAGCGAGCGGAACCATAGCAGGTCAACCCAGAACGAGATCGCCGCGCGGCTTCCGAACACCAGAAGCAGAATGATCGCGAGAAGAATGAAGAGTCCGCGGCGCTTGGGCCGCTCTTGTTTGCCGTGTAAAGGCCAATCGATTGTTTCGGGCATTTCCCACCCCACACGGCAGTTTCTCCCGCCGAGTCACGCAAGAATTGTACAGCCGCGGCACTGCCTTCGCCTGTACCATGACAAAACGAGAATGCCTTACGCGCAGTTCTACGGCAGCAGGCAGGGCCAAGAAGAGTGAATTGCCCAAGCCACGCTAGGCGCCAAACTGCGCGACTCGATCAAGAAAATGTGGCACAAGGAGTATTTGTTCGGCTAGATGACGTCCGATTCACCATCGGGTCGAGCGTGTGCCTCGACCTTAGCGGGATAGTAGAGCCAGCGCAAGAGAGCCAAGGCGATGAGCACATAGAAAACACCCTTGGCTAGGTGAGGCAGCGAGGAAAGCGGGCTAAATCCAGGATCGGGAGAACCCTGCGGTAAAAGACGGTGAAGCTCCTTCAATCGGGCCCACTCGCTTAAGGGCGCAATAAATACAGTTGCAATTTCTTCGACGCCGTCTCCGAGCAGGTAGCCAAGAGCAATGGCCCCTACATAGTTATCGACTAGTGCCGCCTTCAAACGATGAAGCATTCGACCTCCGTCTTTTCGACCATGCAACGCGCAAGCTGCGAAGCGGGCCTTGGCCGTAGACCCATCGAGACAGCAGCCAAGCGGCAAATGCGTATTCTGCTGCTCTGGCCAAATGAGAAATGCTCTCGGAAAGGATCAGCAGATCGGGTCCACTGAGCCCCGGGGAGATTAATGGGAATTCTCGCTCAGTTACTGTGAGTATCAAAAACCAGATCGCACCAAGAATCGAATACCCTATCGGAGGAGCGAGGCCGCCGATCACTTCAAACAAGGACCGAGCAAGTAACAGCGCAATGGCGATTGGCGCAACGTGGGAATCATCTAGGACTCTTCGGAGAGAAGTTTTCACGGTTTCTCCAGCTACTGCGATAGTCGCATAGTTCACCGGAGTGCTCATATTGGTTGTTATGCCCGTCTCACCGCCAACCGGCAGTTTCCGTCCCATTACTTACGGTTTGACGACGACTCTCCCGGAAAAACAAGTTAGGATCATTCTCAACTTAGAACTCGCGGTTAGTTGGCCTCCGGCATCTCTGCGTGGTCGATCAAAACTACATCCACCGATGCCTTCGTTCCTTTGAGATTTAGCCCAATCTCCTGCGGCAAGGCATTCAATAGATTTGGCGGGACGGTGTCCGGCAACTCCATCATGCCCAGCGCATCAGCCTCCTCGCGTGTGAACGTAAAGCGCATGTTGTAGACACCCGTCAGGCCGGTCTCGTCAACAATGGGCCTGTCCACCACAACGCGCTGCAACTCACCGATGAAATCGTCGATGGATGCGTTTTCGCTATACACCCACATCGTATGCCCAGGTGCGCCACTGAGACTCATGGTCTGGTGGGCTTTGACATTGCCGTCACCAGGTGTCAGCTTAGGCCCGCCCCTGGCGATTACCAGTGCGAATGCACGCATCTCCCGCTTTTCGTGATGTAGCTTAAGGTGGAAACGGTCAATCAGTAGCTTCTGCACAGCAATCCTCCACTGGTGATCGTTCGGAACGCCGTCTCCATCGATCTCGCCTGCGATATCGAAGCGTGCAACGTCCATCCATGGCGGGCCTCCTGCTAGCTGCTTCGGATTCAGCCTCCATGCCCACTGGATCAGGTACCTAAGGCTCATATTGACGGTGTGGAACTGCCTGCCATTGCGTCCCCATCCCTGGCCGCAACACATCGCCGGATCGCTCGGTTTGATCGACGCAACCTCGAACTCGGGCTCGCCTCCGTCAGGTGAGTTCCACGGTGCCGGAGCACTAGACACCGCTTGAGTAGTCGGTTGCGCCACGCCAACGCTTTGCGCGGTCACTGTCGTGCAGCCCAATACAAGGCCAAAGCCAGCAATAATTGTACGAATTACCATGTCAATAACATTCACTCCCCATCGATCCAGCGAACGGGAGATAGGGCCGAGCGTATTCTCGGGCACAGCTCCGGCCTTCATGTGCAAAGCCCATGACACAAATCCACAGCTTCTGTAATTGCGAGATCTTCGAGAGCTTCCCCTAAATCAAATCCGTCCGCCCTGACTGGCTCAGTTCTTTCACAATCTTCCCCA
>Ga0302319_10015036_pt1 | contig 14371 bp, 17 predicted proteins | sample Bog_T0_2_FD_203319 | JGI IMG/M metagenome (GOLD analysis project Ga0302319, IMG submission 203319) | Peat permafrost microbial communities from Stordalen Mire near Abisko, Sweden - Bog_T0_2 | ecosystem: Environmental > Terrestrial > Soil > Wetlands > Peat | place: Sweden: Abisko, Stordalen Mire... | reverse complement strand
CAGGGCCAGCAAGCGACAGCAAGCAATTCATTGCCAGCTGTCAGTGCGGCCTGCAGCATTGCCGCAAACGAGGTCAATGGATGGATAGGGCTCTCCAGCACAAACTGGAGCGCCTATGCGGCGAGCGCCGCGATCAGCGGTAGTTCCTGGGCGAACTCGTCGTCATGCGCGGGAAATTCCTACTCCAATGCGCCTGCCTTCAATGCCGATCCAGAATCAGCCTACTTCACGATCAATGCAGTCAAGGTGAGCGCAGCCATGAACCCGCCGATCGCGTTCAAGCTATTCGGAAAACTATCGTTGACCCTGCCCACCACCATCTACGGGCGCAGCGTGTACATGCGCCAACTGAACTAGCAAGGGAGCCTCCTCAATGCGTCGAATCTTCCGAAGTGCATTCCACGACAATCGAGGGTCCACTTTAATTGAGACCGCGGTAGCAATGCTTGTCGTCATTCCCATGCTGCTCTGGGTGTTTGAGATGTGCATGTACTGCTACACAACGGCGGTATTGCAATACGCGGCACGCCAGGGGGTAGAGTATGCCATGACGCATGGGACCGACGCCCCCAACTGCAGCGGCCCGGGAGGCAGCATCAACAGCATCTGCCCGGATGCAGCTGGAGCCAACGTTACCGGAGTGGTAGCACAAGTGGCCAAATCGACCGGTCACAACATGACAAGCCTTGCGGTGCAAAGCACCTGGGCCGCGGGAAACAACAATCCTGAAAGCCCGGTAACGGTGATGATCACAACGCCGTACACGCCCTACGTTCACCTGCCGTTCGTTCCGTCTACTATCAAAGGCACAGCAACGGGCAACATTGTTTATTAGGCAGCGCCCTACGCTCCGCAGCATAAGAGCGTAGCCCTGGTGCGCCCAGCATCACGGCCGCACAGCACGCGCCGCGTTCGTGATCGCAAACCTCGGCAACGGTTCGCGCTCGGCGTTGTGGTGCTCAACACGAGAATGCAAGAGGCATGCTTGCTCCAGCTTCCTTTGCTTGCTCCCCTCCCAATCCCGGTACACATGGAAAAATCCTTAAAATACTTCTCACTTAACCTTGCGTCTCAAATTGCAGCCACATAGCCTACAGGTGCGGAGCGGGACCATCACGCCTGTCCGACACCTCCAAGGAGTAATACCTCAATGAAAGCTATCCTGCCCACCGTAAAGGCCGAGCTTCTCTCGCTTCACCGCGATGAAAACGGCCAGGACCTTGTGGAGTATGCCCTCGTGGCCGCTCTGATCGGTCTGGGCTCCGTCACCGGCATGAAGACGTTGTCCAACTACATCTCCAACGCGTTCACTACCGTCGGCTCCACCCTTGTCTCGTCGATCTAAACGGTCGACCCGTGGCTTCCCCCATCAACCGGGAACGGCCGCGTCATTCACCTGCCGCGGCCTATTTCCCATTGCAGAATCTTGTCCGAACACTCAACAACGGTCTTCTCTTCCAGATGGATCGCGAGAGTTGCCAACCACGCAATTTCTTACGCACGATATTCACGCTTACAACGGAGAGCGATAGGACAGAGCAATGATTCGAACACTCAAACAACTTCACTGCGACGAAGGCGGCCAGGACCTTGTGGAGTACGCCCTTGTGATCTCTCTGGTCGCGTTGGGTTCAATAACATCCATGAAATCGTTGTCGAATTATATTTCCAACTCATTTAAGACTGTGGGCACCAATCTGACATCCGTGGTGTAACCAGGAGGCGTCATGAAGCAGTTCCTGCTCAAGCTATTTGCCGACGAGTCCGGCCAGGATTTGGTCGAGTATGCCATGATCCTGGCACTGCTTGCCATGGGTGTGATCGCTTCCGCGCGGACGGTCGCAAACGGCATTGCTGCCGTTTTCACCAACGTCGGGACGACATTGTCCAGCGCCTCTTAACTGCCGCGCCGGATTCACGCGCAGCCGGCTTCGCCGTAAGGCTGCCTTGCTGCGACCAGTTCACAACGTCTTTCCGCAAAGGGCAAAATATTTTTCATTTTCTCCGCATCTAGGACTTCCCCTTCGTTGTTTGTTTCTCCATAGTGCTGCTATGGATATTCGTCCGGACGACGTTTGCCTTGCATCAGCAGCTGTTGTTGGGATAGCGGGTGGAGTCTTCGACCTGCGCTCTTCGCGCCGCATCCCGAACTGGTTCTCGTACTCCTCTGCCGTGTGCGGCATTGTCCTGCGCGGCGCTCTCGATGGGTGGCGCGGCTTGGTCTCCTCGATGGCGGCGGCCATCATCACCTTCTTCTTTATGGCGATGTTCTTCCGTCTTCACACAATGGGCGGTGGTGACGTCAAGCTGATCACAGCTATTGCCACGTTTGCGGCGATGCCGCACGTGTTCATGGAGATGGCCTGCATCGCGCTTGCCGGCGGAGTGATTGCCATGGGGATCATCATCTGGAAACGCCAAGTTGGCAGGCGGCTTGGCAATGTCTTCATGATCCTGCTGCACCACTTTCACGGAGGGCTTACCCCGCATCCCGTGCTGACCTTGGAAGGCCCCGATGCCCTGAAAATGCCCTACGGCACTGCCGTGGCGCTTGGCAGCATCGCCGTGCTCGTTATCACCCGAGGACTCAAATGAACAACATGCGCAAGCTTTTTATAGGTGTGCTCGTATCTGTGGTCGTTGCCACGTTGTGTGTCTTCATTGTTTACCGGAAGATCCAGACGGGAACGAATGATGGGGCGAAGACCTCCAGCGAGTGGCACTATGTCGCCGCGACCCGCGACATTGCGGCGGGCGAGCGCTTGGGCCCCGACATGCTCACCACGGTCAATTGGAGCAGCACTCTGCCGGTGGAGGGCGCGTTCAACTCACCGGATAAAGCAGTGGGACGCATTGCTTCCTTCCCCCTGGCCAGCGGCATGGTAGTAACCGAGAAACTATTGGCGTCGGCGGATTCCTCCCTTGGTCTTCCCCAGAAGATTCCCGAGGGGATGCGCGCAATCGCAATCCAGACTGACGAAGTTGCGGACTTCGGGGGGTTTCTCTTCCCCGGAGCGCATGTAGATGTGTTGATGACCATTAAGGCTGTGACCGCTGGGCCTATGATGCAGCCGATTAAGCAAGTCGTTGATCGTGATCGAACGATTGTCGTGCTCGAAGATGTTGGGGTGCTGGCAACCGGAAAACAGATTGTGCCCGATCCTTCCGGCAAGCCGACGTCGGTATCCGTGGTAACCCTCCTCGTTACACCGGATGACGCCCGCAAGGTGGCGCTAGCACAGCAGAAGGGGATCGTCCATCTAGCTTTGCGCAACGGCGCAGACCATGGCAGCGCTTTGCACCGGGCCACCTATCTCTCAGATCTGGCCGGACCGCCCGCACCGGAATCCCGATCCACTGTGCCGAAGGGTCTTGCCCCTAAGACAGACGAGCCCAATCTCCAGCATCTCGAAGTCATTCTTGGAGTGAGGAGATCTACGCAGACATTCCGCAACAATATTCCGGTTGGGGATGCGCCTGCACCTCCGCCCGTGGGAGGAATCCTGAAGTGACTTACAGACCACTAGCTTTCCTGTTTCCTGTTCTCATTGGGACGCTGGCCGCCTCAGCCAGCTTTGCACAACAGGCGCCGCCGGATTCGCTTATTCGCATGGAGGCCTCGACGGTTCCCGTTGTCCCCGGCGGCGTTGGCCAGACACTCCATGTGAAGGTAGGTCAATCGTTGTTCTTCGACACAACGACACCCCTTTCCCGTGTGTACGTCGACAATCCCATGGTGCTTCAATCCTATGCGGCCAGCCCACGCCAGGTCGTCGTCAGCGGCTTGGTTTCCGGCATGGCGACAATCGTGTTTTGGGATGAGCAGGGAGCCAATACCGCATACAGCATCGTCGTCGATGTGAACGTCGCTCGGCTACAGGAAGCTTTCGAGAACCAGTTCCCATTGGACAAGATTCTGGTTTCCTCCGATCAGGACAACATCATCCTGCGCGGGTATGTCGCTTCCCAGGAAGAATTCGGACTGGCATCCAAGCTTGCCGGCGGCTTCGGCAAGACAATCGCCAACTCTCTGCGCATTGCGCCACCCCACTTGCGCCAGGTGCGCCTGGCGGTGAAGTTTGCGGAGGTCGATCGCACCAAAGCCGGCCAGTTGGGCTTCAGCCTGCTTTCCCTGGGCAACACAGTTGCCATGACGGGAACCGGCCAATATCAAGCGTTTCAGGCCCCAACCATCAGCAACCCGATTTCCACCCTAACTGAAACGGTTAACACACCTCTCAATCTCTTGCTTTACAGCCAGAGCCTGAACCTCGGCGCGGCCATTCAGGATATGGAGTCAAAACAAGTTCTGCAGATCCTGGCAGAACCGACGATTACTGCACTCTCCGGCCACACAGGCACCTTCCTGGCAGGAGGTGAATTTCCGTTCCCGATGGTGGAAGGGGGTGTCAGTGGACAGGTTGCCGTATCAGTCGAGTTCAAACCCTACGGCGTGAGCCTCACTTTCCTGCCCACAGTCCTCGATGACGGCACCATACGGTTGCATGTGGCACCGGAGGTTTCCGCTCTCGACTATACGAACGAAGTGGAAATCGCCGGCTATTCAATTCCTGCCCTCAGCTCGCGGAGCGCAGAAACAGACATTGAACTGCGGGACGGCCAAACCTTCGCGCTGACCGGATTGCTCGACCGGCGCCTTACCGATCAGTTCGAGCACATGCCCGGGATTGCATCGATTCCTATCATCGGTGCTCTCTTTCGCTCGAAAAGCACGCAACGTTCAACGACCGAGCTGCTCGTCATCGTAACCCCTCACATCGTCGATGAGGTCACCAATCCGGATGCGGCGCCAACTCCGCCCATACCCGCAAGGCCCTTCTTGGAAACCAGTACATTCGACAAGTCACTCAACGGAAAGAAATAGAGATGGTCAATCGTCCACTGCTACTTGCTGTCCGCGCCAACCCGGAGTTGGTGACACTGCTTGAACGCGTTGCTGGTTCGCAGGGGCTAGGTGTAGGCAAGATCAGTCAGTACCTCACCAATGGCAGCCGTATTGACCTTTCGCAATTGTCCCCGGATGCGCCCTGCATTGCCTTTATCGACTTCACCGATGTTGAACAAGGAATCAGAACGGCAGAGGCATTGAGCGCTAATGCAACACCGCGGATATGGCCGGTGGCGGTTTCCCTCACTTCCGATAACGACATACTATTGCGGGCCATGCGCGCCGGGTGCAGCGAGTTCCTGCGATGGCCGGCGACAGACTCACAGGTCGACTCCGCGCTTGGTAACGTCCTGCGTCGCGTCACGGCTATGGAAAATGAATCCAGCCGGAACGGGCGCATGGTCGCTTTCATCGGTGTTCGGGGAGGTGCAGGTGCCACCACGCTGGCAGTTCATACCTCGCTAGCGCTTGCCGGACTGCCCAATAAGAACATCCTCTTGGTCGATCTCAAACGCCAGTTGGGGCACGTTGCGGTTTACCTGAATCTGACAAACTCCGGCTACTCGTTCTCAACCATTGTGGGAGACATTCACAGGCTCGACGGCGCGCTATTGCACACCATGCTCGTGCGACACTCCACAGGCCTGTCAGTTTTGTGCTATCCCGATGACTGCTCTTCGCTTTCGGATGCGACGAGACGGCAACATTTTCGGCCGGAACCACCAACCGTTGAAGTCATCGACAGGGTGCTGGCGTTGCTGCGTGCAGAAAGCGACTTCACAATCTTCGACGCAGACCCGGCGCTCCCGGAAACCGCCGCATTAGCGCAACGTGCAGACCAGGTATTTATTGTTTCTCCTCTCGACATCGCCTCGATGCGCGACGTGTCGCGCTATTTGGATATGCTGGGCCGAAACCAGGACCGGCAGAAGCTGATCATAACCCGCGCTGGACGCGGTCCGCTGACACTAGAAATGATGGCGAACTCAGCCGGCATCCCATTTGCCGCTACCTTCCCCGATCTCTCGGAACCGATCTCTGCCGCAATCAATGCCGGGCATCAGGTTCCTCAACAGGTACATGGGTTCCATGACAACCTGAACGCCGTGCTTGGGCTCATAGATGAAGAGGCAGTGCCAGCTCCCCGCAAGGGATCATTCTTTGGACTAAAAAGGTAGCCCATCATGCCTTCACCAAACGATCCAACTGAGATTGGTCAATCGAGCGCTACCATCGAAGTCCCAATCGAGTTTTCGGCTCCTCCCCGACACGTGAGCCCGAGCGCAGTCGCGGAGATCCGGCACTTTCCCGCGAGAGACACCCAGGCCATCCACGAAGAGCTGTTGTCTCAATTGCATCCAGAGAGACTCATTCACGCGCGCCCCGAGGACAAGGAGGAGATGCGCAAGGCCATCATCAATATAATCGCGCGGCGGCGCATGCCCTACAGTGGCGTGGAGCGCGATCAACTGGCGGAGCAGGTTCTCCAGGAGGTCTACGGGTACGGCCCGCTGCAACCCTTGATCGATGATGAAACTGTAGACGATATTCTCGTCAATACTCATACGACGGTCTATGTCGAACGCAAGGGGATCATCGAAGAAACCAACGTCAGGTTCTATAACAGGGAACACCTCATGCACATCATCGACAGGATTGTCTCTGCTGTGGGCCGCCACGTCGATGAGTCTTCCCCGATGGTCGATGCGCGTCTGTCGAACGGTTCGCGCGTCAATATAATCATTCCCCCTCTGGCCCTGGATGGCCCCATCATTAGCATTCGCAAGTTTGGCGTGCGTCCCTTGACGGCAGAGAATCTCGTCGCGAGCAAAAGCATCACTCCCGAAATGCTGGAGTTCCTCAAGGCCGCGGTCAAGGCCAAACTCAGTTGCCTTATTTCGGGTGGAACTGGCGCCGGAAAGACCACGCTGCTCAACGTCCTATCTCGTTCCATAGGTCCGCGAGAGCGCATCATCACTGTCGAAGATTCCGCTGAGCTGAAACTACAGCAGAAGCATGTAGTGCGGCTGGAATGCCGTCCGGCCAATGTCGAAGGAAGGGGGCAAATCAGGCAGCGCGAGTTGGTTGTCAACGCCCTGCGCATGCGCCCAGACAGGATCGTCTTGGGCGAGGTGCGCGGTGAAGAAGCTCTGGACCTTCTACAAGCCATGAACACTGGCCACGACGGATCGCTTGCCACCATTCATGCGAACTCCCCGCGCGATGCAATAACGCGCCTGGAAAGCATGGTGCTGATGGGCTCCACAAACCTGCCAGAGAAGGCCATCAAACAACAAATCTCCAACGCAATCCACCTGATCATCCAGGCAAGCCGCTTGAGCGACGGCAGACGATGCATCACGAACATTACGGAGCTATCCGGCATGCAAGGAGATGTACTGACAACACAAGAGATCTTCACATTCGAGAAATCCGGCGTGGATAGCCAGGGCCGAGTTCATGGCGCATTTCGAGGAATGGGCTTGCGCCCCCGCTGCTTGGAGGTCATTGCGACTGCTGGGGTCGCTCTCGCTCGCGATATATTCGATCACCGGATGGAGGTATAAGGATGCAGTTTATAGGTCTGTTTATCGGATTGTTTGTGGTCACTCTTGTCGTCTTTTTGCTTTCGACGCGCTCCTCCAAAGCCGAGCAGGCGACGCTGAACAGGGCGCAGAACATCTCGTCAAGCAATGGCGCGGACTCCGGGGATCAGCCGCCCCTGATCGATCCCGCACGAGCCGAAAATGCCAAGGCTGATAGGGGGCTGCGCGGCACATCAATTGCCAAGCACATTGATTTGCTAATCCAGCAGGGGGCCTTGTCTCTAAGCGTGCCAACGGTCTTCGGGCTTTCCTTTGCCGGAGCGGTGGTCGGTTTTCTTCTTGCCTGGTTGCTGGTCCCAATTCTATTTGTCGAGTGCATCTTCTTGAGTGTGGGAGCGATACTCCCGTATCTGTATTTGCTCCTCATGCGTAGTCGGCGCCTGGCCGCTTTTGATAAAGCTTTACCAGACTCCATGGATCTCATTTCACGCGCCGTTAAGGCGGGTCATTCGGTACAGGCAGCGTTCGAGATTGCAGGTCAAGAGGCAATCCAGCCCGTGAGGTCTGAATTTGCGGTAATGGGCGGTCAGGTCAGGTTAGGTCTTCAGCAGAACGAGGCTCTCCTGCAAATGAGCGAGCGAATCCCAACACAGGATTTGCGATTCATGGTCACCGCGGTAATGGTCCAAAGGGAGACCGGAGGCAATCTTCCTCAGGTCCTGGACCGGACTACGCAAATGATCCGTGAGCGCATTCGTATTAACGGAGAACTACGGGTCAAAACCACGCAGGGTCGCATCAGTGGCATTGTCTTGGTCTGTATGCCCATTGGGCTTGCGCTGGCAATGAGAATCCTAAACCCGGAATGGTTGGACCCTTTGCTAACTGATCCAGTTGGGCACTACCTGCTGTATTACGCATGTGCATCCCTCTCGATTGGCAGTGCGCTGGTATACGCAATCACGAGGCCGGAGGCTTAAGAGATGACCCAGATTCTCTATTTGCTAATCAGCGTTGCCAGTTTCTCCGCGGCCATGGCTGCTTTTGTTTTCTTTCTCATGCGCCACGAAAAGGCTCAGCTGGCAAAGAGAAGCGCGGCCGTCGTCAACCCGCACCTCAGGGCTCTAGAAGAGCGTGCCGGCTCCTCTGCACGTGCGCTTGTCGGCTTTTCGAATATGGTTCACTCGATTCGCGTACGCCTGGGTATCGCTGACAGCAAGAGGATGCGAGTACGTTTGTCCGGTGCAGGATTCTACGATGCGCATGCGCTGGACATCTATGTTGGGATCCGTGTCCTGTTGCCGGTTGCCGCAGTTGCGTTGGCATCGTTCTTCACTACCGGCTTCGCCATCATTCTCGGCGTGGCGGGTGCCGGCTACTTGATCCCCGACTTTGTGCTGGAGAGGCTGGTGAAGAAGCGCCGGAATACGATTAGGCGGAGTCTGCCCGACACGGTTGATTTGCTGGTCATCTGCATGGATGCCGGTCTCGGCGTAGACCAGGCGGTGCAGCGTACCGCCGGTGTGCTTGATGTCGCATACCCCGATCTATGCAATGAACTGCTGCATCTTGGCAGATTACGGTCGCTCGGAGATACCCGCGTCCAGGCATGGAAAAAGCTCGTGGACCGCACAAAGTCGGAGGATATCGAGCAGATTGCCAACATGCTTTTCCAGGCAGAGAAGTTCGGGACCCCCATTTCGGAGTCTATGCACGTCCTAGCGGACTCCCTGCGCATGCAACGGAAGCAGCGTGCAGAGGAACGCGCCGCACGCAGCAGCATCACATTGCTGATTCCGCTTGTATGTTTCATCTTTCCAGTGATTTTCGTCGTCCTACTGGGGCCCGCCGTGATTTCGATTATTCGTGGGTTTAGTACGTTCGGCCAATGATTCCAAGAAAGGAGATTGATCGATGACTGGGACTGAGATTCGCGCCATTGCAGGCATTCTCTTCGTCATCGTGCTCGGCCTGCTCGTCTGGCGCCGTGGCACGAAAAAGGAGATATAGTCCATCATCCGCGCCCATACCAATGACGGTGAGCGGAGTGACCACTCACCGTCCTCCTCGTTTCGATGCGCCTCAAGGGATACAAACGATGCACGACTTGATAATTGCCCTGGCTTTTGTTGGAATGCTGCTCGCGCCTGTTGTCGCTGCAACCACAGGGGATCTCAATCAGAGCGATCCCGATGATTCACCGCGCATATCGTCTTCGCGCAAAGGACCTGGTGACTCCCAATGAAAGAGATCACGGTTGTCGATTCGACCCGCAAAACCTGCATTGTGGGCGACCGGATTCAGGTTGCAGATTCGTTTCTGGACAAGCTGGTTGGCCTGATAGGGAGGAAGTCACTCGTGCCCGGAACAGGAATGTTGCTGCGGCCCTGTTCGAGCATTCACACATGCTGGATGCGCATACCGATCGATGTCCTTTACCTCGACAAGCACTGGCGGGTCGTAGCGATCGATGCGGCTGTTAAGCCGTGGCGCGTCGGCTCGATCCGGTTTCAAACTCGAATGGTGCTCGAACTTCCCGCAGGTACCGCAGAGCAGTTCGGAATTGAGCTGGGCGACCAGTTGGCGATCGAGGGTGCGGCCACCAAGCCAGATAAGAACGTCGGCAGCGAAGCAGCTTAAGAGGAGGTTGCAGTGGCCCGATACAGCATTGGACAGGCTACCGTTTCGCCTGACCAACCGGACTTCGAGCAGATGCTCCAAAGCGCATACAACTCCAAACTCCGGCCGAATTGCCTGTGCGTGGGAGCGTCCGGCATCCCGATGTATATCGCCCAGATCAATGGGCGTTTCTGGCTCAAGCGAATGCCCGACACTGGCCGCCAGCACGCCACCGGGTGTGCCTCGTGGGAAATGCCGGAAGAGTTCTCCGGTCGAAGCGACCTCTATGGCTCGGGCTTTACATACGAAGAGAATGAGGTCAAGCTGCGTCTCAACTTTCCGCTCTCCCGGCGTGGCGGTCAGTCTCCACCCCCGACAGCCAAAGCAAATGCCGAGAAGTCCAGCGTTCAAGCCGACGGCAAGCGTCTTACCCTGCGGAGTCTGTTGCACTACCTCTGGGATGAAGCCGGTCTCACCAATTGGCCAGGCAAGAACGTGAGGCGAAACTGGACCTTCGTCAGCGAGAGCCTGACAATTGCCGCCGACCAGAAGACCGTCAAACAAGACAACCTGCAGCACTACCTCTATCTGCCCGAGTCATGGACAAAGGAACACCGCGAAGAGATTGCTGGCCGGCGGCGTGAACGCTTCGCCAGAATCTCCGGAACTGATGGCAAGAATGGCCACCAGCTCTTGTTGGTGATCGCCGAGGTGAAGGATATTGAACAGGCTGGGATAGGTTTTCGCACCGTCTTTTATCATCTTCCGGATTGTCCGTTCGTGATGGAGCAAAAACTCCATGAACGGCTACTGCGGCACTTTGGCAAGGAAATGCGCATGTGGACCGGCAAGCAGCCCGGCCACATGATTCTGACCGGAACCTTCAGTGTCTCCCCGGAAGGCATGCCAATGCTCGAAGAAGTGTGTCTGATGTTCGTTAGCGAAGAGTGGATTCCTTACGACAACATCTATGAACTGGCCATGATCCAAAAACTCGTGGCCGAAAAGAGGACGTTCTTCAGAATCTTGCGCTACAACCGGCCGACAGCTGCGCCAATGCCAACCTTCCTGCTCACCGACCACGGGAAGGATCCGGTGGCGCTTTATGTGCTAGACGCCGAGTCCTCGGCGGATGTGGCGCAGGTCGAAGCCTCCGCATCAGCATCAAGCTATGCGCACTGGATGTGGAGCCCGCGAACTCACGGCGAAATCCCGCCTATGCCGGCGGTTCTACTGCGAACTGACCCAGCCACCGCGGTTGCCCCAACTCGAGTCTCCGCTCCAACGGCGCCGGCGATCCCCACGAGCGCGACCTTATCTGGCGGCTCAGCACAGCCGGTCAATCAACCAATTCCCGCGCCGCAGACACCTGCTCAAGCCGTAACGCTCACGTCTGCATCCGCCGCGTCCATCCAGCCGAGGTTTGAGTGAGCGACCAGATCCAGTTTTCTTCTTACCCACGCAATCGCAACCTCCGCCGCAGGAGGGCCCTCGACGTCGCGCAACCTCAGTTCCAACCGCCTGTGTGTGCCCTTTGCGGCAACCCGTATATCCGCCCCTTCTCCGCAATTTACGGGCGAGGCACAACCTTCTACACCCGCATCAAGGGCCTCATCCTCAAGCACGGATACGAGCGCACCAAGCGTCAATCGGTTCTGGCCAATCAGTGCAGCCCCCCAATTCGGCTGCCCTGGTCGCCCGCACTCCTCGTCACACTGCTGTTTCTCGGTGCGCGATGGAGCGCGGACAAGTTGATCCGAATTTCTGGCCTGTTCGACTTGGCTGGATACTACCTCGCTTGGGGAGCGTTGCTGTTGGCTGTGACGGCTGGCGTCAACAACTTTGGCTTCTACCCGCAGCGTATGAGTGATTGGCGGCGCAGCTATTTCTGCGAAAAGTGCGGTGGACGCACGATATTGGAGCGATAAGAATTCGCTGCACTGAAGGCCTTACGGACGTTTTTGCATGGTTCACAAAAAAGTTTCATGTAGACGTTACGGCAGGAGGTTGGCTTATTGTACGGTGTCCTCGGGCTATGGAAACGCAGATTGCCAATAACGAGTTGGTTCAGGACAGGAACGACGATATGTTTGCGTCGCATCAAGCTGTTCAGCGCGCCCTGGGCAATGTGGGATACATCACCAATTTGGTCACCACGCATACCATCTTCTATGCATCGCACCTTAGACGCCCCATTCTCCAGGAAGGCCCGGCCGGCGCCGGCAAGACGGAATTGGCAGTCTCGCTCTCGCGCGCAAGCGGAATGCCACTGGTTCGGCTGCAATGCTATGACGGCATCAGTGACAAGGAGGCCATTGGCGAATACAACCGCGCGATGCAGGAGCTGTACGTTCTTATCAATAAGGAGGCGAACCGGGACTGGCGCCAACTCCGGGAGGAGATTGTGTCACGAGAGTTCTTTGTCGCCGGGCCTCTCCTCCAAGCGATTGAGGCCCCTGCGCGGGTCATTCTGCTTATCGACGAAATCGACAAAATTCCCCATGCGTTCGAGGCGATGCTTCTGGAATTGTTGAGTGTATGGCAGTTGTCGGTTCCCGGCCTGGGAACCATCGCCGCGAAGACCATCCCGTTCACAATTCTCACCTCGAATGCCGAAAGGGAGATCGGCGATCCGTTGCGGCGGCGTTCTTTGTACTTGCTCCTTGAGCATCCGACGGCGATGCAGCAAGCGACCATCGTTGCGCGCAAGTCCCCTACCCTGTCTCCGCGCACTCATCTGTTTATTGCCGGGTTCGCACACGCGCTAAGGGCGTTCAACCTTGAGAAGCCGCCCAGCATCTCCGAGATGAACGACTTGGCACAGGTAATGGAAATGATGGGCTGGCCAGTCCTTACGCCTGAGCTCAGCGAGGTTGTGTATCCACTACTTGTGAAGCGCACCAAAGATCTGAGCAGGATGCGCACGAAGGACCAGTTTGCGTCAATCCTGGCTACCGCAATGAAGAGCCTGCAAGGTTTGAACCTTGAAGATATCCCGGATTTGACCCTGGAAACTACTGAGAACGCACAACAGTCTTCTTTTGATTCCGCCGAAAGTGCGGAGTCTCAGGAGCAACTGCCGCAATTGTCCGAGGTTGCCAATGCCACCTAGATCCTTCGCCGCACCTGGCGCTACCATCCTCATCGCTCTCGCCTCTTTGCGAGCCTACGCAGGTACGGCCGCTTTCCCGCCGCAGGAACCTGCCGAGGCCGCATATTACGCGGATGCTTATGCCGATCACTACAGGGTTCCGCGCCCGCTTGTGCATGCAATTATCCGTGCCGAATCGCAATGGCATCCAAAAAGTGTCTCCGACAAGGGAGCCATGGGCCTGATGCAGCTGATGCCCGGCACAGCGCGCTTTTATGGAGTGCGCAACCCGTTTTCGGTAACCGAGAACATCAGCGGCGGTGTGCAGTATCTCGCTGACCTTATCAAGCGCTTTGGCGACCTTCGGCTAGTGGCCGCCGCATATTACGCGGGGTCGCACCCACTCGAACGGCGCGGCCTGGCATATTCCAACCGTTCGGTAACCGACTACGTGAGAACCATCCGGAGGTACTACGATGACGAACTTCTGCGGCATCAGGACAAAACGCTACGCCCTTGAAGGTGCAGCATGCGTGGCGCTCTTGTTGGCGTGCGCCTTCCTTCATGGGCAGGACCTTCCTACCACCGGGTTGCCGGGTGCGCCACAAGCTGGCCAGCAGCCAGCTGTTCCCAGCTCGTCACCGGACGCTGCCCAACCCATCCCCAATGCACTGGGGGAGGTTCAAGCGGACGAGGACGACGACTTGGTTCCCAAGCAGGCGCCCTTGACGCCGAATGTGGACCACGAGATCGTGAGCACGGACGACGTGTACACAGTTCATTTGAGGCCACTGTTCACCACGGTCGTGCGTTTACCGGAATCGGTCACCTCGCTTGCGGTTGGCGCGCCTACGCTGATTGTGGCCGAACACGACAAATCCGAGCCGCGACTTGTGTTTCTCAAGCCGACGACGCAAAAGAAGATAGACAGTAATGTCGTGATCGCTCTTCGTTCCGGGCGCACACTCTCCATCCGAGTAATTTCGGCTGGAGACCAGGGAAGCACAGACCCGGTCGATTTCGTTGTGGATTACGGCCAGCCGCACAGCCTGCTGCTGGGGTCGTCAGCTTCGGATGTGGCCGAACAAGTTGCGCAGCCCGCCTCATCTACCACTCCTGCAGCTCATGTGGCATCGGCGCCAATGTCGGAACCGCAGCGGAATGGAAAGACAGAACGGCAGCGCGACCGCTCTCCCGATCCCTCAA
>Ga0302319_10015035_pt1 | contig 14372 bp, 13 predicted proteins | sample Bog_T0_2_FD_203319 | JGI IMG/M metagenome (GOLD analysis project Ga0302319, IMG submission 203319) | Peat permafrost microbial communities from Stordalen Mire near Abisko, Sweden - Bog_T0_2 | ecosystem: Environmental > Terrestrial > Soil > Wetlands > Peat | place: Sweden: Abisko, Stordalen Mire... | reverse complement strand
GCTCTCCGCCCCCTCTCCCCGCTTGCGGGGAGGGGGTTGGGGTGAGGGGCGGGTCGTAGAGAGCGAAGATGGGGACTTCGAGGCCGCTGCAAGCCACGAAGCCGCGTATCGGCGTCAGCCGGCCCCTCACCCTAGCCCTCTCCCCGCAAGCGGGGAGAGGGAATCTCGCCGCCCCAACTCTGTCCGCCAACCCCGTCATGCGCCCAAACTCGCACGCGCAACGGCGCGCGACAAGGACGCTTCAGCGCAGTGACGCGTTGATCGAGGCCAGCGCTTTCGAGCCCGGGCAGAGCTCTTTTTCGCCCAGTTCGTTGAGCGGACGGGCGGTCATGTTGTGCGTCGCGTAGATGTCCTCGACGTCCTCTTCCAGGTAGAGCAAACCCGTCGCGATTTCGCCAGCCTGTCTGTGGCGCTCGATCGTGGTGATGGCTAGTGCGCGATCGGAGCGGTCGTGGTCGGCGCCGAGCTTGTGCAGCCGGATCGTGCTGCCATCGTGCAACTTCACCGGCTCGACCTGGCCCTCGGCGTATTCGACCTCGATCTGCGGGCGCCCGACGATGAAGTCGAGCGAGTTGATCGCGATGTTGTGTTCGCGCACGTAGTCGTAACTCTTGGTCGAGCCTTCGTGATTGTTGAAGGTCACGCAAGGCGAGATCACGTCGAGGAACGCCGAGCCCTTGTGCTCGAACGCCGCCTTGATGAGCGGCACGAGCTGGGCTTTGTCGCCGGAGAAGCTGCGCGCGACGTAGGTCGCGCCGAGTTGGATCGCCAGTCCGCACAGATCGATCGGCTCGTCGGCCGCGGCCGCGCCCTTCTTGCTCTTCGAGCCGCGGTCGGCGGTCGCGGAGAACTGACCCTTGGTGAGGCCGTAAACGCCGTTGTTCTCGACGATATAGACCATGTTGACGCCGCGGCGCATGGCGTGGGCGAACTGGCCCAGGCCAATCGAGGCGGAGTCGCCGTCGCCGGAGACGCCGAGATAGATCAGGTCGCGATTGGCGAGCGACGCCCCGGTCAGCACCGACGGCATGCGCCCGTGCACGGTATTGAAGCCATGGCTCTGGCCGAGGATGTAGGTCGGCGTCTTCGACGAACAGCCGATGCCCGAGAGCTTGGCGATGCGATGCGGCGGCAAGCTGAGCTCGTAACAGGCGCGCACGATCGCTGCGCTGATCGAATCGTGGCCGCAGCCGGCGCACAGCGTCGACATCGAGCCTTCGTAGTCGCGCTGGATGTAACCCAACTCGTTGGTCTGCGACCGCGGATGATGGAATTTCGGCTTGGCGAGGAAGCTCACGACGCAGTCTCCACTTCGGATGCCAGGGCGGGATGGGCCAGACGATGCAGTATCGCGGTGGAGATGTAGCGTGCGGAGATCGGCATGCCGCCGTAGTGGCGCAGCGGTCGCAGACGCCTAGGATCGACGTCGAGGTCCAGCGTGATCAACGACCGCATCTGCGCGTCGCGGTTCTGCTCGACGACGAACACGAGTTCGTGGCGCTCGACGAAGTCGCGCACCTCGGCGGCGAGGGGGAAGGCGCGGATGCGCAAGGCGTCGATCGCCACGCCTTTGGCCGCGAGAATATCGAGCGCTTCGTCCATCGCCGCCGACGTCGAGCCATAGTAGATGACCCCGAGTTCGGTGCGCTTGGCCGCCCGACGCAATATCGGCTTGGGCAGCATCTCACGCGCGGTCTCGAACTTGTGCAGCAGCCGTTCCATGTTGTCGATATAGGGCGCGGACTCTTCCGTATAACGGGCGAAGCGGTCGCGGCTGGTGCCGCGGGTAAAATAGGCGCCGCGCGAAGGATGCTCGCCCGGCAGGGTGCGGTAGGGGATGCCGTCGCCGTCGATGTCGTTGTAGCGGCCGAAATCCGCGGTGCGGTCCAACTCCTCCGCCGACAACACCTTGCCGCGGTCATAGCGGCGCGAGTCGTCCCACTGGAACGGCTTGGTCAGATGCGAGTTCATGCCGATGTCGAGATCCAGCATGACGAAAATCGGCGTCTGCAACCGCTCGGCGTAGTCGAAAGCGGCGGCGCCGAATTCGAACACTTCGCCCGGACCGTCGGGAATCAGCAGCACATGCTTGGTGTCGCCATGGCTGGCGAAGGCGCACGCCATCAGATCCGACTGCTGGGTGCGCGTCGGCAGGCCCGTGGAGGGACCGCCGCGCTGGACATTGAACACCACCACGGGAATCTCGGCGAAATAGGCGAGCCCAAAGAACTCCTGCATCAACGAAATGCCGGGGCCCGAGGTTGCGGTGAAGGCGCGGGCGCCGTTCCAGCCGGCGCCGATCACCATGCCGATCGCGGCGATCTCGTCTTCCGACTGTATGAAGGCGAAATTCTTCTTTCCCGTCTTCGCGTCGACGCGATAGCGCAGGGCGAACTTCTCGTAGGTCTCGGCGACCGAGGTCGAGGGAGTGATCGGATACCAGGCGCAGACGGTGGCGCCGCCATAGACCGCCGACAAGCCCGCGGCGTAGTTGCCTTCGACGAGAATGCGGTCGCCGACCTTGTCGCTCTTGCGCACCCGCAAGCCGAGCGGACAAGCGAACCGTTTGCGCGCCTCGTCGAATCCGAGGTCGAGCGCGATCAGATTGGCGTCGATGAGCTTGTCTTTGCCCTTGAAGCGCTCGGTGAGCAGTGCGACGAGGACTTCGCGTTCGATGTCGAGCAGCGCGGCGAGCGCGCCGATATACACGATGTTTTTGTAGAGCTGGCGCTGGCGCGCGTCGGAATAGACGACGTTGCAGATATCGGTGAGCGGCATCGCCAGCACGACGATGTCGTCGCGCTGGAGCGCCGTCGGCATCGGCCGCGTCGAATCATAGAACAGATAGCCGCCGGGTTCGATCCCGGCGACGTCCTGAACAAACGTCTGCGGATTCATCGCTACGACCATATCGGCGCCGCCGCGGGCGCCGATATATCCCTTCTCGCTGACCCGCACCTCATACCAGGTCGGCAGGCCCTGGATATTGGAGGGGAAGATGTTGCGCGGCGCGATCGGTACGCCCATGCGCAGGATGGAGCGCGCGAACAGCAGGTTGGCGCTCGCCGAGCCCGAACCGTTGATGTTGGCGAACCGGATGACGAAGTCGTTTACCGCTTGGATGGGCATGATTGTCCCGCTCGGGCCATATCGTAAGTGAATTTCTGCATATCCCAGGCGCCGGTCGGACAGCGCTCCGCGCACAGGCCGCAGTGCAGGCAGAGATCCTCGTCCTTGACCATCAGGCGCTGGGATTTGACCGGGTCGGAGATATAGATCTCCTGATCGAAATTGCGTGCGGGCACGAGAAGCGTCTCGCGCAATTCCTGCTCTTCCTCCACCACGGGCACGAAGGAGATGCAGGTGAGCGGGCAGACGTCGACGCAGGCGTCGCATTCGATGCAGGTGCGGTAGTAGAATACGGTCTGCACGTCGCAGTTCAGGCAGCGCCGCGATTCGGCGAGCGCTTTTTCGAGACTGAAGCCGAGCTCTACCTCGGTGTGCCGATTCGCCAGCGCTTCGCGCACGCCGACTTGCGGCACAGCAAAACGCGGGTCGATTGTAACGGCGTTGTCATAGATCCAATCGTGGATGCCCATCTTCTGGCTGACGAGCGTCGTTTCCGGCGGCGGTCGCACGCGAACGTCTTCGCCGCGGCAATGCAGGTCGATCGAGATCGCCGCCTGATGGCCATGAGCGACCGCGGTGATGATGTTCTTGGGCCCGAACGCCGCGTCGCCGCCGACGAATACTTTGGGATGCGAGGTGCCGAGGCTGATAGGATCGACTTTCGGCAAGCCGTCGCGACCGAATTCGACGCCCGCGTCGGCCTCGATCCACGGGAACGCATTCTCCTGGCCGACGGCGATCAGCACGTCGTCGCAGGGGATCGTCACGTCCGGCTCGCCGGTCGCAACCAGCGTGCGCCGCCCCTTGGCGTCGTATTGCGCCGCGACCTTCTCGAACACGACGCCGGTCAGCTCGCCCGCCTCGTGCACGAACGCCTTGGGGGTGAGAAAGTTGAGGATTTCGACGCCTTCGTGCTGCGCGTCTTCTTTTTCCCAGGGCGAGGCCTTCATCTCGGCGAAGCCCGAACGCACGATGACCTTGACGTCTTCGCCGCCGAGGCGGCGCGAAGTGCGGCAACAGTCCATCGCCGTGTTGCCGCCGCCGAGCACGATGACGCGGCGTCCGATCTTGTCGACGTGGCCGAAAAACACGGCCGCCAGCCACTCGATGCCGAGGAATATATGGCCGGGGGCGTGGTGACGTCCGGGAATTTCGAGATCGCGGCCATGCGGCGCGCCGCAGCCTATGAATACGGCGTCCCAGCCCTCGGCGAGAACCGCTTTCAGGCTGTCGATTCGCTGATTTGCGACGAGCTTGGCGCCGAGCGACAGCGCGTAACCGACTTCCTCGTCGATCACCTCGTCGGGCAGGCGGAACTTCGGGATTTGCGTGCGCACCATGCCGCCGGCTTTCGCCTCGCCCTCGAACACGGTGACCTCGTAGCCGACCGCCGCGAGATCGCGAGCGACGGTGAGCGAGGCCGGGCCGGCGCCGATGCAGGCGACCCGCTTGCCGTTACGCGTCGAGGGGGCTTTTGGCAGATGCTGGGCGATATCGCCCTTATTGTCGGCGGCGACGCGCTTCAAGCGGCAGATCGCTACCGGCTGCTCCTGGACGCGACCGCGGCGGCACGCGGGTTCGCAGGGGCGGTCGCAGGTGCGCCCGAGGATTCCCGGGAAGACGTTGGATTCCCAGTTGATCAAATACGAGCCGACATAGTCGCCAGCCGCGATTCGGCGGATGTACTCGGGCACCGGCGTATGCGCCGGACACGCCCACTGACAGTCCACAACCTTATGGAAATATTCAGGATTCGAGACGTCAGTCGGTTCCAAGGGACTTCCCTTCCCTGCTCGGACCGGACGCAACGTCACGGCCGAGCCGCCTGCCTGTTCATGAATTTACCATGACAGATACGGTAATTCATGATTTGCCGCGATTTGAGCCACGATGGCCGCTCAAGTCAAGGCGAACCTTCGTCTCTCTCGCGCGTCGAATGAACAGCGCGCAATTCGCTCGCGAGTCCTAGGAGCTTGGGAAAACGCACGGATCCGCGGCTACGGCGTCGTCAGGCGGTCAAGAAAACGCCACGCCGCATTTGACGCCGAGGCGCTTGAACACGATCGCCGCCGGACAAAACCCTGTGAACGAAGCTTGCAACATGTTGAGACCGGCGAAAGCGGTCAGCAGCAGCCACCAGGGCGAGACGAAATGCGCCAGCGCCATCGAGACGAGCACCACACAGCCTGCGAACGCCATTACGGCCTGATCCAGCTTCAATGCTCTCTCCTCTTTTCGGTTTCCAGCGCGCTCCCCGAGTCCGGCGCGCAAAAGATGTCGTGCAACGTGGCGAGCACCCGCTCGGCCGCGTCGCTCGCCAGCGAATAATAGACGGTTTGCGATTCCCGGCGCGTAGCCACCAAGTTTTCCTCGCGCAGCTTCGCCAGATGCTGGGAAACTGCGGACATACTCAGTTGCACAGCCTCGTGCAGCTCGGTGACGGTGCGCTCGCCCTCGAGCAACTCGCACAGGATCATCAGGCGGGCCTCGCTGGCCATCGCCTTCAGCAGCGCCTCGGCGGCGGCGGCGTTTAATTGCATCCCTGCTAATTTCATACTTGCTGAATTAGCATTGTCTGATATGCGTGTCAACGCCAAGAATGAGGAGACACATGCGCTCTCTGCCGCCGTTGCTGATCCTGCTCGCCCTCGTGAGCCCCGCCCTCGCAGGCGAGCCCTATGTCGTGCATGCGACCGATATTGTCGACCGCAAAGCGGTGGTCGCCACCGTGGAGCCGATCCATCAACTGCTGGCGCGCGCGCGCATCGGCGGCACGATCGCCTCGCTGGCCGTCAAGGAGGGCGACGTCGTCGCCGCCGGAGCGGTCGTCGCCCAGGTCGCCGACGCCAAGCTCGCCTTGCAAATGCAGGCCCTCGACTCGCGCATCGCCTCGCAGCAATCGCAACGCGATCAGGCGAAGGCCGACTTCGACCGTATCGCAGAGTTGCAGAAGCGCGGGGTGTCGTCGCAGACGCAACTCGATCAGTCCAAGACCAATCTCGACATCGCCGAGCGCAATCTCGCGGCGATGAAGGGCGACCGCGAAGTGATCGCGCAGCAGGCCAGCGAAGGCGCGGTGCTCGCCCCCGCCGCCGGCCGCGTGCTCGCCGTTCCCGTCTCGATCGGCCGCGTCGTGCTTCCCGGCGAAGCCATCGCGACCATTGCCGAGGACCAATACATACTGCGCCTGCAACTGCCCGAGCGCCACGCGCAGTTCCTGCGCGCCGGCGACAGCGTGCGCATCGGCGCCCGCGGCCTCTCGGAAGACAGCGCGCAATCGATGCGCGAAGGCAAGGTGCGCCTCGTCTATCCGGAGATTCAAGGGGGACGCGTGATTGCGGATGTCGAAGTCGCTGAACTCGGCGACTATTTCGTCGGCGAACGCGCGCCGGTCTTCATCGACACCGGCAAGCGCAAGACCATCGTCATTCCCGCCGCCTATCTGTTCCGCCGCGCCGGCGTCAACTATGTGCGGCTCGCCAGCGGCGACGAAGTCGTGGTTCAACCCGGCGACGCGCATGACGACGATGGCGCGCACAACGTGGAAATTCTCGCCGGCCTCGCCGATGGCGACAAGCTGGTGACGCCATGAAACTGGGGCTCTCAGGCGTTCTCACCCGCACCTTCATCAATTCTCCGCTCACCCCGCTGCTGCTGATCGCCGCGCTGCTCGCCGGCGCACTGGCGGCCGATTCGCTACCACGCGAAGAAGAGCCGCAGATCAGCGTGCCGATGGTCGACATCCTCGTCGCCGCCAACGGCTACAAAGCTGACGAGGCGGTGGAGCTCGTCACCCGTCCCCTGGAAGACATCATCAAGGGCATCAACGGCGTCGAGCATGTCTATTCGCAGACCCAGGACGACCAGGTCGTCGTCACCGCGCGCTTCCTCGTCGGCACCGACGAGGACACGGCGACGTTGCGCGTGCATGAGAAGCTGCGCGCGGCGATGGACCGCATTCCCAAGGGCATCCCTGAACCCCTCGTCATCGGCCGCGGGATCAACGGCGTCGCGATTCTGTCGCTGACCCTGTCGGCCAAGGTCGACAAGGCGGCCGAGTGGACCGACAACGGCCTCTATCAGGTCGCCGAGGAGCTACAGCATGAACTGACTAAGGTCGACGGCGTCGGCGAGACGTTCCTCGTCGGCGGCAGTCCAAGCGAAATCCGTGTCGAACCCAATCCGGAAAAGCTGGCGTTGTTCGGCGTCACGCTCGAGCAGGTCATCGGCAAGGTGCAGAACGCCAACCGCGCGTTCCTCGCCGGCGCGTTCCGCGACAACGGCAAATCGACGCCCGTCGTCGCTGGGCAGACTTTGCAGGGCGTTCCCGACATCGGCCTGTTGTTGATCACCACGCGCGACGGCCGCCCGGTCTATATCAAGGACGTCGCCGACGTCGCCGTCGGCTCGGCCGAACTCGACCATCGCGCCTGGACGTTTACCCGCGACGCCGCAGGGCAACTAGTGCGCCGTCCCGCGGTGACGCTGGCGGTGGCCAAGCGCAAGGGCGAGAACGCGGTCGCGGTCGGCGAAAACATCCTCAAACGTCTGGAGACAGTCCGAGGCCGAATCGTTCCGGCGAGCCTCGACGTCGAGATCACCCGCAACTACGGCGAGACCGCCAACGAGAAGGCCAACGAACTGTTGTTCCATCTCGCGCTGGCGACCGTCTCGATCGTGATCCTCATCACCCTGACGATCGGCTGGCGCGAGGGTGTCGTAACCTTCATCATCATCCCCACCACCATCCTGCTCACGCTATTTGCTTCGTGGATGATGGGCTACACGATCAACCGCGTCAGCCTGTTCGCGCTGATCTTCTCCATCGGCATTCTCGTCGACGACGCCATCGTCGTCGTCGAAAACATCGTGCGCCATTGGGGGATGCGCGGGCAACGCAGCCTCGTCGACACGGCCGTGGAAGCGGTGGCCGAAGTCGGCAATCCCACGATTGTCGCCACGCTCGCCATCGTCGCCGCGCTGTTGCCGATGATGTTCGTGAGCGGATTGATGGGCCCGTATATGAGCCCGATTCCCGCCAACGCCTCGATGGCGATGCTGTTCTCGTTCTTCGTCGCCGTCGTCGTCACGCCCTGGTTGCTGCTGCGCCTCGCTCGCAAGCGTTTCGAGAGCGGCGGCGGGCTCGGCCACGGTCACGACGTCGGCGCGATGGGGCGGTTCTACATCCGCATCGCCACTCCCCTGCTGAAAGGGCGGGCGCGTTCAAAAATCTTCCTCGCCGTCGTCACCGTCGCCACACTCGCCGTCTGCGGGCTGTTTGCGACCAAGAACGTCGTCGTCAAGCTGCTGCCATTCGACAACAAGTCGGAGCTGCAAGTCGTGCTCGACCTGCCGCATGGCGCGACGCTTGAAGACACCGACCGCACGCTGAAAGCCGCAGCCGACCGCCTCGCGACGCTGCCCGAACTGGTCTCCATCCAGGCCTATGCGGGCGCGGCCGCGCCGTTCAACTTCAACGGCCTCGTGCGCCACTATTATCTGCGCAGCGAACCGCAGATGGGCGACCTCTCGGTCAATCTGACGCCGAAATCGCTGCGCAAGCGCGCCAGCCACGCCGTCGCGCTCGACGTCCGCAAGCGCCTCGCCGATCTGCCGCTGCCCCCCCACGGTTCGATCAAAGTCGTTGAAGTGCCGCCGGGGCCGCCGGTGCTGTCGACGCTGCTCGCCGAGATCTACGGACCCGACGCCGCGACGCGGCGGGACACCGCGACCCATGTGCGCAAGGCGTTCGAGAGCGTCGACTTCGTCGTCGACGTCGACGACAGTTTTGGCGCGCCGACCGAGCGCCTGCGCTTCGCCATCGACCAAGAATCGCTGGAATATCATGGCGTCGAGGAGCAGGCCGTCTACGACACGCTCGGCGCGCTGATCGGCGGCGTCAAGGTCGGCTATTCCCAGCGCGGCAGCGGCTTGAAACCGATTGCGATCGACGTGGCCCTGCCCCGCTCGCAACGGACCCTCGACGAGCGGCTGATGTCGACGCCGCTTCCGGCGGGCGGCACCGCGCGCCAGGGCGCCAATGTCGAACTCGGCGACGTCGTCAAGGTGAAGCGCGAGATGTCGTCCTATCCGATCTTCCGTCACAACGGCCGTTTCGCCGAAATGGTGACGGCGGAGCTGGCGGGACGATACGAAGCGCCGATCTACGGCATGATGGCGGTCGACGACGCGCTCGATAAGATCGATTGGGGCGCGAGCGGCAAACCGGCCGTCGATCTACACGGCCAGCCGCTCGACGAGTCCAAGCCGACGCTGCTGTGGGACGGCGAATGGGAGGTGACCTATGTCACGTTCCGCGACATGGGCGCGGCGTTCGGCGTCGCCATCCTCGCCATCTATCTGCTCGTTGTCGGTCAGTTCGGCTCGTTCAAACTGCCACTCGTCGTGCTGACCCCCGTGCCATTGACGCTGATCGGCATTCTGATCGGCCATTGGGCGCTCGGCGCGGCGTTCACCGCAACGTCGATGATCGGCTTCATCGCGCTGGCCGGCATCATCGTGCGCAACTCGATCCTGCTCGTCGACTTCATCCGCTCGCGCCGCGCGCAAGGCATTGCGCTGCGGCCGGCGCTGATCGAGGCGGGCGCGACCCGCTTCAAGCCGATCGTGCTCACCGCCGCCGCGGCGATCATCGGCGCGGCGTTCATCCTCGCCGACCCGATCTTCCAGGGTCTGGCGATCTCGCTGGTGTTCGGGCTCGCCTCGTCCACCGCCCTGACCTTGCTGGTGATCCCGGCGATCTATGTCTGGCTGCGCGACGACGAGCCAGTCCAAGTCCAAGAAGAGGCGAAGTAAATGCAAACCAACAACTGGCCCGATCTCGCGCAAATGCTGAGTGGCGAACTGAAGAACCTGCGCGGCGGCGCGAGCGACGTGATGAAGGGGTTCGCGGTCCTCGCCCAGGCCGCGCTGAAGCCCGGCGTGCTCGACGTCAAGACCAAGGAACTCATCGCGCTGGCGATCTCGGTCGCCGTGCGCTGCGACGATTGCATCGCCTTCCACGCCAAAGCCGCCGTGGAACGCGGCGCGACGCGCGAGGAGATCCTGGAAACCCTGGGCATGGCTATCTACATGGGGGCCGGCCCCTCGGCGATGTACGCCAGCCACGCCCTCGGCGCGGTGACGCAGTTCGCCGACGCCAGGGCCGCCGCGACCTCTCAGGCTTGAAGGAGATGGAGATGGGTTTGTTTGATATGTTCCGCCGCGGCGGCGCCAATGGGTCCGACGAGATCGCGCATGACGAACTGACCGCGGCTTTGCGGGCCAAGTCCTGCGCGCTGATCGACGTTCGCGAGCCCCACGAGTACTCGGCCGGCCATGCCCCGGGCGCCGTCAACATGCCGCTCTCCAGCTTCGACCCGGCGCGTCTGCCCAAGGACAAGCCCTTGGTGCTGATCTGCCAAGCCGGCGGCCGTTCCGCCAAGGCGCTAGCGCGAGCCCGCGCCGCCGGAGTCGCCAACGTCCGTCATTACCTGCCGGGAACCGGCGGCTGGGCGCGCGCCGGCGGCGAACTGATTTGAAACAAAGGAGCTGACATGAATTTCCATATCTCGCGCATCGTAGACGGCGGCTTCGACGAAGTGATCGCCCGCGTGACCGAAGCGCTCAAGGGCGAAGGTTTTGGCGTGCTAACGCAGATCGACGTCACCGCGACGCTGAAGGGGAAGCTCGGCAAGGATTTCCGGCCCTACAGGATTCTCGGCGCCTGCAATCCCGGCCTCGCTTTCGAGGCGCTGAGCGCCGAGCCGCGCGTCGGCGTCATGTTGCCCTGCAACGTCGTCGTCCAGCAGCACGACGACGGCCGCGTCGAAATCTCCGCCATCGACCCCGCCGCGCCGATGGGCGCGATCGGCAATCCCGCGCTGACCAGCGTCGGAGTAACCGTGCGCGACAAGCTCGCTCGCGTGGTCGCGGCGGTGTGAACCGAGCGCCGGGTCGACGCCCGGCGCGCCCCGCCCCATCGTTGTCGTCCCACCGACACACGCAAGGATGACGAGATGGCAGAGACGACTTGGCGCGCGGAACCGCTGGTTTGGGGCCATGGCCCGCGCGTGCTGGAAATGTTTCTCGAACCGACCTGCCCGTTCTCCGTCCGCGCCTTCGGCAAGATCGATCCGACGCTGGCGAGCGCCGGCGAGGATCGGATCGCCATCAAGATCCGCCTGCAGTCGCAGCCCTGGCATATGTATTCCGGCGTGATCACGCGCTGCGTCATCGCCGCCTCGACGACGCCGGACGGCAAGGCGGCGGCCAAGGCGGTTCTCGCCGCGGTCGCCGCCCATCGCGAGGAATTCGAATTCGCGCGCCATTGCGGCGGACCCAACCTCGACGCGACGCCCAACGAAATCATCTCCCGCCTCGAGGCCTACAGCGGCGTCGAACTCGCCGCGGCTTTCGCGATCCCCGATCTCGACCGCGAAATCAAATGGCATTGCAAGTATGCGCGCCAGAACGGTATTCACGTCTCGCCGACCTTCATGATCGACGGCCTCGTACAAGCGGACATGGGCAGCGGCGACAGCGTCGAGTCGTGGGTGGCAAAGCTGCTGCCGGCCTGAGGCGTGGTTCGGGCTTGCCTCCGCCCCTCCGCAGCGCGACACTCGGCTTGGAGAGGCTTCGCAAATGAGCGAACAACGCGCCGAATTCGCCTGCCCTCGCGACCGCCACTGGTTCGGCCCAGGCCGCAAGCGCGTTCTTTCGCTCGACGGCGGCGGCGTGCGCGGCATCGTCGCGCTGGCGTTCCTGGAACGCATGGAAGCGCTGCTCGCCGAAGCCGCGGGCAAGCCCGTCCGGCTGTGCGACCACTTCGATCTGATTGGCGGGACCTCCACCGGAGCGATCATCGCCACCGGCCTGGCGCTCGGCTATTCGGCCCAGCAGATGCGCGAATTCTATTTCCGTCTGGCGCCGCGGGTGTTCCGCCGCACCCCGCGGCTGCTCGGCTGGCAGGCGAAATTCGACGCCAGGGCGCTCCGACGGGAGATCGTCGAGATTCTCGGCGAGCGTACGCTGGGGTCGCCGGACCTGTTGACGGGACTGGCGATCATGCTGAAGCGGCTCGACGCCGGCGGCGCTTGGGTCGTCAGCAACAACCCGCGCGGCGAATTCTGGGAGACGTCGGCCGGCCAGCGCCGTATCGGCAACCGCCACTACGAATTGGCCGCCCTGGTGCGGGCGAGCACGGCGGCGCCGAGCTTCTTCGATCCGCAGCCGATCGAGATCGTGCGCGGCGACCCGCCCTTCCTTTTCGTCGATGGGGGACTGACCGCGCACAACGACCCGTCGCTGGCGTTGCTGATGCTCGTGCAGCTTCCGGCGCATGGGATCGGCTGGCCTCTCGGACCTGAGAGTTTGAGTTTCGTATCCTTGGGCACAGGAACCTTCCGACCCTACGCCGAGGCCGAAAAGCTGGCGCGCGCCAGCGCCGCCACCGTCGCGTTCACCTCGCTCGTGCAGCATATCGCGGAGAGCCAGCAACTCACCCTGACGCTGATGAGCTGGCTCGGCCGCGGCGGCGCGCCCTGGCCGATCAACAGTGAGATCGGCGATCTGCGTCAGGTCGAAACCCTGCCCGGACCGCTGTTCCGCTACCAACGCTACGACATTCGCCTGGAGAGCGAATGGCTGAGCGAAACCCTCGGCCAGCGCTTCACCGATCGCGAACTCGCCGATTTCCGCCGCTTCGACAATCCTGATGCGGTCGCGCCGCTCTACGAGGTCGCGCAGCGCGCGGCGGAGCGGCTAATGAACGCAGCCGACGTTGCAGCCGCTTGACGGCGCCCGAGAATACGCATCAACTCTTCGTTAACGTTTGTCGTGGCGTGCGGAGGGGGCAATGCGCTGGCTTAGCATTTTGGCAGGTCTGGCAGTCTGTGCGGGCGCAGCGGGCTGCGCGGTCACCGACCAGTTCAGCGATCGTATCGCCACGGTCCACTCCTCCGCCGCCACGTCTCGCGATACGATGGTGCTGAACAATATCGTGCGCGCCAGCCATGCCGAGCCGCTCAGTTTCGTCCAGCTCGGCCAGATTGGCGGCTCCACGGGCACAACCGGAATCCTCGGCCTGCCGCCGCTGGTGCTCGGCCCGAAGCCGAACGGCTACCCAGGCCTCGGGGACACTATATTCGGCGCCAGCGCCATGAGCGGAACCGGTTTCGTCGGCAACCAGTTCCAAATGACCGATTCGACCAATTTTCAGGCGACGCCTTCGGAAACCAAGGAGTTCTACCTGGGATTGTTGCGCGAGGTGGAGCCGCGCACGCTCGCTTTGTTCATCCAGCAGGGCATTGCGCGCGAAGTGCTGTTTGATCTGTTCACCGACCGGATGACCGAACAACGCGGCGGAGTCACGCACGAGTTGCGCAACGATCCGCTCGATCCGAATTTCGACAGGTTCCGCAAATATGTGGAGCTGGCGATGAACTACGGACTGTCCAGCGAAATGGTGGCCGCGCCCAAGACCAAAGGCGGCAAGGACGACAAGAGCGGTAAGAGCGACATTGGCGCCAAGAGCGACACGCCCGAGCATTGGCGGCTCTGTTTCGACAAGTTGTATTATAACTCCACATTGCCATGGGCCGCCAACTCGCCGGTCTGCGGCAGCGGCGTCCCGTCCAGCGACGATCGCGCGGTGAGTTTCAACGGCCGCGACGGCGCGCGGGTGACCCTGCGCATCCTGCCGCGTTCGGCTTTCGGCATCTTCCAATATCTCGGGCGCATCGTCGCGGCCGGAGATAAGGGCCGTATCCCTCTCACCAGCGCCGAGGCGATCGACCAGGGGCCGTTCAAAGACGAGTGGCTGTTCAACGTGCAGACGGGAGTCCTTACCGGCGACTGTTTCGTCAACACGTGGTACGAGGGCCAGAGCTATTGTGTGCCGCGCGAGGGCGCGGCGAACACCAAGCGGATCCTCGGCCTGCTCGTGCAACTCATCGCGCTCAATACGTCCATCACGGACATCCCCGTGGCGCAGACGGTGCGCGTCGTGCAGTGACGGCCAGCTTGCGGAGCGCGACACGTCGCGCTCTGGTTTAGAGCTGTATCCGGGCGCAGGGAGTCGGGCTCGGAGTTCCCTCCCCCTTGATGGGGGAGGGTTCTGCGAACGCGAGCGTTCGCTAGAGGGTGGGGGTGAAAACCGCGTAGCGTCAGGGCGTGGGGGGCCCCCCCCCCCCCCCCCCCCCCCCCCGGGGGGGGGGGGGGGGGGGGGGGGGGATTTGGTATAA
>Ga0302319_10015034_pt1 | contig 14373 bp, 9 predicted proteins | sample Bog_T0_2_FD_203319 | JGI IMG/M metagenome (GOLD analysis project Ga0302319, IMG submission 203319) | Peat permafrost microbial communities from Stordalen Mire near Abisko, Sweden - Bog_T0_2 | ecosystem: Environmental > Terrestrial > Soil > Wetlands > Peat | place: Sweden: Abisko, Stordalen Mire... | reverse complement strand
CGTGCAGGCCCGAAAATGCGGTTCCAACGGCCAATGCCGCCAGCGCGCTGGCCACGGCCACCACCGGGAAGCTTCCAAAACGGTCGCTGAGTCGACCGCTCACCCGAAACGTCACCAGGGTGGTGAGCCCGCCGGCAAAGTAGCACCAGCCAAGGGCCTCCTTGGACAGTCCGAGGTTTCCGGTGAACAAGCTGGGCAGGAAGGGAACGAAGCAGAAATCCGCCACCACCATTACGGCTGCGCCGGCCCAGGCCCAGGCCATGGCAGGGGTGGCGGGAGGCACCCAGGGTGGGGGCCCGGCTTCCAAGCGTTCCTGGGGCGCCTTGGCCGGCAGGCTGCGCCAGGCAAGGAACAGCACGCAGGCGGCGATGGCCGCCAGGGCAAGGAAGGGCGGGCGCCAGCCCAGGCGGCCGGCGGTATAGACTGCCACCGGCAGTCCCAAGACTGATGCCACGGTATAGCCGCTCATGACCACACCCAGGGCTTCGCCTCGCCGCTCCTCAGGCACCAAGTCCGCGGCAAGGGCCATCACCGCCGCTCCGGCTGGACCGGCCATGAAGCCGGCCACGGCCCGGGCGGCGAGCAGATGCCAGGGTTTCTGGGCCAGGCCGCAGGCCAGGGTGGCGAGGGCCAGGATAGCCATGCTGGTGATCAGGGCGGTCCGTTTGGACCAGCGGTCGGCGTAGCGGCCGTACAGAAGGGCGCCGGCCATGGCGCCAAAGGTGTACACCGACACCAAACGGCCCAATTCAGCCGTTTGGATGCCCAATTCCGGCCCCAGAAAGGGGCCCATGGGCATGAGCAGCTCAAAATCAAGGAAGGCCAGGAATTGGACCGCCGCCAACAGGCGGAGGTAACGACGTTCTTCAGGCAGCAGCGCCATTCGGGCCAAAAGGAGGGCTTGGTATGTCTCCTATACGGTCAGAAGCATACAAAAAGTTTGGCCAAAGTGGCTCCCACTATTTTGCCCCGAAATACTGGGCGTTGCCCTTTTGTTCCACCTGCTGCAGCAGGGCCTTGGGATCCCCGTCGTAGCCCTTGATCCACATCGGGTCGGTCATGGGCCCGAACAGGGTGATGCCGAATTCCTGCCAGCGCTTCCAGGCCGGGCTGGGCTGGGCGTGTTCAGCGCAGGCCAGCAGCATCTTCTTGTTCGCCGGCGCCTGGCCGTCCAGGAACGCGGGGCTGGCCGCCAGGGCTTTCAGGGCAGGCTGGGCCAGGCCCGTGGCCGCGATGCGGCGCTGGCCGTCGGGGCCGGCCATGTACCGGATGAGGGTCCAGCAGAGGTCGGGATTGGCCACGTCGCTGCGCATGGCATAGCCCGAGCCGCCGCACCAGTAGCGGGGCTGCACACCGGCCTTGCGGGGGAAGGGGGCCACGTCCCAGTCAAAAGCCGTGATCTTGCGGAAGCCGGGGGTTTTCCAGATGCCGCTGTGGAACATGCCCAGCTTGCCGTTGAGAAAGAGGGCCATGGAGCCTCCGCTCAGGGATTGGTTGTCCGAACTCGACGGCATGACCCCGTCGATCTGCATCAGCTTCCAGCGGAACAGCAGGCCCTCAAGCCCGGCCCCTTCGGCGAAGGTGAGCCGGGTGGGGTGGGCGTAGTCGTCGACATGGCTGCCTCCGCCGGCCAAGATCCAGGCGTCGTCCAGGTTCCAGTCGTCGGCGAAGCCGATGCGGTCCGCCCGGCCGCCCGCGTCGCGCTTCGTCAGGGCCAGGGCGTCCCGCCTGAGTTCATCCCAGGTCCAGTCGTCCTTGGGATAGGGCAGGCCTGCCTGCCGGAACAAAGCCTTGTTGTAGTAGACGCAGGCGATCGGTGCGATGTCGCGCGGCAGGACCATGAGCTTGCCGTCGAGGGTGAAACGGCGGGTCATGGCGTCGTAGAAATCCGTGGCCTTGAGGTCCTTGTCGTGGGCGAGGTAGGGACCCAGGTCGGCAAGGCGCCCGCCGTCAGCCAGCAGGTCAAAGCGGTCCGTGTCCACAAAGATGACGTCCGGGGCCGTGTGGCTGGCGAATTCCGTCAGTAGAATGTCCAGGTAGGTGCTGGCGTCCGGCTTCCGTTCAGAAATGATGTGCACGCCTGGGTGGGCGGCCTCGAAGTCATGGACCATGCCTTCAATGATGGCCACCTCATCAAGGTCGCCCCAGAAGCGGAAGCGGACGGTGTTTCGGTCCTGGTCGTGGCGGCAGCCCGCAAGGGCGGCTCCGGCGAGCAGGAGCAGGGCGAGCGCGTGCTTGGGGCGGAACATGACGCCTCCTGGGGCGGCATCGCCGCCGGTGGATGGATACGGTCAGCCGAGCAGTATGTCCATGCGTTCAAAAGCTCCGGCACGCAGTTCCGCGGCCGTCTTGGCGTCGAGCCAGGGTCCTTCGTCGCGGGTCTTGCCGCCGGCGTGAAGGCGCAGACCCAGCACCCTGGGCGCGTCCGGTCCGAAGCTGTCCCGGCCGTGGGCGCCGGCCACCACCACCAGGGTGTCCCCAAAGGCCCGCAATGCGAAGGCGCCCCTTTCCAGATGCTGGGGACCCCGATGCTCCAGCCCCGGCACCAGCAGCGAGCAGGGCTTGGACTTGAACAGGGAACCGTGCAGGGAGGGCTTTGGGGCGAAGCGCAGGCCCTCAGGACCGGCGGTGAAAGGCCGGCGACCCAGGGCCAGGGTGAGCATCAGGTCGTAGAATTCGCAGGTCGTCCCCGAGAGTCTGGCGACGTAGCCGCGGCCCCGCACGGCCGGATCGGGGTTCGCCGATGAGGCGATGAACGAGGAATTCTCAAAGACGCTGCGGCCGTAGGTGGCGGGATCCATGAAGGCCGGGCAGGCCCTGAAGAAATGGCGGTAAAAGTCCTGCCACAGCCCTTGGCGGGCCAGTTCAAGCAGGTATTTGAATTCCATGTGCAGGAACACGGACTCGTTCTCGAGCCAGCCGGGGGTGAAAGCCATCATGCGGCCCAGCTCCATGGGCGCCCCGTCAAGGGGCGCGTTGACCTTGAACATGCCCAGCTCACGGTCGTAAAGCGCCGACCGTTCCACGGCCCGGGCCAGCTGCTGGGCCTCCTCGTGCCCGCATAGGCGCAGGGCATGCATCTGGCCCTCCAGGAACAAGGGCATCGGCCTTGAATCGAATCCCAGGACGCTGGGCCTGCCTCCGCGCACCCGCATGTCCGGGGCATTGACGAAGTAGGTGTCGACCAGGCCGTCGCTGCGCCGGATCTCCTGAAGCCCGGCTTCGAGCCGCTGGATGCCCCGGGCGAAAAATCCGTCCAGGGCTTCGGCGTCCCAGGAAACCTGCGCCCCGTCAACGCCCAGGCGGGTGAGGCTGCGGTACCGCTCCTTGAGGCGCCCTGCGCGTTTCCAGAAGGCGAACGGCGCCGTGGGAGCCGTTTGGAGGCCTTCCATGAAGGCGCCCAGCTCGGCGTGCAAAAGGACCTCGGGGCGGCTGCCCTTCAGCCAGCGCCGCAGGTCGCGCAGCAGGCGCAGCAGCTCCATGGCCTCATTGGACGAGGAGCCGAAGAGCCCGGGCAGGCCGTTGACCGCGTCGTTCCAGTCGGGCTTGTCGGAATCCATTTCAACGCCCCGGCCAAGGGCGTCGAGGCCGGCGAGCTTGTTGGCGGCGAAGCAGGCCAGTTTGGCCCAAAGGCTGGTGTGGTACACAGGGCCATGGCCATGGGCGCTGCGGACGCGGTGCCTGGATGCATGCCTGCCCGCAATCAGGCGGGCCTTGGTTTCGTCGCGGATCACGGCGCCGTGCTGGCGCCATCCCTGCGGTGTGAGCCTGGCTTTGGCGCCGCGCTGCGCGACCACCAGGGGGCTGTCGTAATAGGCGAAGGACGCTTCCGCGAGCAGGGCATCCACGCGATCCGGATAAAGGCCTTCGAAGCTCTCGAGCAGATCCGTGAGGTAGAACCCGTGGTCGATCCAATAGCCCTGGTCCGGCTCGGCCTTCACCTCCGCCCGGGAGCGGGTGAGCGCCGCAGCCACCAGTTCCGGAAGCAGGGATTCGCGGCCCAGGGCCAGGCAGAAGGCATGCAGATCGCGGGGGGTGTAGGGCTTTGACAGGCGCCCAAGCAGCTCCTCCGCGTCCGCCGCAGGGAGCATGGCCCGCAGGCGCCCGCGGCCTTCTTCGCCGCCGGCCCAGGTGTACTCCAGGCCCTGAAACAGAAGTGGATTGTTGCCGTCCAGCTGAAGCAGTTCCGCAAACTGGCGTATGCTCTGGTCCCCCGCCTCGGGATGCGTCCAGGCGTCGTTGCGCCGGTTCTGGCAGATGTCCCGGAACGCTCCGTTTCCCTGGGAATACGGCGAAGGCGAAAGGGCGAAGGCGTTGTAGTCCCGTTCCAAGTCCCCATGCTTGCGTGAATACAGGTGCAGCAGGGCCTTGCGGTCCCCGTCCTGAATGGGAACAGCCAGGCCGCCCCGCAGCACGTTGTCCAGGAAGGTCTGCAAGGCATATCCGTCCAGGGCCGGACTGTCCGAGGCGATCCAGCCTGGACCGGCGGCTTCCATGGTGCAGCGCTCGTTGTCTCGGCCCCAGGCCTCGAAGGCCCCCGGGCTGCGCAGCTCACGGACCATGGCGCGGGCCTGGCCCAGCCCCGCCGCCCTTCCATACAGCGCGTAAAGAGGGACCTTGCGCCCGGATTCGAGGTTCAGGTTCAGGTGCAAGAAAGCGCAGGGAGTGCGGTTCTCGACGCGCTGAGGGCCCGGCAGAAGCCCCAGGGCGGCGAAGCGGGAGGGGAAGGCCAGGCTGTCCCCGGGCGCGAAGACCGAGTCCAGATCCACCACGGCCTTGGCCTGGCCGATGCCGGGCGTCCAGCCGGCGAAAAAGTGCCCTTCAGAAACGGCCGAGATCTCGACACCGTCATCGGCCGTGAAGCGCTGGCGAAGAAAAGGAAGGCCTTCGTCCAGGCCTTCCGCATGGCTCCAGGCCTGCATGGTCCGGCCCATGGTCTTGCGCTGCAGGTCGCCCAGGCCGCAGGGCGCCACCGCCGGAAGCCCGTCCAGCCATTCGACCTGAAGGGAACCAGGCCCGCGGTACGCGAGGGTCACCTCGCGGCAAAGGGCGGCCAGGGGACGTTGGGGCAGGGTGAAGTAGCGCACCGTGACCGTGAGGCCCAGTGCCGGATTGTCCTCCTCAAGCACCAGCTGGTGGGGGGACACCACCATGCGCGTCGGCCGGGAGCCGGCGGCCGTCTCAGACCCGGACAGGGGTGGGGCAAAGGGCTCGTAGAACGAGGCGCCGCCGTTCAGGCGCAGGAAGCTGCGAAAGCCGTTGTGCCACACGTGCTCGAAGGCCTTGTTGGCCGACTCGAATTCAAGAATCGCCCCGTCTTTGTCCTGGACCCCGAAGGCGCTGACGCACTGCCCTCGGTTGACGTAGAAGCACCACAAAGGCACACCCATGGGCCCGGCGATGCCCGGCAGAAAGCTGGCAAAGGCCGGCGCGGCGGCGAAATCGCGCAGGGCGAACTCGGCCCGGGCCCCGGCAATGATTTCAGCGGCAGCAGGCTTGGCTTGGGAATCCAGAGTCGTGGGCATGGCGGTCAATGAAGGAGGAGAGAACGTTCTCATAATCGGGGTGACGGTGTCGGACTTCCGTTGCCCCACGGGATCCGTGAACCCGTGGGATGGCCGAATCTCAGGGGTTGCTGCGCCAGTACCTTTGGATCACGGTGTAGGCCTTGCGCAGCTGGCGCATGTTCGGCGAATCGTAGCCGTTGCCCTGGCTGGTGATGCCGAACCATTCCTCATGGAACATGCCGTCGACGAAGGGCCCAGGCGCCTGGCCCGTGCCGCTTTCGTGCTGGTCGGGCGGCGCGGCCGAGCCGGCCTTCCACCATTCGTCCTGCCATTCGAAGAGGAATCCGCCCAGGGCGTTGCCCGCCCCCAGCCCTCCGGCGCGGTTGTAGGCCATGTCCTTGAGGTTGCCCTCGATGTAGTCGGCCTGGGCGTCCTCATCTTCGCCGTGCTTGGCGTTATTGAAGGCCGGGGCGCCGAACTCGGTGATCAGCACCGGCTTGTCGTATTCCTTGGACACCCGTTCGTACAGGTCGCCGGCGCCCTCCTTGCCGCGGTAGACATTGCAGCCAAGGATGTCCAGGTCCGGCGTCTGGCGCACGAATTCGTCGAGGTAGGCCAGGTCCCCGTTGCTGTACACGACCGGATGGTCCGGGTCCAGTCGGTGGATGAGTTTGCAGGCTTTCTGCAGCAGGTGGGCGAAGGTGGCGGGGTATTTGTTCGAATTGTTCGCCACCCCGTAGATGTTCTCATTGCCCAGGCACCAGGCCAGAAGGTAGGGCTCGTCTTTGTGCTCGAGCACCATCTTCTTGACCGAGTTGAGCATGGTCTCCTGCTGCTGGGGGTTGGTGTAGTCGGTTCCGGCCTCCCAGGTGGTGCCGGCGTCGAGGGCGTAGGCGCCGAAGGCGTTGCCCATCATGACCCTGATGCCGGCCTTGTTGTACAGGTTGCGCAGGGCGGCCTTGTTGGGGCAGCCGTAGTAGATGCGCAGGGTGTTGACGCCCAAGGCCTTGAGCAGCTCAAGATCGTTCACGTCCTCGCCCGGGTCGCGGCGGTTGTTGCGGTTCCTGTCCCACCAGGTGCGGGACCACGGCTCGGGATCGCTGGAAAGCTCCCAGGGCGTCATGTTCTGCAGGTCCGGGCTTTCGCCGATCTTGGTCAGGCCCCAGGCCATACCTTTGACCCAGTAGGGCTTGTTGTCGACGTAGAGCCCCCAGTGGCCGTTGTTGTATTCCACCAGTTTGACCCTGCCGCTGCCCTTGACCCGACGGATGCCTTCCTGGGCCAGCACCGGGGCCTTGAACTGCCGGCGGTCCACAAAGCGGCCGGGGTTCAGCTTCATGACCTTCTCGTCGAGGGTGCCGGGGTTGTTGACGTCCACCTCGGCATCCACGAGCTCCAGGTTCAGCTCAGGGTGCTCACGGCAGATGAGCTTGATGCGCTGGATCGCGGTGGAACCCAGGGCCAGGCCCCAGGTGCCGGACTCCGCCAGCCGGGTGGTTTCGGGATAATGGACCAAAAGGGCGTAATAGGCCTTCAGCGCCGGGACCCACATGCCGGCCTGGCGAAAGGCTTCGCCCACAAACCAAAGCTTGACCCCCTCGGGCTGCCGGCTGGCCGCCCAGCGGAAAAGGTTTTCCTGCGCCTTGGCCGGGTCATCCCCAAAGAGGCCCTTGTCCGAGGACGGCAGCACCAAGCGCCCTTTGGCCGCCTGATAGGCGGGGTCCCGCTCCAGCGAGTAGTTGTTGGGATAGATGGCCTCCCCGGTGGCCTGGGCCAGGCCGCGGACGTCCTTGATGTCGTAATGGTAGCGCGGGGTGCCGGCCTCCTTCATGGTCCCGTACTTGGCATAGTCGATGAGCCAGGCGCTGCCCGGGTCGGCAAGGCTGAAGGCGCGCAGGTTCCTGTCGGCGACAAGGCCCATGCCCGTGCCGCCGATCTCCGCGGGCTGCAGGATCGGCCCCGCCGTCAGGGAAGCCGGCGCCAGGGCCGCGGCGAGGGCGAACGCGAGGAGTGTCTTCATTGTTCGTACCTCAAGTCTGCGATGTAGATGTTGAGGGGGACCACCGTGGGGGTGTTGACCTGAAAGAAGGTCTTCACCGCGATCTGGCTGGCGACCGGCTCAAGGGGGATGGTCACCTGCTGCCAGCTGGTGGTCGCCGCGATGTTTGTGGCCGGCACGCCGTCCATCTGGAAGGGGACCGTCGCAGCCTGGTCCGTGCGCAGCATGAACACGCACTTGGTGTAGCCGCCGGCCGAGATGTTCACTCCGGTGGAGGCGGCGTACGTGGAAAAGCTCGGGGTGTCGATGAAGGCCGCCTCCGCCCAGGTGACGCCGCTGCTGGCGTTGGTGTAGGCGACATCCATGCAGACCGGACCGTCGAAGGGATTGACGGCCGACGCGGGGTTGATGTTGACCATCAGATAGTTGTCCCACACCGCGATGCCCTGGAACCAGGGCCCGGTCTTCAGCGCCGCCTGGTAAAGGTACCAGGGGTTGGGCAGGGTGCCGGTGTAGGTCGGCGTCAGCGGAGCAAGCAGGGCCTTCTCGTTGACGGGCACCAGGTTGCCGTTGCACCCGGCAAGGGCCAGGCCGAGGAGCAGCAGACTGAGGGATTTGCGCATGTCGGCCTCCGGCTAGAAGTTGAGGGTGTAGCTGACCATGGTCTGGTCGATGGGGGCGCTGGCGGTGTAGGTGGTGGTGGCGCTGGTGGGCACCGAGGCGCCGGTGAAGTGGTAATCCGTGGCGTCCTTGTCCCGCCAGCCCTCGTAGCGCACGCTGATGGACGAGGCGCCCGCGCTCCAGGCCAGCGAGGCCCGATAACGATTGCCGATGATGACGCCGAAGACCTGGTACCAGTCGTCCGGCCCGTAGACGTTCTCGGCGTAGCCTCCGGACAGGGTCCAGGCGCCCACCCGCACGCTGGCGTCTCCCGTGAGGTATTCGTTTGCCCAGACGTTCGATTCCGCGAAATTGGGGCTCAGCCCCGCGACCTGGTCGCCCACGGCGCCCACCAGCCACCAATGGGCCGGGCCGGTGCTGAAGGCGAGGATATCCTTGGCTTCCTTGAGCCAGCCGTTGCTGGGAGCCAGTCCCGGGCTGCCGATGGGCTCGGGCACCACCAGGCCGGCGGAGCTGATGTAGCTGCCCAGGTCCGTTCCGGTGGGGAGGTCCCAGGCCCTGACGCTGAGGGCGTTGGACAGCGGCGTGTCGAGGTCGGTGTTGAAGTTCCAGGCGTCCACGATGCGCGGACGGTACTTGTAGAACCACCCGCGCCCGGGGTTGAACTCGAGGGTCACCACCGCCTCGGTCATCTCACGGTTGTTGATGCCGCTGATGGGGTTCTGCGACACCGTCACCACGGACCCGTACGGACGGGGGCCGGTGCCCGGGATGGGCCCGAAATTCAGCGCCGGCGTGCCGATGATGACCGGGGGAGGGTTGGGTCCGACCAGGGGCTGCTGCCATGTGCCCTCAACGCTGACGAGGAAATAACGCTGGGGGCGGAAGGACAGCAGGCCGTTGATCCGCTCGCGGTTGCCCGCCAGGGGGCCGGAATACTCGCCAAGCAGGGTCTCCTCGTCCAGCAGGGGCAGGGCATTGAGCCCGTGCAGCCGGACGATGCCGCCGTAGGCGTCGGCCGCGGTCGTGGTGACGTTCTCGACGGAATAGGAGCTGCCGTCCACGCCCTGGCCGGCGGCCACCTGCTTCACGTCGATGTAGCTCTGACCCACCTCCGTGGCCTCGCGCACGCCCACCACGTCCAGGTTCAGCCCGGACTGGCCCACCGGGATGCGCGCCCAGGCTTCCTGGTCCGAGACCACGATCTGTCCCGAATTGAAATTGGGGTCCTGCTCCCAGAGCCCCATCAACGCGAACTGGACCGGCCCCAGCTTGTTGGCGTAGCGGGCGAAGCCGGTCGGCTCGGTGACCCCATAGAGCAGCTCATCGCCGCCCCAGACGTCCAGGCCCTTGAACCAGCCGTCATGGACGTTGACCTCGTAGCCGTTGGGGACCGCCCTGCCGCTCTGGCGGAAGTATTTGTTGGTGTCGTCGGCGGCGGGGAAGAGGTAGTACATGTCCCCCTGCTCGTAGAAGTCGGCGTGCGGCACCATGCGGAAGGCGCGCAGCTGGGCGTCATCGGTGTCGAAGATGATCTCGGTCTTCTTGAGGACCACCCGCTCGTTGTCCGTGTACAGCAGGCTGGCCTCCTGCTGGGGCAGCAGGCGGTCCGGGGCGACGGAACCGAGCAGCTCCACGTCCACGTCCCCGTGCACCTGGCTGGCGGGGTTGAGGTTGAAGCCGAGCAGGGCCTGGGTGCCGAAGGCCGTGCTGAAGTCGGGTCCGTAGATGGCTTCCTGGAGCAGGAGCTGGCCCTGGCCAAAGCTGATGGGCTGGGGCCGGGACTTGTCCAGGGCGGCCTTGGTCTCCTCGGCCTGCAGTTCGACCTGGTTCAACAGCTCCTGCAGGTTGTGCAGGCGGTCTTCCAGATTCTGGGCCTCGGCGTCCGTTGCCAGGCCGGATGTCGCCGGCGCGCTGAGGGCGACCGGCGCGACGGCGTAGGGGGCAGGGGACGGTGCCGGGGCCGTTGGAGCTGCGTCCGCGAAGCCTGCCGTAGGCCAGAGGATGCAGGCGCAGGCCAGGAAGGCTGCCAGCAGGGGTGTGTGGGATCTTGGGCTCATTGCGAGGCCTTTCGGGTGAGGCGCCCTCTTGCGCCGCCGATTTATGAGAACGTTCTCATTATATTGAGATGGCGATTAGAGTCAAGATGCTATTTTAAAATACTTGAATAAAAATGGGTAATTTCATATTATGAGAACGTTCTCAAATTTGTGCCCCTGGCTCTGAGAAGCCCATGAAACGGATCACGATTAATGAGGTGGCTCAGGCCGCCGGAGTGCACCGATCCACGGTATCCCGGGCCCTGACAGGCAGCGGTCCGGTCAGTGAGGCCAAGCGCGAGAAAGTCCTGGCCGTGGCGAAGTCCCTGAATTACCACCCCGACACGCTCGCAGGATCCCTGAAATCCCGGCGGCGTTACACCTGGGGCTTTTTGAGCTCCTGGTACGCCACGGCCAATTCCATGGACCATTACTATTCCAAGACCCTGGGCGGCCTGCTGGATTCTGCCAACCGCAGCGGCATGCGGGTGCTGCTGCAGAACGTCATTGGCCGCTTCGACGAGCGCGAGGAATGCCTGCGCTTCTGCAACGACTCCCAGCTCGCCGGGGTGGTGATCCTTGCGCCCCGCACGCGCGAAAAATCCCTGGGGGAGCTCAAACGCCTGCATGTCCCGGCGATCCTGCTTTCCTACCGTCCCCAGGATCCCGAGCTCAGCTTCGTGGACCTGGACAACGTCGCCGGGGCCCGCCTGCTCATGGAACACCTGCTTCGCCGCGGCCATCGGCGCATCGCCTTCATCGGCGGCGAATTGGACCTGTCTGCGAACGCCCGCGACCGATACGACGGATATCTGCAGGCCCTGGCAAGCGCCAGCCTGCCGGTGGACGCGGATCTCATCCGCAACGAGAGCTTTGAGCCGGCCTTTGCCGTGGCGGCGCTCGACGGCTTCCTGTCCCAGCCTCCCGGGCGCCGTCCCAGCGCGGTGTTCTGCGCCACGGATTCCATGGCCCGGGCTGTGGTCAACGAAGCTGCCCGGCGTGGGCTGGCCGTGCCCCTGGATCTGGCCGTGGCGGGTTTTGACGACAACCCAACAGCCAACACCGGCGGCGTGGGCCTGACCACGGTGCATTTTCCGTTCTTTGAGGCCGGGGCCCGTGCCGGAGAGATCCTCAACCAGGCGGCGGCCGGCGGGCTTGCCGCGCCCGTCCGGGTGCTTTTGGAGCCCGTTCTGGTGGTGCGCGAAAGCACCTGACGGATCCGGGGTGCAGCCCGCCCTGCCGGCCGTGACCAGGGCGTCGGCAATGCGGTTCCGGCGTCGTGGACTTGGAACAGCGCGCAAGGGAACATAGGGCCAGGCGGACTGGTCAGGCTGTGCCCCCATGCCACGCTGCGGGACAAGCCGATCAAGATTGCAGCGAAGATCCGGGGAATTCACGCGGAGCCACATTTTTAGGGCTCAAAAACGTCAAAATTACAATGGACTTTAGTAAAACCATAAATTAGTATGGGCGCAACTGAATCCACCTTGACAGCATCAACCTATAGGTTAATACTTCGTGTCATCCCTCTACTTACTCTATCAAGGCTCGCAGGTTGCCATCACCGCGTTTGGTGAAGACGACGGCCGCTGTGAAGTGAGGGAGTTCCTTGAAAATCGCCAGGTCCTGGTCGTTGCCGATGAACAAAGCCTACAGGATCTCTTCATTCGACATGGAGACCACGGCCCAATCCGGGACCAAGGCAAATGCCGCCATTTGGACGATGGCATTTGGGAATACAAAGCTAGGCACGGAGGTCGCATTGCTTGGTTCTACGTGCCCGGCGCCTTGGTCATCTGCGCCTGTGGCGTAGTAAAGAAAAGGGACAAGGCGGATCCAGGGTTTATCCGCCATGCAAAGGCAGTACGCGAACGTTTTCTGTTGGAGTGCGCACATGGACAAGTACATCGCGATTTCTAAGCCTGTTCCCACAGGCAGCTACGCTCAAAAAGTCCAACGCCGTGCGAACAGTCTTGAAGGCCGTCAGGCCGCCATGAAGCTGGCCGTGGCCGACGAACTTTGGATGGCCCTGGAGCGGACTGGTACCGCCCAAGCCGAACTGGCCCGCCGCGCTGGCACCAGCCCCCAATACATCACCAAGGTGTTTCGGGGCACCACCAACTTCACGTTGGAGAGCATGGTGGGATTGTTCTACCACCTGGGCCATGAATTTGAGATTAGCGCGCGGTCCAAGCCTGGAACGGCGAACGGTATCGAATACTTTCGCACCGCCATTTTGAGCCCCGACGCGATTCCCGGTGCCGGGTGGAATAAGACTGGGCCCGCGAAGGAGAAGACCAATGATTCGGCTATCGCCGCTTAAGCTTCAGCGATACTTTGTCGACGAGCTGCACGTCACGGCGCGGACATTGACGCTGACCGAGCCCACGGCGGTGCCCGAGCTTATGCCAGAAGATCTGGACGTAAACGTGGAACTGTTTGAGGCTCGTGAGAAGCTGGCCGATCGGCTCTGCGTGCTTTCGGTGAAGCTCAAGGAAACTAGCAAGCCGTTTCCCTACAACTTTCAGATTCGTCTGACGGGCTTCTTTGAGCTGCAGCTTGCCGGCATGACGCCTCAGCAGCAGGAAACCCATGTCCGATTCAGCATGCCCAGTTTGCTTTGGGCCGCGGCACGTGAGGTACTGATCACCCAGATGGAGAAAGGGCCGTATCCGGCCGTGATTCTGCCAGTGGTGACCTTCCTGCCAGAGCAGGAGGCTGTGGGGGCATTGAAAGGTGCGGGAACGGCATTGGGGGCGCATCAGGTACCATGAGTCCACCGCCCCTGCTGTCGAATCGCAAGGAGTGGCATAGTGAACGTGAATAGTAAAAACGTGTGGACCTATCTTCCAATACTGACTGGGGCAGTCGGTGTCATGGCTTTGGCGAGTGCATTGTGGCAGCCTTACGGCCTTGCCCAAACTGAAGGCGTTATCATGCGGTGGGGCTTTTATGGTGGCTGGACGATGCTGGGTAAAATTTTGCCGGGCCCCGTGGAATTTGTTAGTGCGAACTTCGGATGGTATTCAGGCTCGAGGTTGAACGAAGATTCGAGCGTCTTTTTTTACTACCTTATTTTCTTGTGCTTTCATTTTTCCGTATTGGTGGCTTCGGTAGGCTTAGTTCTCAAGGGACCGAGTGGGCATCGGGGGCCGGTCATCTTGTTGGGGTTACTGTTCAATCCCTTCGTGTCGGTCGATCTACCGGAAGGCACAATTCCCCTGATCTTGGAGCTTCTTGGGGGCCTGTACTTCCTTTACCTCGCCAACAGGATTTTCGAGAAACCATGACGAAATCCTAGCGCGGAGGAGTTGGGCTGTGGACATTGCCATCCTAGTTACTCTGTGTGGCTCACCTGGACTGACTTGATTTCGTCGCGGTTATATCGCGTCTTGTTGATGGTCGCTTAAAGAACACTAAGTAGAAAATCGCAAATACCAAGACAATGCCAATATTGGTTGTCAGCCGTTCCCAGAATTGGTTTCTGAAGAATACGAAATCTACACCGACTATGGCGGCTACCATCGCCGCCGCGTAAAGTGGGACAGCCCCTTGTCTGCTCATTTTTGCGCGAACTGCCATTGGTTGGCTCCACAAGTAACAACGGCCCTAGCGTGCTCGGACACACCCCTCCGCGATAAGGGTCCACAGAACAATGTCCAAACAAATGGATTTATTCCCTCGGAGGCCCCCTAAAGAAGAGAAAGAGAGCCATCTAGGAGCATTGTAGCAGAACCCTCGTTGTCTGCGGCAAGGGTTAGGGGTTAGGTTTTTTTGGAACGCAGAAATCACGCAAAGAAAGAACTGTCCTTGGGAAGGCCTTAAGCAGTTGCTTGTCCATCGTTACCAATGCCGTCGCGCTTCAACCACTACCGTCGCCTGGCGGTCGGCAACAAGGTGAAGTTATCGGCGCCGTGAAAAAGGGTTCACCGAAGCAGCACCAAGCTCTGGGTGGTATGGGCCGTCGATCCGTTCAAGGCTTTGGCTGAGATGGCCGCGTAATAAACGCCAGACTCCAACGGCCGGAGCTGGGGCCCGAGGGGTAGGCTTGTCCATCCTGCAAGGGCCCCGGGGAAGGTCTGCTGAAATACCAGGGCCAAGGACCGCGTATAGACCTTCACGGTGACGGAGCCACAGGCACTACTCAAATCTAGCATCAGGCGATCGGGATTGGGCTGCGGCACGGCCGCGGCCCGAAGGATGGAAA
>Ga0302319_10015033_pt1 | contig 14373 bp, 16 predicted proteins | sample Bog_T0_2_FD_203319 | JGI IMG/M metagenome (GOLD analysis project Ga0302319, IMG submission 203319) | Peat permafrost microbial communities from Stordalen Mire near Abisko, Sweden - Bog_T0_2 | ecosystem: Environmental > Terrestrial > Soil > Wetlands > Peat | place: Sweden: Abisko, Stordalen Mire... | reverse complement strand
ATTTACCGCGACCTTCAGGCCGCCGGGTTCGATCCGTGGCTGGACAAATTCAGCCTCTCTCCCGGCGCTCCCTGGAAACCGGCGATCGATTCAGCAGTCCGCCACAGCGCGGCGTTCCTTTCTCTGATCTCGCGGAACTCCCTCGATCGCGGCGGCATCCTGGCCGGCGAGATGAAACTTGCCCTGGATCTGCGCTCCCAGCGCCTCGACGACGGCGGGATTCTGATTCCCGTCCGCCTGGAGCAGTGCGATTTGCCGGCGGAGTTATGTCATCTTCAGGCTCTTGACCTGTACTCGCCGGAGGGACCCGCGAAACTGCGCGCCGCGCTCGCTCCCCTGCTGAGGCCTCCTTCGCTAAGAGATCGCCTTCGTGAATTCAGTGGCAGCCGCTGGGCTATGGTTACGGTTGCGCTGCTTTGTGTCGTCGCCGGCATGGGCGTGTACCGGGTGATCTCGACCGCATCGCGCGCGCCCTATGAGAGTTTTCTTCGCTCCAGGCCGGGAAGCCCTGGCCCCCCGCCGGACACTGCCCCGCAGATCGGAGTAACGGTGTGGCGTGTCTCGGAAGACAACGCCGCCTCCGGTGGCGGAGTCTGCGGATTTCTTCGTTTCAGCAGGCAGCTTCTCGATACCCCGGTGCATGCCAGGGACAGGCTTCGTCTCGACGTGCAGGCGTCGCGGCAAGGGTATATATATGTGATCTCACGGGAAGTCGACGGCGCGGGGCGAGCCGGTCCGGCCGAACTGCTTTTCCCTGTGACATCGGTCAACAACGGAAACAATCGAATCCTTCCTGGCAATGCTCTCATGATTCCGCCCGCATCGAACGAGTGCAGGACGCTCAGCCTCGACCACGCGGGGGCTGCCGAGAGGGTTTCCGTGCTCTTCAGCGAAACGCCTCTCGATTCGTTGCCGGCGTCATCCGGCCCTTACAATATCGATCCGGCCGTGGAAGCGGCGCTCGTTGCCTCTGCGGCCGTTTGCACTCCGACCGGGGGGCCGGACATTACCCAGGCTCGTGGCATCGAACTTCCGGACAGTGAGTCGCGCCATCTGGATTACGCGTCGTCCGGTCCTGATGTGGTTTTCACTTCCGGCAGAGCGACGGGTTCCGCCATCGCCACGTTCACTCTTAAAACGCTGAAATGAGATTTGGCGGACGAGCAGCGCCGCATCATTTCTTGTGGATCAAAATACTCCCGTTCATGGTCTCGAAGCGGTATTCGGGGCCGCCGCCGTTGATGGTGCCGTAGACGCTGTGGTCCATGCGGATGCGGTGCTTGCCTCCCGGCACATCTTCTACCACCGGCTTCGTGGTGTCGGGTTCCATTTTCACGTCGAAGTCGCTGTAGACGGAACCGTTGTCGGTCTTCAGCCGGAGCTTTGCTTTGGTTTCGGCGGGCAGGGTCACGTCGACCTTGCCGTTCATGGTTGTGAATGACATCGGTTTGCCGGGCGTGATCTTGTCCAGATTGGCCGTGATGCTTCCATTCTGCGATGCGGCCACCACGTTGCCGGATACATCCTTCAGGACGATAGAGCCGTTCATGTTCTCGACTTCAATCTCTCCGTTCACCCCGGTGACCTCGATCTTTCCGCCGGTGATCGAATGCAGCTGAAGGGAAGCGTTGGTCGGCACCTGGATGGAGATGTTCACGTTGCCGCCCGACATAAATCCGCTGGACCCAATGGTCACCAAATTGTGGTCTTCCATGGCTTCAAAACCGCCGCCGCCCGTGTCGATACGGTGCATCCCCGCGGGCATGTCCTTCGGTTCCCTGCGCTCCCTTGCAGCGCTGGTGGACTCGATCGTCACCTGTCCCGCGGTTCCGCCTCCGGTCACCGTGATGCTGCCCGCGATCAGGTGGGCTTTCACGGTGACAGGCTGCGACGGGCTCGATAACGGTATCGTCACCTTATCCTGCGCGCAAGCCAGCACGCCGCAGGCAAGTAAAAAAGAACCTGCTTTGAATCCGCTCATTGTTTTTTCTCCTGTGTCAGCTTCCGGATATCGATACTGCCGTTAAAGGTTTCGAACTTCAGCTCGGGGCCGCCCGCGCCTATCCGTACGGCGCTCTCTTTGTCCCGCTTGTAGACGAACATGCCATCTTTACGCTCGGCCTTTGCCGGAGCCGACGCCAGGGCTGTCGCGTCGAAATCGGTGTAGGCCTGGCCGTTGAAGGTCTTGAGCCGCAGATTCGCCGCAAGGCCCGGCTGAAAGCCCACGTCGACACGGCCGTTGAAGGTCTTGAATAAGCTGTCGGCCTTCGGGTTTTCGCGAAACGTGACGGTAGTGTTGCCGTTGAGCGTTTCCGCCGTACCCGACCCGGCGATGCCTTCCATGGTTACTTTGCCGTTGATGGTGTGGATGTCGAATGTACCCGTCGTGTCTGTCGTCTCGATTTGGCCGTTGACGGTATGCAGGCGTAAGGCAAGAGCTCGGGGAACATGGATGGTGAAGTTGTAAATGACGTCATAGTGGCGGTCATCGTGGCTGTGGAAGCCGTGGTCATCGCTGGTGTGGCCGTTATTGCGAAACGGCCCGTTGACGTAGAGTTGCGCGGTGCCGCCTTTCTCGTTGACGTCGAGAACGACTTCGCGTTTGGCGCGCGCCATTTGCTCGGCGTCGGCTGCGCGGATCACTTTTTCGGCATCGACGCGAATGGTGTTGCCGCCATCGCCGGTGACCACGATTGAGCCGTTGACTTCATCCACGTCGAGCGTATGGTCTCCGGTGAAAGTGTGGTGAAACGGTTCGCGCTCTTCGAGTTTGTAATCGCTGCCCATCGCGCAGGCGGACAGAGACAGCATTGCTATTGCGAGTTTCATCGATTGCTCCCGATTGCTCCTATTTGTATTCGGTTAAACGCTGCACGGCCCTGTCCGCGCGCTGGCGGACGAGCGGGTTCAGATCCGGTCGTGCCGTCAGGTCCTTCAGGACACCCAGAGCGTCTTTGTCTCGCGCGTCGAGTACGTAATCGATCAGGGCTGCCTGGACCATGGGAGAATCCTGCATTCCGAGCGAACCGGCAAGCGAACGACGGACGCCGGCATCGCCGGAAACCCGGGTCAGCGCGTCGATGGCGGCGAGGCGGACGTTGACGTTGGGATCGGCCTTCACCGCCTGCAGCAGGGCCGCCACAACGTCGGGTTCGATGGCGGGCATTTTCACGGTGTAATCCACGCCGCGCAGACGCTCGGTGGCCGATTGCTGCTGGAGAAGAGATAACGCCACCATCTGTTTGGTGCCGGCGACTTCTTCCCTCAGTTGGGCGATTTCATTTTTCCCGCGAGGGTACGAGGACCCGACAATAATGCCGATTATCAGGCAGGCCAACGCGATCGAAACCTGCCAGACCGGGCGCTGCGGCCATAACGCCGCGAGCGAGAAACGCCACGAAGTGCCGCGCCGGGCGCTGACGATCGATTCGAGCGACGACTCCCATCGAGCCGTCAAAGCGGGGCTCGGCTCGGGCGCGGGGATATCTCCGAGGCGGTCCCACAAAAGGCTGAGCTGCGCCATGTCCGCGGCGCATTCGGAACACACGCTCAGGTGCGTCCGGAGCTCGGGATCGGGTTCATTGCCGGCCCACGCCATTGCCATCAGTTCCTTCGCTTGCCCGCACATCATGACGCTTTTTCCTTCCTCAGATCTCCAAAGATTTTTCCGATTTCCTTCATTGCCCGAAATACCCTTACCTTCACTGTGCCGGTTTCGCAGCCGACGATTTGACCGATCTGCTCGTAAGACAGGCCCTGAAAACGGCTCAATACGATGAGTTCGCGCTTCTCTTCCGGCAACTCTCTCAGGGCACGGTAGAGAGTGGCCAGATCCTGCTGTTTCGACAGGTCGTCGAAGGCGGATGGACGGCCGCTGGCGACCACTTCCAGCTGACCTTCGTCGGCGGGGGATTCCAGCCGGTGCTTCTTCAGCTGATCGGCAAAAGCGTTGCGCGCGATGCGGTACATCCACGATTCGAAGCCGTCGCCCGCCTGATATGTATGGCGGTAGCGGATCATGCGCAGGAAGACTTCATGCGTGAGATCCTCGGCCACGGTCTGGCGGCCGGCGAGCCGGAAAAAGAAACGGAAAAGCGCCCGGTGGCAGTGGTTGTAAATATCGCTCATGGCGGACAGATTTCCGCGCGCGACCGCGGTCATGAGTTCATGGTCTGTTGGCTGTAACTGCACTGGTTCATTCAGGTAAACTGCCGGACTCGATAAAGGTTACAAATTTCATTCCTTCTTCGGTGCGGCCGGTTTTGATGGCGAGGAGGATGGTGGCTTTGAGTTCGGGGTTGGCGGAGCGGTTGTAGAGGTCTTTGAGGACCTGCAGGGCGTCGTCGCGGCGGCTTTCCCCGAGAGCGTGAATGGCGGCGTCGCGTTTGGCCTCGTCTCGGGAATGCAGGTAGCGCTCGACAAGGGGCAGGGCTTCGGGGCCTTCGATGGAGAGGAGGGCGTGGAGGCAATCGCAGAGCGCTTCTGGCTCTTTGTCGCCGGTGAGGGCTTTGAAGCGCAGGACCATGGCAGCGGCGTCGGAGCCGAGGGCGGCGAGGGCACGGGCGGCGCCGGCGCGCGCGAGGAACTCGGGGTCGGCCAGGAGGTTCACGATGTCGCGGGTTTTGTTCGGGTCGCGAGTGTTGGCGAGCCCCATGGCGCAGACAGCGCGGAGTTCGGAGGCGACGTCAACGCTGCCTCCCCAGGTGCCCTCCATCTGGGCATGGGCGATGCCTTTGCGGAAGAGCTCGGCATCGTCGCAATCGAGAGTGACGAGGGTTCGGGCGAGGGCCATGAGGGCGACACAGCCTTTATCGTCTTTGCGGAGGAAGCGCTCGAAGGCGGTGGAGAGCGGGGGGATGAAGTTGGGGAGGAGGTGGTCGCCGATGAGGCGTGCGGCCTTTGCGGCCACGAGGTTCGATTTGTGGGCGAGGGCTTTGGCGAGGCCGGCGGGATCGTCGGCACTAAGCTTCTCAATGGCGGTGAGAATCGGATCGTTCTTCATGCACTAAATCGGCGGAAACTCCCTGGGCGGTCAAGGCGCGCGGACGCAGGGTCACCAGACGGTTGGCGGCGTAGGGAAGGTCCAGTTGTGCCTTGATGTAGTTCTCGGTGAGGGCGAGGCCGAGCGGCTCTATGGTGACGGCGCTTACTTCCCGGCCCAGCAGCGATGTGCGAAAGGCTTCGTTCTTTGTTGCCGCCAGGTCTCGCAGGATTCGGTTGCGTTCCTTGCGTACCGGCATGGGAACGGCATCGGGCATGGCGGCGGCCGGAGTTCCCGGGCGTTCCGAGTAGGTAAAGACATGCAGGTACGTATAGGGCATCGATTCGATGAAGGCTCGGGATTCTTCGAAGAGTGCGTCGGTTTCGCCGGGGAAGCCAGTCATCACGTCGGCGCCGATGGCGGCATCGGGCATGAGCGTTCGGGCTTTTGCGACGCGGTCGGCATAATGGCGGGGCCGGTACTTGCGATGCATTTTGCGCAGGATCGTGTCCGAACCCGATTGCAGCGGCGCGTGGACGTGCTTTGCGATGCGGGGCGAAGCGGCCATGAGTCCGAGCAGGTCGTCGGAGAAGTCCATGGGCTCGACGGAGCTGAGGCGGATGCGCGCGATTTCGGTTTCGTCGAGGAGGCGGCGGAGAAGATCGGCAAGGCGCAGGGCACTGCCTGCTTCCCGGCCCCAGCGGCCGAGGTTGATGCCGGAGAGCACGACCTCTTTATAGCGGGACGCGATGGAACGGACCTGGGAGACGACTTCGTCGCCGGGCACGAAGCGGCTGCCTCCGCGCACGAAGGGGATGACGCAGAAGGAGCAGCGGTTATGGCAGCCGTCCTGTATTTTCAGGTTGGGGCGCGTTCGGTCGCCGGTGGAATCGAGAATCGGGGCGGTGAGAATATCGCGGGTGGCGAAGATGTCGCCGATAAGTATTTGGCTGTGATAGGACTCGGCGCCGCCCACCATATCGGCTATCGATGTTTTATGGGAATTGCCGACTACCCATTCGACTCCGGGCATGGCGGCGAGTTCGTCGGGGGCTCGCTGGGCATAACATCCTGTGACCAGGATGCGTGCTTCAGGGTTTTCGCGATGGACCCGGCGGATCGCGGCGCGGGCGTCGCTATCGGCTTCGGCGGTAACGGTGCAGGTGTTCAGGATGACGAGTTCGGCGTTCTCTCGCGCGTCGGCTTCGACGAGACCGCGGGCGGTGAGTTGGGCCTCGAGCGCCGCGCCATCGGCCTGAGTGGCTCGGCAGCCGAAATTCTGTACGTGAAAGCGAGTCACTGAATCATCTGTTATTGTCCCACCTATACTGAGGACTGAAGCATTACATGGGAGATTCCAGTATCTTATGGCTGCGGGTGGCCGCCGGTCTTTATTCCGTTGGCCTGCTCGACGCTATACTCACGATCCTGCGGCGGCAGCGCGGCCTTTTTCGCATCGCGCTCGGAGCGTTCGGACTGGGCGCGCTGTTTCAACTGGTCTCGATTGTGGAACAGTGGCTTGCAATGGGCCAGTTTCCGGTCAGCGATATTTTCCAGACGATGTCGTTCTGCGCCTGGGTCATCACCATCGCATTTCTGGCCATTTATTACCGCTACAAAGCCGGCAGCCTCAGCATTTTCATTTTCCCGCTGGTGTTTCTGATGACGCTGGTGGGAGCGCTGCGCAGTACCGTCTCCACGTGGTCGAACCCGGCGATTCGGAACACATGGTTGGTGGTTCACATCGTGTTCGTTCTGCTTGGCTATGCGGCACTGCTGTTCACGGCGGCGGCCGCGGTGGTCTATCTGATTCAGGAGCGACAGCTGAAGCGCAAGAGCCTGAGCCCGGTGTATCGCGCGCTGCCTCCGCTGGGCACGCTCGACGAGCTCATCTCGCGATCGCTCGGGGTGGGTTTCGCCTGCATTACGGCGGGCATCATCATCGCGAGCGTAGGGGCATCGATTGAGTTCGGTACGCGCTGGATCGGGGACAGCAGTATCGTGATGTCCTTCGTGACATGGGCGGTTTATCTGGCCCTGGTGTTTCTGCGGGTGAGCGCGGGATGGCGCGGACGTAAGACCGCAATTCTCGCGATTGTGGCGCTGGCCTGCTGTGTGGCGACATGGCTGGCGCAGGCGCATCTGGAAAGGCGTCTGATGCAATGAGACTGCTGCTTACGGGTCTCAGCCATAAGACGGCGCCGGTGAATCTGCGGGAGAAATTCGCGATTCCCGAAGCGACTCTGCCGCGAGCTTTGCAAAATCTGCAGAAGCTGGGCGCGTCGGAGGCGATCGTGCTTTCAACGTGCAATCGAGTGGAGTTCGCGCTTTCGGTCCCCGACGATGTGGAGCCGATTTCCATCATCGACCGGTTCCTCAATGAATGGCAGGGGTCGACGAGCGCTTATGACGGGCATTTGTATAAGCTCGAATCGCGCGAGGCGATCCAGCATTTGTTTCGCGTGGCGGCGAGTCTGGATTCGATGGTGGTGGGCGAGCCGCAGATTCTGGGTCAGCTGAAGGCTGCTTATGCGGCGGCGAAGTCCGAGGGCACGGTGGGCGGCTTGCTTGAGACCGTGATGACGCGGGCTTTCAACGTGGCTAAGCGAGTGCGGTCGGAGACGGGCATCGGGCACATGGCGGTTTCAGTGAGCTATGCGGCCGTGGAACTGGCGCGTACCATCTTCGGTTCGCTGAAGGGCCAGACGGTGATGATCGTCGGGTCGGGAAAGATGGGGGAACTGGCGGCGAAGCATTTACGGCGGTCGGGCGCGTCGCGGATTCTGGTGACGAACCGGACGTCGGAACGGGCCGAGGAGATGGCTCGTTTATTCGAAGGCCGAGCGGTGGAGTATACGCAGTTTCATTCGGTGCTGCATGAGGTGGATATTGTGATTACCTCGAGCGGCGCGCCGCATTACATCATTACGCGCGACGACATGCAGAAAGTGATTACGCGGCGCAAGCATCGGCCGATGTTTTTGATCGATATCGCGGTGCCTCGGAATATCGACCCGGCGGTGAATGAGATCGAGGGCGTGTTCCTGAAAGACGTGGACGATCTGGAGGGCGTGGTCGACGCGAATCTGCAGGAGCGGAGCCGGCAGGCGGAACTGGCCGAGAAAATTGTGCGGCATGAAGTGGATCAGATGATCGCCCGGCTGCGGATCGAAGAAGTGACGCCGACGATTGTGAGTCTTCAGGGGCAGCTTGAGGAGATTCGCGCGGCGGAGGTTTTACGGACTTTGCGGCGGATGCCGGGGCTGACCCCGGAGCAGCAGCAGCAGATCGAGATCATGACGAAATCGATCGTGAATAAGATCGCGCATGGGCCGATTTCGGAGTTGAGAAGGAATGCGGGGCAGCCGGAGGGTGGGCCGGTGATTGAGGCGATTCGGCGGGTGTTTCATTTGCAATGAACACCAAACTGTTCGCATGCACCGATTGCAAACAGTACATTAACGCGGGCCGCCGGTGGTGCTATGTGCATCTGGAGCGGACTGGAATCGTGGTTGCCGGACAACCAGTAGTTACCGACAGTATTTTGGCGGCGGAATGCTATTGGCGGCTGGACTTTCCGGAGGACCCGGATCAGGATTGGCTGCTAAAGTTACTCCCCCAACTCCACAGCTTCCTCAACTCACACAAAAACCATCGAGTCCTATTTGGAGAGCCCGGTAATGACCACTTCCTGCCCGATGAGCCCTGGACATGGGACGACCCGCTGTTATGGGACGACGGGGAGATGGGGGAACCGTTCAGCGTTTCGGTGCGCACGCTCGTCAACACCCTGGGATGCCGGAGCTGGGCCGATGTGGCGGATTACATGCAAAGCCGGAGCAGTCCCGTGTCATGGTGGGGAGATACGAGACAATGAAAGTCGCCAGGCAGCACTTCGAGGAGTTCCTGAACCAGACGCAAGTGCGGTAAAAAGGAGTTGTATGTCGGCAGCAGTTCTTCCTCCGCCTCCGGTCGCAGTTCCTCTTCCGCGCAAGAAGTTCACGCGCGCGGAGGTCGAGCAGATGGTGGACAGCGGGATCTTCGACGGGCAGCGTTTTGAACTGATCGAGGGAGATCTGATCGATAAGATGGGACAGAAACCTCCGCACGTGAGAGGGTTGCAGCTGGCGATGGGTCTGCTGATCTCTCTGTTCGGGATGGACCGCGTGCGCGGTCAGGCGCCGATTGACGCGGCGACGCCGGATCGCGAGAGAAACCTTCCCGAGCCCGATGTCGCAGTGCTTCGCGAGTGGCGGTCGGAGTTCGGTCTTCGGCAGCCGAGGGGTGAAGAGATCATCCTCGCGGTCGAGGTTGCCGACACCACGCTTTATTCGGACATGACTACCAAACGCGATCTGTATGCTCGCGCCGGTGTGCCGGAGTATTGGGTCGTCGATCTCAATGCCCGGCGCTTGATCGTTTATAAGGGTCTGGCTGAAGGAACGTACGAGGAGATCTCGGCCTTCGGCGAGAATAATGCGGTTTCGATTGAGGGATGTTCGGTCGGCGTGGGGACGCTGCTTCCCTGAAGCGCTGCGCTACAGGTAGCTGAGCCACCAGTCGGTGCGGCGGGCTTTGACGCTGGCGAACCAGCGGCAGAGCGGGTAGAAGGCGATCACGATTCCTGCCCATACCAGACAAACGACGGGCAGGCTGTAGCCATAGCCGGGAAAATCGGGGCCGCCAAAGGTGGGGAGCGGGCGCAGCAGCGATTGCGGTGTACCGTAGCGGAGCCAGGCGAGCACCAGGGCTGTCAGGTGGATCGCGAAGAAGTGAAGTACGAAGAAGAAGAGCGGTACGCGGCCGAAGACGATGAGCGGGTTGCGGTCGCTGAACTTGAATCTGTCGAACCAGGCCAGCACGAGAATCGCGGGCCCCAGCGTCATCAGCAGAAACTCAAGCGACGGCGGGTATTTGGTGCAGTTGAGGAATGAGAGGAATCCCCCGGACCAGGGTCTGGGATCGCCGTAGAGGTGGAGGGATCGCAGGGCGATAAAGGCCAGGGTCATGCCGGCGCCGATCCGAATCATCATGTCAGTGCGGCGTTGCTTCACGAGCCAGCCGAAGCAGAAGCCCGCGGATACGACGTCAAGCCAGGGGATCAGGGGATAAGCGACCAGCACGAGCATTCCGCCTGGCGCGACGATTCCGGGTTGATGCAGCACGTGCCACAGCCATCCCCAGGAACCGAGCGCGCCGGCGCGGATGGGGTCGAAGAGGTTGTGGATCAGGATGGTTGCCACGCTGATAATCGCGAGCGCGCGCAGTGGCAGGCGCGCGACCAGGCTCAGCCAGATCATGGAACATCCGAGCGACCAGAAGACCAGCAGAAAGACCGGCTGGTAAGTGAAATTGAAGCCGTAGGCGAATCGCATCGCGGTGACTTCGAGGAATAAGAGCCAGAGGCCGCGGGTGAACAGGAAGCGCGAAAGCTGCCCGATGGTGCGCGAACTGCCGAGCCACAAATACGCCCCGATGCCGGTGGTAAGGGCGAAAGTGGGCGCACAGAAGTGCGTGATCCAGCGGGTGAAGAAGAGCGCAGCGGTGGTGCGGGTGAGGTCTTCGGGAGCGAACAACTGTGCCGAATAGCTGATGAAATCGCGCGTATGGTCGAGCGCCATGATAATCATGACGAGGCCGCGGAGGGCGTCTACGGAGAGGATTCGCGGTGGGCGTTCGATAAGGGTTATTGTAGGGCAATGAAATTCGGCGTGAATACTTTCATCTGGACGGCGCAGTTCGATGGGTCGAGTCTGCCGTTGCTGCCGCCGATCAAAGAGCACGGCTTCGATGGGATTGAGGTGCCTGTATTCCGGCCGGTTTCATTCGCGGCCGAGGCGATTCGCAAGGGCACGGAGGCGATCGGGCTGGAGGTTACGACGTGTTCGGTGATGGTGGACGGGATGAGTCTGATTCATGCGGAGGCTTCGGTGCGCAGGCGGACGGCGGAGCATCTGCGAGAGTGCATCAAGGCCACCGCGGATGCCGGCGGTCGCATGATCGCGGGGCCTTTGTACAGCCCTGTAGGTTATTTGCCGGGGCGGCGGCGCACGGAGGATGAATGGCGGTGGGCGGTGGAGGGTTTTCAGTCGCTGGGCGATGCGCTTACCGCCAACGATGTGACTCTGGCGATTGAGCCTTTGAACCGGTTTGAGACTTTCTTTCTGAATACCGCGGCGGATGCGGCGGCTTTATGCGATGAGATCGATCACCCGAAGGTGGGGATTTTATTCGACACCTTTCACGCCAATATCGAGGAGAAAGATATCGCGGCGGGTTATCGCACCGTGGGGCGGCATTTGAAACATGTGCACGCTTGCGAGAACGATCGGGGGACGCCGGGCACGGGGCATGTGGAATGGGTTTCGGTGTTTCAGGCTTTGCGGGATTTGAAATACGACGGCTGGATTACGATCGAGAGCTTTGGCTTCGCGTCAGGAGAGATTTCGGCGGCGGCTTCGATCTGGCGCGATATCGAAAGCACGCCGGAGGCGATTGCGTTTGAGGGGATTAAATTCCTGAGAAGAGGCGTCCAGTCAGTCTCGACACGGCAGGCTGAGAGCGGTGTAATGTCCACGAAATGAATGCACGCCGAAAGTGCCGGTCCTTCAGTAAGCGCGTTGTAGTCTTACCGGAGTCTTACCGAAATGGAAACTACGCGGCTTTCGACCAAAGGACAGATCGTGCTGCCCAGGAGCATTCGAGCATCGCGAGCCTGGAAGCCCGGAACGGAAGATGGACGCAGCTATTACATCTGAAGTGACGCGCCGCCGTGATCTCGGTCGATACCAATGGTGTCGTCCGTTTGTTGACCGGAGACGATCCGGCGCAGACGGCAGCGGCGGCGGACCTGTTCAAATCGAACCGCATAGGGATCAGCAAGACCGTAATACTGGAAACAGAGTGGGTGTTGCGCAAAGGTTATGGCTTTGACTCGACCGCGATACACAACGGTTTTATCCGCCTGATGAGCCTGCGAAGCGTCGATTTTGAGGACCCGGAAAGCGTAGCCATGGCAATGGATCTCAATCTTAAGGGAGTTGATTCTGCCGACGCCCTCCACGTGTTCAGTTGTCCGGACGGAGCCCAATTCGTCACTTTCGACGGCACCCTGATGCGTCGCGCAAGGCGTGCCGGGGCAGCCGGAATTTCGGAACCTGCCGAACTCAACTAACCATTACAACCTCAGTACATGGGCAGGTGTTTTGGGCGAACCCGGCGTGCGGTGAACTGTTGTCAATCGTTAACGGTCTGTCGTTCTCTACCGGTATCCGGGTAGCGGCGCAGTGGGTTTCACGAGGAAATCGGGGCCAAATTCCGTATCATGGGCTTTGATGCGGATAACAGCTACGCGTCTCGCAGCGGTCCTGATTTTGAGCGCTGCCCTGGCTCAGGGCGGCATTACGTTTACGTGCGATCCGAACATCGACGGAACGGTACCGGGGCTCTGCAACACTCTCAACACCACGACCGCCGCGCTTTATAACAATACGTTCTCGAACGCCAATGCCGCAATTTACATTCAGTTCGGCTCGACCGGCCTGGGTTCCAACACCGGCTACGAGAATTTCGTTCCTTACTCGGTTTATGTCGCGGCGGCGGGCATGAACGCCGGGGCCAGCGCGATTCAGACGGCGGCCGCGAACGCTCTCCGGACTTACGCCGCGCCGATTTACGGTAAGGGAATGGTCAATTTGTCGGCGGCACTGGGCGCCAGTCTGGGCATTGCGGGCATGTACGGCACGACGAGTACGGGGAATTACTGCAACTATCCCGGTCCATCGTGTTACGCCGGTATTGTGATCGTGTCGGATAAGGCCAGGTTCTACTACAGGACGGGAACGCCGGCGGCCAACGGGTTCGACTTCTTCACTACTGTGGAGCATGAAGTTGACGAAGTGCTGGGAACGTCGTCCTGCATCGATACGACGGGTCCGACGCTGTCGAATGGCTGCATGGCGGGGGTCCCGGCGGCGGTCGATCTGTTTCGCTACTCGGGCCTGGGGAAGCTGGTGAATGTTTCGTCGCTCAGCACGGCGCAGGGTGCTTACTTTTCATATGACGGCGGGACGTCCGATGTCGCGCCTGGTTTGTTCTACAACAGCTTGTCTAATGGCGACGATTATGCGGATTTCGCGTCTGCGTGTCCCGCTGCCGTGTATTATGTGCAGGACGCGGCGGCGTGCGGCGGGCAGGGCTACGGTCTGGACATCACCAACGACGGCAATGTCGAATCGATATTCTTACGGCGCTGGGGTATACGCAGGCGCCGGTCAGCGGGCTGCCTGCGATCAGAAACTCGGGGGTGGTGACGGCGGGCACATCTTCGACCGTTATCGAAGCGGGAAGCTGGGTGGCGATTTATGGCACGAATCTGGCGCCGACGTCGCGGACGTGGACGGACGCGGAAATTGTGAATGGGAATCTGCCCACCAGCCTGAGCGGCGTTAGCGTGACAATCGACGGGAAAGCGGCTTATGTGTACTACATCAGCCCGACGCAGATTAACGTGCAGGCGCCGAACGATACGGCTACGGGGCAGGTCAGTGTGGTGGTTAAGACTTCGGCGGGCAGCAGCGCGGCGGCGACGGCTACGATGGCGTCGGTGAGTCCGGCGTTCTTTACGCTCGATGGCAGGTATGTGGCGGGGGTGATTCCTTCAATTAGCGGGGTCTATCTGCCTAACACGCCTTACAGTTATGACCTTGTGGGGCCCGCGGGCAAATTTCCTTACAGCACGCGGCCGGTGAAGAGGGGCGAACTGGTGGAGCTTTATATGACGGGGTTCGGTCCGTGTAAACAGCCGGTCCCGGCGGGTTTGGTGATCGGCGGGGCGAACCCGACGATTTATCCGGTGAGTCTGAGTATTGGCGGGGTGGCGGTTAATGCGACTGCCTATGTGGTGGGGGCGGGGCTATATCAGATGAATGTGACGATTCCGGCGACGGTGGCGAGCGGGGATAACGTGCTGCAGGCTATTGTGAATGGGGTGCAGACGCAGTTGGGTGTGGCGATCAGCGTTCAGTAAGCGCGGTATAATCTTACCGGAGTCTTACCGAAATGGAAACTACGCGGCTTTCAACCAAAGGACAGATCGTGCTGCCCCGGAGCATTCGTGCATCGCGAGCATGGGAACCCGGCACGGAATTCACGGTTGAGGAAACGCGCGAGGGGATTCTGCTGAAGCCGAAGAGTGCATTTAAGGTTGGGGCAACCACTGTGGACGAGGTGGCCGGATATCTGGGGCGGATTCGCGAGGCTGCCGGTGGGAAGATGAAGCGAGTTTCGCTGAAGCAGATGGACGCAGCCATTACCTCTGAAGTGACGCGCCGCCGTGATCTCGGTCGATACTAACGTTGTCGTCCGTCTGCTGACCGGAGACGATCCGGCGC
>Ga0302319_10015031_pt1 | contig 14375 bp, 9 predicted proteins | sample Bog_T0_2_FD_203319 | JGI IMG/M metagenome (GOLD analysis project Ga0302319, IMG submission 203319) | Peat permafrost microbial communities from Stordalen Mire near Abisko, Sweden - Bog_T0_2 | ecosystem: Environmental > Terrestrial > Soil > Wetlands > Peat | place: Sweden: Abisko, Stordalen Mire... | reverse complement strand
CCATGGAGGCGCCCGCCCGGGTCCATGAATTGGAGGCGTGGGGCGCGGTTTTTGATCGCACCAAGGACGGCAAGATTTTGCAGCGCAATTTTGGCGGGCATCGCTATCCGCGCCTCGCACACGTGGGCGACCGCACCGGCCTGGAGATGATCCGCACCTTGCAGGATCACGGCATTCATCAGGGCATCACGGTGCACATGGAATATACCATTGTGGCGTTGCTCAAGGACGGCGGCCGGGTGGTGGGTGCGTTTGGCTATGATCGCGAGCGGGGGCGCTTTCGTATTTTCAAGGCCAAGGCGGTGGTGTTGTGTACCGGTGGCCTCGGCCGGGCGTATCGCGTGACCAGCAATTCGTGGGAAGGCACCGGCGACGGCGTCTCGCTCGCGTATCATGCGGGCGCGGAGTTGCTCGACATGGAATTCATCCAGTTTCATCCCACCGGCATGATCTGGCCGCCCAGCGTCATGGGCATTCTGGTGACGGAGGGGGTGCGCGGGGAAGGGGGCGTTTTGCGGAACAAGGACGGCAAGCGCTTCATGTACGACGACATTCCGGACAATTATAAATCCCAGACGTCCACCGATCCCGAAGAAGGCTGGCGCTATACCCAGGGCGACAAGAATGCGCGCCGTCCGCCAGAATTGCTCACCCGCGACCATGTCGCCCGGTGCATCAATCGGGAAGTCAAAGCCGGGCGCGGTAGTCCGCACGGCGGAGTCTTCCTGGATATTGCCTGGATTAAGGAAAAGCTTCCCAATGCGGAGGAACACATCAAGAAGAAGCTGCCTTCGATGTACCACCAGTTCAAGCAACTGGCCAATCTCGACATTACTAAGGAACCGATGGAGATTGGTCCCACCACCCATTATGCGATGGGCGGCATCCGGGTAAATGGCGACACCCAGGCCACAAATGTGCCCGGGTTGTTTGCGGCGGGTGAATGCGCGGCGGGCCTCCACGGTGCCAACCGGCTCGGCGGAAATTCGTTGTCTGACCTGCTGGTCTTCGGCAAGCGTGCGGGTGAATATGCCGCCAAATTTGCCCGGGAAAACCAGACGGCTTCCGTCAGCGAGGGGCAGGTTGAGGCGGCCGTCCGGGAAGCGCTGGAGCCCTTTGAGCGTCCTGCAGGTTCCAGCAACGAGGGGCCGTATCAAGTCCAGTATGATTTGCAGAACATGATGCAGGAATTGGTGGGGATCGTCCGGTTGCAGGATGAAATGGTCCGCGCCCTGGAGGGCATTCAAAAACTCAAGGCCCGCGCGGCGAAAGTCTCCGTCCAGGGTCATCGGGAGTACAATCCCGGCTGGCACACGGCGATTGACCTGAAGCATTTGTTGACCTGCGCCGAAGCCATCACCCTGTGTTCCATTGACCGCAAGGAAAGCCGCGGCGGACACTTCCGCGAAGATTTTCCGAACAAAGATCCGCAGGCGGCCAAATACAATGCCGTGATCAGTAAGGCGGCGGAAGGCTCCATGCAGTTGCGTCGTGAGCCCATTCCCGAAATGCCGGAGCATTTGAAACACGTGGTCGAGGAAATGAAATGAACGGGGCAGGGAAGCCATGAAGCCTTAACTCTCGAACTCATTACGATGAAAACAGTCACTTTCAAGATCTGGCGCGGAGATGTGAACGGCGGCAAGACCGTGGATTACACCACCGAGATTACCGAAGGTTTGGTAGTGCTCGATGTGGTTCATAAAATCCAAGCCACCCAGGCCAACGATCTCGCCTGCCGCTGGAATTGCAAGGCGGGCAAATGCGGTTCCTGCTCGGCCGAGATCAACGGGATGCCCAAGCTCATGTGCATGACGCGCATGGACACGCTGCCGACGGACAAGCCGATCACCATCGAACCGATGCGGGCTTTTCCCAGCATCCGCGACCTGGCCACGGATGTTTCGTGGAATTACCGCGTCAAAGAAAAGATCAAAAAATTCAAGCCGCGCGCCCCGGATGCGCCGGACGGGACCTGGCGAATGCAGCAGGAGGATGTGGATCGCGTCCAGGAATTGCGCAAATGCATTGAATGCTTCCTGTGCCAGGACGTGTGCCATGTGTTGCGGGATCACCACAAGCACGATGAATTCATCGGCCCCCGTTTCCTGGTTTACACGGCCGCCCTGGAGATGCATCCGCTCGACACCGAGGATCGGCTGCCGGAATTAAAGCAGGCCCATGGGATTGGCTATTGCAATATCACCAAGTGTTGCACCAAGGTCTGCCCGGAACACATCACGATCACGGACAATGCCATCATTCCGCTGAAGGAGCGCGTGGTGGATGAGTTTTACGATCCGCTGGGCTGGCTCTGGAAGAAGATCCGGCCCTCGGGGTAGTGGGTTCTGGAGGGGGGATTTCCCCCCAAATTAAATTTCGCGCATTGAACCCCTGAACCCAATTTAAGGAAAGGCTTGGCCGACAATGGGGCAATTGATGGTGGGGCGAGACTCTGTCGAGCCCATACTGTTAAGCTTCCCGAATGAGGTAATGTCAGGGCTCGTCTCGCCCACCACGGCTGACGACAGTAAAAGGATTCACCTTTTGAAATTGATGGGGGTTCATGGGAGAAGGCGCCCTGGTTCACGGGAAGGCATTACGGACACCAATTGCCGTGGGTGATGCGAAAGCGGCGGCGTCAGCCGATGATCGGCATCAATCACGTTTTGCCGGCGCACTCCATGATGACGTTCTTCCTGTTCTTCTTTGAAGTTCAAAATGAATGAAATATAAAGGAGTGTATGAAAGCCAGATTCAAGGCATTGCTCACCGTGCTGGTCATGGTAGTCGCTATTTTGCCATCCCACGGGCAATTGCCGGTGATCACTTCGTTTAGCCAGAGCGGCGTGCTGATCTGCTCGAATCTGGAGGTTGGGAGCGTGGCGACGGTGGCCTGGGCGTCGTCGCTGTCCGGGCCATGGCAGACGAACTTGGGAGGGCTATCGGGATTAGCCGTGAACTCAGGAGGATCGATCACGGTCACTGCGCCCCTTTCTTCCGCAACGATGTTCTTCCGGGTGCTGGACCAGACGAACCTGGCCGGACAACCACCGCAATACACGGCGGACGGGATGGCGCTGATCTCCGCGGGGACGTTCACGATGGGGGACATATTGGATGGGGAAAGCGACGCGCTTCCGACAAATATTTATGTGTCCTCGTTTTACATGGACACGAACCTGGTGAGCTACAGCCAATGGCAGGCGATTTACAACTACGCGCTGACAAATGGATACAATTTTGTGCATGGGGGAGCCGGAAAGGCAGCGAATCAACCGGTGCAGACGGTGGACTGGTTTGACTGTGTGAAGTGGAGCAACGCCAGGTCGCAGCAGGCGGGATTGGTACCGGTATATTATACGGATGCGGGGTTGACCCAGGTTTTCCTTAATGGGGACGACGGGACGACGGTGTATGCGAACTGGCAGGCGAACGGGTATCGATTGCCAACGGAAGCGGAGTGGGAGAAGTCGGCGCGCGGTGGTTTGAGCGGGCAGCGGTTTCCGTGGGGGCTGACGATCTCGGAAAGCCAGGCTAACTATTCTGCCGATCCAAATCCTCCCAATTCAGGCGGTTACACATACGATTTGGGGCCATATACCGGGTTCAACACCAACTTCGATACCGGGATGACTCCATTCTCGAGTCCGGTGGGATCGTTTGCCGCAAACGGATATGGGTTGTACGACATGGCCGGGAATATGTTGGAATGGTGCTGGGATTGGTATGGGACGCCTTATGGTCAGGCCACGAACATGAATCCGACGGGACCGGTGAGCGGGAATTACCGGGTGTTACGCGGCGGCGGCTGGAGCAACCCCGCCGCTGTCGCGCGGTGCGCTTATCGCGGCGACTTCTATCCGGCCAGCGCCTACCTCAACTTCGGGTTCCGTTGTGTGAGGGGGCTTTAGCCGGCTAGCGATCGGGGCCCTGGTGCATTTTTATCAAATAAAATTGCAGAACTCGCATGGGTTTTTTCACGGGCTTTCTGCTATCTTTCGAGCACTAAACCACTGGTGAAACGAATTTGACGGCTGAGTCCACCGGCCGTTTTCGGTGCGAAAGTACCGCTTGAAGCGTTTTCGGTTTGAACGTTATGCTGATTGAAACATGAGCTTTATCCACGACGATTTTCTGCTGAGCAACAAACCCGCGCGCCGACTGTATCACAAGTTTGCGGCCGCTGAGCCAATCCTCGATTATCATTGCCATCTTTCGCCGCGTGATATCGCCGAGAACCGGCAGTTCAAAAATCTGTTCGAGATCTGGCTGGAGGGCGATCATTACAAATGGCGCGCCATGCGCACCAACGGCATCGCCGAGGATTGCGTCACAGGCAAAGCCTCACCGCGCGAAAAATTCCTGGCCTGGGCCAGAACCGTTCCGCACACGCTCCGCAATCCGCTCTATCACTGGACCCACCTTGAGCTCGAGCGCTACTTCGGCATCAGCGATTTATTGGACGGGACCACGGCCGATAAAATCTGGAAAAAGACCGGCGAAAAACTGGCCGCCCCGGCGTTTACCACCCAGGGTATTTTGAAGAAATTCAAGGTCAAGGTGGTCTGCACCACCGATGATCCGGTGGATAACCTCCAGTATCATCGTGCGTTTGTCGGGCAGAATCATCCGACCAAAATGCTGCCAGCCTATCGCCCGGACAAGGCCTTGCTGGTGAATGTCGCGGCGGCTTTCAATCCCTGGGTGGACCAGTTGGGCGCCTCGGCCAACCTGGAGATCAACAGTTTTGACGCGTTCCTGTCGGCCTTAAACCAGCGTCACGAGTACTTTCATTCCCAGGGCTGCCGGTTGTCCGATCACGGCCTTAATTACTGTTTCGCCGAGGAGTGCACAGAGAAGACCGCGGCGGCCATTTTCAGCAAGGCGCGCGCTGGTAAGCCGGTCTCGACCGACGAGCACGCGCAGTTCGCCTCCTTCATGATGCTGTTTTTCGGGCGATTGGACGCGCAGCGCGGCTGGACCAAGCAGCTTCATCTAGGCGCCTTGCGCAGCAATAACACCCGATTGCTCAAACAGCTCGGGCCGGACACCGGATTCGATTCCATCGGAGATTTTCCACAAGCAGCCAGCCTGGCGGCTTATCTGGACCGGCTGGACAGCGAAAATGCGCTGCCAAAGACCATCATTTATAACCTCAATCCGGCGGACAATTATGTGTTCGCCACGATGATCGGCAATTTCCAGGACGGCACGTTCCCCGGCAAAATTCAATTTGGCTCCGGATGGTGGTTCCTCGATCAAAAGGAAGGCATGGAATGGCAGCTCAATGCGTTGTCCAACCTCGGACTGCTTTCGCGGTTCATCGGTATGATCACGGATTCGCGCTCCTTCATGAGCTACTGCCGTCATGAATATTTCCGCCGCACCTTGTGCAACCTGATCGGTCGCGACATCAAGAATGGCGAGATACCGGACGATGACGAACTGGTTGGCCCAATGATCAAGAACATCTGTTACGCCAACGCCAAAAATCACCTGGGTTTTCCGGGTGTGAAGTGAAGACACAGGGGGCATTTTCTGACAGGATTTACGGGATGTCAGGGATGGTGAGAGGCCCTACTGGCCACCAGCGGGTTAAATAGTCTTCAGCCATTTCCAGACACGCAGGGTTTCGGTGACGCCCCAGGCTTGGGCGTCGCAGCCGCGCTGGGCGTGCGGGATGTCGCCGTCGAGGATTTCGGGGAGTTGGCCAAGGCAACCTTCGTTGAGCAAGGCTTCGGCGCTGCCCAGATAGCTTTTGGCGGCGGCGATGGCGGCGGGGGATTGATCCCAGGCGCGCACCAGTGCCTCGCAAAAGGTCGGGAAAGTCCAGGTCCAGGCGGTGCCATTATGGTAGGCCGGTTTGCGGCGCGTGTCCTCGTCGCCTTCGTAACGCGGCCAATAAGGATTGGACGGGTCGTTGAGCAGTTGCCCGTCGCGATAGATGGCTAGCGGGACAGAAACATGCAGGGGTGCCAGCGTGCGCAGTCCGCCGGGCACCACGAGATATTTTTGCGCCGCTTCAACACAACGTTTGGCGCGTTCACCGGAAACCTGGCCCAGACTGATGGCAAACAAACAATTGCTGCGCAAGGCGCCATCCACCTGGGCATCGCGGGCAATCACGCGCGATCCGCCAAGCAGCACATCCGCATACCAGCCCGCAGGTTCCAACCAGAATAAATGATCAAACGAGGCACTCGCATGGTCGGCGAGGTCGCTCCACCGCTTGGCGTCCACCGTCCCGCTGATTTGGCCGAGCAAGCGCAGGAGACGAATCCAAAGCGCCTGAATCTCGACGGGATATCCCTCCCGGGGAGTGCCGGCGGGATAGTTAGTGTCCATCCAGGTAAAATGGCTGGGACTCCAGATCAGCGCCGAATCCGGATCCATGTGGATGCCGTTCGGGGTACCGCGCTGATAGTTTTCCGCGATGCTGATGAGCACTTCGCGGAGGGTCCGGCCCTGGTCATTGACCTGGGTGTCAAAAAAAGCGCCGGCCTTGGTTTTCCTCGCCGCCGCCAATTCCTCGCAGGCCACCGCGAACCAGAGAGGTGCATCGCTGGTGTCCCGGTTGGAAACATCATTACCATGAATGGTGTTGGGCAGCGTGCCATGATCCTCAAATTTGGCAAAGGTCAGCAACAATTGCCTGACGTCTTCCACCATGCCGGCCGCCAGCAGGCCCCGCGCACAGATCAGTGAATCGCGGCCCCAGTCGAGAAACCACGGATAACCGGCAATGACCGTTTTACCGTCGTTCCGGCGCACGACAAATTGGCGGGCGGCACGGAATAATTGATTTTCAAACGCGTTGGCTTCCGGCGCGGGTTGGGTTGGGGCGGAAGGGGCGGCGGCGGGTTGGATTTCCGCCGTCGCGACCAGTTGGACCCGGCCGCCCTTGGCGAGCGGCAATTCGAACCAGCCGGGACTGTAGGCATCGCCGCTACCGAGCTGTCCGCGCGTTTGCTCCACGGGATGCGGAATGTTTTCGCACCATTCGGGCTGGGGATGATACTCGCCCGCGTCGGCAAAAATTCTCAACTGGCGGTCCGCAGCGGGCGTGAATTCAAAACCGGTTGCCGGTTTGGGTGCTGTTTTCAGGCTTTTGTCTTTATTTACCTCCGCCAGCGAATCCTTCAACTCCCGCGTGTTGCTGGCAAAATGGAAATCCGCCCCGCCGTTCCGTTTGGTTTCGCTGTGGAAATTGCGGTCCTCAATGTCGGCGCGCACGGTCAGGCGGACGTCAGCGGACGCCGGCAGTTGTTTGCCCAATGCCAGCTCTTCCGTGGGCCGGCTGAAGTGAAACACCGTGGTGTTTTTGCCGGGGACCATTTCCGCGCGCAAACAGATTTCCACCGTGCGGCCGTCGCCGGCATTCGCCACAAAATCCCAGACGGCCGGGGTGCCCGGCCGGAACGAAACCAGGTTCTTATAATCCAGTGGTGAGAGAAATCCATCGGCGTTGACCCACACCCGGATGCGTTTGACAAAAACATGGCGATCCACCGGCACTTCCGGGTTCAAGTTGGCGCCGAGCGCGCAATCATATTTGGAATTAATCCGGCCAAGGTCGACGCAGAGTCGGGCCATGCCGCCGAGGTCATTCGTGAGCAGGACCATGGCATCCGGCGCGGGCAACGCGCGGGGGGAGGTCGTCGTCACGGGTTCCGCCGCCAGAAACCGGACCGTGGCGGAAACTTTTTTCAAGGTGGCGGCGGGTCTGGCGAGGATCAGTCGGGCGTTGCCCGCCTGGCCGGGCGGGGCGAAAGCCGCGACGTGTTTTTCGCCGGCGGGAACCGACTGCTGGTGAACCGGCAACCATGACTGCGCGGCCTCGCCGCCGGTTTCCGTTGGGCCTTGGAGCGTGGCGCGGAAGGGTACGGAATCCTCGACCAGTAGCCAGTGTCCGGCGGGTACCGGGGTCAGGCGGCGCGCGTCCAGCAAGTTCCAGACAATGACGCCGGGGGGAACGGTTTTTGAATGGATGGCGCTTAAGACTTCCTTGAGGTCGGTGCCTGGCGCGGTGGCGCCGAAAGCGGCGGCGGCGGCCAGAAAATGCCTGGGGGACCAGTCAATTTGAGCGGCCAGCCATTGCCAGTCCAGTCGGTCGACGGCTTCAATGGGGACGGCTTGGTTCAGGGCTTTCAGGGCAAAGGCCGCCTGGGCGCGCGCGCGGCGGTAGGCATCACCGCTCAGACCGGCGGGTTTCGTCAGCGGCGCCAGGCAATATACCGTGGCTGGTTCGAGGAGGAAAGTAACCTGCTCCGCCGAGGCGACCGCTGCCGGCGGCGTCTGGCCGATCAGCTCCTGTTGAAATCGTGATAAATCAAATCTCACATCCGCCGTCGGCAAAACGATTGGCTGGGCCTTGCCCGTGTCCGTGTTGCACAGAACCAGGATTGAATCTTTACCTTCGGCGGATTCGCGGAGCAGGGCATAAACCGGCGATTCAGGCGGACTCAAGCGCGTCAGTTTTGCACCATCAAAAAAGCAGGGATGATCGCTGATCAACTGGTTTACCCGGGAAATCTCGGTTACGAGGTTGTCCGCGGCGCCCCAATTCAACCCGGTGTTGCCGTGGACACGGATTTTTTCGTCCGCCAGCCATTCGACGCCGCAGGTGAAGCCGAAGCCTCCGGACGGGCTGGTGAAGGCGCAAAGGCGATTGCGAAGCAGCGACCAGACCTGGCCCCGCGCGGCCAGGCGGGCGTTGTCGTGGGTCTCGGAATAGTGGATGTACGTGCCGACACGCTCATTTTGCCGGTTGGCATAATCGAGGTACCAGGCCACCTCCTTGCCGGAGTAATTCTGAAAGAGCTCCGAGTAGGCCCATTGCATCCCGCCCTCCGTGAGCAACTGTTCGGTGGCCTCCCAGGAACCCCCCAGGCCTTCCAGTAAAAAGATGGTGTCCGGGAATTCCTCCTGAATCCGCGCGATAATGTATTGCCAGGCCGGCACCGGAATTTTGTAGCCTGCATCGCACCGGAAGCCATCCACCCCGCGCCGGCACCAGGTCAGCAGCGAGTCGGCAATCAGGTCCCAAAGTTTGACATTATGCTGTTCCAGTTCGACCAAATCCTCCCAGACCGTCCCCCAGGCGCCCGGGCTCGCAAATTCGCCGGCGGGTGTTTTGAGAAAGAATTCCGGGTGATTCTCTTGTAGCTGCGAACCCCAGCCGGTGTGGTTGATGACGATGTCGATGAAAACTCTCGCGCCGAGGGCGTGGGCGGCGTCGGTCAGTTCGCAAAACTGGTCAATGCCCGTGGTGCGCTTGTCAAATTCAACCAGCGCGGGATCGACCGCAGTCAGGTCCAACGCGGCATAAGGACTCCCAAACCTGCCAAAGCGCGCGTAAGTTGTCGGCGTCGGATGGACGGGCAACAGATGAATGATCCGGCAGCCGAGCCGCTCAACGACATGCGGCAGGAGCCGGGTCAGGTCCCGAAACGTTCCGGACGGCGGCAGCGTGGCATAGCCCAGTGCCTCCAGCGATTTGAGTTGCGCCTCCAAAGTCTCCTCCGCGGTGCTGCGCAGGGTTTTCGACTCGCCAAAAAGACGGGTGAAGGCGCAATAGATCGTGTTTGCCGTTCGCGCAAAATCGGGATGGACACAAATGCCGAGGTCGGCGCCATCCGGCCAATGCTGCCAGTTTTTCTCGTCCAGCCAATAGGCTTTGGCCTGGAAGTAGCCGGTTTCGGCCAGGGGTAGTTCAATCTGCCAGCCGTCGGAGGTCTTTTGCATCGGCAGGTCGCGCCACGAGGAATTGGCCACGACGGCCCGCCCCGCGTGGGCCGTCAGGATTTCCTGCCGTCGGGCCGCCCCGCGCCCCAGATTGGTGCGCAAGAAGGCCCGGAATTGTCCGGGCAAACCCGGTGCCCGGCCGTGCAAAGCGATGCGTATTTTGTCGCCGACAAAACGCAATAATCGATCGCCGGTTGCCGGCGTCATCGTAGGTTTCAGTAACTCCACGCGAGCTATTTACCACGAAGACAGGACGCGACAAAGCAAAAGACAATACGAACAGGACTTTCCGACGGATACCAACTCTTGTCCGTTGGGGATTTGGGTTCATCTTAAGTGGCTTATTTCGTTAAAGTTATACGGTTTTATTTTCGTCGGACGGCGGATTTGGCAGCGAATTTGCTTTGAAAATGTACGCCGATGTCGACGATAACCTTGAATCCAGAAGAGTCCGCTCAATTGACCCAGACAATTGACATGTTTGAGGTCATCGTGCAGTCGCAGCCTGCGGACACGCAATCCCTCGAAATCCTGAAGGAAGCGTACCTTAAGCTCGGGCGGGAAGAGGATGTGATTCACACCTCAAAACGCATCGCACAGGGTTATTTACAGCAGGGACAGCTCTCCTCCGCCATTCTCGAATATGAAACGGTACTGCAACGCCGGCCCGACGACCGGGATGTCCGCCTGGCGTTGAAGGAAATCGAGCAAAAGGCCGGCGGCGTATCGGTTCAGCCCCTGCCGGACAATTTCAAGCAACCCGCCTCTTCCCTGCCTTCCTTTGAAACCTCGATGCGGATGCGCTCGCAACGGGCCAGCGCCGTCGAGGAAGTGGACGATGGGCGCAAGACATTGTACAAGATTTACGTCGAATCCAAGCTCATCACGGAGGGTGATTTTGACCTTTGCTGGCAAAAGGTGGATTTAACGGTGCCGCCGATGGATGTGCTGGATCCTTTTATCGCCACGTTGCAGGCCCGGGACATCGTCCCGCTTGAGAAATCGCTGCGGCTGCTGTGCGAACGTTCCCGGGCGCCGTTTTTGCCGCTGGACCGTTACGAATTTGACACGGAACTGGCGCGTTCCTTTCCGGTGGATGTCTGCCGCCGCTGGTGCGTCCTGCCGTTTGACCGGATGAGCAAGTCCATCCTGGTCGCCACCGCCAATCCTTTCAATCAGCAGGCGGCCAAGGAACTTGGCGCGGCCACGGGCAATCGATTGCTCTGGTATGTCGCGTCGCCCGCCGATCTCACCGCGAGCCTGCGCAAAGTATTTCGCTAAGCCATGGCCAAAATCAAATCATTTGCCGAGCGCATCGCTGACGCGTTGGTCGAGGACGGGCTGTTAAGCCAGCCGCAGATCGAGGAATTGCTGGACCGCCAGAAAAAGGAGGGATCCCGCCTGGTCAAACTGCTGGTTGACAAGGACCGTCAATACGTCAGTCCGGAGGATCTGGCGGTGTGCATGGGGCGAGTGCTGAACGTGGCTCCCATCAATCTGGCGCGCCTGAATGTTCTCCCTTCCGTCGCGGAGTTGATTCCCAGCGACGTGGCGTTGAACCACAAGGTCGTCCCGATCAGCCGGCTGGAAAATCAATTGTTCCTGGCGATGGCCGATCCGCTGAACGTGCTCGCCATTGACGACGTCCGGCGGATCACCAAGCTGGATGTCACCCCTTTGATCGCCTCCGAGAAGGCCATCACCGAGAAATTAAACGCCATTGAAGCCACCAAAAGCGGCTCGATGGAAGACCTCATTGAGGATGCGCAAAAACGGGCGGATGCCGAAGGGGAAGGGGATACTGTCGAGGCGGTGCGCGAAGCGGTGGAGGACGTCAACCTGGACAAGCTGGCCGCCTCGAGCGAGGAGGCCCCGGTCATCAAGCTTGCGAACCTGATTGTCCTGCAAGCCATCAAGGATCGGGCCAGCGACGTGCACCTGGAGCCGTTCGAAAAAGTGATGCGCCTGCGCTACCGGGTGGACGGGGTGTTGATCGACGCCACGCCGCCGCCCAAACAGATGCAGCTGGCCCTCGCCTCGCGTTTCAAGATCATGTCCAATCTCGACATCGCCGAGCGCCGATTGCCGCAGGACGGACGCATGCGGGTCAAGGTAAGCGGCAAGGATTTCGATTTGCGCGTGTCGATTCTGCCCACGGTACACGGGGAAAAAATCGTGCTGCGCGTGCTGGATAAAAGCAATCTTTCCGCGAGTGTGGACAAGCTGGGGTTGGATGAGGCGACGTTCCGCCAGTTCAAGACCGCCATTGATGCGCCCCACGGATTGATTCTCGTGACCGGTCCCACGGGTTCCGGCAAAACCACCACACTTTATTCCGTCCTGAACGAGCTGAACAGTCCCACCTGGAACATCGTCACGGTGGAGGACCCCGTGGAATTTCAATTGCCCGGCATTAACCAGGTGCCCACCAAGAAGGAAATCGGCCTGACTTTTGCCAGTACGCTCCGCTCCATTCTGCGCCAGGACCCGGACATCATCATGATTGGTGAGATCCGCGACACGGAGACAGCCGAGATTGCAATCGAGGCCGCGCTCACTGGCCACCAGGTGCTATCCACCATGCATTGTAATGACGCTCCCGGCGCCATCGCGCGCCTGGACGACATGAACATTGCACCGTTCCTGATTTCCTCCTCGCTGATCCTCTCCTGCGCCCAGCGCCTCATGCGCCGCATCTGTTCGCATTGCAAGGAGCCGATCACGTATCCGGGCAAAATGTTTGCCGATCTCGGGATTGATCCTTCGATGTTTGAAGGGGTGCAACTCTTCCGCGGCCGCGGCTGTGATCGCTGCAAGAATTCCGGTTACGCCGGCCGTATGGCCATCATCGAGGTGATGACCATCTCGGATGAGATTCGCAAACTGATCATTGCGCGGGCCAGCACCCGGGAAATTGGCAAGATCGCCATCGAGCAGGGGATGCGCACGCTGCGCATGGTGGCCCTCGACCGGGCGCGAACCGGCGGATCCACGCTCGAACAGGTGCTGGTCACCACGTCGCAGCATTGAGTCGGTTACTTGCATTTTAGCCACAGAGTCACCGAGTCATAGAGGTGGCAAACCAGGGAAGGTTGGTGCGCAGCGGTGATGGTAGCAATGTCTGCTGCGACTTCCGTTCCGCTGGAGACGAGCATGACCAATGAACCTAAGCGGACGTCGGTGCAAGGCCTCACTGGCAGGCGCGGCGTCGCTACCAGCCGGGAATTGGGTTCGTTTTTGGTATCTCGTTTTCGTCAAAATCGGGGTTAAGTAATTCATTTTAAATTATTTAAGTGCGATTTGAGTTTGGGTTCGTTTTGATTTTTTACATTTTTTTAACCGCCAATCGACGCAAATAAACGCGAATGGGACCCGAGGTGAGAGACCATTGGCTGGCGTCCCACGGACCAAGGCCTGACAGGCGGAATATTGGAATGCACGGAAGGGCGGGTGAGAGGCCACTGGTTGGGAGCGGACTCCGTGCGTGCTGTCGTGCCGGATCGGCACCCGGTGCCGGTTCATATTCTGCATACGAGGCGACTTTAGCTGGGGGCGGGAGGGAAGAAAACGCTACCGTCTCGTTTTCGTGAAGATTTTTTGAATAATTTTGAGGGGCTACCGAGTGACAGATACAGAGGGGGGCGGAATTTACCTTAGACTACGACGATATTGGAGAATTGGCAGGTGCGACTGGGTACGAAACAAACGGTACGTTACGCGGCAATGAAAATTTCGGGTACGGTTATGACGGGGCGGAAAATCAGGCATTCCGGACCAATAATACCTTGATTCAGGCGTTCACGAGTGATAATGCCAATGAGTTGGTGAATGTGACACGGAACAACAATCTGCTGACGGTGGGCGGAAATGTGGACCCGGGGCAGGTGAGTTTGGCGCGGCGCCTGCGGGCCGAGACGACGATGACGCTGGCCTGGATCGCGGACCGGCTAAAAATGGGTAGTTGGAGCTATGTCTCCAACCTCTTAAATGACAAGACAAATCAAACCATCAGTATCAATAGTGAGGACTGACACTTGCCACTACTCTTTGACGAGGTAGAAAAGGCCCATCCGCGGATCATGGATGTTTTCCTTCAAATGCTGGACGCCGCACGGGTCACCATTGCGACCGGGGAGACGCTGGACTTGAGCGGGTTTTACATCGTGATGACTTCCAATATTGGATCCGCCGAGCTGATGAGCCTGCAACATTCGGCGGAGGCCACGCTGGAACGGCACGTTCTGTCCCGCGCACAACAATCCTTGCGCCCGGAAATCTTCGCGCGCATCACCGAGAAGCTGGTGTTCCACCGGTTGAGCTACGAGCACCAGCTTGAAATCGCCGCGAAGTTTCTGGAAAAGGAGATTCAATTTTTGACCGGGCGCGGCTGCCATGTCCGGGTCGCCGAATCAGTTTTACCGTTCGTGGTGCGCAAAGGCTTTCATCCCAAACTGGGAGCGCGACCCATGCGGGATGCGGCGGAAAAACTGGTGGGCGACGCGGTGGCCATGGCGCTGCTCCTGAATGGGCGGGCGGATGGCTGCCTCACGGCTGACGAAGCCAATGATTGCCTCAAGATTGAATGACCCAATTCCCCCACTGGTCAGAATCCCCCGCGCGAATTCATA
>Ga0302319_10015028_pt1 | contig 14377 bp, 12 predicted proteins | sample Bog_T0_2_FD_203319 | JGI IMG/M metagenome (GOLD analysis project Ga0302319, IMG submission 203319) | Peat permafrost microbial communities from Stordalen Mire near Abisko, Sweden - Bog_T0_2 | ecosystem: Environmental > Terrestrial > Soil > Wetlands > Peat | place: Sweden: Abisko, Stordalen Mire... | reverse complement strand
TGGAAAAGGCCACGGGGAGATTCGTTGGAGACGTTGGATTCGCTGACTTTAAGCGCGCTATTGAACCGTCACTGAAGGGCATTCCGGAGAGCGGATGGGTTCTCTCCCCTCACGCACACGGCATGGGCTACGCCACAGAGGCTGTCCAGGCGATTTTAGCGTGGGGCGATGCGCATTTCCGATTGGCGCGGACCGCTTGCATCATTCAGCCGGAAAACACTGCGTCGATTCGAGTCGCGGAAAAGTGTGGCTACAAAGAACTGACGCGCACCAAGTATAAGGGCCATGACGTCTTGATGTTCGTTCGCGAGACCGCGTCGCCTGCTTAGATCATTGCCTTGGGTAAATGTTGACTTGATTCTGCGAGTCCCATACTCTTCAATGCTTCCGTCGTTTTTGGATGGACTTGAGGAGCAATGGACCCAAATACTCCAGCGGCTAGTTCGAGCTCTTCAATTCCGAAGACTCTCTACGCGCCTACGCAAAATCTGCGAAGGATCGGGCTCGTTCCGTTTGTCGCTGTGCTTTTTGCATATTGCGCGGGCGGTCCCTTCGAGCTGGAATCGATGATTTCCAGTTCCGGCCCTGGCTTAGGGCTGACGTTTCTTTTGATTGTTCCGTTGTTGTTTTCCGTTCCAATCGCACTGGCCACCGCGGAGATGACGACGCTCATGCCGGTGGAAGGCGGCTTCTACCGCTGGAGCCGCGCCGCCCTCGGAGATTTTTGGGGATTTCAATGCGGCTGGTGGAACTGGACTGGCACGTTTTTGATGAGCGCTTCCTACGGAGTCGGGATGGCCGATTACCTGGAGTTCTGGTTCCCGATGCATTCGCGGGTTGAGCACTGGGCGGTCGCATTTATCTTCCTCGTAGTGGTGGCTTGCCTCAACGTCCTCGGGGTTCATCTCGTGAGCAAGCTGACGCTGATCTTGTTGTTCCTCATGTCGATCCCCGTCGCCGTGTTTGTCGTGGAGGGTTTTCATCATGCGCGATTCAATCCCTTTCATCCTTTCTTTCCGACAGACAGGCCGTGGCAAGGGGCGTTCGGCGTGGGACTGGCCATCGCGCTGTGGTCCTATGCGGGTTACGAGCAACTTTCAACCGTGATTGAGGAAGTGGAAAATCCCTCGCGCAATTTTCCTATCGGGTTGGCAATCGTAGTGCCGATGGCGATAGGGATTTATGTCGTGACCATGGCGGCGGGTCTGGCTGCGCTGGGCAATTGGAAAGAATGGGAGACGGGATATCTCGTGACAGCGGCCCGCTTGATCGGAGGCAACACTCTGGGCACTGCGATATTTGTCGCGGCGGTGATTTGCCTTTTTGTTCTGCTCGACAGCACCATGCTCTCGGTAACCCGCATCCCGCTGGCGATGGCTGAGGATGGGTATCTGCACCCCGCACTGGCGGAAGTGAGCGCACGCTTCGGGACGCCCGTTCGCTCCATCGTATTGTCAACCGTTTTTTGCGCTGCCCTTGCCATTTTTACTGTTCCGCAGTTGATCGGAGTGTATGCCTGGACGCGCATGGCGACTTCGATTGAGACAGTGATTTCTTTTTGGCAACTGCGGCGGAGGTATCCCGATGCGCCGCGAAGTTTTCGCGTCTCCGGCGGCGTGGTCGGAGCGGCGTTGATTGTGCTGGCTCCGACTCTGCTGTTCGCCTGGGCGATGATCTACAGTGATCCGCCGACGCGAAAATGGGGATTCGTGAATTTGGCTTCTGGACCGGTGGCCTATTTGTGGATACGAAACCGGCGCAACGCAAGGCGCGAAGCAGTGGTGTCTTCTGACTGAAATCGCCGGTGTTTGAACGGGCGACGTAACGTTTGAAAATTTCCATCTCTCGCGGATTCGTCCAGTGGTACTATATCGGCCTGTTGCAACATGGCGAGTGTTTGACGGCGGACGCGTTCAGCGAATAGTCCCGAGAAGCTCGGCCAATATTGGAATGCAAATGAGTAGAGCCGCAAAGTCTGTAGCATCGCCCCGGGTCGTCAGCATCGAAGATTTCCGCCCCATCGCCCGCGAGCGCATCCCCCAATCAGTTTTTGATTATCTCGATGGCGGCGCCGAGGGCGAGGTAACACTTCGCGAGAATTGCAGAATCTTTAACGACGTCACGTTTCGGCCCCGGCATGCGGTCGCGCTCTCCGCGTGCAGCATGTGTACTACTGTTCTCGGATTCAAGCTCGCGCTTCCGTTTTTACTAGCGCCCGTCGGATACAGCCGGCTGATGCATCCCGGCGGGGAAGTGGCGGCGGCGCGGGCTGCTGGAAGGGCCGGAACGGCGTACATTCTTTCGACGATTTCCGGACACAAATTAGAGGATGTGAGAGCCGGGTCCACCGGCCCGGTGTTCTACCAACTTTACTTGATGGGTGGACGCGGGGCGGCGGAAGCCGTAATTGAGCGGGCGCGCATCGCTGGATTCAATGCGCTCGTTGTGACTATCGATACTCCGGTCGCCGGAATTCGCGAACGTGATTATCGCAACGGAATGAAGGAACTGGTCTCCGGTGGCCCGCTGGACAAGATCCCATTTCTGCCGCAGATTTTGTCGCGTCCCGGGTGGTTGATGGAATATCTGCTCGACGGCGGATTGCCCGGATTGCCGAATGTGATTGTCCCCGGCAAAGGACAAATGCCGCTGGTGGATATCAATGCCGCGCTTGCCGAATCCGCCGTGACTTGGGCGGATTTTAATTGGATCCGAAAAATCTGGAAGGGGCCGATCATCGTGAAGGGTGTGTTGACGGCAGATGACGCGCGGCGCTCAATCGACGAAGGCGCTGCGGCGATTTCTGTCTCGAATCACGGAGGACGGCAGCTTGATGGCGTTCCAGCCTCTCTACGCGCGCTGCCGGAAGTAGTCAAAGCGGTGAATGGCCAGATCGAAGTGCTGATGGACGGAGGCATTCGCCGCGGTACGGACATTGCGAAAGCTATGTGCATGGGAGCGCGGGCTGTACTGTGCGGGCGTGCCTATGCCTACGGTCTGGCCGCAGCAGGCGAGGCCGGAGTGGACCGCGCGATTGAAATCCTGCGGGCCGATCTGGATCGCACATTGCGGCTGCTCGGGTGCCCCGCGGTGGAAGAGTTGGATGGTTCTTACGTGAATGTTCCCAAGAGTTGGGAAGCATAACGCCAAGCGACCCGCGGGGGATTCAAATGTGCTGATGACTTCAATGTGCGGTGATGAGAAAGAATCGTAGTGACGTGAAAGAGCGGCGCTTCAGCGCCGCCTAAGTTTTCGGATTTAGTCCGGGCTTCAGCCCGAGTCGTACACGACAGATTCCATTGGCCAGGAGTTTTTGATGCAGTGGACCCAAATCTACGACCCTTTCGGACATTGGTGGCTTTCCACGCTGGTAGCGGGGCTTCCCATCATTGTTCTGTTCTCGTTGCTCGCCGGCCTCAAAGTAAAACCTCACTGGTGCGCGATAGCGGGCGCAGCGACTGCCGTGGCGGTCGCAATCGTTTTTTTCAAGATGCCTCCCACATTGGCTGCGCTCAGTTTTTTCTACGGGGTTGCGTTCGGAGTTTTGAAAATCGCATGGATCGTGTTAGCCGCGGTTTACCTCTACGACATTTCTGTAGAGACCGGCCAGTTTGAAATCATGAAGGAGTCGATTGCCGGCATTACCGCCGACCGCCGCTTGCAGGTTCTGCTGGTGGCGTTTTGTTTCGGCGCCTTCATCGAAGGCGCGGCGGGCTTCGGCGCTCCCGTGGCCATTGCCGGCGCATTCATGATTGGATTGGGATTCAGGCCGTTTCATGCCGCCGCTTTGAATTTGATCGCGAACACCGCGCCGGTAGCCTGGGGCGCGATCGGAACTCCAGTTCACACGTTGGCAGCCGTGACTGCTCTACCGGAATCCGATTTGAATGCCATGATCGGACGTATTCTTCCTTTCACCGCCGTCATTGTTCCATTCTGGCTGGTGAAAACCATGGTGACCTGGCGCGAAACTTTCGAAGTATTTCCTGCGATTGCCGTGATTGGTGTTTCGTTCGCGCTGACACAATTCTTCTGGTCGAATTACGTGGATAGCAATCTGGTCGACATCATGGGAGGCGTGGTCTCGATCCTTGCCGCTTTGATCTTCTTCCGCTTCTGGAAACCGAAGAAAATCTGGCGCTTCGACTACGACGACAAACCTGCCGCTGTGGCCAGCGTACCTGCGGGAAAAATCAGCGACGACGTGGGCGGCGAGTGGGCGCCGAAGCAGTTCGATGGAATCGTGCAACCTCGTTCTTACACGGCCGGCCAAGTGCTGAAAGCCTGGATGCCGTTCGCAATCCTGTCGCTGTTCGTATTGCTGTGGGGCCTGCCAAAAATAAAGTTAGCGATGAATCAAGCGACCACTCCCGCATTCAAAGTTGTGCTTGCGAACGGCAAGGTGCGTCCCGGGCCGCCGGGATGGGACGTTCCTTACTTGCACAATGCGATTTCGCGCTCGGCTCCGGTCGTCGCCAAGCCTACTCCGGAAGCGGCGCGCTACGATTTCAATTGGCTTTCCGCTACCGGTACGGGATGCTTCCTCGCTGCCATCGTCTCGGGATTATTGCTGGGCCAGGGTCCGGTGAAGCTGATGAAGATTTTCTGGCGAACGCTGGTGCGAATGCGCCTCGCCATGATCGCGATTTCATTCATGCTGGGTCTGGGATACGTCACGCGATACTCCGGGCTCGACGCCGTGCTGGGCCTGGCTTTCACGCGGACCGGTTGGCTGTATCCATTCTTCGGAACGTTTCTGGGATGGCTCGGCGTGGCGCTGACCGGCAGCGATACTTCGGCCAATGCGCTCTTCGGAAGTTTGCAGCGAATTACTTCTCAACAGCTCGGGATCGATCCCGTGCTCATGTGCGCCGCGAATAGTTGCGGCGGAGTTATGGGCAAGATGGTGGACGCGCAATCGATCACGATTGCCACGGCGGCCACCGAACAAGTCGGCAACGAAGGGGTCATCTTCCGTTTCGTGGCGTGGCACTCGGTGGCGCTGTGTTCGATTGTCGGAGTCATCGTGATGCTGTTCGCGTATGTCTTCAAGTATGCGGTGCCGCACGGGTTGACGTTTGTGAAGTAAGTGAAAAATAACCCGGAGCCCGTTATTTCTTTGGTGGTTCTTCTTTCTTAGGGGCTTCTTCCGTAGCGGCCGATGGCTTCTTTTCTTGTGGCTTCTCGGCACCTTCAGCCGCAGGCTTGGAATCTTTCGGATCGTCATCTTTCACAACATATTGCACGATCAGCGATATGCGACGATTGGAAGGATCCAGCGGATCATCCAGCTTGCGCAGTCGTTGATCGGCGAAACCACGGACCTGAGTGACCTGATCGGGCCGGATTCCATTGGCCTGTACCAGCCTGCGCGCAGCATTGGCCCGGTCGGTGGAGAGTTCCCAATTGCCGTAGTCGCCGGTGCCGTTGTAGGGCTTGGAATCAGTGTGACCTTCCATGGAAATCTTGTTGGGCAGCTTGCCCAGTTCCTGGGCCAGGGCGAGGAGTAACTCCCGTCCGTCGGTCTTTAGCTTCGGACTGCCGCTATCAAAGAATGTTCCCGCGGCAGATTCAGTCAGTTCGATCCGCAGACCCTCCGAGGTGACCGTCATTTCGACGTGGCTTTTCAGTTTTTCAAAGTCCTGCATCTGCCGGATTTTTTCTTCCAACTGATCTTTGAGCTTGGGCATGTTGTCTTTGGTCAGGATGAAATTTTCTCCGGTCCCGGCTTGGCTGGACCCTTTCTTGTCCGACGTTCCGCTGGGATCGCGGAAATAGCCGCCAACCGCCTCCTGCACTGGCTTGCTGGAACTCAATAACCAAAGGACGATAAACAACGACATCATAGCCGTAACGAAATCGGCGTAGGCAACTTTCCACGCGCCGCCGTGGTGGCCGCCGTGGCCGCCTTTTTTCTTGAGGATGATAATGGGACGGGTTTTGTCCATTTCTTTTTCTGGCGAACTTAATGGCCGGCCGCGGCGCCGGCCGCCGCGTCATCCCCGCCTTTGTTACGGCAGGCTCCCTCGACTTCTTTGAATGAAGGACGCACATGACCGGGAACGGCGCGGCGTGCGACTTCCACGGCCATGATGGGCGCCGTCCCTTTCAAGAAGGATACGATTAGAACCCGCAGCACATAAAGATAAGCGTGCTCGTCGTCCGCCAGTTTCACCATGTTCGCAGCGATGGGACCGACGAGCCCGTAACAAAGCAGAATGCCCAGGAAGGTTCCGACCAGTGCAGCCGCCACTTTCTTTCCGATTTCTTCCGGAGGACCGCCCAGCGCGCCCATCGTAATCACGATGCCGAGCACCGCAGCGACGATTCCGAGGCCGGGCAACGAGTCGGCCATCGTGTTGAGCGCCGTGGGTGGCAATGCGGCCTGATGATGATGAACTTCGAGATCGAGATCTAACATTTGATCCAGATCGAAGGCGTCGACCCCAGTAATCGCCATGCGCAGGGAATCGCAGACAAAGTCGCGCGCGTGATGATTTTTCAAAACCGCGGGGCCCTTGGAAAATAAAGGACTCTTGTCCGGCTCTTCGACGTCGCCTTCCAGCGCCATCAGGCCGTCTTTGCGTGCTTTATTGAGTAATTCATACATCACCTTCAGGGACTCGATATAAGCCTTCTTGTTGTACTTGGAGCCGGCGAAAACTCCGCCCATTCCGCTGCCAATCTGCTTCAGAATATGTAAGGGATTGGCGATGAGGACGGTACCGATGGCCGCGCCCAGAATAGTCACCAATTCGGCGGGCTGAATCAGCACGCGGAGATTTCCGTGCTCCATTAAATATCCGGCGATGACGCAGCCGAAAACCACGACAATGCCTATGATTGCAAACATAATTAAGGTTCAGCTCCGCATTAATGCTGGCCTGCGGCCGCCTTTTGTGAAGGCACATCCAAGTGCTCCTCATGCAGCGCGCCCTGGGCGCGTTGCAGAATGGATTCGATGGTGTCCCCGGCGATCGTACTGGTACGGCCCACCGAAACCTTCACGAACAATTCCTCTCCCCACCAGTGAATGGTGGCGCTGGCCATGGCACCGACTATGCGCCGGGTCACGGCTTGCAACGCTTCCTCATGGCAGCCGCTTAACGTCACCAGAAAACGATCGTCACTCCAGCGGCCCACAAAATCTGTTGGCCAAACTGTGTTTCTTAGCGTTCGGGCCAGCACCTCCAGCATGGATCGCGCCGCTTCTTGCCCGTAGCGGCCGCGAAACTTTGCCAGCTCCCGAACCTCGACACAAACCACGCCAAAGGGCACCTGAAGCTCAGCGAAGGTGCGCAACATGTCGCGCAGCCGGGCCAGCATCATGGTCTGGCTGGGAAGCCCGGTCACGTCGTCCAGCCCGCCACGTTCCTTCATGCTGCGGTCATTGGGATTCGGACCGTTGACGGCGAACTCTGCTTCGAACGTCTGAATAATGCCCCGGATCGCGCCGGAACGGTCGCGCAAAGGAATCGACCAGGTGTGAACCGGAACCCAATATCCGGCTTTGTGATGAATCGAACTGGTGGCTTCCACGGGTTTGGCATCGTGCAGAGCCATCGCCATAGGACATTTGTCTACGCAAGTCTCGCAAGTGGCGTGATTGCAATGCAGAAGAATATTCTGCGAGCAGGAGTGGCCCAGCACATCGATCCGCGAATAGCCCGTGAGTTGCTCCGCGCCGTCGCTCCAAAACACAATCTTTTTGTGCAGATCGAGCACACTCACGCCGATTTGCAATTCGTCGAGGATGTCGCGGTAAATCTCCGGATCTTGAAAGGCAGGCATGGCAGCGAGATGGCCCTGACTTCTCCATCGGCAAAACTCGCGAGGACTTAAAAAGTTGAGCTGTTTGCGAGCCCTGGCCCAATCCCCCCCATTTCGAAGAGTTTTGTGAATAGAGGGTTACGGAGTGGCACTTTAGGGTGACCTTGTGGCACGAGAGTGCCATAGGCAAGATTCCGGACAGCGGGTAACTTCTCAGGTGAGCAGTTCTGGGGGAGGGCTGCCCGGGCGCCTCGATCTCAACGAGATCGAGGCGCTCGTTATTTGGGGCGAAGTTTTTACGGGGTTTCGAGGGTTTCAGAGTGGATCCTGCCCACGAGAATCGACGAGGAGCGACCGCAAACCAGCGGCCGCCTTCAGTTCGTCGAGATGGTGAAATTCACGGTGATCTTAGCTTGAGTTTCGACGGCTTCGTTGCCCTGATAGTGGGGCTTGAAGTGCCATTGCCGGACAGCATCCTCAGCCGCCGCCGCGAGAATGTGCGGGCCACTCACCAGGCGTAAATCCTGAATCGTCCCATCTTTGCCGATCAGCGCCCGCAGAATCACCGAGCCCTGCACCTTCATTTGCCTTGCCAGCAACGGGTAGTTCGGCCGCGCCGGCTGCGCTACGGCTTCCGACGTAGTGGCCGACATCTGCACCCGCTCGGCGGCATCGCTGGTTACGCTGGCTGCGGTCTCCGGACCTGAAGGGCCTGGCTTGCTTTGCACCGCGGGTGTCTCCGGCTGCAAATTTACTCGTACGGAATTGCTCCCCGGGCGGACGGTGCGGTGCGTATTGCCTGCCACTACCTCAACTTCCAGAGGAGGCAACACCGTTCGCGAGATAATGGCGGCTCCCGGAGGCGCTGGATCTTTGCTGACGGGGCTGACGGGGCTGACAGGGCTGCCGGCGATGGCGGGGGCGGCACCCACGCTCTGCGGGGATGGGTCCGCGAGTGCCTTTTGAGTTGAGTTCAACCGGCTTGGGATCGGCGCTTTGGCCGGTTGGACAACTGTCGCCGGCGGCTGTGCCGGCTGGGTAGTCGTGGAAAGTTTCTGCCCCGCCGCTTGAGACGCCGCCGCCTCGGGCGCGCCGGGGAACCAGAAATCGCGATCATGCCAGAGGACGATCGTCAAGGCCAGCAAAAGCAAAAAAAGGGATCCAGCCATTAACCCGCGCTGCCGGGAAGGGTCCGGCGCCTGCGGACGCAGATTCGGCATTCGTTCGAGATTATCTTTTCTGGGCCCCTGCGGCTTGGGCACGATGGTTTTCAGCTCTGACATGAAAGGACGGAACTCCTCCGGTGGCGCTCGTTGTAGTATGCCTTTTATTGGGATGCGAAGGCCATCACGAAGGTACTGCCGGGCTGACCTTTTCACGCTATGATTCTCAAATTGGGCAAGGTGGGCGGAGGGACGAAACTTCCGGCCGCCTGGTGAATCCCATAGCTTGAAACATCGCCCTCTCAGAAGGTCAATGCATGAATGACAATATCGATGACCGCAAAATCCCCGAACGCGGACCGAATTCCCCAGAGATTGATGTCCGCCAGATGGACGAAAAAACGTTCCGGCGAATGGGTCGGCGAGAGTTGTTGAAGCTGACGCCGCTGCTGGCGCTGGGCGCGTTTGCGGTCCCAGGTCTGCAGGAAGGTTTACTGAAGAAGGGACTGGGTTTCAGCGACTGGGCGTCCGCGAAATTTTTTCGGCCGGGTCACGCCGCGCCGACTTTTCGCGATGCCGAAGTCGCTCCCTTCGAAAAATTTCCCATCAATGGTTACGACGTGGACGATCCTGGAGTCGATTTCGATGCCTGGAGTTTGACCGTCACTGGAGCGGTGCAGAGGCCAGGGGATTACAAGCTGGCGCAGGTGCAAGCGCTGCCGCGCTACCGGCAGAATACGCGCCATATCTGCGTGGAAGGTTGGGATGTGATTGGGCGCTTCGGGGGCGCACGTCTCTCCGATTTTTTAGCTGCAATCGGCGCCGACATCACCGCGCGTTACGTCACCGTGAATTGCGCCGACGATTACTACGAGTCGCTGGATATGGCGACGGCGCTGCATCCGCAGACCTTGCTGTGCTACGAAATGTACGATCAGCCGCTGACGCGAGCCCACGGCGCTCCGCTGCGCTTGCAGATTCCCACAAAAGTTGGTTACAAGCAGGCCAAGTACTTAACAGACTTAAAAGTCACAAACGTGTTGGATCGAGTTGGCTACTGGGAAGATCAAGGCTACTCGTGGTTCTACGGGCTGTAGTTGTAGCGCCGCCGTTGTGGCGGCGTCTCGCCGCCGCACGCGAGAGCGGATGCCCGCACGACAGCCGGCGAGGATGCCTGCGCCACGGAGCACGGTAGGAGATGAGCATGAGCGCAATTGTTGAAATCATCCAGCCCGGCGAGAAAAACGCCGAAGGCGAAGAAGTTTCGCCAATCGTCCTGGCTCGCGCCGTCTACGAGCACCCTTTCATCGTCCGCCTGTGCCACTGGGCCAACACCATCGCGCTCTTCGTGATGATCGGCAGCGGATTGCAGATTTTTCGCGCCTTCCCCAGCTTCGGCGCGAAGATTCCGCAGAAAGATTTGCTGCATTGGCCGAAGGCTTTTGCCATCGGCGGTTGGCTCGGCGGGGCGCTGCAGTGGCACCTCACGTTCATGTGGATATACATGGGCACCGGCGTTCTCTATCTCGCCTACCAGATTTTCAGCGGCAACTATCGGCAAGTTTTATTCACGCCGCGCGATATTCCCGGCGTGTGGCCGATGGTGAAACATTATTTTTTCTTTGGACCCAAGCCGCCGGCACGCGAAGCTTACAATCCGCTGCAGAAACATGCCTACACGACTGCGATCGGGCTGGGAGTTCTCTCGGTGCTAACCGGATTCGTAGTGTGGAAGCCCGCGCAGTTTTCCTGGCTGGGTTGGATCATGGGCGGCTTTCATTGGGCGCGCATCTGGCATTTCGCAATCATGTGGGCGATTCTCGGGTTTATTCTGGGACATCTGGTCATGGTGATCTTGCATGGCTGGAATAATTTCGTTTCCATGCTGACAGGTTGGAAAAAAGATCCGGAGTACTAAACAGTTCGAACCGCGAAGGACACGAAGGTACACAAAGTAAAACAAATCGCACTCCTTTGTGATACTTCGTGTCCTTCGTGGTTAATGATTTACGCTTGATGCCGGAATCGAGAATGGTTCTAAACTCGCCAGCGGATAATCCGGTGCAGGTCCCCACGCGCGAGCAGCAGCTAATCCAGAGCGTGCAGAGCGGGCAGTCCGAATTGTTCTATGAACTGGTGCGGCCTTACGAGCGCCGCGTATACGCCGCCGCGCTGGCCATTCTGCGCAATGAGCATGATGCCGAAGACGCGGCGCAGGAAGCCATGCTGAAGGCCTTCGCCAATATCCGTCAGTTCCGCGCCGAGGCCCGCTTCAGCACGTGGCTGATTCAGATCACAGTCAATGAAGCGCTCATGCGCCGGCGAAGGGAGCGAACCGTGCCTATGGAAGGACTCGACGATCCTCGTTCTGGTCCCGGGGAAGCAGAAACCGAATATGCTCCGCGCGATTTCGCCGACTGGCGTGAGATCCCCTCCGAAGCGCTGGAGCGCAAAGAAGTGCGGCAGCGGCTCGCCGAAGCGCTGGCTACGCTCGATCACAAATATCGCGAGGTCTTTATGCTGCGCGATATGGAACATTTGAATATCCAGGAGACAGCCGAGGCTCTGGGGATCACGGTTGCATCGGTGAAGACGCGGCTGCTGCGGGCGCGGCTGATGCTGCGCGATCTGCTGGCCGCCGGATGGGAGCAGGGCTGGTTCAGCCGGCTGCCATTCGAGAAGGGAACCAAGCCATGGTAGACCAGGTAACGAATTGCGAAAAAATCTGGCAGGAGATCTCGAATTACATTGATGGCGATATTGACGCAGCGCAGCGTTCGTCGATGGACGAACATTTCAAAACCTGTGCGCGCTGCACATCCGTGCTCGCAGGGATGAAAAATGTCCTCCGGCTTTATGGCGACGAGCGCATGCTGGAAATGCCCGCTGGTTTCAGCGGCAGGTTAGAAAAACGTCTTGCCAAGAGTGCGGTCGAGAAGGGAAGCGTGTGGTCGAGTTTTTCCGCGTGGCTGATTCCGATGGCGGCAATGGCTCTGGTCGCGGGAGGTATGGTGCTTACGAGTTCGTTAACCCACGGACATTTTCTGAAATCACGTCACGCCGAGCCGGGAAATAATATTCCTCCCGACCTGACCGTAGTGGTTTCTTCTGGCGCAAGACTTTTTCACGTGCCCGGCTGTTCCTTCATTCATGACAAAGCCAGCGAGCGCACCATGACGGCGAAACAGGCGATACAGGAAGGCTATATGCCGTGTACCAGGTGCTTGCGGCAATATTTGAAGACGGGTTTGATTCCGGAATACGAGCAAGACCACGCCAGCGACGAAGCGGACGACGACCGCGGCGATCTGGTCAGTACGGCTGGCCGCTGAATAAGCAACAACCTTAAAGACAACTGTCATTCCGAGCGCAGCGGGGGACTTTGGTGTTTGCCGGCAGTGGCTATACGGCTGGCCCAAACCAAGGTCCCTCGCTGCGCTCGGGATGACAACCTCACGCGGGAAAGCAATTTTTCCGTAACGACAGCTAGTTCTGCTTCATCGTGTCGTCTTTCTTCATTGTGTCGTCCTTCTTCATGCTGTCATCTTTTTTCATCGAGTCTTTCTTCGCCGCCTTGGTCTTCTTTGCCTTTTTGCCGTCGTCCTTCTTCATGGAATCTTTCTTCATCGAGTCGTCTTTTTTCATGGAGTCATCTTTTTTCATGGTGTCTTGAGTGGAGCTGTCTTGCTTCATGGAATCCTGGGCAAAGGTAGAGAGCGAGGCCAGCAAAACGCACGCCAGCGCGAGACTGCCGAAAATCTTCTTCATAAAGTTCTCCTTGGAGCGGATATGTCCGGCAGGGTTCACCTGCAGGCTGAGATGGGATGTGCCGCAGGCGGGAAAGTTACAGGCGTGGATCGTGCCGGATGATGCGTCTCGTGAAACGATTTTAGGAATTTTTGCACTATCCAAGCACAGACTGGACTTTGGGGAAGTGTGCGATTGCACTCCGGGTTCGCCCAGACTGTGCATTCTTGCCGGGTTCAATTGCAATTCAGAAATTTCAAGGACTAAAAAACTAGAGGTGCACCTATGAAAAAAATTGCAGTGGCAGCGTGTCTTATCCTGATGCTTGGCAGCCTGCTTGGGCAGGCACAGCAGATGATTTCAACCGCAACTGACGCCGTCGTGCCACCGCTGGTAAGTTTCTCCGGCGGGTTAACCGATCTCACCGGCAAACCCATGACGGGCACTACCGGAGTGACGTTCGCTCTCTACAAAGATCCGCAAGGCGGTTCTCCGCTTTGGATGGAAACCCAGAACGTGCAACCCGACGAAAACGGCCATTACACAGTAATGCTGGGCTCGACGACCAGCGCCGGATTACCCTCTTCGATCTTTACCACAGGAACCGCTCATTGGCTCGGAGTGAAAGTGGAAGGTCAAACCGAAGCGGCGCGGGTGCTGCTGGTGAGCGCTCCCTACGCGTTGAAGGCTGCAGATGCAGAAACGATCGGCGGGCTTCCGGCTTCAGCGTTCGTGCTGGCTGCGCCAACCGCGAAATCAGGAACGCCGGCTGCGGCGATTCCTGCTGCCGCCACCCAAGCCAATAATGGATCGCTGCCGCCCTCCAACGTTACCGGAACCGGCACCACAAACTACATTCCAAAGTGGACAAGTTCGACCGCGATCGGCAACTCGGCCATGTTCCAAACCGGTAGCGGCAGCTCCACCAAGATCGGCATCAATACCACCACGCCGGCGGACATGCTCGACGTTCGAGGTCAAGGACGCTTTCTGGTGTCCACCTCCACGAACGCGTTGCTGGGCAATCAGAACGGGACTGGCTCAGCCGGCAACGGCGTTGTCGGCCTAACCAGCAGCACCAACGGATACGGTGTCTACGGCTTTGCCAACTCCACCACGACCGCGAGTTCGACGCTTCCAATCGGAGTCTACGGCACTGCCGCCAGTACGACAAAAGGCGTTGGGGTGTACGGCAGCGGCGCAGTGGGCGTGGAAGGATTCTCGACGTTCTGCTGTAACTACGCCGCGATCTTCACCGGCTATTCGGCGCCCCTGAACTCGAATAATCCTGGCGGGCCAGGAGTTGTGATCTACGGCGGCGCGGGCGATCCAAACGCTCTCGGAACCACCGGCGGCACTGGCCTCGTGGTCTATGGCGGCGCGGCGCTGAACAATTTCAGCGAATCGCCCGGCGGCGCGGGAATCGAGAGCACTGGCGGGCCGGGCACGCAGTATTACGCGGATGGAGTCGGCGGGGTCTTCACCGGCGCCAACGCGGCCGCTTTCGGCGACGGATTGGACGTCTATGGAGGCAGCGGTTCCGGGGTCGTTGCCTACGCGGGGGATGGTCCAACCGTCAACGGCTTCTACGGCCCGGATGGAATCGATGCTTATGCAAATTCCAATTCCGATGGAATTTCTTACGCCGGCTACTTTACCGGAGACGTGGTGGTTACCGGCACGCTAAGTTCTGGCGT
>Ga0302319_10015027_pt1 | contig 14377 bp, 16 predicted proteins | sample Bog_T0_2_FD_203319 | JGI IMG/M metagenome (GOLD analysis project Ga0302319, IMG submission 203319) | Peat permafrost microbial communities from Stordalen Mire near Abisko, Sweden - Bog_T0_2 | ecosystem: Environmental > Terrestrial > Soil > Wetlands > Peat | place: Sweden: Abisko, Stordalen Mire... | reverse complement strand
CGCGGAGGAAATCTTCTCCGATGGAACGGTTCTGGGCGCCGTGGTCTTGCCCGCATTTCAGAAGCAGCGCCCGCTGGCGCAGTACGAATTCGACGCCGCCGATGGCCGCCGGGTGCAGGTATCGCTCGACTTTATTCAAGAAAAAGGAACTCCGATTGGAGCGCTGCTGACCATGCGCGACGCCGAATCGGTGCGCCGCATCGAAAACGAGATCGAGATTTCGCGGCGTCTTTCCGCCAGTGGACGCCTAACCCGTGGTGTGGCGCACGAGGTGAAGAACCCCATCAACGCCATCGTGCTGCACCTGCAGTTACTGCAAAACAAACTGCAACAGGACGATCCCGAAACCCGCCGCCACATGGACATCATCGGCGACGAGATCCACCGCCTCGACCGCGTCGTGCAAATTCTGGTGGATTTCACCCGTCCCCAGGACTTGCGGCTGGAAGACTTGGACCTGCGGAGCGTTCTAGACAGCGTAGCCGTGCTCGCCACGCCCGACGCCGCTCGCCACAAGGTGCGCATCGTGCAAGATCTTCCCAACCCAGAGGACGCGCGGGTTGATCCGCTGATGGTGCGCGTCGATTCCGACCTGATAAAACAGGCGATTCTGAACCTGGTGCTGAACGGCGTGCAGTCCATGACGGCGGGAGGAACCCTGACGCTGAAGGCGAGGCGCGAGGGCGAGATGGTGGTGGCCGAAGTCATGGATCAAGGCTGCGGCATTCCGCCCGAAGCCCAAGAGAAAATTTTCGAACTCTACTACACCACCAAGAGCGACAAAGGCGGCAGCGGAATCGGCCTGGCGCAAACCTACCAGATCATGCAGTGGCACTACGGTTCAGTGGAATTCGATTCCATCGTTGGAGCGGGAACGACATTCCGCCTGCGACTGCCCGCCGCCGCCGTAAAGCCGCAGGGCAAACCCCATGAAGAGTTGACGGCGTGAGGCCCGAAAAGACACTTCTTATGAGATCCGCTTTGCCCATCGCAGTGATCCTTACATCTCTGGCAACTGGCTTTCAGCTTATGCCAGATGCCAGGACGCGCCCAGCACCCGCTGCGTATTTCGGCTTCGATCGCAACGATTATCCCGGTGACGCAAACTTGAATGTCCTCCGGCAGACCTTCGCTTACTCCGGCTATTGGCTGAACAACCCGCCGGGGGCTAAGAGAAATTCCTGGACGGGAAAGCGAAAGAACCTACAGGCCGCGGGTTTCGGCTTTCTGGTTCTGTTCAACGGCCGCACCTACGCCGAGATCAAGCGAGCCGGAAACGCGTCGAAGTTAGGCCGTTCCGACGCGACCGCTGCCGTCTCCGCCGCCCGCAAAGAGGGATTTCCGCCGCAGACCATCATCTTCCTCGATCAGGAACAAGGCGGTCGCCTGCTCCCGGAGCAGCGAGCTTATCTCCACGCCTGGGTCGACCGCGTCATTGCCGCTCAGTTTGCCGCCGGCGTCTATTGTTCGGGCATCGCCGCCCAGGAAGGTTCGGGCGTTTCGATCGTGACCGCCGACGATATCCGAAAGAATGCCGCGGGCAGACAAATAAAATATTGGGTGGTCAACGATTCCTGCCCGCCTTCGCCCGGCTGCAGCGTTTCCCGAAAGAATCTTTCGCCGGAAGCGAGCGGCATCCCGTTTGCCGACGTGTGGCAATTTTCCCAATCGCCCAAGCGAAACGATTTCGCCCGCGGCTGCTCCGCTACCTACAATAAAGATGGAAATTGTTACCCGCCCGAGGGTTCCGCCAGAGACTCGGCCGAACGGTTATACCTGGACCTCAACGTCGCCACGTCACCCGATCCGTCTCACGGCAGAACCGACTGATTTCGCGATTCTAAAACGACCCGGGCGAGGCATCGGTTGCCCGACGCCTCGCCCGTTTGTGGTTTGCCGACTTCCCTTCCGAGCGCGCTATTTCTTCCGCGAACCCGACGCCTGCACTTTCTGCTGGAACTGCTGCGTCTGTTGCTGGTGTTTCTGCTGCAATTGCTGCGTCTGCTGCTGGTGCTTCTGCTCCACCTGCTGCTTCCTGTCTTCGTTGGCGTTCTGCTTCGCTAGCTGCTGATGCTCTTTCTCTTGCTGCTGCTGGAGCTTGTCCCGCTCCTGGTTCTGTCTCGCGGCCATCTTGTCCTGCTGCTGCTGGAGCTTCTGGTCGCGCTTCGGGTTGCCGGTACTTGGCGCACTGCCACGTTCCACGGGCGGAAGATCATGCGGATGAACGGAGTTGCCCGCATGCCCCATTTCTCCGCCCCGTGCCGCTGCCACGGGTGGACGGCCCATGTTCGCCTTTGCCCGCATCTGCGGATTGCTTCGCGCCTCCTGCATATGCTGAGTCTGCGCTGCTACTGGCGCGATATGCCGCTCATGCGCGTAGGACTCCTCTTCCGCCGTCGGACGCGCGTTGATTCCGCCGTTGCCGCCGTTGAAGCTGACATGGTTTCCGTTGTTAATTACGGTTTCATTGTAAACATTGTGAATGTTATTGACGTTGATGTTCATCACCGCGCGGTTGTAGAAGAAGTGTCCGCCATCCCAGCGTCCCCCTCCAAAACCAACACCGAAATAGCCGAAGCCGTAATTAATACCGCCGTAGAAACCGACGTGCGGTCCCCAATAGCCATCCCACCATCGATACCGGCCGCCTTCCCAGCCCCAGTATCCCGGAGTCCAAAGGAAGCCGACCTCCGGCGCCATGATCCAATCGCCCGGCACCCAGTAATAGTCGCTGATGTCATAGTCGTAAGCCCAATACCCAGGCGTCCAGAGATAACCGTCGCCGGGACAAACGGGCTGGTCATAAACCGGGATTGCCGGCGGGCCGACGGTGATGGCCACGCCAATCTGCGCAAACGATGCCGTCGACATCGACAGCACAACCAGCGCCAACAATAGCGTGGGCAATAAAGCAGACAACAACCTACCGATGGTTCGAGTATGCATGGTGATTCCCCTGGCCGGTCATCCCTCGTTTACCCGGTACTACTGCTACCGCCGCGGGCTTCGTGGATTGAACGGCAAAGATTGCCTGACTCTCAAATGGATCGTTTCCACATTATCGCAGGTTTGGGCTACTGCAAGTCAACGGCCTGCGCCAGACGAAAGTTGAGACGGCGGTCGATGCCGACCACGACGTCCCGGTCTCGATCTCTGTCTTTCTTCGCGGCGGCGGAAGCTGCGCTGGACGTCGCGCTAGAAGCCGCGCCGGGTGCCGGGTGCCGCTCCTCGCGCCAGCCGCCTTTGGCGAAGATGCTGGAGGTCTCGATCGCAACCGCCCTCCCGCCCACCTGCAAACTCACCAGCACAATGCGCAGATACCCGATTTCCGGCGCGCTTTCGTCGGGCCGGAGCGAACCTTCCCGACCACCTCCGGAAAGCATGCGCGACCTTGCCGAGGGCTTGGCTTCAAGCACACGGCCGGTGGCGGTCGCGCCCCGGGGCACAAGCGTCCGGCCATCAAGCACGACCGCTTCATCGACGATGGCGAAGAAGGTGTCTCCCGTATGCGCGGACGCGCTCGACAACGCGGTCTGTAGACGAACCAGAATTGGCGTTCCTTCGGGCAATTTCGTAGTGGATGGAATCAGCGGGGGCCGGGCAAAATTTCCGGCGGCCCGCGCTTGGCGATCGAACGGCAGATTTTGCGAATTGGCCGAGTTTGGGCCGTCGGCCGGCGGGCGGCTACAGCCGCACAGGGCGAGCATCAGCACAACGATAACGACGCGGTTGCGATGGCAGGGCATGCTTACTCAATCAGAATATCAATTGCCGGTCTCCGCGCAACCCCGGTAGCTTGGTGGTAAGCGGGTTTCCATCTCGCTTCTTGGAAATTCGGTCCCGGTCCGGGTTTTCGTCCGTTCGTCGTCGCCCACGATTCATCACAAATTTGGTGTGATGGCCCACACATAACGGCAACCCGTTTCTCACTACACTTTCCCTAATCAGGAGGCCGCGTTTCATTCGCGGAAAGATGTGCTTGCTTTTTTCCCAGCTTGGAACCCCGATCTCGCAAGGTTTCGACGCTACCTGCAACGGCGATATCCGCATGAATGTCATGACTCCATTCCCGGCGTTGCGCGATTTACGAACCGAGTCCGGCGTGTGTGCCGTGAGGCATGCGCGGAGGACAGGAACGGCACGCGTCATCACACCACAGATTTCTCCCGAGGCGACGCGGTCTACCGCGCCGGTGGAGGCGGAGCTTGCTCCGTCTCCACTCTTAGGCTTCGCAACTCAAGTTTTTCAAAATCTGCACCTAGGAGAGTTCCACCATGTCCGCAGCATCGGCCGCTTCCCTATTCAGTACTCGCCGCAACAGCCATCCCGTGCCGATCGAGGGCGCGAATTTTCTGAACCTGCTGATCGTGAACGACGACCGCGACATCCGCGAAAACTGCCGCCAGGTCGCGCAGTTTCTGGGCTTCAGTACCCATGTGGCGGAATGCGCTGAACAGGCCTCCCATCTGCTCGACAGCTCGAGCGTCGACGCGGTCCTGCTCGATCTGCGGCTGCCAGGAGCGGGGGGCCTCGAGGCGTTGCGCGCGATCAAACGGCAGCGCCCGGATGCCCTGGTGATTGTGGTGACCGGCTTTGGAACCGTGCAGTCGGCCGTGCAAGCGATGAAAGAGGGCGCCTACGATTACGTGACCAAGCCCTTCAGCATGGAGGAATTGCGTTTGCTGTTGGAACAGGTGGCAGCCCATCTTCGCCTGAAAGCAGAGAACCGCACGTTGCGCGAAACCATCAAGTCGCAGCAGGGCTTCGGCAACCTGATCGGCCGCGCACCGGACATGGAAAAGCTCTACCGCATGATGGCCAAAGCGGGCCAGAGCTCGCATCCGGTGCTGATTCTGGGCGAAAGCGGCACCGGCAAGGAACTGGTCGCGAAGTCGATTCATTTTTCCGGCATCTTTCGCGGCAAGCCGTTTATTCCGGTCGACTGCGGATCGCTGGTGCCCACGTTGATCGAAAGCGAACTGTTCGGACACGTGCGCGGTGCCTTCACCGGCGCCACCAATCCGAAGGACGGTCTGCTCGCCATCGCCGAGGGCGGCACCGTATTCCTGGACGAAATTGGCGAGCTGCCGCTCGACTTGCAGGCCAAGCTATTGCGGGCGATTCAGGAAAAGGAGATCCGTCCGGTCGGAAGCGTGAAGCGCGTCTCCATCAATGTACGGATTCTGGCGGCAACCAATCGCGACCTGGAACGATCCGTAACCGAGGGCACATTCCGCCGCGACCTCTTTTTCCGCTTGAACGTGCTGACCCTGCGCATTCCACCATTGCGCGAGCGGCGGCAGGATATTCCGCCGCTGGTGGCGCACTTTCTGGAACGGATTGGACGCGACGCTGGCGCGGAAAAGACGATTTCGGACGAGTCCCTCAAGGCCCTGCTGCACTACGACTGGCCGGGCAACGTGCGCGAACTGGAAAATTCGCTGGAACGCGCCTGTGCTCTCGGCACCGCCAGCCAGATTCAAATTCGCGATCTTCCCACCCAGATTCACAGCGCACCCATCGATTTGATGGCGGCCAGCCAGCCAGGCAATGGCATCGTGCCCATGGCGGAACTGGAAAAACAGACCATCCTGAACGCCCTGACGCAGGTGAACGGAGACAAGATGCTGGCGGCGCGGCTGCTGGGCATTGGGAAAACCACGCTGTACCGGAAGTTGAAAGAGTACCAGTTCCAAAATTGAGCTGGAGGGCGGAAGTGCGTGCCGGAACGGGAGCTCCGGGAAAACCGCGAACGCCCAACCTGCTTATTTTCAACGGATGGCATTTGGCCTGAAAGTTGCCACAGCGTCTTCATGATTCTTCTGGTGACGCCCAGCGAGAAGGCCTCCGAGTGTTCCGCCGCCCTGCATGCGGCGACTGGTGAGCCGGTCATGATCGCGGAAAATCTCGCGCGGGCAACCACGCAGTTGCGGGCGCAGTGCTGCCGGGTGGTGGTGCTCGATCAATATTTGCTCGAAGCCCAACCGGAGCAAGCGGCGGCCATGATCGACCATTTAGGAACGGCGATCCCGGTGCATGTCAATCTTGCGATCAGTGGACTGGAGCGCCTGGTGCGGGATATCCGCATGGCCGTCGAGCGGCGGCAGCGGGAAGAACTGCGCGCCAGCCAGGCCGCGATCCGCAAACTGCAGTGTGAACTGAACGACACAATCACGGCATTGCTGCTCTCGACTGAATTGGCTCGGGAAACCCCAGGCCTGCCGCCGGCCGCAGCAGCAAAGCTCGAGTCAGTGCATGGGCTGGTGAAAAGACTCCGGGAGCAATTGGAAACCTCGCACCAAACCGAAGAAGCCAAGTACGCCGTCGGCTAAACAGTTCCGCGCTTGGGTCTTCCGTTCCGCCCTTTACAAATCTCTACCCAAACTATTCGCAAGGAACGGGTGTGGTTTCCGTTCTTCGGGAAAGGAACGGAGGCTTGTGATGGAGAACAGAACGACGGTGCTGTACGTAGACGACAATCCCAAATCCAGCCGTTTGCTGACCAGTGTGCTCGAAGAATGCAGGTTCCGTGTGATCGCCAGAAACGATCCTCAAGAGGCGCTCGCGCTTTGCCAGCGAACTTACTTCGATCTGGCGCTTCTGGACTACGAAATGCCCATGATGTCCGGCTCGAAGCTGGCTCAGGAAATCAAGTTTCTGGTGCCGGATGTTCCGATTGTGCTGATTTCGGGCAAATCCACTCTTCCGCCTTCGGAACTGGTGTTTGTGGACGCTCATTTCGGGTTTGGAACGGCGCTCGACGATCTGCTGTGGACGATGCGGATCCTGGTGCGGCCAAAGGTGTTTATGATGGCCGACCATCTCGCCGGTCGACGGGAAATGACCCGGTGGGCAGACTCCACTTGAGCCGCTGCGGCGCCCACGCCGCCGCCGAACTCACCAATTTTCCGCTAACCGCAATAAAAAAAAGCGCTTGGAAGCGCCGCTTACGGAGGCATGGCTGTACTGCCGGGGTTCGCGCTCTTAATGTCGAGGCCCGATTCCGCTAGCCGCCACCGCTAGGCGGATTGCCGTTGGACCTGACTCTCCAGACTCTGCATCTGGTCCTTGAGGCGCAGCTTTAACTTCTTCAGCCGCACTTGTTCCAGTTTTTCTTCGTCGGTGAGATATCGTTTCTGGGAAAGAGATTCCAGTCGTTGGGAGTATTCCGAATGCTCCTGAGCCAGTCTCTGAAACTCATCGTGACCGGTCAGGATTTGGTCTCTTGGAGTCAGCATCCTTGCCAGACCTCCTGCTGTTTGTTACAGCACGGTAAACACGCCTAAAAATAGCACAGGGCTCGGCATGGTTCAATCGATTTCCTAAGCGAGATTTCATGATCGGCAGGCTGTCCCCCCAGGGAGCGCGGTTGCACAGGAAATGGTGCAGACACTTGCGACTCCTCGGCCTTGGCCGTTGAACCCGCTTCAGCGGTCAAAAACAAGGGTATACAAAATCGCGTCCTCCGACGGAGCGTTGTAGTACATACGGCGGCGACCCGACTCGCGAAAACCGTGCTTTCGGTACAGTCCGCGCGCTGGCCCATTCGCTTCGCGGACTTCCAGCAGCATCGCCGACGCGCCTTCATTCCGCGCCCCCTGAATCAACCCGCGCATCAACTCGTCGGCCACGCCCCGACGGAGGAATTCGGCAGCCACGACCACGTTCTCAATCTCCCACTCGCCCGCAACGGCCTTCGCGCAAATAAATCCACAGGGGCTGCCCTGCTCCTTGCGTTCTTGCCCAGCGGAGGGTGCGCACTCGGCGAACAGTACAACGCCGTCCCCGACCAACTTATGGTACTGCTCCGCCGTCCAGTGGGCCGCGCTGGGGGATTGCCGCTCGATGGCGAGAATTATCGGTATATCGTCCAATGCAGCGGAGCGGATGGTAACGGACATGGTCACGGGTATGGAGAGCCTCAACCGATCCCAACAAGACGGGGCTTGGTGTCGCCGCTGCTATGCTCGAAACAAAAGGCCGCTCTTTCGAGCGGCCCAACTTTGACACCCTGCAAGCTGCGAAAGTTAGTCTCCGGCCACCGGTTCGCCCACTTCTTCGGTCTTCTTCAAATCCGAAGTCCCGTTGCCATTCGCCGGAGCAATCGACGCCTTCGCGCCCGCGATCGCGCCCAACGGAATGAATCCACCTTCATTCGAAGTCGCTGGCTTCTCTTTCAGCACCACTTCCCGATAGAGTTGCGCCATGCGCGCATCGTAGGCCGCATCATTCTTGACCTTGTTCGTCTCGGCCTTCTTGTCCCGCGCCCGCGCCTTTTCTTCCCGCGCCGTCTTCGCGATCCCCAGCTTATCCAGATCGTGCTGCACTTCGTGGGTCACGATTTCGTCCCGCAGGTAAAGAGCGTGCGCCTCGTCTTCCATCTTCACTTTCTTGCCGCCCGCGAAAATCTCGTGCCGCCCATGCTCTTCGTACCACTTGGTCAGCGTCGAGGTCATGTGCATCTTCTCGATGATGTTGCGCCAGCCCACGCCCGTGTTGTAGGCGCAGAAGCTGATCTCGCCTTCCTGCGTGGCATAAGGAATAATGCACTGCTCCGTCCGCCGGAAGTCGTAGTTGAACAGATCCTGGAACCACATCCCCGCGATAAACAGGAAGTTCCACCGGTCCTGCCGCCGCTTCATCACGTCGTCAATCGTCCGGTCAGGACCAACTTTCCCATAATTCTTGCCGGTGGCATTGAAGTTCTTGTCGAACTTCTTCAACAGGTCGGTCATCTTGAAATGCGTCGGCGACTGGAACGGATCGTAGTTCTTCATCAGGCACAGCGCCATGCCAAACGCCGTCCAGAATTTCGATCGCGCCGCATCGTTAACCTTGGCAATGTCCTTCGCCAGTTGATCGCCCTTCAGGAAAGCCGTCACCGGCACCGCTTCTTTCGTTTCCTTGTCGATCATCATCGCCATGCCCGTCCCGCAATTGGGATGGCAACCGCAAGAAAGTTGGCCCCAGTCGTTATTCGGCTCCCCTGAGTGCAACACATCCGCCCAATCGCTGAACGTGCTCATAAAGCTGATCGGGAACCAATCGCGCGTCGGTTCGCCAAAGCCCGTCTGATTTTTCACGTCGTGCGCCAGATGCGCCAGCGTATAGCGCTGCGCCTCGCGCCGGTCGTCCGTGATCGCTTCATCGCGTCCCGTAAACGAAACCGGCTGAAAACTCAGGAACCCAATCTTCTTCGGATTATCCAGCGCAAACTGAATAATGCGTCCTACCTGCTCGTTGTTGATCCCGTTGATGATCGTAATCACCGGCACAATCTCGCATCCGGCCTTGTGCAGGTTGTCGATCGCCTTCAACTTCACGTCGAACAAATTGCCTACAGCCCGGTGATCGTTCGCCGCGTTGCCAATTCCGTCAAACTGCAAGTACGCATACCGCATGCCCGCTTCGACTGCCTGCTGGCAGAATTCAAAGCTCTTCGCGAACTCGATGCCATTCGTCGCCGCTTGCACGCTGTTATATCCCACCTTGCGCGCATATCGCACCGCGTCCAGAAAATAAGGAGACAACGTCGGCTCGCCGCCCGAGAACTGCACCGACATCTGCCGCTTCGGCTTCACCGTAATCGCGTTATCCAGCACCGTCTTGATTTCTTCCCAGGTCAACTCATGCACATACCCCACCTGGTTCGCGTCCATGAAGCACGGATCGCACATCATGTTGCAGCGGTTCGTCAGATCGACCGTCAGCACCGCGCCGCGCCCGTACTTCACCGTCGACGATCCATGATGATGCAGGTGCTCATCCTTGTGCGCGCGTATATCGCGCCCCGGGAAAACGTCTTCCAGGTGCTTCGAGAATTCCGTGTCAATCGACATCAAGTCTTCGAAGTGTCCGTGCTTTTCGCAGTCCTTCACCATCCAGATCTTGCCGTCGCGTTCAATAATCTGCGCCTTGATCTCGCCGACTTTCTCATTCATCAGCACATCGACCGGCAGTTTCCCGTCGAGAATCTGCTGCCGAATCTCCGGCACGCACTTCGGACAAAGCGAATCCGTCGACCGCGGCCAACCCAGCGGCGGCTTCGACTTCTCCCAGGATTTCAGCAACGGCTTTTCCGACCACTTCGGAATCGGCGCGTCGTTCGGAGCAATGCGGTTGAGGCGTTGAAACACTGCCCATGCGCCCGTAGCGGCCACGGTCACGACCTTCTCAACGTACTTAATCGGCTTATGCATTCTGCTCTCGCTTTCCTCCACCCTGGGAGTAGAACTCTCCCCGCGATCCCGCCAGCGGGCCTACCGTAAATAGACTTGTCCACGGAAACCTGGAAGTTTCGATGCGTGGAGTGGGTCACTCTGATGCTATTGAATCGGTGACCTTTACGCACGAAGAAGCCAACGAAGGGAAGAAAAAAGGGGTTAAGCGGGGATTTGGGACATTTTATGGAGCTAAGTTATTGAAAAAGCAGGAACAGCATTCAAAGACTGCCGAGGTTACGACGGCACCGCCGGGTTCTTACTTTGCAGATTGCAACTCGCCCGCCGCCAGCACGTAGGTCGTCGACTTATCCAGCTTGATGTTGGAATGCTTGGAGGTCAGAACGATGGCTCCTCCGGCGCCGGTGACAGACTCGATGTACTTCATCACCGCGCGATGCTGCGAAAGGCCCGGAACCGGAGTGGTAGGCACAGGTATAGTCCGGGACGTATCTCGGGAATTGACGTGAAGCGGCGGATCTGCGTCGCCCGTAGCGGAATTGTAGTCCGCCGCCACCAGGGGGTAATACCAAGCCGTCAAATACAGCTTGGTCTCCAGCGGGAGCACGCTGGGCGCGGCTCCATTCTTCCATTGTGCGGTATCCATGCGAACAGCTACGCGGGAAGGTTCGGTCGCGGACTTGGCCACCGACTCGATCACCTCTCCGGAAATGACAGCATCCTGCGGAATCACCACCCCGTGGAGCAAGGTCGCAATGGTTAACTTCGCCTGCACCTTGGCTCCGACCGCTGTTTTGCCGGCAACCACGTTTTGCTGCAGCACCACCGGAAATTCCAGCGCGGCCGCATGGGAAGTCTCACCCTTGGATTGGGAGAGCGACGCGGCGCTAGCCAGCGCGACCGCTACGAACGCCCGACGAGCCGTAGCCGTTCTCTTGGCCGCCTGGCGGAACGATTTCGCGAATATCCCTTTCGCGAACATCTGCCGATTGTACTCGGAAAGAATGATCCGCTTGGTTTTGCGGTCTCTCTTCCTTTCGTCGGAGTCGCTGCGCGCCCGATATGCCGCCAACATCTCCCCTCCCTCCATCAATCTCCCGACTTTTTTCATCACAAACACCCCGTGACCACAATCACAGACAGCCCATCCCACCTATGCGACAATGTCGCTAGATTAGGGCAGCGGAGAAGTGTGCCAGTCTCGATCCCGTATCGATGACGACCCTTCCCAAGCTGCCCAAAACCATTTTGGGAGCAATGTGACGCGCTAAGTCCTTATTCCGGAATATTTTGCGAATAAGTCCTTTGAACTCAAAGATTTTGCGGGAATTTTTACCTAAATCATTGATTCTAAATGACCACACAAATAAAAACCCGACGCGCGGCACCCAAACGAAGAACAACAGTGAGCTAAGTCATTATTCCAGAAGGTAATTATCCCTTGACATCAAGTAGAAGAAATGGCATACTGTTGGTGTCATGAAGCCGACACAGAGCATCCCAAAGCACCTCAGATTGACAGTGGAAACGTTCCTCCAGCGTTTTCCAGACGATGAAGCCTGTCTTGAATACCTCAAGGAAAAGCGCTATCCGGGTGGCATCACCTATTGTGCGAAGTGCCAACAGGATCGCAAGCATCATCGCGTCACTGGACGCCCCGCCTATGCCTGCGACTACTGCGGCTCAATGATTTCTCCGATGGCCGGAACTATTTTCGAGAAGTCCAGCACTTCTTTGCGTCTTTGGTTTTACGCGATGTATCTGATGGGTTCCACTCGTTGCGGCATCTCCGCAAAGCAAATTCAGCGTGAGACTGGCGTCACGTATAAGACCGCGTGGCGCATGTTTAAGCAAATCCGCTCGTTGCTGTCCGAACCTGACATGCAACTGGAGGGATCAAAAATTGAGATGGATGAAATGTACTACGGCGGAAAGCGCAAGGGGCAGTTCGGACGCCCGATGCGCGGTGACAGGAAGAAGTCGCCAGTGATCGGAATTGTGGAGCGTAGCACCGAAAAGCGTGTCGGCAGAGTGAAGGCTATGATAACCCCCGATGTCACCGCAGAGCGCGTGCTTGGCATCGTGCATGAGCACATTCTGCCAAAGAGCACAGTGTTCACCGATGAATACAGAATCTATGATCGCCTTGGTGGGCGCGTGAAAGACCATCAACGCGTCAATCACACTGCTAAGGTTTACGTGATGGGCGACGTTCACACGAACACGATTGAAGGATTTTGGAGCCTAGTGAAGCGTGGGATCGGCGGGGTTTATCACTCGGTGTCGCAGAAGTATTTGCAGACCTATCTTGACGAGTACAGTTTCAGGTACAATCGGCGCGATCAGGGGAACTTGATTTTTACTTCGATTTTGGAGCGCGTTTTCGAGCGGGCGTCCTAATAGCCCGCTCTACCATCCTATCGAAGTCGCCGAACGTGAAAGGTTTTTTGCGCGTCTCACCCTCTGCATTCTTGGCGGAAGGTTTAGGGTGATTCGCCACTCGCAACGCTCCTAGAGGGAGTGTCGCGCAGCCGTGTCTAAAAGTCAACCGCTAGGTGCCAACCCTCATCCAATTATCGGACGCAGAGATAGACTCGCTGATCCGCGAGCCGAAAAACACTCCGAGCAATCTTTTCCCGCTCACCAAGCTAATAGAACGCGACAAACACAAACGCAGGGACTATGGAGTTGCCAGTTTATCGGGGAATGAATTTGTGATCGCTGTCAGACAATCGACCCTAGACACGCTGAATTTCTCGGCGATTCTTGGCTACAAGATGCCGGGTTATAACACCGTCTTTCGCTTGCGCCGCTACAACGGCAAGCACGAGCACACCAACTCAATCGAGCGCACCAAGCTAGATGACTTTCATATCCATACGGCCACAGAGCGCTATCAACTGCGTGGCCTGAGAGAAGATTTTTTTGCGGAGGTCACGGCTCGCCATTGGAATCTAGACAGTGCTCTCAGATGCTTGCTTGAAGATTGCGGATTTGATCCACCACCACCGGCCGCTCAGACTCTTCTCTTTGGACCAACGACCCAATGAATATCGCATCTATCAAAGCAGATTTTCGGGATCGTGTCTGCGAACAGATAGAGCTGCAACCCCAGGGACAAGAGCGCTTCTTGGTAAAAACACCCTTCCGCTTTGAAGATGGGGACCATTTTATTATTACTCTGAAGCGTGACGCCGATGGGTGGATACTCAGCGATGAAGCGAACACCATCATGCATCTGTCGTATTGGCTCGACACGGATGCGATAGCCTCCGGCAATCGCAAGCAGATTGTTGATAGTTCGCTCTCTGCGTTCTCGGTCGAAAACAGAGAGGGAGAACTTGTTATTCCCGTCGTGGGTGACGGGTTCGGAGACGCACTATTTAATTTTGTCCAAGCCCTTACGAAGGTTACGGACATATCTTTCCTGTCCCGAGAAATTGTCCGGTCAACATTCATGGAAGACCTCACGGCATTTCTAAAAAGCAAGGTTCCTCCCAACCGAATTGAGTTTGACTGGCGAGACAACCAGAAAGACCCGACAGGAAAGTACACGGCTGACTTTCGGATCAACCACATGAAGCGTCCAATTTTCCTCTACGGGGTACCCGGCGAAGACAAGATGAGAGATGCACAGATAAGCCTGCTCACTTTTGAAAAGTGGGGTCTAAAATTTCAGTCGATAGTCGTTTTTGAAGACCTATTGTCGCTCAACCGCAAGCCGCTCGCCCGATTTACGGATGTCGTTGGCAAGACGTTTTCTGACTTTGAGCAGGACAACCGGGAGCGACTCGGTAACCTGTTGGATGAAGCACTCCAAGAGGCTCAACTATGACGACGAGAGAGTCTGCACTTGCTGACAAGATCATTGACTTCTACAAACGCGGTTTGTTGCCATCACCTTTTGGCGTAGCGGATATTCGTAAGCGTTTTGCGAAAACATATGCGGACAGCCACATCCAAACGGTACTACCAAACTACTCCGATGGTGGCTACTTTGAACTGAAATATGGAACCCCGCCTCGCTTCAAACGCGTTTCAAGAGGAAAGTACGCGTGCGTATGATTGGGACGCCTGTTTCACTTGTGGCCCCGTCACGGCCCTTCTGTTATACTTGATGAGAGGGGATAATTACCTTCCAGAATACTTTACAATTAAGTCTTTACTTATGAATACTTTGCGTGAAGCTGGGGGGG
>Ga0302319_10015024_pt1 | contig 14380 bp, 12 predicted proteins | sample Bog_T0_2_FD_203319 | JGI IMG/M metagenome (GOLD analysis project Ga0302319, IMG submission 203319) | Peat permafrost microbial communities from Stordalen Mire near Abisko, Sweden - Bog_T0_2 | ecosystem: Environmental > Terrestrial > Soil > Wetlands > Peat | place: Sweden: Abisko, Stordalen Mire... | reverse complement strand
AGAAGTTGGGAGTTGATCATTCGCCACCGACTTGCTTACTCGCCTTTTTTTGAACGTGTAGCGCTTACCTATAACGAATCTCTTTACGTGTGTTGGAACTGGCAATTGGCACAGTGTGGATCCAATGCGATGATCTCTTCTCTCGATTTCTCTAGCCTTTGCACTCGAAAATAGGAATATGTTCGCTGGAGACCAAAGCTTTCCCCATCTTTTGAATTCAATTTTCAGCAAGTAGGCATTGAAGGCTTGTGGGCACTCTACTCTCACCATTCCATCTGTAAATCGCCGACATCTACCGTCTTCCCGTGGACTGTACAGATCGCAAGTCGAATAGCAAGTGGGCCAAACGCACTCAGTACAGTGCTCACTCCAGGGAAGAACCGTTCGGGCCAACACTGTCTCATTCAACTCCCCAAACTGCTGTATAACATGCGGTGGAATCTCGTCAGATGATGCAGTTCTGTAATTTACTTCTGTCTCATACATCGGTTACCCCTAGTTACAATCGATTTCAAAGCCTTCCAAGGCATTTCCGGCCCGAACTTCCGAAAATGATCACGATCTCTGAAGACGGAAGATAAATTGATTTCCCATCCATTTATTTCTGTTGTGTCCGAGAGAGCCAAACAGATACCGAGTCAACCGATATCGCTGGTCTTGATTGGTGAACTTTGAGAAACCTAGGGGAGGTAGCGAATATCGATAAAGTTCAAGCGGGCTAAGTCCATTGTCCCGACATAAATCGATTATTTGTCGTCTCTTAAGACGATTTAACGCGTAGGGTTCCGGTCTCACTAACTTCAGTAGATTCTGGTATAAGACCACATGTACTCCCCAGAAGTGAAAACTGTCGGTAAACTCAAGAACTATGGACGCACCCGGTCTCGCCAACTGGGACACCTTGGCGATCACTTTAGATACCGAGTCGACATGCGCGAGAACTCCAATGCATAGAATGAGGTCAAAAGATTCTGGCTTGAGGTCCGCCTCAAGGAAATCTCCCTGAATAAACTGAACGTCTCCCAATCGCTTCGGTGGAACGCGCTGTTTAGCTAGCGCCAGCATCTTGCTCGATAGGTCGAGGAGTGTCAGGTGGCGACAACGAGGTAGCAACGGCAAGGAAATTGCACCATTTCCACAACCAATATCCAACACGCTATCAAACTTGAGACTGTTCGAAAATCCCTGAATAGTCTCGGTTCGAATTCTGATGTCAAATTGCCTCGGGTTGAGATACTTCTCAGTAATGTCGAATAACGACCTTACTTGTTCGGTTTTCGAATTCATTGGACCCTTCCGTGTTTGTCTCTCGCAAAGAGCTGACCAGGAATGCTGTGCTGCAGCTGAAAGATAATTCGTGCACTAACATAAAATCAAAGCTTTCTGCCACTCATTTAAGGTCCCTGCCATTAGTTCACTTCCATATGCTCGCTCTTCCGAGTAGTCGAGATACCTGCTGACCACGGATGTACTTAATGGCCGCTGGGTCATCGACCTGGGGCACTCTCTTGAGGTATCCGGAAACAAATCCGCACATCAAACCAATTGAACCAAGCAAGTAGGGTTTTTTACCGATGCGGCGAACGCACTTGAAGAACATGAAGAGTGGGTGATAACCACATATATAGTTTGCTCGACCGTACTTTACAAGCGAGCGCCAAACTCCGTCCGCAGCGCCCGTGTCTCTCTGATGAATGAGATGGAGGTGCGGAAAGCTTCTTGTCGTCCACCCGAGGCTCGTTGCCTTAATCTCGTCGAATGTGTCCCACCCGGGCGCCGACAATAGCCCCCCGATCATTTTCCAGCAAGGCTTCCTGTAGATTTTGGTTGCACCCCGGACATGAAAGGACTGGGCTTGTTCGAACCGCTTTTGCCCATTCTCGACATAGCAAATGACCCCCCCACCGACGCCTAAACTGGGGTCAATGCGGAACTCCTCGATTGAGGCTTCAAAGTAAGTAGGTTCGAATGTGAGGTCGCCATCGAATTTCACAATAAAATCCCAGTCAGAGCAGCCCAGAATTCGATACCCATCATTAAATGCGTCAACAACTCCGCCACCGGATTTTCGAAAACCTCTATCGAGCCGGTGCACTACCTTTATCCATGGGTATCGGCTCGCGTACTCGTCAATGATTCTTCCCGTTCCGTCCCTTGAGCCGTCGTCGACAATCACCCATTCTTCTGGCAACAATGTCTGGCGAACCATGCTCTCAATGGTCGAAGAGATGTGCTCTTCCTCATCCCTTACAGGCGTGATTACTACATATTTTGTGCCTGCGGTCTTCAAGGTTCTGGCTTGCTCTAGGCACATTGTCAGTTCCTTCTGAGATGTTCTTGCCATAGGTTGTTTACTGTCAAAGGCTCAATCTGTGCGATTTGTTGTCAAACGTTGATCGCACTGGAGCGCTACGAGTATGTACGACAAAATCCAACTAGACAACCACTGGATGAAGCCTAGCCCAAGACGGCGGCATGTTCTTTGCCACTTCGATCTCTTCGAATACCGAACTCTCTCTTGCGCCGTGCGCCCTGACCCATTCAGCCATCGCACACACGCCTTCGGAAAGGGAGGTCTTGGTCCTTGTTCCAAAAATCAGTTCAGATTTGGAGTGATCTGAAAAGGCAATCTTCACCTCGTTACGCGCGTCGAGGTGACGAACATTGCATGGTCGCCCCATTGCTTTCGCAACAGTGACTGCCAGGTCATTCACAGTGTGCGGCACATCCGCGCCAACATTGAACACCTGGTTCATGGCTGCTGGATGGGTGACGGAAGCGGCAATAATCGGCGCCACGTCGTCGATGTGGGAAAATGCACGTTGTTGTTGTCCGTCCCCAAAAATTGTCATCGGCTCTTCGCGTAAGAGCTGGTTCATGAAGATGCCGACCACATTCCGATAGCGGTCTCCGATGTTTTGACGCTCACCGTAGACATTGTGCGGGCGGAAGATAACGTAATCCAAGCCGAACATCTCGTGGCTCACACGAAGCTCTTGCTCGACAGCCAGTTTCGAGATACCGTAGGAATCTTCTGGGACGGGAGTCATGTCCTCCGACATCGGGCTCTGTCCCGCACCATAGACCGCAATGGAAGATGTGAATACAAAGCATTTCACATGGTGGTTGATCGCGGCATTGATGAGGTTCACTGAGCCGATCAGATTGTTGTTGTAGTTGAAGCGCTTGATGAAGTGACTTAGACCCTCAGCCGCGTACGCCGCAAGGTGATAGACGTAGTCAAATGAATGTCTTTCGAATAGCCGATTGATTAGGTCGTGGTCCAGCACAGATCCTTGGACAAATTCAGCGCGGCACGGCACATTGTCTCGAAATCCCCCGCTGAGGTCATCGAGGACGACAACATTGTGGCCCATTCGAAGCAAGTGCTCCGTCACGTGGGATCCCATGAATCCCGCACCTCCGGTAACGAGAGACACTGGTATTCCTGTCATTTTCGAATCCTCCTTCGAACACCTGAGTTGCTTCAACTTCGCGTTAACGTGCTCGCACTTCCGTCCGCTCTACTCGCTGTTCAATGCCATGTTCAACAAACTCGATTGGGTCGAGGTTTTGGTTCCAATGAATAGCTGCGTTATACATTTCCAGGCGACCTTTGAGTATATCGTTAGGTTGAAGAAGATTTTGTAATCCGTACCAGGCGTATCGAACACGAAGTCTAACCAGCATGACTCTGCGATATCTCCTTGCACCTTTTTCCCCAAAATGCTTGTAGAAATAGCGGTACCCGTTTCGGCAGACTTCGATCGCAAATCGAATCGGAAAGCGGCGTACCGACTGGCCCCCCAAATGAGTGATTGAAGCACTGGGAGTAAATCGGACCTGATATCCAGCGTCCCACACGCGCCGACAAAGGTCCACTTCTTCAAATTGATAGAAAAATCGCTCATCAAACCCGCCAAGTTCCTTCAGCAGTTTGCCACGCAGCAAGACGCAGCATCCGGACTGCCAGTCGACCTTCCGTTCTGTATCTCCCACCCACCCTACGTACTCATCCGATAACACGGGATACTTCAAGCAGCCAAGAAATCCCAAACCTGAGGCTGCAACAAGATGACGCGAAATAGTCGGAAATGGTCGCGCTGAGCGCTGATAAGTTCCATCCGGATTTTGGACGCGGCAGCCAAAAGCGCCAACCTCTGAGTGTTTGTCAGCAAACTCGATCCAGCGATCCAGTGAGCCATCATGGATAACCGTATCAGGGTTCAAGATGAGGACATACTCTCCACGAGTTTCTCGGATGCCGGCATTATTCCCCTTCGCAAAGCCAAGATTTTCGCCATTCTCAACGACACGTACGGCTGGAAATTTCTTTCTGATCTTCTTAATGGAGCCATCCGTCGAACCGTTATCGGAGACAATGACTTCGTAATCGACTTTATTGGTGTTCTCGCGGATAGAGGTCAGGCAATTTTCGATGACCTTCCAGTCGTTCCAGCAGATAATCACGATCGATAGTTTCATTGTGTTTCCTATCTACCCCGAATAAAATCAATCTTCTCTGACCCGCGATAATCAAAGGATCCGGTGTTCCGCAGACGAATAGGCTGCGTGCCAAACTGCAGGATCCGTACTAGCAGATTTCTCCCCGCAATCGGCGGAACTCGCGTTCGCAGGTGTTGCCGATTGCAGGCGCTTCGCCGCGGAAACTTGAACGCCCACCGCTGCCGCAGGAATCATGGCCAACGTCAAGTACCACCAATCCTTGATCTGATCGAAGTAGCTGATTCCGAAGAACCCGGCAAGGTGGGCGCACAAGATGCAACCAATCGCCCAAAGCAGCCACTGCTGGTCCTTGCTGACTGAAGCCTTTCTTGCAATACCGAGTCTTTGAAAGCATCGGGTGATCAGCACAAAGAACAGAATCAAGGTCGCCAGCCCGCCCTGCACAGCTTCTGCGACAAACTGGTTGCAGAGATCCCAAGTGTAAAAACCCCAGGTATCGTTATCCGCGGTCCCAACCAGCCACCAACTGCTGAAGTGGCGCACGCATTGATCGATCAGGTTAGCGCGGTCCCAGCCCGTCGACCCGCCCACGAAATCAACGCGCGCCAGAATGAACCAGATGGGCGCATTCATTACCAGGGCGAGACCCGCGATCGCCGCCACCAGTCCCCAGCGCATGTTGCGCGTGTGTTTCCTCAGCGGCCAAAGACAAAGCGCCCCAGTCCCGAACGCAGCCGCAGATATCCCTGTACTGGACGATGCATACAGGGTAATGATCACCGAGGCTACCAGACCTATCACGGTAACAATCCTGGCCCTCGAGGTAGTCCAGAGCCAAAGATGGTACCAGTGAACCACCGAATACGCTGGCGATAATCTCTTGTTCAAACGGCCCACGGCAGCGAATCTTGCCCTCGCGAATATGAGGAACGATCTGTCCTCCAAGAATCACTCCGAACGGGTTGGTCATCATGTAGTGCTCGTAGACCATGCACCCTGCCACGACGACCGCAATTGGTACGAACGTCTTGGCGGCGCGACGAATATCCTCGGCATCCCTGACGACGCAACGAAAGAGAAAGTAGCCGCACAGAGCGTCCCACAGGAACCCAACCTGGTTCACGACCGCGGCGCCTTCCCGGTACAGCAGCACAAACGCTAAAGATCGGCAAATCGCCCAGGTCAAAAAAAGCTTGTCTATCTGTGTAAATCCGCCGACTAACGGACTCCTGGCCGACCCTCGATTGAATAGGAACCGCCCGCACCCCAGTAGGCAAACTATACGATTGGCAAACAGGTGCACGCCGCCTACAACGAATTGCTGGCCCGGAACCAGGATTATCGATAATAGAAGCGGGACAATTACCCACTTGCGTGGGAGCGCCAAAACCAACACCGTTGAGATCACCAGCGCTGCCAGCCCGACAGGAGTCATCCTGTCCTCGCTGGGCCCGGCACCGAACGCAATCTTTGGCCCCACCAAGATCAGGCTAGCTGCTGCGGATAACATCACTTTTGGTCTCTGTCTTGAGCCATTTACCGGAGTCCTGATCGAACCGCCTGACAATCTTTGCCGGGCTTCCCACGACAACGCTATACGCCGCCACGCTCCGCGTCACCACCGAATTTGCGCCAATCACGCTGTTCCGTCCGACCGTCAGGTTCCCGGATGTACAAATCACCGCTGCGCCATGCCCTAACCAACAGTTCTTTTCAATCGTTACAGTTCCGCCCGCAGTTAACCCCTGTGCATGAATCGCCTGCTCCGGGTCGGAGAACTCGTGGCTATGGTCCGTGATGGCCACCGACGGGCCTAACATCACGTCGGCGCCAAGTTGCACCAGATTCCGGGCAGAAATCATGGAACGCCGGCCGATTTTACATCCATTTTCAAGAATGATGGACGGTGACGCTGCATTCGCCGGCTCTGGAATGTTGAGCCAGGTGTCCCGGGCAATATACACACGATCACCGATGCTGATGCGATTGGAACCAGATCTGCGAATATCGGCAGAATGATGGATTGAAACGCCGCAACCGAACCGGGCAAACGGATATGTCAAACTTATCCACGTCGTTCTCAACTTGGTCAGGACGCGATCAAGCATCGAAAGTGGATCCTCGGCGAAACTACCCGCCCCGGAGTGGCTCGTCGCGATTGCTTCACGCGTTGCGTTGGTTGCCATGGTGACGGCCCTCTATTCGCTGACTGCCAACGCGCGCTGGCGGCGCAAAACCATGTCCAGCATCGCACCCCGTTCCGCGTTCGAAACCGACTTTGTAAGCATCAGCGCCGGCCACGCCGCCACCATGCACCCCAAGGTCATCTCGCCCAGCTTGATTGCGGCAGCCCAGCGTCCGGAGACGGACCATGGAATCGGCACCAGGCTGAAAATTGCGCCAACTCCCACGATCAGAGCTGACGCCAAGGAAATCCTCAAAGCATCCAGCGCAAATGCTTTTCCATTGAACACTTCGAACGTCGTCGACATCGCGAAAAACATCAAAATCACTCCCATCAACTCCGCCACCACCATTCCCACTAGCACTCCCTCGAAACCAATTCGCTTTCCCAGCACCGCCACAACCACAATCGCCGCGATTCGAAGAGCCTGCCTTAAGTTATCCAAGAGAACTTTGCCGGACGCCCGGTAGAGAATCAGTTGGACCAGGGAAACGGCTCGCAAGAGTCCAGCCAGGGCAATCAGGAAAACGGTGATTTTCAGTTCCGGCCTCGACTCCCCGGTCCATGCCAGAATCAGCGTTGTACCGAACGCAGCCACAAACGCCAACGGAAGCAGCGAGGTCAGGAAAGTGGCCTTGAATGCCTTGGCAAGAAGCAGCCGCATTCGCTCTGTCGATTTCGACGCGAACACCATCGTCCCTCCGGAAAGAATCGGAAGAGTCAGCGCGTCTTGCCCAATCAGGAACGAAGTCACCACTCGCGACGCCAAAGCATAAGCACCCGCAGCCACAGGGCCGAACCCCCTTAAAACGATCACTGAAAAGAGGGCGCTGTAGGCCAATTCAAGGATGCTTACTAACTGATAGCTTCCCGCGAAACGCACCAGTTCGGGAATCGCCCACCTGTTGAAGTTCGCCACGCTGATCTTCATCTCCGGCACTACCCAACGCGATGCGAAATAACAGAGGACAATGTAGGTAAGTTCTGAGCTGCCCATGACCAAAGTCATTGCGATAAGTCCATACCCGAATCGGAGAAGCGTGATTATCGCAACAGCCTCGCAAACAGTAAGGATCGTGTTGTATCTTCTAGCAAGGTCGATGCGATGACCACCCATGACGATCGCTTCGAATGCCGCTCCAAAGTTCGATACCAGGTATATGCAAGCAAGCACCGAGATGGACGTGGCGGCAGAGGAAAGAAACTCCGGAGGTACTCCGCTCGCTATCGCCATCTTCCGCGACAGTAGCGCAGCCGGGACCAATCCGATCGCAGAAAGAATTAGCATCGAGGTACTGCCCGTGCTCACAAGTCGATTGGCGGTCTTGAAGTCCCCATTACCAGTCGCCTCGGCGACGTATTTTTGAAATGCTGACTTGATTCCGACACTTCCAAAACGCATATAGCCACCCGTAACCATGATGATGTACCAAATCCCATACCCTCCCAAACCCAAGTGATGAATAACGATTGGGACAGTGAGTAGCCGCGTTCCAATCTGGACTCCGTTGGACATCACGCCAAATATCGCGTTCTTTCCGATTGTGGCCGCCAGGCGGCGGTTGGAAGGGTGCGTGTTTGAGTCGGTCTGTGTCGGCATTTCAATGTCACCTGAAGCCACGCCGATTGCACGCGCGGGTCGCTTCGCTTTTTCACTGCGGCGTCTTGTTCGGAGCGGTCGAGGGCAGCTCAGGTGCACGCAGCATTCATTTTCCCAGCATCATTGCCTGGAGATGCTTTCCCGCCCTCTTCAATTTCCCTTTTGAAAGATCGCCTGAAGGCTCGGAGCAGTTCCGCAAGATGAGGCAATGAGACTGTAAGGTACTTCAGTAGCGATCCGAAGCCCTTTGCGAACCAGCCTCCACGCTAACCCAGGCTCAACCCTCTGATCCTCGGGCACCTGCTGGGCACTTGCACCCGATGGCTCGTTGTGAAGAATCGCCGAAGCGCTCTGCTCTAAATAGCATCCGGGCGGGGTCGCCATTCTCAATTGGCGAAAGCCATTGTAGGCCGCGAGAGTACCCAGGGATTTCTTCGAGAAATGATGAAGATGCCTTGGTAAATCCAAACCGTACCAATACGAACGGAATACGCGCGCTTCCCAAGACATGATGTTCGGAACAAACACGTAAAAGATCCCCCCCGGCTTCAGCCAGTGATACACCTTCCGAAAGACGCCCCCTGGCTCATAAAGATGCTCCAAGACATCCGAGCACGTGACCAGATCGAAGGTATCATCGGGAAAACTCGCATCGGCAACATCCCCCGCGAAAACTTCAGCACCAGTTGAAGCGCGCGCCCTTTCCGCGGTTGGCTGATCGGCTTCTATCCCATAAAGCCGCCATCGATCGCTCTTCAAATACGCGAGGAAGCCACCGGAGCTGCAACCGATGTCGAGCACCAGCCCGCCGGACTTAAACTTCGTGATCACTTCGACCTGCTGGCCCCAGCGACGCTTCGGAGACTTTTCTCCCGCGGCGCCAACTGCACGATGGTAGTCGGGGCCGTAGTAGTATTTCAGCTCGGTGGGGGTAGGCTGATTCTCCAGCCACGTATGCGAACACGATGAGCACCTGAGCAAACTAAAAAAACTGGCGCAGTCCTCATCCCTGCGGGGAACCCGCATCCATTTAGCCGAACACTGTTCGCCGCAGCATGGGCACACCACACTCACTCTGACTTCCTCGTTAACATTCGCTGCCATTCTCTTCCTTCGCTCGACGCAAGTAGACTGGAGCAGAGCCAGCCTCAAGGCCTTCCTGCGTCCACGAAAAATGGTAGGGGAAATAAACGCCGGGACGCGTCGGAAACCGGGTCATCAAGCCGCTCGCCTAGCCGGCCGAACCAAAAATGGATGGATCAACAAGGAGGATAGCCAATAGACAATCATAGCCGCGCGCAATACCGTCAGTCAGTTCCCCGATTCAACGTCAAAGGCGCTAATTGTATTAAGGAGTTGCAGTGCCTGTTACGTTGGTAGGCGATGACGGACCCGAAGCCTGGTAAGCTCCAGCGGTCCATGGAAGCATTGGAGGCTGGCGCTTCAAGCCCGCCTTATCCTGGTTCAGGGCACTCAGTCCGAGTGGTGTGAGGTTTGCCCCGGCGCCGATCGCCGGCGACCCCGCGACTGGGGCGAAAGTAGAATTGAGATTGGAATTGGCATTGACGCCCTGTGCGTCGAAGCCGCAACTCGATTGCCATAACGAGAAGCTCACCTCTACCGCTCCCGGGCACCAAAATCCGTTTGACGAGTTGTACCAAACATTGTTGTTGACACCAGAGGCTGCAATCTGGCCCGAAGTCGGAATATACGTGAAAGTACCGACGTTCTCCGTGATATTGTTCTTAATAGCAGTGCCGCCGGTCTGCGATTGAACGCCAATTCCCACGCAGTTGTCCGAAGGACCGTTGCCCCGGATTGTGTTGTTGTATATTCCCACTCCACTTCCATTCGGACCCCCACCCGTGAATAGACCGATCAATCCAACGCCCCCAACACAATTGCTCTGCATGCTGATGACGTTGTTGAATACCGTTGATCCGATTCCATTGGCCTCGATCGCAATCCAGGAATTGAAGTTTGCGCCGCCATTGCCATAAAGGTAGTTGTTGTATATCCGGAGCGTATAGGACGATCCTGTAAAATTCGCCCAATCATGTATTCCGTCGTGGTGATTCACGTCGCCCGCGTCATCCCAATTGGACATGTTGCTGATATTGTTGCCATAAATCGTACCCGATCCCGTTGAGCCGGCCGAAGCATCGCCGAACACAACTCCGTGATCGCAGTTGTAAGTCGTATTTCCCGAAATCTGAACCCCCGAACTGGGCGCGCCATATGCGAACAGAATGCACCACTTCGCGTCGTGGACCGTGTTTCCCGAGATGATCACGTTCGAACCTTGCACAAACCGGACGCCGCTGGTGTTCTGCCCGCCTTCATCCGTGCATGTGGAAACCGCCCCCGAACAGGCATGTACATACAGATTGGAAACTGTCAGGTTCTCAACCGTGCAATTAGAACAGGCCATGGTGCTGCCGACACCAATTCCCGAATCCTGCTGATTCGCCAGCAGCGTACCATTGGCCGTGGCCTGGATCGTTCCGGTGTTGTTTCCGTTGATTATCAACCAGCTCCGTCCATTCGCATCTATCGCCGGGCCCGACCAGTAAGGCGCGGTCAAGGTTGCGCCCGTCTCGAAGATTAATGTGATTGGACTGCCGCTGATGCCCGAACCCTGAAATTGCAGATAGCTGCTCGAACCCGCGGGAGCTGTGAATGTTCCACAAAGATGGACTGTTGTTCCCGGGCTAACTTTGCCCGAGGTTGCAGTTGAGGCCCAGTTCGAAGGAGCATTGAAAAACGTCATCGCATGGGCATCTGCGCAATCGGCTCCCGTGTTGCCACCGGCTGCGGTCTTAGCAATATAAATATCGCTTGCGCGGCAGGAAATCGCAGCGATCATTGCAACGATAAGTGAGAATATAAGGTTGCGAACTCTATCCACTGGTCTCTCCTGTTGCGCCGTGCTGGGGCCAATGCGGACGGCTTCCTGACCCTTGACCTGACACCAGTATAATCCCAACCGACACTAAGGGAACTCTTTGAAATTACTCTCGTAACTATGCGCGTCTCGAAACTACTCCGAAATATAGTCTTGCCGAAAAGAAGAAGATGCCGGTGTTTTTGTTTCCGGCCCAACTCTTACACCTATAAACTATCTAGAACCAAGCATGTAGCGCCTTTGAGGCAGATTGAAGACTGCCGATCCAGTCGTACGCACCCGCTAACTTTGCCTGGAAAAATGCCAAGTCATCGCAGCTGTTTACCGGAAGCCGTTCCAGGAACAATGATTCGCTACGGCTCCCAGCTTTTCCAACCATCGTGCAAACTCCGTTAACGTATCCGGCAGAGCTAAGTGACTCTCGCAACATCCCCTTGAATTCGCGATTTGTTTGCGGAAAAGCATATGGGTAAGCGAACGAGTCTACTCCACAGCCTGTCTTCTCCTCGATTATGTTCTTCGAATCCACGATCTCTGTCTCAAGGGCGTTCTTGTTCAGCCTGGAAAGCTGTGGATGGGTCACAGTATGAGATCCGAAGGAAATCCCGTAGCGTTGCAACTCCCGTACTTCAGACCATGTTAGACAGTTCCGCCCTTTGAACTTCAAGGGACCATCTCCAATGTAGGCCGTAGGTAGAAACACCGTCGCGCCAAAACCGAATTGGTTCAGCAATGGAAAGGCCTTCTCGCGGAAGTCGCTATAGCCATCGTCGAAGGTAATTACAACACTCTTGGCCGAATTTCCGGAATCAAGCTTCAATTGAGCGACAGCCTGCGGTAAGCTGCGGGTCTGGTATCCACTTTTGTGAAGATGTTCCAGCTGTGCAGCTAAGGCTGATGGAGAAGTTGATGTACGAAAGTATGGGTGCATTTCGGGCTCGGCCTCGTCCGAAATACTGTGGTACATCAGAATCGGAATAGATGGTCGACCCACCCCTGCCAGCGGCATGAGTGGTGAAACAAGGTAGAGAGTGGCAAGTCGGTCGACTCGGAAATCCATTTTATTTCTTCTCAGCCGACCACGATCAAAAGAGACACTATCGATGATCCTTTTGATGTCGGGGTCAGTTTCAGGCAGTTCTGTCCGCGAGCGCCAATGAGTTCTCAGCGCTTTCTGGCATATCTGGGGAAGCGGAGACACCACCCATCCCGACGTACTCGAAACCATAGCTTGTTAGGAGTTCACCGGAGAGAGCGTTGCGTCCGTCTATGATCAATGGCCTTTCAACTTCTCTGCTTAGGCGATTCCAATCCACAGTTTTGAAATCTTCCCATTCGGTTAGGAGAACAACCGCTGCGGCATCCTTTGCTGCCTCGTAGACGTTCTGGCAGTAGACAATATCCGGAATCGCTTGCCGGGCCTTCTCCATTGCCTCGGGGTCATAGGCTTGAATGCGTGCACCCTCAGCTTGCAGGCTTCGAATGATAGAAAGGGCGGGCGCAAACCGGATATCATCTGTGTTCGGTTTGAATGCCAGACCCAACACGCAGATCTTCTTTCCACGCAAAACCCAGAGTTCTGCCTTGATCTTGTCTACAAGAAGGCCCACACGTTTCTGATTAATACGTTCGACTTCCTTGAGAAGTGCGAAATCACAGCCGAACTTCTCAGCAATTCGAACAAAGGCCTGCAAGTCTTTTGGAAAGCAAAACCCACCGAACCCGATTCCGGGTTGAAGGAATGAGGGCCCAATGCGGGGATCAAGTCCGATACCTTCGGCGACCTTGTTTATGTCTGCGCCTGCGGCTTCGCACAGATCGGAAACCATATTGATGAAAGAGATTTTCATCGCGAGGAAGGAGTTGGAGGCATGCTTAATCAGTTCGGATGAATTTGTGTCGGTTACCAAAAAACGTGGCGCTTTACGCTTCGGACACTCAGCATGGATAGGACAGACGATTCGTTGATCGATGATCGGTTGGTAGATTTCACGCAGCATATCCGCTGCACGGGCCGATTCCACTCCTACAACGATTCGGTCAGGATGGAGAAAGTCTTCAACAGATGTTCCTTCGCGAAGAAATTCAGGGTTGGATGCTACGTCATAATCTGAATTCCGTGGGCTATGAGCCGCCAGATGCCGTCGCAATCGCGCGCCCGTCTGAACCGGCACCGTGCTCTTTTCGACAATCAACTGGTAGCCTGCGGACCTCTTCGCAATCATCGATGCAACTGCTTCAATCGCATGGAGGTCGGCATCACCGTTGGGAAGCGGCGGTGTCCCGACACAGATGAAAATTGCCAGTCCCCACGTTATTGCTTCTTCGCTTGATCCGAAACGAAGGTGGCCAGCCTTACTCGCAGCATGAATTACACCTTCAAGGTGCGGCTCAAAAATCGGCAACTTCCCATTCCGCAACTGTGCCAGCTTGTCAGTATCCTTTTCGCCACAGAATACATCGTGACCGATTTGCGCCAGACAAGCCGCAGTGGTGAGCCCAACATAGCCTGCGCCTATTACTGAAATCTTCATTCTCGTCTTCTCTCGATGACTGGAGGATTTGTGTTACGCACTGAGCCGTGCCGACGTCAGGGCGACATGTTCGCTTTCCGCCGGTTTATATGAGGATCTTGAAGTAAAGGACAGAATCTCCGCTACCACCTTAGCTTGCTGTTCCGATGTAAGCTGCGGGAACATCGGTAAAGAAACAATTTCAGTCGAAGCGGATTCCGCGACCGGAAAGTCTCCCTTGCTATAGTCCAGCGATGTATAGGCATTCTGCAGATGAAGTGGAATAGGATAGTGAATCCCCGTGCCGATCCCTGCTTCCCCCAAGTGGTTCATCAACCCTTCGCGATCGCTGGTTCTGATCACGTATAGGTGATAAACAGCCCTCGACCAGGACGGTTCATGCGGAAGACTTATAGCATCATTTCCCGCAAGCAGGTTGTTGTATTCCGCGGCCCGCTCCCGGCGCTGGGCATTCCACTTCGAAAGATGTGCCAACTTCGCGTGCAGTATCCCAGCTTGAATCGCATCCAGCCGTCCATTGTAGCCTTCTACGTCGTGATAATACTTCTTGACTTGACCGTGATCGCGAAGTATCCGGACCTTGTCTGCCAAGTCTGCATCATTCGTCGTCACCGCTCCCGCTTCACCACAAGCTCCGAGATTCTTACCGGGATAGAAGCTGAATGCAGCTGCACGCCCCATTGACCCAG
>Ga0302319_10015023_pt1 | contig 14381 bp, 1 predicted proteins | sample Bog_T0_2_FD_203319 | JGI IMG/M metagenome (GOLD analysis project Ga0302319, IMG submission 203319) | Peat permafrost microbial communities from Stordalen Mire near Abisko, Sweden - Bog_T0_2 | ecosystem: Environmental > Terrestrial > Soil > Wetlands > Peat | place: Sweden: Abisko, Stordalen Mire... | reverse complement strand
GCGGCGCGCTATGGTCGCGCGGTCGACGACCGTGAATGGGTGTCTCGGAGCGGTCATCCCACCGCCCTTACCTATCGGGTCAAAGCGGGGGTGTTGGCTCCTGAACTTGAATCCGCCACCTTCAAGCGTATTGCACGCGGCAAGCAGGGGGGCTGACGGGGACAGTACATAGGGCGAACGCCGCGGCAGAATAATAGTATTTATCTACAATTAATCTGGATTCGGATGGACGACGATCTCACGTGCAGCACGAGGGCGTACGTTTCCATCATAGTTGAGCTTGCCGCTTTAGTGACAATTTTTCCCTAACATCAATTTTGGAGCGCCCATGCGACATCGCCGGAGTTTCGACGAAATCATATTTATTCCGTTCTCAGCAGAAAAAAAGGCAGCCGGCCGCCGACCAAAATGCAACTATGACGCGCTGCAAACCGACAACCAGCATGTCTCCAAGATACATATTATGACTATAAATCAATAGGATACACCGGCCTTTGCGCAGTAACCGATCGATTTTCCGCTGTCGTCTAGCGGGCCGCCTGCCCGTCAACGGGTCACAATTTAGGACAGGCTCTGGACAAAATTTTGAATCCGGAAATAAACTGTTAATGCTGATATCGCGGTGCGACAATGTTCGCATTTTGTAGTCTACTCGGGGGAGGAGGGACATGCAGGTGAGTGCGAACGCATCCACGGCCACATCGTCAAGAAGCCGAACCAAAAACCGGTTGGATGCGCAACCGATGCCCGCCGCCCGGCGGCGATATCGTCGGAAGAAACGGCCTCCCGTTTACAATCCCGCACCTGACCGGTCCGGCGCGGCCTGAGCGGTCACACTCCTTCGCCAATCCCCTGAAAAATCGCGAACCTGGATGCTGAGATGAAAATCGGTCGCCGCTCCAAGCATGTGCCATCCAAGGGCCTGTTTTCCGGCCCGCTGCTGGGCCGGCTCAATCGCCGCGAAAAGCAGGAACTGGCGGATAAATCGGCGGCGGCAAAGCCGGTCGCCAAAGCGCGGCGGGCCGCCTTTGGTCTGGAAACGGTCGAGCCGCGGCTGCTGATGTCGGCCCAGCTGATAACTTCCGTGGTGAACGACACCATCACCCTGGCGATCAGCGGCACGTCCGCGGCGCCGACCGTGGTGCTGACCGACCATAGCGGCCAGCTTGCCTCGGCCGCCCTGAACACTGCCAGCGACACCGAGATCGACGTCAACAGCGCCCAGGTCATCGCCGGCCAGACGCTGAGTGCCGGCGACACGCTGAATGTCGACCTGTCGAATTTCGCCCTGCTCGATTCTTTCGTCGGCGGCAACGGCGGGCAACTCACGATCAAGTTCGACGGCGGAAACGAACAGTTCAGCAGCCTTGGCACGCTGTTGTTCAATGCCGGCACCCAGGCGCTTGGCAATCTGAGCGGGATCGCCACTGCCGACAGCATGAACATCGATAACAGTGCCTCGGTGTCGTACGGCCTGACCATCCAAAGCACCTCCAGCATCGCCAGCAGCGCCAACCTCACCGCCACCAATCTGACGATCACCTCGGCGCAGACCGCGGGCGACCTGCTGACCACGGGGCTGTTCGCCAATGCCGACACCGGCATCGATCTGACCGGCGCCAGCCTGACCACCACAGCCGGCGCGCTGACCCTGAACGCCCAGTCGACGCTGAATGTCAGCACTGACGGGACGGGCATGTCGGCGGTGAAGGGCGCGCTGATCACCAGCTTTTCGAACGCGGCGATCGACATCGGCGGCAGTTCCGTGCTGACGGCGACCGGCGGCGATCTGGATATCACGGCCAGCGTCAACGGCAGCCTCACGGCCAGCGCCGGCAGCGCCACCGTCAAACTGGTGGTGATCGCCGGCTCCGCCGCACCCAGCGTGACCATCGACGGCGGGTCCCAGGTCGCGTCCACCACCGGCGCGGTGGATGCGCAGGCGACCACCAATGTCACCATCAATTCATCCACCGCGCCGATCACCAACTCGGGCAGCGCCAGCCTCGACGCCGCGGTGCTGAGCACGACATTCGCCGACGGCGCGACGATGACGGTGGATGGTGGCGCGGGCGTCAGCGCGAAGACCAGCGACACGCTGGCGGCGTCCAGTACCCTGACCAGTTCGACGGTTGCCAACGCCGCGGTGCCGAAGACCGCCGGTGCGGCTGTCGCGGTCTCGGTGATCACCGGCGACACCACGGCTTCAGTGGCCAATGCGACGGTCAGCGGCAGTTCGGTCAGCCTGACGTCGTCGTCCGACCGCACCATCACCACCACGGCCATCTCGTCGCCGGGCGGCTCCGCGGCGAGCGGCAGCGGATCGAACGACAGCGAGCAAACACTTGGCAGCAACGATGCCTCCACCTCGTCCGGCAGCATCACCGTTGCCGGGGCGATCGCGGTCAGCGTCGATACGGGTACGACGTCGGCGTTCCTCGACAGCGGCGCGATCATCAACGCGGGCAGCGGCGCCGCAACCGTCTCCGCCGGTTCGGCCGATGTCGTGGCGGTGACGGCGGACGGGGAGTTCACCCAGGCCGGCACCACCGGCGTCGGGGTTGGCGTGGCGATCGGCGTCGCTGACCGCACCGACACGGCCTATATCACCGGCACCGTCGCGGTGACGGCGGGCACCCTCGACGTCGGGGTGCTCGCCCCGTCAGCCAGCAGATTCAGCGCGAGTGCAACCTCCGGCGTGGGCGATTCCTCCAATGTCGGGGTCGCGGGGTCGCTGGCGATCAACGTCTCGGTGCTGACGCATCAGGCCTATCTCGACCAGAACGCCGTGCTGACCCTGACCGGCAGCACCAACACGACGTTCGAATCCGACGACAACGTCGCCAACACGGCGCTGGCACTTCCCGCCGCCAGCAGCGGCGTGGCGGGCAGTGTCGGCATCGGCGCATCGGTTGCCATCAACTACGGTCAGGACGAAAACCAGGCCAGCATCGACAACGGAGCGGCGCTGAGCGGGGCGAACAACCTGACGCTGACCGCGACCGGCACGCACACGATGCAGAGCCAGGCCACCGGCGGCGGGGCCGGCGCGACCGCCATCACGCCGATCATCGCGGTCTCCGTCGCCGATGACGACAATTCCGCCAGCCTTGGGACCGGCACGCTGCTGACGGTCGGCGGTGCCCTGCTGGCAACCTCGACCCTGACCAACGCCGTCGCCACCAACGCCGCCGGCAACACCCAGTCGGGCAAGACCGGCGTCGGCATTTCCATCGCGGTTGCCGTCGTCAACGACAATTCGACCGCGACCACCGGGCGCAGCATCACCGCCGGTTCTGCCATTTCCTTCCTCGCCACGACGACCTCGGGCAGCGAGAGCTACGCCGCCGCCAGTGTCGTCGGCGGCAGCCCGGACGACGGCAGCGGCACCCAGTCGGCGGACAGCGATGTCTCGACGCAGATGGGTGAAGGCTCCAGCACGGCGAGCACGCAGGACAAGAAGGCGACCGGCACCGATTCGACCAAGGGCACCGAAGGCGACAAAGCGCCGTCGGCGAGCACCTCCCAGGGATCGGTCAGCGTTGCCGGCGCCATTGCCGTCAATGTCGAGCTGGGGAAGTCACAGGCCTTCATCGGCAGCGGCCTCACGATCAGCGCCGGCGGCACGCTGTCGGTGATATCGGCAAGCAATGTGGACGGATCGGCCACCGCGACCGGGGCGGCGGTCACCAATGCCACGACGTTCGACCCCACCACCGTCGATACCACCCACAACATCATCAACCTCGGCACCGCCGCCCCGTTCAAGACCGGTGACGGCGTGACCTATTACGCCGGTCAGGGCGGCGCTGCGATCACCGGCCTGACCAGCGGGACGGAATATTACGTCAAAGTCGTGAACGGCGGCTCGATCGAGCTCTATGACAGCGCTGCCGACGCCACCAACGGCGGCACCACCGGCCTGGAGACGCTGGGCAGCACAGGCAGTTCCGGCCAGTATTTCCTGGCCGAGCCGGGCAGCGGCACCACCGGCACATCGGTCGGCGCGGCGGTCGCCGTCGATTTCGCGACAGACACGAATCTGGCCTATATCGGCGGATCGACCTTCAACGTCGGCGGCCTCGACGTCGAGGCCGATCAGGCCAGCCAGAGCTTCACCTTCGATCCGTCGACCGCGGTCAACACGACGAACAACACCATCAACCTCGGCGTTACCGGCCTGGTGACCGGCGATGGCGTCACCTACAACGTCGTCAGCGGCACGCCGATCACCGGACTGACCGCCGGCACCGAGTATTTCGTCAATGTGCAGGCCGACGGCACCGTCGCGCTGTACGACAGCGCGGCCGACGCCATCGCCGGCGGCACCACCGGGCTGATGACCCTGGGCAGCGGCGCCACGGGCAGCGCCGCCCTGGTCAACGGTGCGGATAACTTCAACGCCGGTGCGACCTCGGGCGCCGGCGGCGGCAAGACCGGTGTCGCCGGCTCGCTCGCGATCAACATCGACATCACCGACACCGAGGCGGACCTCGGCACCGCGTCGTCCGGCACGCCCACGATCAGCATCACCGGCGGCGGCAACGTCACGCTCAACGCCACCACCGCCGCCGTCGTCACTGCGACCGCCGTCCCGTCCAATGGCGGCGGCAGCGGCGCCAATCTTGGCATCGGCATCTCGCTCGCGGTGGATTACGCGCAGACCTCGACCCTGGCGGAGATCGCCAACGGCGTGGTGCTGACCGGCGCCAACAATCTTTCGCTTAGCGCCAGTTCCACCCAGGCGATGACCACGACGACGCAGGGCGGTTCATCCGGTGCGACCGCGATCACCCCAGTGATCGCCATCGCCATCACCGACAACGACACCGACGCGACGCTTGGGACGGGTGCGACGATAAGCCTGACCGGCGCGTTCAGCGCCAGTGCCGCGCTGACCGATCAGGTCGAATCGGCCGCCACGGGGGCCACCCAGAGCACCGGGACCGGGGTCGGCATCACCGTCACCGTCTCGGTCGTGAACGACAATGCGCTGGCCACCGCCGGCCGCAACCTGACGGCCACCGGGGGCGGCATCAGCTTCAGCGCAACCACGCTATCCAGCAGCCAGAGCACTGCCACTGCCAGCGTCGCCGGCGGCCAGGCGGACGACGGGTCGGGCCAGCACAGCGACAGCAATTCCAGCGACCAGACCGTCGATAACACCACCAAGCAGCAGTCCACCTATGGCGACTCGGAGGCCAAGGGCGCCGACAGCAACGCCAAGGGCACCGAAGGCTCTGACAGCAACAACAAGGCGCAGTCGTCCAACGGATCGGTCAGCGTCGCCGGCGCCGTCGCGGTCAACGTCGAGGACGCCACGGCCGAGGCCATCATCCAGGACGGGCTTGCGATCAGCGCGACGGGCGTGCTGTCGGTCACCACCGCGGCCCAGGTCAACGGCCAGGCGTTCGCTACCGGTGCCGCGACGACCACCTCGGGCGGTACCGGCGTTGGCGTCGGCGTCTCGGTGCAGGTCGCCAACGAAACCAATGAAGCCACGATCGGCAACGGCACGAGGATCAGCGCGGGCGGTCTCACCGTCGGCGCCAATATGGCGCAGCGCCCCGTCGCGCTGTCGACCACCCAGGTGCCGGTCGTCGACACCACCGCCAACACCGTTTTCCTTGGTCTCGGCACCGGCCTCACCACCGGTCAGGAGGTGATTTATTTCGACAACGGCAACACCGCGATCGGCGGCCTGTCCAACCTTGGAACCTACTACGTCGACAACCTCGGCAACGGCACCTTCAGCCTGTACGACAGCGCCGCCGATGCCACCGCGGGGGGCGCCACCGGCCTGAAAGCGCTGACCGGCACCGGCTCCGGCACCCAGGACTTCGTCACCCTCGCACTCGGCATCATCCCCAGCGGCACGATCGCCTTCGACCCTTCCGGAATGGTCACGCTGCTGAACCTTGGCACCGGCACAGACCTGCACACCGGCGACGCCGTCACCTATGAGGGCAGCGGCATCGGCGGACTGACCGACGGCCAGCAATATTACGTGATCGACATCACCGGGGGAAACTTCGAACTCGCCGCCTCGCTCGATGATGCGCAGGAAGGCAAGGCCATTGCCCTGACCTCCACCGGCACCGCCAGCGGGTCGCTGATCGACGACACGGACAATTTCCGAGCGGAAGCGATGTCGGGGGGGAGCGGCGGCAATATTGGGGTGTCGGTGTCGCTGGGTGTCAACGTCGTCAGCAACACGACCGAGGCGAGTGTTGGCGACACCGCGGCCCTCGCGGCGCCGAATGTCACCATCACCGGCGGCGGTGCCGTCTCCATCACCGCCACCAGCAACGAAGCCAACGTGGCCAGAGCGCTGCCGGCAGCGGGCGGCACCGGCGGCAGCAAGGTCGGCGTCGGCGGGTCGGTCGGCATCAACGTCGTCACCAATACCACCACCGCACAGGTCATCGACGGTTCGGTTTGGAGCGGTACCGCAGCCGACGTGAGCGTCGCCGCTGCATCGAGCGACAGCGTGATCACCCATGGTGAGAACGGCGCTTCCGGCGGCGGTGTCAGCATCGGCATCGGCGCCGCGGTGGCGGTGATCAGCGACACCGTCACGAGCTACGTCGGCACTGGCTCGACGATCGACGCCACCGGCGACGTCGCGGTCACCGCGGCGCTGACCGGCACCGTCGAAACCACCACGAACGCCAAGGCCGCGGGCGGCAGTGTCGCCGTCGGCGCTTCGGTCTCGGTCGGCGTCACCCAGGACACCGTCACCGCCCAGGTTGCCCGTTCGATCGACACCACCGGCGGCGGAATCACCGTCCAGGCGACCGGCACGGTCGTCGATGAGACCGATGCCACCGCTTCCTCGTCCGGCGAGGACAAGAGCGATTCCCAGGCCAGTTCGGGCGGCAAATCCGGCGCCGACCAGCAGGCCGGGAACCAGCTGAATGGGAACAGCGACACCAGCGGCAGCGGCGCCACGCTGCCGTCGGCCAGCGGCAATGTCTCCAGCGCCAACAGCACAAGCAGCAGCGAGGGCGGCGGCGGGTCCGGCAGCGTCGGGGTCGCCGCCTCGGTGGCGGTCAGCGTGCTCAGCCTCGACAACACCGCAACCGTCAGCAACGGCGCCGACCTGACTGCATCCGGCACGATCGCCGTTCAGGCCATCGCCGGCATCACCGACAACACTGAAGCGGTCGGATCGGCCGTCGCGCTCAAAAGCAACAGCGTCGAAGTCGGCGCCGGCGTTGCCGTCGGCGTGGTCAATACCAGCAATGCCGCCACCGTGGGGAGCGGCTCGACACTGCACGGCGCCGGCATCACCATCGCGGCGACCACCCCGACCGGTGCCAGCGACAGTTTCATCGTCTGGGGCGCGGCCGCCGCCGGCGGCTCCGGCGATGCCTCGGTCGCCGGTTCGGTCGCGGTCAACGTCGTCAACACCGACAACAGCACCGCCTCGGCGGCCGCCGGATCGATCCTGCAGTCCAGCGCCGGCATCACGGTGCAGGCGACCAACACCGTCGACATCCAGACCCTGGCGGCGGCCGGGGCATTCTCCGACAACTCCGGTGGGGCGGCGATCGGCGTGGCGATCGATGTCGGCATCCTGAACGTCAACGCCACAGCCACCATTGACGGCAACGCGACTGCCACCGGTGCTGTCTCGGTGGATGCCGCGATCACCTTGGCGCCGTCGCAGATCACCATACCGATCATCTCCACGGGTCCGACGGCGACATCGGTGGCGGTGGCCGGCGCGGTCGGCACCGGCCCGGCGGCGCTTGCCGGGTCCGTCATCGTCGATGTGTTCACCCTGGACGCGGACGCCTCCATCGGTGCCAACAGCCAGGTATCGGCCGGTTCGCTGTCCGTTACCGCCGAGAACAGCACCACGATCACTGGCATCGCCGGCGCGCTGGGGGCGACGGCCGGGGCGGCGGGCATCGGCGCCAGTCTCGATCTGGAGCTGATCAGCCAGCAGACCTATGCCTCGATCGGCAACGGCGCCCGGATCACCATCACCGGCGGCGGCGACGTCAACGTCGAAGCCACGTCATCGGAGACGATGCTGTCGGTGGTTGCGACACTCGGCGGCGGCGACGATGTCGGCATCGCCGGCACCGCGTCGATCGCGCCCATCACCACCGACACCGAAGCCTGGCTTGGCCAGAGCTCTGTGCTGACAACGACCGGGGCGGTGACGGTCGCCGCGACCAACATTTTCTTCACCACCATGATCGCGGGTGCGGTCGGCGTCGGCGGCACCGCCGGGATCGGCGCGGCGAACTCGACGCTGGTGCTCAACACCACCGTGCTGGCGACGATCGGATCCAGCGCCAACGTGACCGCGGGAACCGGTCTGAGCGTCGAAGCGAGCGAGAGCGATGACATCCTGGCCATCGTCGCCGGTGTCGCCGTGGGCGGCACGGCCGGCGTCGCCGGGTCCGCCACCGTCAACGTGCTGACCGAAACCACGACCGCGGACATCGGCGATCTTGCCAGGATCAACGTCACCGCCGGCGACCTCGACGTGGCGGCGGATGACGCCAGTTCGGTGATTTCGGTTGCCGGCGATCTCGCGGCCGGCGGCACCGCCGGGGTGGGCGTCGGCGTCGATGTCGGCGTGTACACGAAACACACCAACGCCTATATCGGCGACGCCGTGAACGCGGCGGTCAGCGGCAATATCGAAGTCACCGCGCAGTCGGCCGAGGACCTGATCTCGGTCGCTGCCGGCGTGGCGGTCTCGGGCACCGCCGCGGTGGGCGTCAATGCCGGCGTGCACGTGTTCACCCTGCAAACCAGGGCCTTCATCGGCGACGATCCGCTCGCCCCGCTCAACCTCGGGCCGGGCAACGTGCTGGCCGGCGGTGACGTGGTGATCGCGGCCAACGACGCGTCCAATATCAACGAGATCGTCGGCGTTCTGGCAGCCGGCCAGGTCGGTGTCGCCGCCGGTGCCGGCGTCAACGTCTTCACCAAGGACACGGAATCGTTCATTGGCCAGGGCGCGGGCGTTACTGGTGACGGCAATGGCGCCGGGCTGAGCGTCGATACCGGCCGGATCGATAGCGGCATCACCGCCAGCACCTCGACCTTCATGCCGAACAGTCCGCAAGGGCAGGGGATCGAGGCCGGCGACAGCAGCACCCTGACCAACGCCGCCAGCGGCAACCATGCCGCGTTCGCATCCGCCGGTCAGGTCGGCACGCCGAATGTCGGCAATATGGACCTGACCGGCAACGGCAACAGCCAGTCGGTGGACAGCATGAATTCGTCGCTGTCCGGCGACCGGACCACTGCGGTCGATACCGAGACCGGCTTCCGCGGTGTCGCGGTCGCGGCCACCAACCAGGACGAGATCCGCACCTTCACCATCACCTTCGGCGCGGGCGAAGTGGGGGTCGCCGTATCAGCAGGCGTCGATCTCGATAACGCCACCACGAGCGCCTACATCGCCGCCAACGCGCGGGTAAACGCGAACTCAAACGGCGCCAACGCCAACCAGTCCGTGCTGGTGGGTGCCGGGGACGACTTCTATCACCTCTCCGTCGGGGCGGGCGTGGCGGTCGGGATCGGCGCCGCAGCGCCCACTGTCGGCGTCAACCTCATCAGCGACACCACGACTGCCGCCATCGACGCCAGCGCCCAGGTCGACGCCGCCAACGATGTCGCCGTCGAAGCAACCGGCAGCGAGACCATCGTCATGATCGGCATCGGCGCGGCCGCCGGCGGTGTCGGGATTGGCGCCGTGGTCGATGTGCTGAGCGTCGATAACACCACCACGGCCAGTATCGGTGCCAATGCCAATGTGCGGGCCGGCGGCAGCGTGTTCGTCTCGGCCACCGACGATACCAGCGTGCTGGAACTGTCCGGCGCGCTGGGCGGCGGCGCCTTCGTCGGCATCGGCGGATCGGTCGGCGTCCTGCTGATCACTAAGAACACCGACGCGACGATCGGCAACGCGAACGTACAGGGGCTTGGCCACGACAGCGGCGTGGACGGTATTCTGGACGGCGCCATTGACGGTGGAACCGCGTTCGAGACCACCACGGCCAGCGGCGTGATCGTCCAGGCGCAATCCAGCGAGAATATTCTGCATATCGTCGCCGCGGCCGGCGTCGGCTTTGTCGGCGTGTCCGGTGCTGTCGGGCTGAGCTTCATCGACTCGACCACACAGGCGGTGATCGACAGCAATGCCCAGATCAACACGGCCAACCCGTCATCGGGCGCCGCAGGCCAGAGCGTTTACGTCGACGCCGCCAACGACGTCAGCATCCAGGCTTATGTGATCGGTGTCGCCGGGGGCTTTGTCGGCGTCGCCGGGGCCGTCGATGTCGGCACCCTGACCAACAACATCGCCGCCGAAATCCAGAGCGGCGCCCGGGTGATGGCGAAAGACAACGTCGAGGTCAACGCCGTCGGCATCCAGAACCTGACCGGCTATGTGATCAGCGGCGCCGGCGGTGCGGTCGCGGCCGGCGCCTCGGTGATGGACTGGGCGATCGGGCAGCTGTTGCAGACCAACTATTCCGACAATAGCGGCCACACCACCAACGGTCTGGTCAATGGCAACGGTAACCCCGACAGCAATGCCGCGAACCAGTCGCAGACCGGCACCGGACTGGTCACCGGCAGCAGCGGGCTGGGCAGCCTGACCTCCAGCGGCGCGCAATCGAACAGCAACGCGGGCGAGATCAACAGCGCGACCGGTGATGCCGGCAGCATGGTCAACAGTGCCGCACCCACCTCGACGTCGATCATGCAGATGCAGACGGTGGCGCCCGTCGCACCCGGCACCTCGGCGGTGATCCGGTCCACCGCGGAGATCACAGCGGGCGCCAATATCGGGGTGACCGCAAACGAGCAGGCCAATGTGCAGGAGTATCTCGGCCAGGTTGCCGGCGGCGTGGTCGGCATCGGCGGCGCGGTCGATATCCTGACCGTCGCTGACAACGTGCAGGCCTCCGACGACGGCAAGAACACTGCCGGAGGCAACATCACGATCGACGCCGAACTCAATTCCGGCATCACCATCATTGCACTCGATCTCGCCGCCGGGTTCGTCGGTCTCGGCGCCGGCGTCGTCGTCGTCACCGATGACAGCGTCACCCAAGCGACGCTGGGCGATGTCACCTCGGCCAATGCCGTCCTGCTGGAGGCTACGTCCAACCGCAGCATCGAGACCACAACGGGCCAGGCCAGCATCGGCGCGGTCGGCGCCGGCGCAACGTTCACCGAGGTTACCATCGGCGGTTCCACCACCGCCACGATCGACACGGGCGCCAATATCGACAGCACCTCGTTAACCGTCACCGTGGATGCCATCGTGACCGCGACCGAGAGCACCTATGCCGTCGCCGCCGGTATCGGCGCCGCCTCCGCCAACTTCTCGTTCCTCGATGCCGATCCAACCATCGCCGCGACGGTCGGCGACAGCGCCCAGATCCACGTCGCCGGCAGCTTCACCATCGATGCAACCGCGACGTTCAACGATCAGGCCTCAACCCTCGGCGTCGCTGCAGGTGAATACGCGGTGGGCGTCTCGCTGACCGAGGTGACCGTGTCACCGACCGTCACCGCGTCGCTCGGTGACGACAACGTCACCGCCGGGTCGCTCACCATCACCGCCCTGACATTGCTGCCGAACACCGGCTATGACGCGCAGGCGGATGCCACGGGGTCCGCCGGTGCCCTGGTCGGCGTCACGAGCACCAACAGCGAAGTGACCGACGACGGGTCGGTGGCGGCCTTCATCGGCACCGCCGCCAGGATCGCGGTCGTCGGTGCCGTCGTCGTCAGCGCGGTGAACAACAGCCGCCAGATCAGCAGCGCCGACAGCAATGCCGGCGGCCTGGTTGCGGCCGGTCTGGCGACATCCAGCACCAGCACCGACACCACCACCAGCGCCTATCTCGCGGCCAACGTGGTGCTGACCGCCTCGGACCTGACCGTTGCGGCGACCGGCGCGGACGACAATTTCGCGTATACCGGCGCGGGGTCCGGCGGACTGGTGGCGGGTTCCTCGGCCGAGGCGGCGACCACCAATACCAGCACCACCACCGCATCGGTGGGCGCCAGCAGTTCGGTGACGCTTTCCGACACCGCGACCGGTCCGACCGACGGTTTCATCCTTGCCGCCGACCATACCGCGACGTTCAATTCGCAGATCGCCACCTTTGCCGGGGGGTTGCTGGCCGGGACGGGCGGGTCGATCGACAACACGGTCACCGCGGCCGATTCGGCGATCGTCGGCGCCAGCGCCATGGTGAATGCCTACAACATCGGCATCACCGCGACCAACACCGCCAGCAAGCCGTCACTGCCGCCGGCGGCCAATTCCACCGCCGGCCTGACGCCGAACATCGTCGGCACCACCGGCGGCCTGATCAGTGGGGCCGGCGCCACCGACACCACCACCATCAGCTTCACCACGCTGGTCACCATCGGCAGCAACGCGTTCGTCAATGCAGAGGGCAACCAGACCGACGACCCGATCTTCCAGTTGGCGGCGGCGAACGTGTTCAACGTCCACGATGACGTATCGTTCGAAACCGGCGGTGCGCTGTCCGGCGCCGGTGCCGACGCCGCGATCGAGGTGCCCACCGACATCGCCCAGGTCGAGGTCGAGTCGGGCGCGATGCTGGAAAGCCAGGGCGCGCTGGTGATCACCGCGCGTGGGCAGGGGTCGTTCGACCAGGAGATCCAGACCGACGTGTTCGGTGCCGGCACGGTATCGGCCGGGACGGCTTCGGCCGGCACCCAGGCCTCGCCGATCGAGGTCACCAACGCGATCCTGATCGATGCCAACACCAACGTCATCGCTTACGGCGACCTTGATATCGCAGCAGGCACAGACGGCTTCCCCGATTACGACCAATACACTGTCACGGCGCGCTTCCAGGGCTTCGCCGGCAGTTTGGTGCCGATCAGCGATGTCAACGCCGACGCCTATCTGACCCAGAACAATTCCATCACGATCTGCGGCGGCGCGCTGTTGCAGACCGCGGGGCAGGCAAACCTGGATGCCCAGGACCTGGCGACCGCCAACATCATCACCGATGCGGAAAACACCAGTTGGGCGAGCGATCTCAGCAGCGCCATCCTGTCGGCGCTGGGTGGCGGGGGCGCCATCGTTCACGGCGGCGATGGCGGCACCTCGACCTACTCGACCATCACGGTGAACGGGACGGTGGTTACCGGCATCACCAGCCAGGTGACATTGACGCTGGTGGACAATCCTGCCGACAACACCTGGTTCAACAATCCGACCGACCCGTTGACGGCGCCGCCGTTCGCGCCGGTGATCGCGGCAGCCGGGTCCTCGAGCAATGTCAGTTTCACCGTCGGGGAAGCATCGCCCGCCAATCCGCTCGTTGCGCAACTGACTTTCGACGAGGGGCAGTTGCAGCAGTTCGGCAGCAGCAACAGCCTACTGAACCAGTATTACACCGCTGAGATCGCCCGTATCGAGGGCGTGCTCAGCAGCGAGGGCCTGCTGACGACCGAGCCCGGCGGTGCGCAGTCGGGAAACTCGCAGGATGAACTGCAGGTCACCATCAACCCGATCGTTGCTGACGACGGCGAGATTTATGTGCACGCGACCGAACTGGGCGGCACCGGAACGTTTGTTGCGCCGAACAATGCCAGCGTTACCATCACCAACTATTCGGTGGCCTCGCTGAATATCCTCGGGATCGACATTCCGGCCTCTGACGGCGGGCTGTTCTACGACAGCGGCTTCGTGACGACGAACGCCGAGATCACCACGATCGATACGAACAACCGCAACAGCAACCATAACACGCCGCAGGATACGCCGGCCGATCCGCTGTTCAATCTCAGCCAGGTCGCCGGCGGAACGGTGAGCCAGCAGCCGACGATCAGCGTCGTCAATACGTTCGTCAACAACGGCACCACGGTCTTCAATCTCAACGCTTACAATGCCGCGCACCCGGATGCGCCGGTGACGTGGCCGTCGATCACCATCGCGGGCTCGTCTTCGGTCGTGGCGGGCGTGACGATACCGGCCGGGACGGGCATCTTCACCACCGGCTACCTGTTGCTGGAGGACGCCCCACCGAGCCTCGGGAGCGTGATTGAGAACGGCCCGGTGAACGCGGGCACGGTCGATATCATCACCGGCGGCACGGTGGTCATCAACGGCGTGGACGACGAGGAGGTCGGTGGCGCGCCGTATGTGGCCTGGGACAACATCACCCAGGGCAACTATGCCGGCGGCGGCACTGCGACCGTCGGCGGTGTCGGGCCGGCCAGCCAGAGCGCCATCGACAGCCTGCTGACGGCGATTCCCTCGGTCGGCACCAACACGTTTCCAGGCGGGATCTCCGCCGCCGCCGTGTTCATCGACGCCGACTTCATCGATGTGAACGGCATTATCCAGAGTG
>Ga0302319_10015017_pt1 | contig 14383 bp, 11 predicted proteins | sample Bog_T0_2_FD_203319 | JGI IMG/M metagenome (GOLD analysis project Ga0302319, IMG submission 203319) | Peat permafrost microbial communities from Stordalen Mire near Abisko, Sweden - Bog_T0_2 | ecosystem: Environmental > Terrestrial > Soil > Wetlands > Peat | place: Sweden: Abisko, Stordalen Mire... | reverse complement strand
ATCCCCCGGGAGTGGTGCTGCTCTTCGGCAGCGAGCGCTTCGGGCTTCCGAAGAGCGTGCTCGACCGGTGTGACGACGTGATCGGGATCCCGATTTACGGGGTGAATCACTCGCTGCCGGTCGCGATTGCCGCCGGGATCGCGATGAACGAGTGGGCGCGGGCGAGGTACGCGGGCGGGCGGGTCGTTTAGGCCCGAAACACGGGGGCATAATCGACTATTTTGCGTGTAATTACCAGACTTTATCGGCACAGTCGGTCAGGTCCAAAACTCCTCCCCGCCTAGGCGATTTTCCTACGCCCCTCGTCGGTTCGCCTCCCCTCGTAGAAACCCGTCCTGCGCCCCTCGTCGGTTCGCCTCCCCCCGTAGAAACCCGTCCTACGCCCCTCGTCGATCCGCCTCCCCCCGTAGAAGCCCGTCCTGCGCCCCTCGTCGATCCGCCTCCCCCCGTAGAAACCTGTCCTACGCCCCTCGTCGATTCGCCTCCCCCTCCGCGACGGGAGCCTCTGGGTCGATGGAATCCCGTTCCATCTACGATTTCTCGGCGAACACCACGATCGTCCCCATGGGGTCGGTGACCACGATCTCGCGCATCCCGTAGAACGTCGTCCGCTCCTTCACGAGCACCTCGGATCCCTTCGCCGCCTGGATGGCTTGCGCCAGCGACTTCACCTCGATGAAGAGCATGGTGTGCGGAGCGAGCTTCGCGACCGCCGGCATGTCGGCTTCCAGGCTCGCGCGCGACTGGAACATGATCTCGCCGGCGGCGTTCTCCAGCAGCACGAATCCGAGCGCCCCCTCATGGGGAACCTCGGCGCGCTTCTCGTAGCCGAGCGCGTCGCACCAGAAGGGCAAGCACGGTTCGATGCGGTCGACGATGCGGATGGGGGTGACTTTCGTGATGTTCATGCGTCCAAGCTAGCGAGCGGCCCGTGGGCGGGATTGTCGATTTCGGACACGGCGCGAGCGCTCGCGTACAGGCGCGGCGTGACGCCGGTGAGCGCACGGAACTCGCGGACGAGGTGCGCCTGGTCGGCGTACCCGCACGAGACGGCGAGCCGGGCCCATGACGCGATGGATCCACGCGCGATGGCCGCGGTCGCGCGCTGCAGCCGGGCGACGCGCGCGAAGACCTTGGGGCCGTAGCCGACGCGCTCGTCGAAGAGGCGCGTGAGCTGGCGCTCGCCGATGCCGACGCTGGCCGCGACCGCCGGGATCGGGAGCTCACCGCCGTTCGCGTGGAGAAGCGCGACGGCGCGGGCGACGCGCGGATCGGGCGCGCGGGCGCGCGCGACGCGTGCGGTGAGCTCGGCTTCGAGCGCCACCATCGCGTCGTGCGCGCTCTTCGCTTCGGCGAGGCGCGCATCGAGCGAGCGCCCCTCGGCCCCCCACACGTCTGCGACCTCCGCGCTCTCGTCACGCAGCTCGCGCGCGGCGAGCCCCAGCACCTCGACGCCGGCCCCCGGCCGGAAGCGCACGCCCACTACGCACGACGGAGCCCCCTCCCCCGTCACGATCGCGCGCGTCATCGGCCCGATCACGCGCGCCCGCGCTTCGCCCACGGCGAAGAGCACGTCCATCGCGCCGTCGGGCAAGACGCGGTGCGCTTCCCCGCTCGACACGACCTCCCACACGCACGCCACGAACGGCGCGAGCGCGGGAGGCGGCGCGTGCTCTCGGTACCGCACGAGGCTCAGTATGCGACAAAACGCGCGCGGCGCGATCCGCCCAAAGGCCGACCGCGCCGCGCGCGCTGTTGCGAGGAGCTTCTTACTCTTCGTTGACCACGGCCATCGCGTCCGGCGCCGCGTGGCGCGGGGCGGTGTAGCCACGATCCTCGTCGCCTTCGACGACGACGCGGAGCGTCTTGTACACGGGCAACCCCGTCCCTGCCGGGATGAGGCGACCCATGATGACGTTCTCCTTGAGGCCGCGCAGGTGGTCGGTCTTCCCGTTGATCGCGGCTTCCGTGAGGACCTTGGTGGTCTCCTGGAAGCTGGACGCGGAGATGAACGACTCGGTCGAGAGCGACGCCTTGGTGATACCGAGCAGCAGCGGCTCGGCAATCGACGGGCGACCTCCGCGCTCGATGACCTTCTGGTTCTCGCGCTCGAAGATGTGCTTCTCGATCTGCTCGTCGATGAGGAAATTCGTGTCGCCGACGTCCTTGACGCGCACGCGGCGCATCATCTGACGCACGATGACCTCGATGTGCTTGTCGTTGATGGCGACGCCCTGCAGGCGGTAAACCTGCTGGATCTCGTTGACGAGATACGCCGCCAGCTCCTTTTCACCCTTCACGCGAAGGATGTCGTGCGGATTCGCGGGACCGTCCATCAGCGGCTCGCCGGCGCGGATGCGATCGCCCGGCTGCACCTGGATGTGCTTCCCCTTGGCGATCAGGTACTCGCGCGCCTGATCGGTGAGCTGCTTGCCGTCATGGGAGAACGGCGTGACGACGACCTTGCGCTTCCCCTTGGTGTCCTTGCCGAAGGAAACCTCGCCGTCGATCTCGGCGATGATGGCGTGGTCCTTGGGCTTGCGGGCCTCGAAGAGCTCGGCAACACGCGGCAGACCGCCGGTGATGTCCTGCGTCTTCGTGGTCTCGCGGGGGATCTTGGAGAGAACCTCGCCGGCGTCGAGCAAGTCGCCGTCCTGGACGACGATGTTCGCGCCGACCGGGAGGAGGTAACGCGCTTCGAGCGTCGAGTTCGGGAGCTTCAGCGTCTCGCCCGTCTTGGGATCCTTCAGCGAGATGCGCGGGCGGAGATCCGCGGCGCGCGACTCGATGACGACCTTGCGGGAGAGGCCGGTGACCTCGTCGAGCTTCTCGATCATCGTGACGCCTTCGACGATGTCGCCGAACTTCGCGATGCCCGAGACCTCGGTGAGGATCGGCATGGCGAAGGCGTCCCACTCCGCGAGGAGCTGGCCCGGCTTCACCTTGTCGTTCTCCTTCACCTTGAGCACCGCGCCGTACACCAGGCGGTGGTGCTCGCGCTCGCGGCCGGTGTCGTCGACGATGACGACCTCGCCGTGACGGTTCATCACGCTGACGGTCCCGTCGCGCTTGGTGGCGATGTTCGCGTTGCGGATGCGGACGAAGCCTTCGTTGCGCGCTTCGAGCGAGCTCTGCTCGATCTTGCCGCGCGCCGCCGCTCCGCCGATGTGGAACGTACGCATCGTGAGCTGCGTGCCCGGCTCGCCGATCGACTGGCTGGCGATGATACCCACCGCTTCGCCGATGTTGACCTTGTAGCCTCGCGCGAGGTCACGCCCGTAGCACTTGGCGCAGATGCCGCGCTTCACCTGGCACGTGAGCACCGAGCGAATCACGACCTCTTCGATTCCCGCGTCCTCGATCTTCGTGACGAGGGCTTCGTCGAGCTCCGTGTTGTGCACGACGAGCACTTCGCCCGTGAGCGGATCGACCACGTCCTCGAGCGTCACGCGCCCGAGGATACGGTCGCCGAGCGGCTGGATGACTTCGCCGGCGTCCTCGAGCTTCGTGACTCGAATGCCGTCGAGCGTCCCGCAGTCGAACTCGCTGATGACGGCGTCTTGCGCGACGTCGACGAGGCGGCGAGTGAGATACCCCGAGTTCGCCGTCTTGAGCGCGGTGTCGGCGAGACCCTTGCGGGCGCCGTGCGTCGAGATGAAGTACTGGAGAACCGTGAGACCCTCGCGGAAGTTCGCGGTGATCGGCGTTTCGATGATCTCGCCCGACGGCTTCGCCATCAGGCCACGCATGGCGGCCAGCTGACGAATCTGCTGGGTGGAGCCTCGGGCTCCCGAGTCGGCCATGATGTAGATCGGGTTGAAGCTCGGCTCGATGTACTCCTTGCCGGTCTCCACATCGACGACCTTCTCTTTGCCGATGACCTGCATCATCTCCTGCGTGACCTTGTCGGCGACGCCGGCCCAGATATCGACGATCTTGTTGTACCGCTCGCCGTCCGTGATCAGGCCTTCCTGGTACTGATCGACGACGCGCTGCACTTCTTCCTGCGCCTCGTTGAGGAGCACCTGCTTCGCATCCGGGATCACCATGTGATCCATGCAGATCGAAACGCCGGCGCGCGTCGCGAACTCGTAGCCGAGTGAGCGCAGACGGTCCGCGAGAAGGACGGTCGCCTTGTTACGGTGCTTGCGGTAGCAGGCATCGATCAGGGCGGAGAGGGCCTTCTTGTCGAGCGTCTTGTTGACGAGGTCGAAGGACAGCCCCTCGGGGAGGACCTCCGAGATGAGGCAGCGCCCGACGGTCGTGTTGACCGTCTTCCTGATACCGCTCTCGGGATCGATCACGCGCACGCGAATGCCCGTGTGGATGGTCACTTCCTCGTTGTCGAAGGCCATGCGGACTTCTTCCGGCGACGAGTAAACGCCGCGGAGGAGCCCTTCCGGCACGCCCTTCTTGTCGATCGTCAGCGTCCCTTCGCGGTAGTGCCCCTTGGCGAACTTGCGCTCGCGGGTCGCGTAGTAGAGGCCGAGGACGATGTCCTGGGTCGGGTTGATGATGGGCTTGCCGTTCGCGGGCGAGAGGATGTTGTTCGTGCTCATCATGAGCACGCGCGCTTCCATCTGCGCCTCGACGCTGAGCGGCACGTGGACGGCCATCTGGTCACCGTCGAAGTCGGCGTTGAACGCCGCGCAAACGAGCGGGTGAAGCTGGATGGCCTTCCCCTCGATGAGGACCGGCTCGAACGCCTGGATGCCGAGGCGGTGGAGCGTGGGCGCGCGGTTCAGGAGAACCGGGTGCTCACTGATGACCTCTTCGAGGATGTCCCAAACCTCGGGACGCTCCTTCTCCACCATCTTCTTCGCAGACTTGATGGTGTTGACGTACCCGCGCTCTTCGAGCTTGTTGTAGATGAACGGCTTGAACAGCTCGAGGGCCATCTTGTTCGGCAGCCCGCACTGGTGCAGCCGGAGCTGCGGGCCGACGACGATGACGCTTCGACCCGAGTAGTCGACGCGCTTGCCGAGCAAGTTCTGGCGGAAGCGCCCCTGCTTCCCCTTGAGCATGTCGCTGAGCGACTTCAGCGGGCGCTTGTTGGGGCCCGTGATGGTCTTGCCGCGACGGCCGTTGTCGAAGAGCGCATCGACCGCTTCCTGCAGCATGCGCCGCTCGTTGCGGATGATGATCTCGGGCGCGTTGAGCTCGAGCAGGCGCTTCAACCGGTTGTTGCGGTTGATGACGCGGCGGTAGAGGTCGTTGAGATCGCTGGTGGCGAAACGGCCGCCGTCGAGCGGAACGAGCGGACGGAGATCCGGCGGGAGCACCGGGATGACCGTCAGCATCATCCACTCCGGACGATTGCCGCTCTCACGGAAGGCTTCCGTGACCTTGAGGCGCTTGACGATCTTCTTCCGCTTCGCCTCGCTCGTCGCCGCGCGCATTTCCTGGCGCAGCGTCTCGCTCAGCGTGTGGACGTCGACCGACTTCAGCATCTCGAGGACGGCCTCGCCGCCCATGCCGGCGGAGAACTTGTCGTCGCCGTACTCCTCGAGGAGCTGCATGTATCGCTCTTCGGAGAGGAGCTCGCCGCGCGAGAGACCGGTCTCCTTCGGATCGATGACGATGTACGCCTCGCAGTAGAGGACCTTTTCGAGGTCCTTCAGCGAGATGTCGAGCATGTTGCCGATGCGGCTGGGCAGGCTCTTCAGGAACCAGATGTGAGCTACGGGCGTCGCGAGGTTGATGTGCCCGAGGCGCTCACGGCGCACCTTGGACTGGATCACCTCGACGCCGCACTTCTCGCACACGATCCCGCGGTGCTTCATGCGCTTGTACTTGCCGCAGTTGCACTCGTAGTCCTTCACCGGGCCGAAAATCTTCGCGCAGAAAAGCCCATCGCGCTCCGGCTTGAACGTCCGGTAGTTGATGGTCTCGGGCTTCTTGACCTCGCCGTGCGACCACTCACGAATCTTCTCGGGCGACGCGAGCGAAATGCGAATCGCGCTAAACGACAGCGGATCCTTGGGCTTCTCGAAGAAGCTGAAGATGTCGCGCATCGGAGTCTTTCCCTTCTAGTGACGTACTGAAAAAACTTTAGAACTCTGAAAGCGGGGGGCCTCTTTCGTCATCCTGAGCGAAGCGAAGGATCTCCTGGTCGGGGATCCTTCGGCCTTCGGCCTCAGGATGACGGGGGGCTACTCCTCCGCAGCCTGGTCGCTTCCGCGAAGCTGGGACGGCTCGATGAGCTCGACGTTGAGGCAGAGAGCCTGGAGCTCCTTGATGAGAACGTTGAAGCTCTCGGGGAGTCCGGGCTCGAGCGTGTGCTCGCCCTTCACGATCGCTTCGTACATGCGCGTGCGGCCCATGACGTCGTCGCTCTTCACCGTGAGGAACTCCTGGAGCGCGTAGGCGGTGCCGTACGCTTCCATGGCCCACACTTCCATCTCTCCGAGCCGCTGACCGCCGAACTGCGCCTTGCCACCCAGCGGCTGCTGCGTGACGAGCGAGTACGGACCGATCGACCGCGCGTGGATCTTGTCGTCGACCAAGTGGTGGAGCTTGAGCATGTACATCACGCCCACGGTCACCTCCTGATCGAAGGCCTCGCCGGTGCGTCCGTCGAACAGGATCGCCTGGCCCGACTCGGGGAGACCCGAGATGCGGAGGGCGTTCTTGATCGCGGTTTCCGGCGCGCCGTCGAAGACGGGGCTCGCGTAGTGGATACCCTTGGTGAGCTTGCGGGCGACGGCCTTGACGTCGTCGTCCGTGAGCTTGGTGAGCCACTTTGCGAGGAGCACGTCTCCTTCGAAGATGCGCACGATGTGCTCGCGGATCGCCTGCGTGCTGAACTTGGACTCCAGCATGTACTGGAACTGCCAGCCGAGGACGCGCGCACCCCAACCGAGGTGCGTCTCCAGGATCTGACCCACGTTCATACGTGAGGGAACGCCGAGCGGATTGAGGACGATGTCGACCGGCCGACCGTCTTGCAGGTAGGGCATGTCCTCTTCCGCCATGATGCGGGAGATGACGCCCTTGTTGCCGTGACGGCCTGCCATCTTGTCGCCGACCTGGAGCTTCCTCTTGATGGCGATGTAGACCTTCACCATCTTGATGACGCCCGGCGGCAGCTCGTCGCCCTTGGAGAGGCGGTCGATCTTGTCGCGGAAGTGCTCTTCGCGAAGCGCGATGATCTCGTCGAGCTCGCGCATCTTGGAGGCGATGAGCTCGGCCCCTTCGACCGGAAGCTCGCCCCAGTACTTGCGCGGGATCGCTTCGATCGAAGCGTCGTCGATGTCCTGCCCCTTGGTGAGGAGGACCTTCCCCTTGTCATCGACCAGCTTGCCGTTCGTCTGCGTACCGACGAGCTGGCGCTTGATCTGACGGAAGAAGGAGTCGCGGAGGATCTTGATCTCCTCGTCGCGCATCTTCTCGAGGCGCACGCGCTCGTGGTCCTCGATGTCCTTGGCGCGCTCGTCCTTCTCGGTCCCCTTGCGGCTGAAGACGCGCGCGTTGATGACGATGCCGCCCACGCCCGGCGGGACGCGGAGCGAGCTGTCACGGACGTCGCCGGCCTTCTCGCCGAAGATGGCTCGCAGGAGCTTCTCCTCGGGAGAGAGCTGCGTCTCGCCCTTCGGCGTGATCTTGCCGACGAGGATGTCGCCCGACTTCACTTCGGCGCCGATGCGGACGATGCCGCTCTCGTCGAGGTCCTTCAGGGCCTCTTCGCCGACGTTCGGAATGTCGCGCGTGACCTCTTCCTTGCCCAGCTTGGTGTCGCGGGCGACGCACTCGAACTCCTCGATGTGAATCGAGGTGAAGACGTCGTCCTTGGCGATGCGCTCGGACACGAGGATCGAGTCCTCGAAGTTGTAGCCCTGCCACGGCATGAACGCGACGAGCACGTTCTGCCCGAGCGCCAGCTCGCCCATGTCGGTCGAGGGGCCGTCAGCGAGCACTTCGCCCGCCTTGACCCGCTCGCCCGCGCGGACGATCGGCTTCTGGTTGTAGCAAGTCGACTGGTTCGACCGCTGGAACTTGGTCATCGAGTAGATGTCGGGGATCTCGGCCTTGTCCCCTTCGGCGCGAACCACGATGCGGCTGGCGTCGACACTCTCGATGATGCCGTCACGGCGAGCGAGGATGCACACGCCGCTGTCGCGGGCGAGCTTCCCTTCCATGCCCGTGCCGACGTACGGCGCGTGGCTACGGATGAGCGGAACGGCCTGACGCTGCATGTTGGCGCCCATGAGGGCGCGGTTCGCGTCGTCGTGCTCGAGGAACGGAACCAGCGCTGCGGCCACCGAGACCATCTGGTTCGGCGCCACGTCCATCAGCTGGATCATGTCCGGCGTCACCATGTGGAAGTCGCCGTTCAAACGGGCGCTCACCAGGCTCTCGCGGAACTTCCCCTTCTCGTCCATGTTCGCCGAGGCCTGAGCGATGTACTTGCCCTCTTCCTCGAGCGCCGAGAACCACGAGACGTCGTCCGTCACGCGCCCCTCGGAGACCTTGCGGTACGGCGTCTCGACGAAGCCGTACTCGTTGACGCGCGCGAACGTCGAGAGCGACGCGATGAGGCCGATGTTCGGACCTTCCGGCGTCTCGATCGGGCAGATACGACCGTAGTGCGTCGGGTGAACGTCGCGGACTTCGAAGCCTGTGCGCTCGCGGGTGAGACCGCCCGGCCCGAGGGCCGAGAGACGACGCTTGTGAGTGACCTCACTCAGCGGGTTCGTCTGGTCCATGAACTGCGAGAGCTGCGAGCTGCCGAAGTATTCCTTCACCACCGCGGAGACGGGCTTCGCGTTGATGAGGTCGTGCGGCATCAGCGTGTCGATCTCTTGCGACATGCTCATGCGCTCTTTGATCGCGCGCTCCATACGCACGAGGCCGATGCGGTACTGATTTTCCATCAGCTCGCCGACGGCGCGCACGCGACGGTTGCCGAGGTGGTCGATGTCATCGACCGACCCTCGCCCGTTCTTGAGCTCGATGAGGTGACGCACGGTCTCCAGGATGTCCTGGGGCGTGAGCACCTGGGTATCGAGCGCGGGGCGCTGATCCTCGGGGAGATCGCGGTAGAACTTGTAGTTCAGCTTGAGGCGGCCGACCTTCGAGAGGTCGTAGCGCTCCGGGTTGAAGAACAGGTTGTTGAAGAGCGTCTTCGCGGTCTCGAGCGTGGGGGGATCGCCCGGGCGGAGCCGGCGGTAGATCTCCATGATCGCGTCTTCGGTCGTCTTGACCTTCTCGGCGAGCAGCGTGTCGCGGAGGTAGGAGCCGACGTTGAGACCGTCGATGAACAGGATCTTGAACGACTCGATGTTCGCTTCGCGAAGCTTCTCGAGCTTGTCGAGCGTCACTTCCTCGTTGACCTCGAGGACGACCTCACCGGTCTCCTTGTCGACGATGTCGTGCGCCGCGACCTTGCCGACGAGCTCCTCGGGATCGATCGCCATGCGATCGACCTTGGCTTCCTTGAGCTTCTTGATCGCCGCCTTGGTGAACTTGGTGTTCTTCTTGACGACGACTTCCTGGCCAATCTTCACGTCGCGCGTCGCGCGCTGGCCGGCGAGAAGATCGTACTCGACCGAGCGGGCGTACTTCCCGCCCTTCTCGAGGAACACGGTTTCCGTGTTGTAGAAGTAGTTGAGCAGGTCCTGCGTCGAGTAACCGAGCGCACGGAGCAGCACCGTCGCGTGCATCTTCCGGCGGCGGTCGATGCGGACGTAGATGATGTCCTTGGGGTCGAACTCGAAGTCGAGCCACGAGCCGCGGTACGGAATGACGCGCGCGCTGTAGAGGAGCTTGCCGCTCGAGTGGGTCTTCCCCTTGTCGTGGTCGAAGAAGACGCCCGGGCTGCGGTGGAGCTGCGAGACGACGACACGCTCGGTGCCGTTGATGATGAACGTCCCGGTGTCGGTCATCAGCGGGATTTCCCCGAAGTAGACCTCCTGCTCCTTGATGTCGCGAACGATGCGCTCGCCACCATCGCGGGTGTCGTAGATCATCAGCTGCGTGGTGACCTTGATCGGCGCGGCGTACGTCATGCCGCGCTGACGGCACTCCTCCACGTCGTACTTCGGCTTCTCCAGGTTGTAGGAGACGAACACGAGCTCGCTCGTGCCGTTGAAGTCCTTGATGGGGAACACGCTCCGGAAAACGGCCTGGAGCCCGATCTCGTGGCGCTCGCTTTGCGGCACGGTCGACTGCAAGAACTTGTCGTAGGACGATTTCTGAATGTCGATCAGATTCGGCACCTCGATGATGCGGTGCACCCGCCCGAGGTTCTTGCGAATACGAAAGTTCGACTGGATGACGCTCGCCATCTCTGCTCCTGCCTTACGCGAAACTGCGCCTCTGTGAGTCTCCCCCGCACGCGCGTTTGCGGGATTGAGAGGCCAACACGACGAGAACTACTGAATCTGCAACTGCGAGATTCCCGACTCGGCCGAATCGGGAAGCGCCGAAAGGGACGAGCGCGATGGATCCATCCATCGCGCCGTCCCGTTCGGCGACTTCAAACGTTCGAGAAACCTGGCACTACTTGAGCTCGACCTTGGCGCCGGCGTCCTCGAGCTTCTTCTTGAACTCCTCGGCCTCGGCCTTGGAAACGCCCTCCTTGAGGGGCTTCGGCGCGGCTTCGACGAGGTCCTTGGCTTCCTTGAGACCGAGGCCGGTGATCTCGCGGACGACCTTGATGACGTTGATCTTGTTCGCGCCGGCTTCCTTGAGCTCGACGGTGAACTCGGTCTTCTCCTCGACGACGGCGGCGGCGGCGCCACCAGCGGCCGGGCCAGCGGCCACGGCAACCGGAGCGGCCTTGACGCCCCACTTGTCTTCGAGGGTCTTGATCAGCTCGGCAATCTGAATGACGGGCAGGTTCGAGAGGTAATCGACAACCGCCTCACGCGTAATCTCTGACATGGTCGTTCTCCGTATTTCGATATTCGAATCTTGGGGCCGTTAGACGGCCGTAAATTTTGGTCGGGGTGATGAGGGCCGTTTTACTGGCCTTGACGTTCCTTCGCCGCGAGTGCGTAGACGAAGTTCTGAGTGGGAGCCTGCAAGAGCGCGACGAACTGCTGGAGCGGCGCCTGAAGCGTCGCGAGCAGGGTTGCGCGTAGCTCGTCCTTGCCGGGCATCGTCGCGAGTTGGTCCTCGACGGCTTTCGCGTCGAGCACGGTCCCCTCGATGAGTCCTGCTTTGACCTGGAGCTTCTCGTCCTCCTTGCGGTACGCCTTGACGATCTTGGCGGCCGCAGAGGGGTCTTCGTAGCTCCACGCGATCCCCGTCATTCCGACGAGCGCCTTGTCGAGCTTGTCCGTGTAGACAGTGCCCTTGATCGCTTGCTTGACGAGCGTGTTCTTGACGACCTTGTACTCGATGCCCGCCTTGCGGAACTCCGCGCGAAGCTTCGTCGCGGACTCCACGGTCATCCCCTTGAAGTCGAGGAGGACGGCAGCGGTCATCTTGTCGAACCGGCTCTTGATTTCACCGATTTGAACGGTCTTGGCATTTCGTTCCACGTTACGCCTCCTCCGTCTTGCCCATGAATTCGGCGGGCTCGATCTTCACGCCCGGGCCCATGGTCGAAGAGACCGTGATGCTCCGGAGGTAAGTACCTTTGGCCGTCGAGGGCTTCTGGCGAATCAGTGCGTGGAGAAGGGCGCGCGCGTTGTCCGCGAGGGCCTGCTCAGCGAACGAGCTCTTGCCGATGCGGGCGTGGACGATGCCCGCCTTCTCGACGCGATACTCGATCTTGCCACCCTTCGCTTCTTTCACTGCGTTACCAACGTCGAACGTCACCGTCCCGACCTTCGGGTTCGGCATGAGGCCCCGCGGACCGAGGATTCGACCGAGCTTACCGACGGCGCCCATCATGTCGGGCGTCGCGATCACGCGATCGAAGTCCATGAATCCCTCGGAGACCTTTGCCACCATGTCGTCGCTACCGGCGAAATCGGCGCCGGCCTCTTTGGCCTCGCGCTCCTTCTCACCCTTGGCGAACACGAGCACGCGAACGGTTTGACCGGTCCCGTGCGGGAGCACGAGCGCTCCGCGAACCATCTGATCGGCGTGCTTGGGATTCACGCCCAGACGGACCGCGAGGTCGACCGTCTCGTCGAATTTGGCGAACTTCGCTTTCTTGACGAGAGCGCACGCCTCTTCGACCGTGTACTTGCGCGAGCGGTCGAGCAGAGCCTCTCCCTTCGCGCGATTTTTACTCAGTTTCGGCATTCTCCTCCTTAACGACCCGTTCTTCTTTAGTTGTTCAGGTCTCCCACCTGCCGACGCGGTGGTTCGAGAGGTTGACAAGACTGGGAAGTCCGAACCATTCGGCATTCCCGATTGAAATCCTTGGCTACTTGGCGACGACGTCGATACCCATCGAACGCGCGGTGCCCCTGATGGTGCGAATCGCCGACTCGACGTCGGTGCAGTTCATGTCGCCCATCTTCTGATTCGCGAGATCGCGGACCTGCGCCTCGGTGACCTGGCCGACCTTGTTCTTGTTCGGCTCCTTGGAACCCGCGCCCGGCTTCTTGCCAGTCGGGAGCCCAGCGGCCTTCTTCAAGAGCACGCTCGCCGGCGGCGTCTTCATGATGAACGTGAACGAGCGGTCCGAGTAGACCGTGATCACGACCGGGATGATCATGTCGCCACCGGCCGTCTTGGCGTTGAACTCCTTGCAGAACTGCATGATGTTCACGCCGTGCTGGCCGAGCGCGGGGCCCACGGGCGGGGCGGGGTTCGCCTTGCCGGCCGGGAGCTGGAGCTTGATTTGTCCTGTGACCTTCTTCATCGCTTCTTCTCGCTCCTACGATGGTTCCGGAGCTAAGCCGGAGTCGTAGTCAACGCAATTTGGGTTAATCCTAAACTTCAGGAAACTCGCTTCTCGACCTGCGCGAAATCCAACTCCACCGGCGTGGCGCGTCCGAAGATCGACACCTTCACGCGGAGCTTCTGCTTGTCCGGCTTCACTTCCTCGACCGTCCCGGAGAAGTTGGCGAAGGCGCCGTCGATGACCCGGATCTCGTCGCCCGTCTCGAACGACACGCGCGGCTTCGGCTTCACGGCCCCTTCGACGATGATCTTGCGGAGATCGTCGATCTGCGGCGGCTTCACTTCCTGGGGCCGCTGGTTGCCGATGAATCCGGTCACCTTGGGGGTGTCCTTGACGAGGTGCCAGGCCTCTTCGCTCATCTCCATCTCGACGAAGATGTACCCGGGGAAGCTGTTCTTCTGGCGAACGCGCGATTTGCCGCCAGCGCGCGGCTCCGTCACCGTCTCGGTCGGAATCAGGACCTCGCCGAAATGCGCCTCCTGCTTGTTCTCCTTGATGCGCTGCTGGAGGGATTCGCGGACCTTGTTCTCGTATCCCGAGTAGGTCTGGATGACGTACCACTTCTTTGCCATGAGAGTCTCCACAGGATGTTTCCTCAGGTCCCGTAGACCAAGTTGGTGAGGAAGCTCCAGAAGCGGTCCATGAGAGCGAAGAAGATGGTCGAAAAGACGGTCGTGACGATCACGACCGCGGTCGAGCTCATCACTTCGTCCTTGGTCGGCCACGTCACCTTCGACAGCTCGCTCGCGACCTCTTCGGCCAGCTCGCGCGTGCGCTGCTTCTTCCAGTAGTACCAAGCCACCCCGACGCCGATGAGCGCCGAGATCGGCATGACCACGTCGCCGCGCGGCTCGCCAAGCTGCGGCTTCCAGGTGCCGAGCCTCATCCACGCCGTGTCGCCCACCTTCGAGCAAACGAAGGCGATCGCGATCGCGCCGGCGAAGTACCCGGCATACACGTACCGCTGGTAGCCGAGCTGAGCCGGCGCCGCGTTGTCTTCGAACTCTTCCTCCGAGTCATGGACGACCGCCACCACGCCGTCCTTCGGCGCGATCAGCTCCATCGCACGCTCCGCCTGATCCTCGGTGGGATGCGGCGGCGCGTAGGTGTTGTCGTTCTTGTTATCCTCGGTGGCCATTTGCGTCTCTTGCGTTGTCCCGGCAGGGGCTGGGGGGCTCGAACCCACGACCTGCGGATTTGGAATCCGCTGCTCTACCAACTGAGCTAAACCCCTCTATGGGCGCCGGCTGGAAGCCCGACGCCGCTCGTCGCTCATTTATTCCTGGCTGCTACTTCGTCTCGCGGTGGATCGTGTGCCGGTTGCAGCGGGGGCAGTACTTCTTCAGCTCGATCTGCCCCTTCTGCTCCGGTTTGCGCGTCGTGCGGTAATTCCTCGTATCGCACTCCGTACAGGCCAGCGATACCTGGACGCGCTCGCTCATTCGGTACCCTTTACTCGAGCACCTTGGTGACGATGCCTGCGCCGACGGTGCGTCCGCCCTCGCGGATTGCGAAACGCATCTGCTCCTCGAGACCCACCGGGGTGATGAGCTCGATGGTCATCTTGATGTTGTCACC
>Ga0302319_10015016_pt1 | contig 14384 bp, 12 predicted proteins | sample Bog_T0_2_FD_203319 | JGI IMG/M metagenome (GOLD analysis project Ga0302319, IMG submission 203319) | Peat permafrost microbial communities from Stordalen Mire near Abisko, Sweden - Bog_T0_2 | ecosystem: Environmental > Terrestrial > Soil > Wetlands > Peat | place: Sweden: Abisko, Stordalen Mire... | reverse complement strand
CTTGGCGTCATTAAACCACTTGACTGTTCCCTGTTCCATTGTGTGTAACTCCTTCGATGCTGATTTACCGCGAACGCAATGTGGAAGTTTGCGAGTAGGCGGTAACCGGAACAGGCAAGAACTTCAGATCGAATTCTACGATTGAATAGAGTGTAGCACGGATCTGGCAAATCTGCTTTCTTAGAACGAGTTACGGCGCATGGCGATTCCAGGCCAAATGCGCCAGTCCGTTGAGAGCCGGCAATCCATTGCTCTTTTCGATTGTGCTGGTTGGCGACTCAATGGGTGCCGCTGAGGGCGACGGCTGGAATAGTAACGGACCCTATCTGCCACGAGTTGCGGTCGATGACCAGAACCCGAAGCGAGCCCGTACCCGGTCTCACGTTTACCGTGTGCTCGATGGGAATTCCTGAAGAGAGGGCGGTCTGGTAGGTTGCGGGCAGCAACCGCAGCCTCAGGGTCTGGCCTTCCATCTGCGCATGGAGCCCGGAATCGTCGCGCTGGATAAAGAATATGTCGAGTGTGCCATTCCGGCGTCCGTCCGCGAGCGCGAGATCAAGATCCGCGGCTGCGATGTTGACCTTGAGGGAGGCACTGGAAGGTTCGCCAGAAACCGCTGCTGTTATGTGAACTTCGGTATCGTCGAGCGGCTGCCAGATGGCCTGCTGGACCCGCTCCTGCATGGTTGCCGGTTCGAGCGCGGAGAGATACCCGGTACGATAACGCAGCGCAACGCCCTTCCTGTCTGGGAGTTTTACGGTGATCGTGTGATACTTTCCGTCGGCGGGAGCGTTTGGATAAAAGCTGAGCTGGTAGGTAGCGCGCTCGTCGTCGAGGATGCTGTCGAGAGCCGCGGCAAGATCGGACGCGCGGCGAATGGCTCGGCCGCCTGTGGCCTCCGCTATCTGGCGGATGGGTCCTTGAATGGGACGAGTATCCTGCAGCATGGAAGCCTTGGTGCGGCCCGCGTCCTCCTCGCGAGGCAGCCCGCCGGGCGGCCGGATGGCGGTTGGGCTCACTTCGACGTTGCGGTTGCCGAGGTCGGCGCCGATGCCGCCCGCCTCAAGCTGAGATACGTCAAAGGGATAGACGGAGATATGGGCATCGTTCATGGCCTCCTGGGCGTGCAGGGCATAGGTGTCGATGCCGTTGGTTTCGTTGGCTTCTTTGTCAATGCCCACCTTCTGGTCCCGCCAATCGGCAAACACGTTGTCGCTGGAGACCCAGATAAGGTTCTTGTGGCCGGGCACGGCGGCAAGGTGCCGCGCTACTCCGCGCAGAATTACCAGCGACGCCCGCGCCGGATTGTCGCCGAAAGACCGCAGTTGCGGGTCGACTGTTCCGGCCCCGTCGGGTGTGTCGGCCTCGTTTCCATTGACATAGCCGAGATCGGCGACGCTGCGTACGGTCTCAAACTGCTGCCGGCCGCGGGTTTCTTCGTCCTGTGCGTTGCTGACGGACTGCGCAGTCGGCATCCACTTTTGCAAGCGGGCAATCAAGGCAGCGTGATCGGTGGTGATCTCAGTGAGCACGCGGAAGCCGAGGCCGGTCATGGTGTAGAGAGCAACACGCTCGCCGGGAGGAAGGCCGCCGAGAAACTTGAGAGTCTCCAGGCGCGCATTGCTCAGGTCGCTCCAGGCAATGTGGCTCTCGTCAAAAAGCAAAACGGTGACGTTGTCGCCGGCCGTCCCTGGAGTGGAGGCCGCCGGGGTTGCTGGGCTGGCTCCGTTTGCAGCAGCGTCGGCTTCGCGGTTGGAGAATGTGTTGCCCGCACCCGCAGGCGCGGTCCCGGAGCTTTCCGGAGCTGGAGCGAACTGGCTGAAGAACTTCACTTCCTGCTTCCGCCCGTTGTCGTAGACCTCGATATCGCTGGCTTTCAGGTCGGTCACGGGGTGGCGTTTTTTGTCGACTGCAACCAGGCCCACGTCAACAAGCCTGGAGGTCATGTTCAGGACAAACCCGCCGGATGGCCGGGAAGCCGTACCAGTGGAAGCGTCTGGAATCGCATCTTCCGTCGCGACACTGATTTCAGGATCGGGCGACGCAGCGGGTGAAGCGATTGCTGGAGCCGGCGCAGGACTCGGCCCGGGAGGCATATCGGCAATGGAAGAAGGCGGCGTACTCGCTACGACGGCCGGTTGCGGTGGGGCCTCGGCTGCCGTTTCTGAGTTGAGGCCGGAGGAGTTGGCGACCGACGAGTCGGACGTCTCACTCCCAGCGCCATCGGGCAGGATTCGCGCCTCGCCGCGCAGCTCGCGATACTGTTCGAACGCCACATCGTTCACACGGGTCTGCTGGGGATTCTTGTCGAGGACCGAGTGGCCCATGTGACTGGTATGGGCGTAGTCCATCTGAGACAGGGCGACACTGCGCCGCGGGCAGATTACTTCCTTCCCGCCGATGTCGACTGCGCTGTATTCCACCATGATCGCGGCCCGGTTAAGCGGATCGCCGAGCGCCAGTTCGGCATCTACGGTAAGGCGCAGAATTACGCCGGTTGCCGGATCGACGGTCATTTCGCCGTGATAGCCCGCGCGCTCCTTGAAATTGCACTCGGCGACATCTGTAGTCACGCCACAGGCCTGCACCTCATAATGCGATTTCTGGCTGGGAACCTCGTAGCTGAAGACAGCAACGGGGCCGGTTGCGCCCTGCTCCCAATGGCTCCAGACGAGCTTGCTCCGCGCCGCATCGAGAAGAACCGTGCTCAAGACCGGTCCGAACTCACCCCAGGAGATTAGCCCCTGATCGGAGGAGGGATGCTTCCCCGGTTTAGCGGAGTCCGGGTCTGCCAGCTCCAGCCCGTTCCGATAGACAACCGACCTCTTCGATTTGCCAACGTAGTGCAGGGGCAGATAGCTGAATGTCGCCTGTGGCCGGTCTTCAAAGCGTGAGGTTTCCCTGGTGGCGAAGAAGTTGGGGAGCTGGTGGATTGTGCGGGAGACGTAGTTGACGACCAGCGACATGATTTGGCGCTGCGAAGCTGGATCGGGCACGGGATTGGGAGGGATTTCAGCGGCGGGAACAGCCAGAAAGGCAGAGGAGTCGGCCAAAACGGTAAGTGCCTGGCGGGAGTTGTCGCCGGGCAACTCGGTCTTCAGTTTGGCCAGGCGGTCAGTGCTTAAACGTTCCGTCAGTTCGAGTGCCTGAATTACTTGGGCCACATCGGCGTCGGGTTTTTCACGCGCCGCGGCGATGGCCAGTTCCAGTTGTGCCACGGTGACTTTTTGAGACGCATCGGGGGCGGGCGACGCAGCAATCCGCGGCAATCCCGAGAGAGTCACGGCGAAGAACAGCACGACAAACACAATTCCACGCATCAGTAGACTCTCCACGGAGCATCGGACAAATCTTACGCTCAGGCGTGGTGATGCTCAAACCGAACTGGGAGCGGCGGGGCGGCAGATCGAGCGGCGGCGCAAAACAGGGTAAACTTCTCGGTGCAGTGAGGTGGGGTTTTGGATCGGGTTTCAAGTCGAGTGCTGGCGATCAACCCAGGGTCAACCTCGACCAAGCTGGGGGTGTATTCGCGCCAGGGCGTGGAGTGGGTGAGGGCCATCCGACACGGGGACGAGGAGCTGGAACGATACGGCGGGCGGCCCATACTTGCGCGCCTCGACTATCGCGCGGAGCTGATCGAGCGGGAGCTGCGGTCGGCCGGTTGCCGGATTGACGAGTTTGCCGCTGTCGCCGGACGCGGAGGGATACTGCCCCCAATGGCCTGCGGCACCTACCTGGTGGACGAGGCGATGGTGGAAGAGCTGCGGCTGGCGCGGCGGGGGGAGCACGCCTGCAACCTGGGCGCGCTGCTGGCGCTCCGGTTTGCGCGGGCGGCAGGGGTTAACGCCTACATCGTCGATCCGGTGACGGTGGACGAGTGGCAGCCGTGCGCGAGGCTCTCCGGTTCCCCGCTCATGGAGCGCAGTTGTGTGGGACATGCATTGAACACCAAGGCCACGGCGCGACGGTTTGCGCGGGAGCAGGGGCGAAGTTACGCCGAGTTGCGGCTGATTGTGGTGCACATGGGCAGCGGCGTGACGGTTTCGGCTCACCGCGAAGGCAGGACCATCGACAGCAACACCATTGAGGATGGCCCCTTTGGGCCGGACCGGACAGGCGGTCTGCCGACGCGGGCGCTGGTGAAGCTGTGCTTTGGCGGCAGGTTTCTGCAAAAGGAGGTGGACCGGCACATCTTCGGCAATGGAGGGCTGTTCGCTTACCTGGGCACGCGCGATCTGGAAGAGGTGGAGAGGCGCATTGAGATGGGGGATAAGCAAGCCGCGCTGGTGTTTGAGGCCATGGTCTACCAGGTTGCGAAAGAGGCTGGGGCAATGGCGGCGGCACTGGAGGGACGTGTGGACGCTGTGTTGTTGACCGGGGGGATGGCCCACTCCGAGCGGGTGGTTAAGCTGTTGCGTGGGTACCTGGGCTGGATTGCGCTGATCGCGGTCTATCCGGGAGAGGACGAACTGCGAGCGCTGGCTGAGGCCGTCTTCCGTGTGCTCGACGGCGAAGAGCCGGCCAAGACGCTGACGGCCGAAGTTCGGGTGGCGGAGGCGGCCAGGGAGCGGCTGGTGATTGGGTTGGAGTTCTGAGGTGGAGTGATGGGGCAGGGCGTGATTTTGCGGACTGGGGAACGAGGGTGTGGTTTCATTCAAAAATGCCCGCAAGAACAGAAGCAGATCCTTCGACTCACCACCCCCAAACTGGAAAGCGCTTGGGGCCCCGTTCGCTCAGGATGACAGGTTCTTTTCCGTGATGAACTCCAGGTTCGGGTTGTTAGATTTTCTGCAGGTTGGCGAACTTTTCCATGAGCTTTTTCATGCCGTGACGAGTGAACATCACGGTAAGTTTCGCGTCTTCGCCTTCACCCTCGCGCATCAGAACTGTGCCTTCTCCGTACTTTGAGTGGCGGACGCGCTGGCCCTTCTTGAGGTTGGAGGCACCGCTGGGCGCGGGAATGTCCATGGATGGGCGAGAGGCGGGGCGCGGAAAGGAACCTGGTTTTGGGACCCCGGATTTTCCGCCGAAAAAGCGGGCGATGTTGTCGATGGAGGGAGCTTCTGCGACCGGGTCTGACTCTGACTCGGCGTAGGGCGCGGAGGCTGCGTTCGGGGCGGCAGGACTGGGCTTGGCTACTGGCTTGGCGACCATCCAGGAGGCTACGAAGGGCTTGGCTGGTCCCGCCTTTGGGGACTTGCCTCCTGGTGCAGACAGACTGGCTGCTTCCTGGCTTTCGTCTTCGTAGTTGTAGTGCTGGTCGGCAAACTCGCTGAACTGGCTGGGACGGCGGGCGCTGCCGTAGCCTGAGGCGCGGGAGCTGTAGCCGCCGGCCTGCCCACTGGCGGCCCATGAAGGGGCGCGAGGGCTGAGGTTTTCGACGAGCTGGGTGGGAACTTCTTCAAGGAAACGCGAGGGGATGCTCATCTCCGGCGCGTCGTTGCCGTAGCGACGGCGGTAATGCGCGCGGGTAAGGATGAGGGTGTTCATGGCGCGGGTCATGCCGACGTAGCAGAGGCGGCGCTCTTCTTCGAGCTCCTCGGGGTTGTTGAGGGTGCGGGAGTGGGGGAAGAGGCCTTCTTCAAGGCCGGCGAGGAAGACGAGGGGGAACTCGAGGCCCTTGGCTGCGTGGAGGGTCATGAGGGTTACGCGGGCTTCGGGGTCGAACTGGTCGGAGTCGGAGGCGAGTGCGGCGTGGTCGAGGAACTCGGCAAGCGTCTCGCCGCGGGTTTCAGCGTCGTGGGCGGCGTTGGCGAGCTCCTTGAGGTTTTCAATGCGGCTGAACGATTCGGGCGAGCCTTCGGTCTCAAGGGCTTTGATGTAGCCGGTTCGGTCGATGATGAAGCGGATGAGCTCAGGCAGGGTGGCTGCGTCGCCGGGAGAGCGGAACGCGGGCTTTACGGCGTTTTCGTCGGCTGTAGCTTCTTCGGCGTCCGATTCAAGGTCGGGGTTTGGAATCCCCGGTCTCAAAGGCGAGACCGGGGGCACCCGATCTTGGGTCGCGCGGTCGGCTTTTGGCATGACCAGGAAGGGGCGCTTGGGGGCGGCGGCGAAGGGGGAGAAGCTACTCGCATCGAGTAATGGGAGCTGATTGGTGTCACTGGCGCCGAAGTCGAAGCTGGTTGCGGAGTCGGCGCTGGCGGAATCGGCGTTGTCTGTAGCTGCGCCGAATTCAAAGCCAGTGTCGGCGTCCTCTGACTGAGGGGCGGCAACGTCGGCGGAGAGCTTGCCGGCGAAATCGGGGTCCATCATGGCCTGGGCGTCGAGGATCAGCTGGCGGAAGCTTTCGAGAGCCATGAGGGCACGGTTGGGAATGAGCCGGTTTTTGAGGGCTGCTGCAAGAGCGTCCCAGGTGGAGAGACCGGTTTCGAGGGCGAGGCGCTCCAGGGTTTCGAGGGTGGTTTTCCCGATGCCGCGGGCGGGCGTGTTGATGACTCGGTTGAGGGCCATGGAGTCGTGCGGGTTGCGGACGAGGCGGAGGTAGCTGAGGAGGTCCTTGATCTCGGCGCGCTCGTAGAAACTGAAGCCGCCGACCATGGTGTAGCGGATGTTGTAGCGGCGGAGGGCTTCTTCGACCAGACGGGACTGGGAGTTGGTGCGGTAGAGGACGGCGCAATGGGCTTCGTCGGGGTCTTCAGCCTCGCGGAGGAACTTCTGGATGCGGTCGGCGATGAAGAGGGCCTCGTTTTCGCCATCGGGGGCTTCGTAGTAGCCGATAAGGCTTCCGCCCTGGCGATCGGTCCATAGCTTTTTGCCCTTGCGGCGGAGGTTATTGGCGACGACTGCGCCGGCGCCTTCGAGAATGATCTGGGTGGAGCGGTAATTCTGTTCGAGACGAACGATGTGGGCGTTGGGAAAATCCTTCTCAAACTCGAGGATGTTGCGGATATCGGCCCCGCGCCAGGAGTAGATGCTCTGGTCTTCGTCGCCTACGGCGCAGACGTTCTTGGCCTCGCCGGCCAGCAGCTTCATCAGCTCGTACTGGGGGCGATTGGTGTCCTGATACTCGTCGACGAGGAGATAGCGGTAGCGGCGCTGATAGCGCTCGCGGACTTCGCTGGAAACCTTGAGGAGACGGACGGCTTCAAGCAGCAGGTCGTCGAAGTCGAGTGCATTGTTTTTCTTGAGCTCAGCTTTGTAGCTCTGGTAGATGTTGGCGATCCGCTCGCTGTTGGGATCTTTGCTGGCGAGGTAGTATTCCTGCGGGTCGACCATGTGGTTCTTGGCCCAGCTGATGCGGCCGAGGACGGTGCGCGGGGTGAGCTGCTTGGTGTCCAGCCCCATGCGGCGCATGACCTGCTTGACGATTCCCTGCTGGTCGTTTTCGTCGTAGATGGCGAAGGAGCGGGTGAGGCCGTCGTTGCCTACCTTGAGGGCCTCAATGTCGCGGCGCAGCATGCGGACGCACATGGAATGGAAAGTTGCAATCAGGGGCTTGGCGAGAGAGGTGTGGCCAAGCAGCTTGTTGACCCGTTCCCCCATTTCGCTGGCCGCCTTGTTGGTGAAGGTGACGGCCAGGATGGAGTCTGGGGCTACGCCTTTTTCCTGGATGAGCCAGGCAATGCGGCTGGTGATGACGCGGGTTTTGCCGGATCCCGCGCCGGCGAGGATGAGCAGCGGCCCATCGGTGGTTTCCACGGCGGCCCGCTGTTCAGGATTGAGTTTTTCGAGGAGCGGGTGCACGGCGTGTCCAGACGGGAATGGATCCTTCCTCTAGTGTACCGGTAGCGCCTGTGGAGAAGGTTTCAGGGGTCAGTGGACAGTCGTGCGAGATCAGTTGTCAGCGATCAGAGATCGGGCTGCCGAAGTCCTATTCCTGCGGCGGAAGTGCCCTGTTTTTGGTGCAGAATGGGTGGAACCCTACCTGTAAGCGCTTTGTTTTCAATGGGCGTTGTCGTAAGTGTCTTGTTTTCAACAAAACGGCAGGGGGGGTAGGGGGCCTAAGTTTTTCAACACAAGCTCTTCTCATCGGGACGGAGCAAAAATTGGTGGGGCCTTTGCTGGTTTGGGGGTGGTTTCTGCCGCCCTGGATTCCTGAGATTCGCGTGGGTGGAGGTGCGCATAGGATGATTGTGCGCTCTTCTTGGAAATAGAATGCAAATTCTGAAAAGAAATTTTGGGGATGGATTCCTGTGAATTGAGTCGATTGCACTGGGCTGGAGATTGATCCGGCTGTGGATTTGCTGCTCGATCAGGTAAGAATCAAAGGAATGATCGATTACGCGCGTGGATTCGCCATTCTTGTCGCCTTCTACCTAATTGGCATGCTGCTTCACCGGGTTGGGATCCCGATTCCTGGCGGGGTGCTGGGGCTGCTGCTGTTTTATCTGGGACTGGCCTCGGGGCTGGTACGGATGGAGTGGGTGGAAAAAACTGCTTCCCTGCTGCTGCGCCACATGGTGCTGCTGTTTGTGCCGCTTGCCGTGGGGTTGATGGAGATGGGGCAGGTAATCTCCCGGCAGGCGGTGCCGATTATCGCCAGTCTGCTGGTGAGTTGGGCGGCGGTGCTGCTGACGACGGGGCTGCTGGGGAGATGGCTGCTACCGGAAGACTCGCCGCATGCGGCGCTTTCTGAAGCCGGTGAGGTTGGGCGATGAGTGCCGCTTCCGCAAGTGTTGCGCAGGCTGTTCGTCATCCAATTTTCAGCATCGCGTTTACCTGCCTGGCATATGCGGTTGGGCTTTGGCTGCATCGGCGCTGGCGATGGATTCCGCCAATTGTTGCGGCGGGACTGCCGATTGTGGCGCTCCTGCTGGCGGTGGGCGAACCGTATTCGGACTACAACGTGGGAGGGAGCTATCTGAGCTGGTGGCTGGGGCCTGCGACGGTGGCGCTGGCGGTGCCAATGTTTCGGCAAGGAAGGCTGCTGAAGGCTTCCCTACCCAGGCTGACGGTGGTGGTGTTGGCTGGAGCGGTGGTGGGTATGTTCACGGCGGGGCTCACGGCATGGCTGCTGGGAGCGCCGTATCGTGTGGTGATGTCGACGATTCCAAAGTCGGTGACGACGCCAATCGCGATCGAGGTTTCGCGGGAACTGCATGGGATTCCGCAGATCACGATCGTCCTGGTGGTTTTGGCGGGGATTCTGGGGGCGAGCTTTGGGCGGCCGCTGCTGAGGCTGTTCGGAGTGCGAAACAGCCAGGCGATTGGGGCGGCGATAGGGACGGCCTCGCACGGGATTGGCACTGCAAGCCTGGTGCATCACTCGGAGCTGCAGGCGTCGGTCTCGTCGTGGGCGATGGCGGCTGCCGGGGTGTTTACTTCGCTGCTGGCGGCGTTGATGGGCTTGTCTTTGCGCTAATTCGCAGGGCTCATTGCGAAGTTTGGATAGTCAGTCTGCGGAGCCGCTATTCTTGAATTGTCATGACATCTGAATCTCATTCATTGCGCCGTGTCGCTGTTTACTGCGGGTCTTCTAACGGGCAGGACCCTGAGTATCTTGCTGAGGCAAAGACTCTGGGGGTGGCGATTGCTGCAGCCGGGCTGGGGCTGGTTTACGGCGGAGCGAGCGTTGGGTTGATGGGGGCGGTGGCGAATGCGGCGCTGGCGGGAGGAGCTGAAGTAATTGGCGTGCTGCCGGACGTGCTGGCAGGGAATGAGATTGCACATTCCGGGCTTACGCGGCTGGAGCTTGTCTCGACCATGCACGAACGGAAGGCTCGCATGGCCGAGTTGGCCGACGCGTTTCTGGTCTTGCCGGGAGGGTATGGGACTTTGGAGGAACTGCTGGAGGTGGTGACATGGGCACAGCTGCGGCTGCATGCGAAGCCCGTGATCCTGATCAATACAGCAGGCTACTGGGACGGGTTTCTGGCGTTTCTGGACTTAACGGTCGCCGCGGGATTCCTTAAGGCTAAGAACCGGGCGTTGCTGCTTGTTGCGGCAGATGCAGAGGGAGCGATTGGGATGTTGATTCACGGAACCGAATAGGCTGGCCACTCGTAAGGGAGAGCAGGAGGTTTCGCCATGATTGACAGTCTCAGCCGTTCACGGGCCATCGCCATCTATGCCATGGCGCTGCCGATAGGCGCTTTTGCCGCTTATGTCGCGTACCTGGTGGTTCCGGAGGTTTTGCGCGTGGTGATTCCAGCCGTGGTCATGAGCGTTACAACCAAGTAAGCCCGCCGGTCAGTTGGGCGTGCCGGTGGCGGCTTCGGCGGCGAAGGTGCATTCGCGGCACTGGCAGACGCGGCGGAGATATTCCCAGGAATAGATTCCTGCGGTGTGTCCGTCCTGCCAGTTGAACTGGAGGGCGTAGCGGCCCACGGCATGAGCGCTGGCGGGTTTGGCGGGCGCGGTATACATGGGGAGCAAAGCGGCGGGTTTGGGCTTGGGCTGGCCGGGCCTGAGGCCGGCGTTGTTGCGTTCGTCGTTGCAAGTGGCGCAGGGACAGGCGTCGCGCAGCCATGCAAAAGTCCAGGCGCTGCGGTGGCCATCCTGCCAGTCGATCTCCAGGCCTTTGCCTTCAGATAGCAGTACGCGGACCTTCTCCGGAGTGACGGCGATCCGTGGCAAGGGACGGGTGTCTTCTGTCTCGCGGGCGATGCGATCTTTTTCGACGAAACGAATGCCTTCGTGGCTCATAGAGACAGTTTACAGTTTTCAGTGGTCGGTGGTCAGTGATCATTGATCAGCGGAGAGATTGCGGATCCATAGTGCATGGGTCAGGAGCGGACCTGAGTTTTCTGATCTCTGAAAACAGAGAACTGACCGCTGGCTACTTCCGGTCGTAGCGGAGTTTCAGGACCAGGATGGCCAGGGCCAGCGCCAGGGTTACAGTGTTGGCGGCTGCCATGGGTCCGGAGCCTATGCCGATGCCGTAGATGAGCCAACAGGCAACTCCAAAGCTGAAGAGGAGGAACATCGTGAGGGAGATGTCGGCTGCGCTTTTGCGCCGCCAGACGCGGATGAGTTGCGGCAAAAACGAGATGGTGGTGCAAACCGCTGCCACCGAGCCGATGGAATCCATTTCCCAGCGAGGGATGGAGCTGAGAAGCGCCATGAGTTATCGATTTCTCCAGAAGAACCAGGTGGCCATGCCGAAGCCGATGGCGATGACGAGGCCGCGCAGGACGGGTTGCGGAATTCTGCGGGCGAATCGCGCCGAGGTGTAGCCCCCGACGGCGCAGGTGACCATGGCGAGGAGGCAGTAGCGCCACTCCACCTGGCGGCCGACCACAAAGATCAGGAAGGCCATGCCGTTGGCCATGGTAGTGGCTACGACTTTGAGGGCGTTGATTTCATTGAGGTCCTGGAATCCGAACAGGGAGAGCACCGTGATGAGGAGGAAGCCCGCTCCGGCGCCGAAGTAGCCGATGTAGAAGCAGACAAAGATGGTGGCCAGAAATACCAGCAGGAGCTTGGGCTTTAGCGGTGGCCCGCCTGCCGCCAGTTTGCGACGGGCCAGCCAGCGGGAAACGGGGCCGGTGGCGGCAAAGATGGAGGCGGCAACGAGGAGCAGCCAGGGGACCAGGTGGAGAAAGGTCATCTGCGGCGTATTGAGCAGGACGATGGCGCCTACCGTGCCGCCCAGGAATCCGGCGACGCCCATGGGCCAGGCGAGGCGGCGGTTTTTGCGGATGTCCTGCGAGTAAGCGGCGATGGACGTGACCTGACCTGGCCAGAGGGCAACGGTGTTAGTGGCGTTGGCCTGGACGGGGAGCATCTTCATGCCGAGCATGGCGGGAAACAGCAGGAAGGAGCCTCCCCCGGCGACGGCATTGAGCACGCCGGCCAGAAAGGCGGCGACAGCGAGCCAGAGCCAATGCCAGTCAATGAGTTGGGGAAGGCTGTCGAGGTGAGTCATGCTTGTTTGATTGTAGAGGGCAGGCAACCAAGCGGCAGGAATCGGGGGACAACTTCGGAGAGAGTGGGACCATCTTATCCCGCAGTAACAAGCGGGGCAGTAACAGTGCCCGAAGCTGGGCCGAAGACACCGGGCCGGAGGGATGAACATGGCGAAACTTACTCATGCGCAGCGGGAAGACCTGCCGAGCGGAGATTTTGTGTTTCCGAAAACGCGACGCTATCCGATCGAGGACGCAGCCCACGCCCGCGATGCGCTGGCGCGGTCCAGTGGGAAGCCGGAACACGCGAAAGTGGTGGCAGCGGTGCGGCTGAAATATCCGGAGATCGAGATCGAAAAGTAGCGGAACGGCCTGAGCGGATTTGGGGCTCGCAAGGCTGTTTTTCCGGACCTCCGGGATAGACTATCAGGCCTCGGGAGCGGCATTTCCGGTGAACGGTTGTCCCATTTGTTCGTCAAACCGTTGAAAAAATGGATCTTATTTTCCTGTACAACAATTGTCTAATATATGAGTGATATACGCGCATATTTTATGAATCAATCGTGATATACTTTCGTCATATTGATCGAGTGGCCGGGAATCAACGGCCCGGCCACGTCAAACCAAATGACATCTGGAGGATTACTTTGATGACAATCACTCGTTGGGACCCGTTTCGTGAAGTCGTAGCACTGCAGAACCGCGTGAACTCGCTTTTCCGCGATCTGAATGAAGGCGAAGGCCAGGTACCGGCTGCAAGCTTTACACCGGCGGTCGATATCTATGAGGACGCGCAGAAGGTGGTCTTGAAGCTGGAAGTGCCGGGCATCGAGGAGAAGGACCTGGACATTCGCGTCGAGAACAACACGTTGACCGTGAAGGGTGAGCGCAAGTTCGAGGCGGAGGAGAAGGAACAGAACTTCCATCGCATTGAGCGGCGTTATGGCAGCTTTTTCCGGGCGTTCACGCTGCCGTCGACCGTGGATCCGGAGAACGTGGCGGCCAGCTATGCCGCCGGCGTGCTGAAGCTGGAACTGAGCAAGAAGCCGGAAGCGCAACCAAAGCAGATCAAGATCAATGTGGGCGGCGAGAAGAAGCTCGACGCGGAGAAGGCAGTGGGAGAGCCGGAGCTGGTGGGAGCGCGGTAAGCAAGAACAAGTTTTCAGTTGTCGGTTTTCAGTTGTCAGTTTCTGCGGCCGGGTGGGAGCATCAGCTTTCTCCCGGCCATATTTCATAGGGCACTGGAGACGAGCGGGCGGATAATAGTATCCGATATCTGGAGACTGAGAACTGATAACTGAAATCTGACATCTGGAGTTTTTATGGCGATTCGTTGGGACAAATTTACGGTGAAGTCGCAGCAGGCGATGCAGCAGGCGCAGACGCGGGCTGCGGAGCTGGGGAACCCCGAAGTCCAGCCGGTGCATCTGCTTTTGGCGCTGATGGAGGATCGCGAGGGCGTGATTCCCGCGGTGCTGGAAAAGATTGGTGTACCTACGGAGCGGCTGGAGCACGACCTGCACCAGATCGAGGAGAAGCTGCCTCGTGTGGCAGGATCGGCCAGCCAGCCAGGCTTGAGCCAGGCGCTCAACAACGCGCTGGAGCGGGCCTTCAGCGAGGCCGCCAATTTCAAGGACGAGTACGTGTCGACCGAGCATTTGTTGTTGGGTGTGGCGCACCAGAAGGGCGACGCGGCGCGCGATGCGCTGCTGGCTCTGGGGGCGACGCATGAGGCAATTTTGACGGCCCTCACTGCTGTTCGGGGATCGCAGCGGGTGACGGACCAGAATCCTGAAGGGAAGTTTCAGGCGCTGGAGAAGTATGCCAAGGACCTGACGGAGCTGGCGCGGCGCGGCAAGCTGGACCCGGTGATTGGGCGCGACGAGGAGATTCGGCGCGTGATCCAGGTGCTGAGCCGGCGGACGAAGAACAATCCTGTGCTGATTGGCGAGCCGGGGGTGGGCAAGACGGCGATTGTGGAGGGGCTGGCGCGGCGGATTTTTGAAGGGGATGTGCCGGAGAGTTTGAAGGACAAGCGGGTGATCAGCCTGGACCTGGGGGCGATGCTGGCCGGGGCGAAGTTTCGCGGTGACTTTGAGGAGCGGTTGAAGGCGGTTTTGAAGGAGATTGAAGAGTCGAACGGCGAGATTGTGCTGTTTATCGACGAGTTGCACACGCTGGTTGGGGCTGGCGCGGCCGAGGGCGCAATTGACGCGAGCAACATGCTTAAGCCGGCGCTGGCGCGCGGGGAACTGCGGGCGATTGGCGCAACTACGCTGAACGAATATCGCAAGTACATTGAGAAGGACAAGGCGCTGGAGCGGCGGTTCCAGATTGTCTACGTGGGCGAGCCCAACGTGGAGGACACGATTGCGATTTTGCGCGGCCTGAGGGACAGGTATGAGGCGCACCATAATGTGCGCATCAAGGACGCGGCGATTGTGGCGGCGGCGATGTTGTCGCATCGCTATATCAGCGACAGGTTTTTGCCGGACAAGGCGATTGATTTGGTTGATGAAGCGGCGGCTTCGCTGGCGGTGCAGATTGGGTCGAAGCCGACGGAGATTGACCAACTGGAGCGGCAGAAGACTTCGCTGG
>Ga0302319_10015014_pt1 | contig 14385 bp, 10 predicted proteins | sample Bog_T0_2_FD_203319 | JGI IMG/M metagenome (GOLD analysis project Ga0302319, IMG submission 203319) | Peat permafrost microbial communities from Stordalen Mire near Abisko, Sweden - Bog_T0_2 | ecosystem: Environmental > Terrestrial > Soil > Wetlands > Peat | place: Sweden: Abisko, Stordalen Mire... | reverse complement strand
TCGCCTTCGTTCACCAGGAACTCAATCTGTTCGAAAATCTCGACGTCGCCGCCAATGTCTTCATTGGCCGCGAACCCCGGATGGGCGGCCCGCTGAAGCTCATCGACCGCCGCAAGCTCAGAGACGCCGTGCGGCCGTTGCTCGAGCGCCTGGGTTGCGACTTCAAGCCGGAAACGTCGGTGGCGGATCTTTCCATCGCGCAACGCCAGCAGTTGGAAATCGCCAAGGCGCTGTCGTTCGGGGCGCGGGTCGTCATCATGGACGAGCCGACTTCGAGCCTGACGATTTCCGAGACCAATCGGCTGCTCGAAATCATTGCCGACCTCAAGACCAGCGGCGTCGCGGTGATTTTCATTTCCCACCGCCTCAACGAAGTCGAACAATGCGTCGACCGCGTCGTCGTGTTGCGCGACGGGCGCCTCGTTGGAAAACTCGACCGCAGCTCGATCCGCCACGAATCCATGATCCGATTGATGATCGGCCGCGACCTGAAAGACCTCTACACCCCGCCGGCGGGGCCGCCCGGCGACACTGTCCTCGATCTCCAGGAACTGCGCACGCCCGCCTATCCCGAGCGCGCGGTCAACCTTTCGGTTCGGCGCGGCGAGATTCTGGGTCTGGCCGGCCTGATCGGCGCCGGTCGCACCGAATTGGCCCGCGCGGTGTTCGGCATCGACCGGCCGGCCGGCGGCGGCATCGCGCTCGGCGGCGAGCGTATCGTCATATCGGGCCCTCGCGACGCCATCGACCGGGGCATCTATTTGATCCCCGAGGACCGCAAACGGTCCGGCTTGATCGTCGAAGACAGCCTCGTCGACAACGTCTCGCTGCCCGACCTCCACTCCTATGCGAGCCTGGGCCTCGTCAACACGGGGCGGGAAAAGCGCAACGCCGAGACGCAGGTCAAGTCGCTGCGGATAAAGGTGCGGGAAGTCGAGGCGTTGGTCGCCTCGCTGTCGGGCGGCAATCAGCAGAAGGTCGTGCTCGCCAAGTGGCTGTCGATGCAGCCCAAAGTGCTGATCTTCGACGAACCGACGCGCGGCGTCGACGTCGGCGCCAAGACCGAAATCTACGAGCTGATGCGCGCGCTCGCCGACAAGGGCGTCGCGATCCTGATGATCTCCAGCGATCTCGAGGAGGTCATCGGCGTCAGCGACCGGATGGCGGTGATGCATGAAGGCGCGATCGCCGGTATCCTCGAACGCGGCGAATTCAGCGAGGAAAATGTCATGCATCTGGCCGTCGGTCAGGCCCGGAACTGAGAAAGATCGTCATGCTCAAAAAAGACCTGAGTCTTCTCATATTGATTTTGGTGATCGGGACCGTGACCGCGTTTCTCAATCCGCGCTTCATTTCGCCGATCAACCTTTCGAACACCGCGAATCTGATCGGTCTGTTCGGCCTTTACGCGATCGGCGCGGGCTTCGTGATCATTACCGGCGGCATCGACCTTTCCGTGGGGTCGCTGTTCGCGCTGCTGGGCGTCGTGTTCGTCGATCTGCTTTCCCGCTTCGAGATGAACTGGGGCCTGGCGGTCGCGCTGATGGTCCTGGCCGGCATGGCCATCGGCGGCATCCACGCCTTCCTGATCGTGAAGATGCGCTTGCAACCCTTCATCGTCACGCTCTGCGGGCTTCTGCTCTACCGCGGCATTGCGCGCTGGTACACCGACGACGGCACCGCGGGGTTCGAATTCGGTCAGAGCTTCCCGACCCTGGAATGGCTGACGACCGGCCGCACCTATGGCGTACCGCATAATTTCGTCGTTTTCATCCTGATCGCGATCGTGATGGGGATCGTGCTGCACAGTTCCGTATTCGGGCGTTATCTTTGCGCCGTCGGCAAGAACGAGGAAGCGGCCCGCTATTCGGGCATTCACACCGGCTGGGTGATCGCCACCGCCTACATCATCGCCAGCGGTCTGGCCGGGCTTTCTTCCGTCTATTTCGTGATGTACACGCGCTCGATCTCTCCCGCCTCGCACGGCAATTTCTACGAGCTCTACGGCATCGCCGCCGCCGTGCTCGGCGGCTGTTCGCTGCGCGGCGGCGAGGGTTCGGTTTTCGGCATCGTGCTCGGCGCCGTGCTGCTGCAAATCCTGCAGAACCTCGTCAATCTCCTGGGCATTCCCAGTTCGCTCAATTTCGCGGTCATGGGGGCCGTGATCCTGCTCGGCGTGCTCGCCGACCAGCAATTCGTCAATTATCGGCTCTGGCTGCGCGACCGCCGCGCCAAGGTCGCCCCGGCCTTGCGCGACAGAAGCGCGCCGGCGGGCCCGTAGAGGAAAAGCCCGATCGTCGCGCCGGCCGACGATCGCCAAGGCCGATTTTGACCATGCTTTGGCGATTTGCGCGGATTGCCCTCAGTCGTCCCAGTGAAAACGGGGATGCGGCGGCGACCGGACGACGCGGTCGCGCGCCGGGAGTCCGGCTTTCGCGGCAATGACAGTGACGCCTTACGAAGATTTCATGCGCGGGTTAGGCGCCGGCGCCTTCTTTTGCCGCTCGTCGTCTGCTAGGGGCGAGCGTCGCCGGAATTTACCCCGCTCCCGCTTGCGGGAGAGGGCCGGGCTGAGGGCGGTCCCGTGACTCTGCCCTCATCCGGCGCTTCGCGCCACCTTCTCCCGCAAGCGGGAGAAGGGACCAAAAGCCTCAATTCCAGTGACGCGCGCGATCCGTGCGCCCTGACTGGGATCGTCACAGCAGGAAACGCCGCATGCGCCTCATAAGCCTAGCCGTCTTCGCCGCCCTTGCGCTCGTGATCGGCGTGGTCAAAGGCGACACGATGGCGATCCTGATCGGTGCGGCATCGGTCCTGGCGGCTATCGCCTCGATGCCGCGGTTCCGCATCGCCACCTTCCTGCACATCATGGCCGATCTGTTTTCGATCGAGACCGTGGTGTTCGGCCTCGCCGATCTCGCCCATGTGCTCGGCTACTGGCCCGAGGACTACAAGGAATACACGATCGCCCGCTATCTGCCGCTGGCGACGGCGGTGTTCGTCGTCTCGCTGACGCTCATATTCCGCTTCAAGCTCGTCAAGAAGATGATGGGGATCGCCGATCCGTTCTTCGAAGCGACGACGCCGATCACTGTGCGGCCGCCGCTGCTGCCGCATTTCCAGTTGCGGCAGAGCCTTTACGCTCGCATCTGCGTGGTGTTCCTGGTTCTCGTCAACCAGTTTCAGGTCGCCATCGGGGTCCGGCTCAACTTCTTTCAGAACGATTTCGGCAATGCGATCCAGGTCGCCGACGAGGCGCATCGCGTCGCGTTCTGGTATCAGCTGATTTACGTGTTCCTGCCGCTGGCGCTCGTCGTCATCACCTCGGCGCTGATCGAGTTCTACGTCGCCTCGAATTTCGTCTTGCAATGGCGGCGGTGGATGACGGCGTCCTACACTTCGCGCTGGCTGGTCAACGCGATGCACTACCGGCTGGCGCTCAGCGCCCATGGCGCGGACAACCCCGACCAGCGTATTTCGCAGGACGTCGGCGGCTTCATCAACGGCAGCAGCGTCGGCTCGAACTCGGGCAACGCCGGTATCTACAATTACACGATCGCGGCCATTCAGTCGGCGACCAATCTGGTTTCGTTCTCGATCATCTTGTGGAGCATTTCGAAGGGCATGAAGCTGCCCTTCCTCGATTTCGAACTACCCGGCTATCTGTTCTGGATCGCGGTGATTTACGCGCTCGTCGCCACCGGCGTCACGCAACTCATCGGCCGCAGCCTCTCCAAGCTTTATTTCAAACAGCAGACTGTGGAAGCCAACTTCCGTTTCGATCTCGCCCGCGTGCGCGAATATTCCGAGCAGATCGCGCTGCTGAAGGGCGAGGACCGCGAAATCGATCGCGCGGGCGTCGTGTTCGAGGACGTGTTCATGACGATCCGCCGCATCATCAAGGTGCGCACGGCGCTGATCACCTTCAACCAGTTCTACAGCCAAATCTCCGGGATCATCCCCTATGTGATCGTCGCGCCCTATTATTATTTGAAGGCCGTCAGCTTCGGCCAGTTCAATCAGGCGGCGGACGCGTTCGGCAACGTCAACGGCGCGATGAACTTCTTCGTCGACCGTTACATCGGCCTCGCCGACTTCTCCGCGACTGTCGATCGTCTGACCACGTTCGATGCGTCGTTCGCCGCCGCTCATGCCGAATTCGTCGCGAAGCCGCATATCGAAGCCAAACCTTCGCTCGGCGACGCGCTCGCCATTCCCGATCTCGAATTGAAGCTTCCCGACGGGCGCGTGCTGGCGCGGATCGGCAATCTCGTGCTCGCGCCGCAGGAATCGACGCTGGTCATCGGACCCAGCGGCGCCGGCAAATCGACGCTGTTTCGCGCCATCGCCGGCCTGTGGCCGTTCGGCAAGGGCCAGATCCTGCAACCCGCGCACGCCAAGCTGATGCTGCTGCCGCAGCGCCCCTATCTGCCGATCGGGCCGTTGCGCGACGCGCTCGCCTATCCGCTGCAAGCCGCCTCGTTCAGCGACGACGATTTGCGCGACGCGCTCAGGCGCGTTGGCCTGGCGGCCATGTCGCATCGGCTCGATGACACCGACAATTGGCAGATGCGCATGTCCGGCGGCGAACAGCAGAGACTGGCGGTCGCACGCGCGCTGCTCGCCAGGCCGGATTGGTTGTTCCTCGATGAGGCCACCGCTTCGCTCGACGAGAAGAGCGAGACCGACCTTTACCACGCCATCAAAGCGGCTCTGCCCAACGTCACCATGGTCTCCATCGGCCACCGCTCGACGCTCGCCCAGTTCCACGAGCGCAGCCTGATACTGGAGACGCACGAAGGCGCGCCGGCGACGATTTCGGGGTGAAGCCGGCCTACTTCGCCGTCCGCACGTGCGTCCATTCATTCTCCATCGCCTGGGCGAAGGCGTCGTCGAAGGCGCCCAGCGGCCAGAGCCGTTTCATCATATCGAGGTCCTTGACCGTCTCGCTCGAATTCAACCCGGCGACCCGCGCGTCCGCCTCGGCGGTTTCGGGCTTCATCAGAAAGTCGAGCAGCCGGTAAGCAATATCGGGGTGCGGCGCGTCGCGGGGAATGGCGAAAGCCTCCAATTCGACGCCGCCGCCTTCTTTCGGCAAGGAAAAGGCGATCTCGGCGGCGACGCCCATCTTTTTGGCCCGCGCGTTCGCCGCCGCCGCCTCGCCCGGCGTGCCCAAGGTCAAACAATCCGAGCCGCGCGCCAGGGCGCCGATCGGATCGGGGATCGCGAAGCCCCGCATCCCTGACTTCGCCCTCGCCATGATGAACGACGCCGACCTGATATCGAGGGCGCGCAGCCGCCCGGGATCGACGCCTATCAGCCGCCATGCGGCGACGAACATGGCGTCGCGCGCATTCGGCGCGGCGGCGCCGCAATCGGCGAGCTTGCGCAAAGACCTGACGTCGAGTAGCGCGCTCCAGGAGTCCGGCGCGCCGCCCAGCCGCTCCGGAACCTTTTTTGTGTCGTAGATCAGCCCGTAGGGCGCCCAGCCGAAGACGATTCCATAGGCGCCGGCGGGATCGTAAGCGTTGAGCTTCTGCGCCACCGCGCCTTGCACGCCGCTGGCGCGCGGCAGGCGCGCTTTGTCGAGTTTTGCGAGCGCGCCGGCGGCGATTCGCTTCGCCAGCGCCGGTCCAGGCAGGGCGACGAGGTCGTAAGGCCCGTCCTTCCATTTGTCCGGAATTTCCAGCGAAAGGGAATAGGCGTCGTAGGCCACTGCGTAGCCGGTCGCCTGTTCGAACGCCTCGAACGCGTGCGGATCGAAAAATTCGGGATAGGCGAGCAGCCGCACCACTTTGGGCGCCTGCGTCGCCGAGGGGACGAAGGGCGCGGGCGTCTGGGCTACCGCCTCGCCGGCCACGGCCAACGCCCAGGCCGCCAGGGCCAGGGTGCTCGACAACCTGGCCGGATTTTTGCCGCGCAATGGTCGGTCTCCTCACATGCCGCTCGTTCCTATCATCGTCGTCGGCGACCGCGAAAGCCTTGTCAGCGCGCCGCGGCCGTGACACCCAGGCGGCATGACGCCGTCTTCAGAAAAGCTCGCCTGCCGCGCCGCGCTCGTCATCGGCGGCGCGCGCTCGGGCAAGAGCCGCCATGCCCAGGGGCTCGCCGACCGCTCTGGCCTCGCCAAACTGTTTCTCGCGACGGCGGAGGGGCTCGACGAGGAAATGCGCCAGCGCATCGCGCGCCACCGGGCCGACCGCGACGAGGGCTGGCGGACCCGGGAGGAGCCGTTGGAACTCGTCGCCGCGCTTGGGCAAGAGGCGGCGCCAGGCCGCATCGTGCTCGTCGACTGCCTGACGCTGTGGCTCGCCAATCTCATGCAGGCCGGGCGCGAGCTGGAGCGGGAAATCGAGGCGCTCAAGGCGGCGGTCGCGGGGCTGGAGGGGCCGGTGATCCTCGTCACCAACGAGGTCGGCCTCGGCCTCGCGCCGATGACGCCTCTGGGGCGCGAGTTCCGCGATTGGCAGGGCCGGCTCAACGCCGAAATCGCCGAGGCCGCCGACGTCGTCGTCGCCATGACGGCGGGACTGCCGCTAGTCGTAAAACCCGCGCCGCGGCCGGCGCTGGCTTTCAGGTGAGGCTACTACGGTTCAAACGGTTCTGCGCGCCGCCCGCTCGCGATATTGCGTTCGATTCGCAGGCGCGCATCCAGAAGATAAGGCTGCCCCGGCCGGCTGCGGCGGGGGCGCCCATTCGACCCAAAGCGCTGGCAGGAGAGGAGGGACTCGAACCCCCAGCCCCCGGTTTTGGAGACCGGTGCTCTACCAATTGAGCTACACTCCTAGCGGCGCTTCTCATGCCTCAAGCTTGCGCCGGATGCAAGCGTCGGCGCGAGATTTCGTCAAACTGCGAGGCTGTGGATAAGACTCGTTAAGGTTAGGCCGTCCTTAACTCCCGGCCCCTAGGCTGTTGGGGTCGCGGCGCCCGGGCCGCGCGGACCCGAGCGTTGTGCGATGCGTACTACGACCTTCACGTTCATCGATTACCTCCCCGACGGTTTGCGTGAGATCCCCAAGCGGCGAATCGCGGAGGCTCTAGGCGTGACGCTGCTCGCTGGCGTCGTCGCGGGGACGCTGGCGCTGTTGAGCTGGTCGGTGTCCGATCCCAGCCTCAACCACGCGACCGCGGCGCCGGTGCACAATTGGCTGGGCAAGCCGGGCGCCATCGCCGCCGATCTGATGATGCAGTTCTTCGGCCTCGGCTGCACGCTATTGCTTGCGGCCCCGGCGCTCTGGGGCTGGCGGCTGGTCACCAAGCGCAGGTTGGAACGGGTGCGGCTGCGACTATTCCTGGCCGCGCTGGGGCTCGCCTGCGGCGTCGCGGCGGCGTCGCTGGCGCCCGCGCCCGGCGGCTGGCCGCTGCCGACCGGCCTCGGCGGCGTCGCGGGCGACGCGCTGCTCTATGTTCCGCGCGCGTTGTCGCGCGGCTCCAACGTCGAGATGATGATCGTCGCCGCCGCGCTGGTCGCGACCGCCATTCTGTCGATGAGCGCCGCCGTCGGCGCCAAGCGCAACGAAGGCTGGGAGGAGCGCGAGGAGGAAGTGAAACCCGCGCCGCGCCGCATCCGGGAAAGCGTCGATCCGGAGGAGGATGACAGCGCCGGCGAGCCCGGCTTCGGCCTCGTCTCGCTCGGCGCGGTCATCCATACCGCGCTCACCATCAAAAGCGCCTTCCGCCGCATGTTCATTCGCAAAAAGAAACCGTCGACGACGGCGCCGCCGCGCGCGCCCTGGCTCAATCGCGAAAGCCCTGGTTTTGCCGCGCCGATCGACGATTTCGCCGTGGAGCTGGAAACCGCCGAGCCGCCGCCGGCCCCGGCGCCCGCGCCGCGAACCGTCGCTCCCGCCCCGGCGAAGCCGACGCCTCGCATTGCGGCGCCCGCTCCGGTCGCCGCTCCGGTCGCCGCGGCCGCCCGCGTCATCCCGGCGGCCGGTCCACTGAAGGCGGGCAAGCGCGCCGTCGCCGAGGCGCAGGCCCGACCGCAGTTCAACGAGATTTACGAATATCCGCCGTTGGCGATTCTGGCCGAGCCCAAGAAGAACGTCGCGAACAAGATTTCCGAGGATGCGCTGGAGCAGAACGCGCGGCTGCTCGAAGGCGTGCTGGAGGATTTCGGCGTCAAGGGCGAAATCGTCAATCTGCGCCCCGGCCCCGTGGTGACCCTCTATGAACTCGAGCCGGCGCCGGGCATAAAATCGTCGCGCGTGATCGGTCTCGCCGACGACATCGCCCGCTCGATGTCGGCGATTTCCGCGCGTGTCGCCGTCGTGCAAGGACGCAACGCGATCGGCATCGAACTGCCCAATCAGCGCCGCGAGACGGTTTTCTTGCGCGAATTGGTCGCCAGTCAGGATTTCGAGGGCTCCAAGCACAAGCTCGCCATCGCGCTCGGCAAGACGATCGGCGGCGATCCCGTGATCGTCGATCTCGCCAAAATGCCGCATCTGCTCGTCGCCGGCACCACCGGCTCGGGCAAGTCGGTGGCGATCAACACCATGGTGCTGAGCCTGCTCTATCGTCTGAAGCCGGAGAAATGCCGGCTCATCATGGTCGACCCGAAGATGCTCGAACTCTCGGTCTATGACGGCATTCCGCATCTGCTGACGCCGGTCGTCACCGATCCGAAAAAGGCCGTCGTCGCGCTCAAATGGGCAGTGCGCGAGATGGAGGACCGCTACAAGAAAATGTCCAAGGTCGGCGTGCGCAACATCGACGGTTTCAACGTCCGCGTCGCCGAGGCCGCCGCCAAGGGCGAGACGATCAGCCGCACCGTTCAGACCGGGTTCGACCGCGAGACCGGCGAGGCGGTCTACGAGCAGGAGGAGATGGATCTCCACGAACTCCCCTATATCGTCGTCGTCGTCGACGAAATGGCCGATCTGATGATGGTCGCCGGCAAGGACATCGAAGGCGCGATCCAGCGGCTGGCGCAAATGGCGCGAGCGGCGGGAATCCACCTTATTATGGCGACGCAGCGCCCGTCGGTCGACGTCATCACCGGCACGATCAAGGCCAACTTCCCGACCCGCATTTCGTTCCAGGTGACCAGCAAGATCGACAGCCGCACCATTCTCGGCGAGATGGGCGCCGAGCAACTGCTCGGTCAGGGCGACATGCTCTACATGGCCGGCGGCGGCCGCATTTCCCGCGTCCACGGGCCGTTCGTCTCCGATGACGAAGTCGAGAAGATCGTCGCCCATCTCAAGCTGCAGGGACAGCCGGAATATTTGAACTCGATCACCGAGGAAGAAGCGCCGGCCGAAGAGGAAGAAGAGGCCGCAGCCGCGCCGCTGGCTTCGCCCGGCTCGATGGACGCCGAGGAATCCGCCGACTATTACGATCGCGCCGTCAACATCGTGTTGCGCGATCGGCGCGTCTCGACCAGCTACATCCAGCGCCGCCTGTCGGTGGGCTATAACAAGGCGGCGTCCTTGATCGAGCGCATGGAGAAAGAGGGGGTCGTGAGCCCGCCCAACCATGCCGGCAAGCGGGAAATTCTGGCGGGCAATGGGGTCGACAAGGCGCCGTTCGAGATAGACGAGGAGGATTAGGCTTTCAGTCTTTCATCAGCACCAGCCGATGCAGCGTCGACTTGCCACGGTTGAAGAACGCCCAGGACGACGCGAAATACGCCAGATATTTGTTGGTCGTCTGCACGCCGACGATGCGATGGGCTTGCTGCCGGTGGCGCGACAGATTGTCGAACCAGGCGCGCAGCGTCGGGCGGTAGTCATGCTCGGAATCGTGCGTCAGCCGAAAGCCGGCTTCGCTTGCCCAGCGCAGATGATCGCCATGCAGGGAGAGCAGCGAACCAGGAAAGAATTGCTGCGCGGCGATCATCGAAGTGGGCAGCGGATCGGTTCCGTTCAAGTCGAAGAAATGCTGCACCGGCCGGCCGCCCGGCTTCAGCGCGGCGTGCAATTTGCGCAGCAGCGGCAGGACTTCCTCAGGCAGGATGTGCTCCATGGCGCCAATCGAATATATCTTGTCATAGACATCGCGCCCCAGATCGGCGGTGGTGAAATCCTCGAGAAACACGTTGAAGCCGAAATGCTCCGCGATGTAGCGCGCCTGTTGATTGCTCAGCGTGTAGCCGAACAGGTTTTCCTTCTCGCCGGTGTGTGCGTAAATATGGCGGAGCATCGATCCCCAGCCGCAGCCGAATTCCAGGATTTTTTCGTTCCGTTGCGGGTCGATCAACGATAGCAGGTGGTCGGCCTTGCGCGCCTGCGCCTGCTCCAGGCTGTCGTCCGGCGCCTGAAAATCCGCGCAGCTGTAGAACATGAATTTCGTATCGAGGAACAGGCGGTAGAAATCGTTGGAGACGTCGTAATGGTAGGCGATGCCGGCGGCGTGCGTCGGCGCCATCATGCGCGCGATGACGCGCCGGCGCCGCTCGGGCGGCGGATAGGCGTCGATGAACCCGTCGATCAGGCGCGGCAGCGGCGTCGTGAAGAACCGCCACACAGCCTCCGCATCCACGGCCTCGCGGGCGTCGGCGAAGAAATTCACCGCCGCCGCCGGCGGCCCCATGACCACGCCGTCCGCCAGCGCCCAGACGCAACGCTCGGGCAGCGACCGCCCCGCCATCGCCCGACCTTTCCGTTTGATGCGCCCCGGGCACCTTCGACGCAGCGGAGCCGGGGCGTCAAGGGTTGCGCTGCGTTCGGAATGGACGCGGAGGAGTAGCGGGGACTTCGTGAAAACTTGGTGTTCTTCGTGCCTTTGTGGTTAAATTCACCACAAAGGCACGAAGAACACCAAGTTTTCACGAAGGACATATTTTATGACTTTTGCTCCCATTGCGCCGGAAATTGAGGCGATCGCAAAGATTGTCGTCGACTCGGCGTTCCGGGTGCATTCGGAACTCGGTCCTGGGCTCCTGGAGTCCGCCTACGAGCATTGCCTCGCCTACGAACTCGAATCTCGCGACTTGTGGGTCGGTCGGCAAGTGGCCTTACCCATCGTCTACGGAACAGTAAAACTCGACGCCGGCTACCGGATCGATCTCCTCGTCGCCAGTGCGATCGTGATAGAAGTCAAATCGGTCGAAGCTCTCGCCCCAGTGCATCAGGCGCAGTTGCTTACGTACCTGAAACTCTCCGGCCACCGCCTAGGTTTCCTGATGAACTTCAACGTAGCCCTGTTCAAGCAAGGCCTTCGCCGCTTCGTGCTCTAGCTTCGGGCCTTTGTGGTAAATTTCACCACGAAGGCGCGAAGAACACGCGACACGCTACCGCGCCGCCGCCCGTATGGCCTCCACACCGACGCCCGTGACCCGCATCAGCCAATCAACGAGTTTTTCCTTAGGTTACGGTGACTTCTCCGTCCCAACTTCTCGCCTGGTATTTGCAACTCGCTGTCGATATTCTCAGCCGCTACTCCTGCAACCCGGGCTGGCGACAGGCGCCGCCATGGGCCGTTAACAGATTGTTTCGCCCACCGGGCGAGTATAGGTCGCTGAGACGGCCTCCCTCGAAGCCGCCCGCGACCCTATCCGAAACTCCTCCCCGGAGCGCCGCCAATGCGGTTCAGTTGGACCGGCCTGATCCTGGCGCCCTTGCTGGCGCCTCTGATATTTAGCGCGTTGTTCTTGGTTTTTGCTCCCGGCAACAACTCGGCGTTCGGGTTTCTGATCCTGTTCGTCCCGAGTTGCTTCATCTCCTGCGGGACGACGATTTTCCTCTTCCTGCCGTCGCTGTTCCTGCTTTCCTTGTGGCGCCCGTTGACGGGCTGGCAGGTCTGCCTGCTCGGTCTGGCGCTGGGCGCGGTCGTGTTCCTGCCACTGACATTGATGGAGTGGAAGGCCAGCGGCCCGGATTCGGGGCCGCCGACCGAAAATTTCCTGCCGTTCCTGATCCGCTGGGCCGCCGATCCACTGAGCGCCCTTTATCCCGTCTCGGGATTGGTGACGGCGGGACTCTACTGGGGGCTGGGAACGTGGCGGCTCAAGTCAAGTATGCCGAATTCCTTTTCGCCGCGTTGAGACGCGGGCGTCGTTACGACATACGCTTTTTTCTTTCTGATTTAAACAAATTGTGGTAACCTGATAATTGCGTTCACACTTAGATACCCGATCCGCCCGCCGCGCACGGCCCTGAGCGATCAAAAATTTGGAGAAACACGAGTCGCGCCGAAAAGACTTGCAAGCCTTTGAAAACGCTCAAAACCGCCAAAGGAAAGCTTGGAAAAGCTTGGCGAAAAAAGAAGCGGATTTGTAAAGGTTTGGCAAAAAGCTTTCGGAAGTTTGTCGGCGCAAGCGCTCAGAACCGCCAGCGCTGCGCCTTCGACACCAGAAAATCCCGAAAAGCCTGGACGCGGGCGACGTTCTTCATCTCTTCCGCGTAGACCAGAAAACAGTCCATTTCCGGCATGTCCGCCTGCGGCAGCAGGCGCACCAAGCCGGAATTGGGGGTGACGCAATAGTCGGGCAGGACGGCGATGCCGACGCCGTGCTCGACGGCGCGGATGATCGCGGCGAGGCTGTTGATGGAAATATGCGGCGCGCGCGGCGATTTGGGGTCGCGCCCGACCGTCAGCAGCGAATTCAGGTCGTAGAGAAAATGGGTCGCCGTCGGCGCGCCGAAGGCGACGAGGCGGTGGTGGTCGAGATCTTCCGCCGCCCTGGGCTGGCCGCTCTTTTTCAGGTAATCCGCCGAGGCGTAGGCGTGGAAATGCACGGTGAACAGCCGGCGGCGGATGAGGTCGGGCTGTATCGGCTCGCGCAGCCGCAACGCGACGTCGGCTTCGCGCATAGAAATGTCGAGATCGTCATCGGAGAGCAGAAGCTGGATCCTCACTTCCGGAAACAATTCGACGAACTCGCCGAGCCGCGGCGCCAACCAGTTCGCCCCGAGCACCATCGTGGTCGTCACCCGCAAATCGCCCTGCGGCTTCTCGCGGCTGTCGACCAGACGCGACCGCACGGCGTCGAGTTTCAGCGAGACGTCGTGGACGGCTTTCAGCAGCGTCTCGCCCTGCTCGGTGAGGATCAGGCCGCGGGCGTGGCGATGAAACAGCGGCGCGCCGAGATCGGCTTCGAGTGCGCTCACCTGCCGGCTCACCGCCGATTGGCTGAGGCCCAGCGTCTCGCCGGCATGGGTGAACGACCCGGCTTCGGCGGCGGCCTGAAAAATGCGCAGCTTGTCCCAGTCCATCCCACCCCTCGCCGACGCTTCCCCCCGAACGAAGGCTCGCGAGCGCGGGACGCGCTCCACGACTAGCGCCGCATTCAGATCTCGCGCATACGCGAATTCGGATGTGAGCGAAAGAGGCGCGCTATTGCGCGGCCAGCCAGCGGTCAGCCTCGAGCGCGGCCATGCAGCCGAGGCCCGCCGCCGTCACCGCCTGACGGAACACGTCGTCGGCGACGTCGCCCGCGGCGAACACGCCCTCGACGCTGGTCGCGGTCGAACCCTGCACCGTCTGCACATAGCCGCTGGGCTTCAGCGTCAACTGCCCGCGCACGAGTTCGGTCGCCGGCGCGTGGCCGATGGCGACGAACACGCCGTCAGTCTCGATCACTTCCGTCGCGCCGCTGACGACGTCCCACAGATTGACGCCGGTGACGCCGCGTGGCGTCCCGCCGGCGAGGATTTCCTTGACGGTGCGATTCCATTTGAACGTCACGTTGGGGCGTGAAGCGAGGCGATCCACGAGGATGCGTTCGGCGCGGAACGTATCGCGGCGATGCACGACCGTCACGCTTTCGGCGATCTGCGAAAGATACAAAGCTTCCTCGACGGCGGAATTGCCGCCGCCGACGACGACGACGCGCTTGCGGCGGAAGAAGAAGCCGTCGCAGGTCGCACAGGCGGAGACCCCAAAACCCTTGAGCGCTTGCTCGCTCGGCAGGTCCAGCCACTTCGCCTTGGCGCCGGTGGCGAGAATCACGCTTTCCGCGAATACCACGCGACCGCTGTCGCATTGGATACGGAACGGGCGGCGCGAAAGATCGAGTTCTAGGACATGCTCGTTCTCCAGCCGCGCCCCGACATGCTCGGCCTGCAACCGCATCTGCTCCATCAGCCACGGACCCTGGATAGGATCGGCGAAACCCGGATAATTCTCGACGTCGGTGGTGATCATCAATTGCCCGCCCGGCTCGAAGCCGGCGAGCAGCAACGGCCGCAACATCGCGCGCGCGGCATAGATCGCGGCGGTGTATCCGGCCGGACCCGAGCCGATGATGACGAGGCGTTCATGCGAGGAAGGAGCAGACGTCAAGACGTACCTCGGAGATGGCGCGGAGCGCCTGGACCAGAATTGAGCCTCCGCTTATAGGAGCCGCGGCCGTGCCGGAGCAACCGGGCGGTTCAAAAAACCGCAAGGGAAAGCCATGATGAAATTGCGCTCGTCTCCCGCCTCGCCATTCGTTCGCAA
>Ga0302319_10015009_pt1 | contig 14391 bp, 9 predicted proteins | sample Bog_T0_2_FD_203319 | JGI IMG/M metagenome (GOLD analysis project Ga0302319, IMG submission 203319) | Peat permafrost microbial communities from Stordalen Mire near Abisko, Sweden - Bog_T0_2 | ecosystem: Environmental > Terrestrial > Soil > Wetlands > Peat | place: Sweden: Abisko, Stordalen Mire... | reverse complement strand
AGGGCCCCGGCCGGCCCGATGAAGTAGTCCCAGCCGCCGTTGTTCGTGGCGTTCGTCCAGCCCGAACCCGAGTTCCAGCCGCCGCTGCAGGCGTTTCCGCCGGAGACCGTGGCGGGTGTGGCGGCGTTGACGCCCTTGTTGTTGTAGATGTGGGCCGCGTAGATCACGCCATTTCCCTGGGCCGTGTCGGTCAGCCCGGGAAAGGGCTGGCAGCTCTGGTCGTTGGCGAAATTGTAGGAGTAGGCCAGACCGCCGGCGATGCACACATTGTTGGCGTAGCCATTCGACCCCGCGCTGGCCAGCGGGCTGGCGGCGCTGAAGGCCGTGGCCCGTATGTCGCCCAGCAGGACCTGCAGCCCGGGCGTGGTGAAGCCCTCATTGGCGTTGCCGCCCCAGCGCCAGACCTGCCAAGTGTTGGGGTAGGGCTCGTTGTACAGGTCAAAGAGCACCGACGGGTTGTTGGCGTAGCGGGCGGCCAGGCTCTGCCAGAACGCCGGGCTGTTGGAATCAGGCATGGAATCCTGCTGGGTGGCGGTCCCGTAGGAGCCGGTTCCCGACCAATGCAGGTCCAGATCGACGTAGATGTTGGCGCTATTGCACATGGTGACGACCGTATCCACCAAGGACTGGTAGGCGGCGGCTGAGGACACGGTCGACTTGCTGTTGGACGTCCCGTTCCAGAAGTCCTGGCTCAGGGGCAGGCGGATGCAGTTGACGTTCCAATAGCTGATGGCCTCCTGAACGGTCGCGGTGATGCCGTTGCCGTTGGACCAGGGGCCGTAACCCAGGGCGTTCCATTCCATCGAGTCCACGTCCACGCCGATGAGGCGCACCACGCAGCCGCTGCTGTTGACCAGCTGCTTCCCCGAGACATGCAAGGGCAGGGGCGACGCGAAGAGCTGCCGGCCTAGCCCCAGGAGGAGAAGCATAAGGAAAAGCCTGAATCTGGGCATGTACCTTGTGGACACCGAAAACAGAACATAGTTTCGCGTTTAACCACTTTCTATCCCTAAAAAGAAACAGAAAGCGCTTTTTTTAGTTCTGACCCTTATTTCTACGATTGTACCAGTTTTACGTCCCAGACGCCCTTGGTGTTTCAACTTTTTGACATTTGATTTTATATTATGAAACTATAATTAACCTTGGCAGAATTCTGAAAACGACTATGATTCTCCCGCTTCACACACCCTGCCGCCGGAGCCACCGCATGAACAGCCTGCACGCCCTCCTGATCGGATTGATCGAAGGCTTCACCGAGTACCTGCCGGTCAGCGCCAACGCCCATGTGCTCATCCTGGGCCACTTTCTGGGCGAGAACCCGGATCTGCTGCGCAGCTTCGGCGTGGCCCTGCAGGCGGCCCCGGCCCTGGCCGTGCTGATCCTGTACTGGCGCCGCTTCGATGCGCTTCTGCGTCCGGGCCATGCCGGCCCCACCCGCTTCAAGGGCCTGCATGCCTGGAAGGTCATGGCCCTAGTGACCCTGCCCGTGCTGCTGTGCGGCTTCTTCCTGAAGAAGTACGTCTACGTCCTGCTCGACAGCCCGTATCCCTCCGTGGCCGGCATGGCCCTCGGCGGCCTGGCCATCCTGTGGGCGGAAAGCCGGGTCAAGGGACGCCAGGCCGTCAGCGTCGAGGAGGTCACCCTGCTGCAGGCCTTCGGCGTGGGCCTGTTCCAGTGCCTGGCCCTGTGGCCGGGCGTGTCGCGCTCGGGCGCCACCATCATCGGCGGGCTGCTGCTGGGCCTGGACCGCAAGGCCGCGGCGGAGTTCTCCTTCCTCGCCGGCGTGCCCGTGTTCCTGGCCGCGGCGGCCAAGGAGCTGCACGATTCCCACCATCTGCTTCGCAGCCTGCCCGCCGGCGCCCAGCCCCAGCCCAGCGTCTTCACCGAGCCGGCGGCCTTCGCCCTGGCCTTCGTGGTGTCCTTCGGCATCGCGCTGCTGACCGTGCGCTGGTTCATGGCCCTGCTGGGCCGCGTGTCCTTCCGGCCCTTCGGCTGGTACCGCCTGGCCCTGAGCCCCGTTCTTTATTGGTTCCTCACGCTCTCGTAGGGCCCGCCGGGAAAGCCCGCGGCCGGCCCGATGGGGCCGCGTCCGATGACGAAGCCCGTGAACTCGGCGTGCTCGTCCTTGGTCGCGGCCCAGGACGGATCCCCTCCGCCGAAGAAGGTCGAGAAGTAGAACACGTCGATCTTCAGCCCGGGCACGTCCCTGAAGCGCAGGCCCGTGGCATGCAGGGCTTCCCTGCCGTCGAGCCAGCTTTGTATCTCTCCGTTGTCCTCGCCCGGCGTGTTCATGCGCACCCGGGTCTCCACGCAGGCCCATTGCCCCGGCTGGAAGCTGGGGTGCTCGCCGTCCACCTCCCAGTCCAGGTCGTCCCCGTAGATGGTCTTCTGCCCCGGGTGGTAGACGTATTGCACGATGCGGCCGCCCGGCCGCCACATGATGCGCGCGGTCCATCCGTCCTTGCCGTTGGCCGGGTGGCCTCCGGTGTTGGCCGTGCCGCCGCCAAGCCCCGGCAGTTTGCCGCCCCTGACGAAGTTGAAGCCCTTGTCGAACTTCACGTAGTAGCGCAGCCAGGCCTCCTCCATCGCCGGCAGCCCCATGCGCGGGAAGCGGCACAGGAACTGGCAGGCGCTGTCCCCGCCGATGAGCCCGGAGGGATAGAGGATGCGCAGGGCCCGGCCGCCGGGCGCGTCCGCGTCCGCCGCCAGGCTGCAGTGTTCGGCCGGGCTCGGCCCCCATTCCGGGTTGAAGTCCCGGACCCAGGCGTCCGTGGCAAAGCCTTCGTAGAACAGGATGCCCGGGCGCGCGGACAGCCCGCTCTCAAGGTGGGCGGGGTCGCCCAGAGGCGCTCCCGGCGCTGCGGAAAGGTCCATGGCCGTGCCTGCGAGCAGAAGGATGGACAGCGAAAGCGCGGCGCCTGCGCCGCCGCGGCGCGGATCGGACATGGCGGAAACCTCCCTCAGGAACGCCAGGGCAGGGGCCCAAGCACGCGCACCCGGCCCAGGCGCCGGATCTGCTCCGCGTTCGTCGCCGGGGACGGGTCCCCGGCGACCCGCCGGCCGTTGAGCACCACGGCCGCCACCCGCAGGCCGCGCGTCCGCGCCGCCTCCAGGGTCAGCAGGCTGTGGTTGATGGTTCCCAGTCCCGCGCGCGCGACGAGCAGCAGCGGCAATCCCAGGGCCTTGGCCAGGCCGGCGCCGTCGATGCCCGGGGCATAGGGCACCAGCAGGCCGCCGGCGCCTTCCACCAGGGTGAAGTCCGAGGCCTGCCGCACCGCGGCAAAAGCGCGCTTCACAACGGCAAGGCGCACGCGGCGCCCCTCGGCCGCCGCCGCCACCGCCGGGGCCAGGGGGCGGCGGAAGGCGTAGGGCCGGACCGCGGCCAGGGGCAGGCTTGAGTCCGCGGCCCGGATGAGCGCCCGGGCGTCCCCGCCGTCCCCGCTCTCGGCGGGCTTCAGCACGCCCACCCGCAGTCCCTTGGCGCGCGCCAGCCTGGCCAGGCCGCAGGCCACCCAGGTCTTGCCCACGCCCGTGTCGGTGCCGGTCACGAAGTAGCCGGGGCCCTCCAGCAAGGAGGCGAGGGCGCCGCGCCCGGCACTGCTCACGGCCTCTCCCCCAGCGCCTTCAGCACGCCCTCGATGTGGGCGTCGCTGTGCTCGGCGTTGACACTCAGGCGCAGCCGGCAGGCCCCGGCCGGAACGGTTGGCGGCCGCATGGCGGGCACATAGTATCCGGCCCGCCAGAGCTTCTGCTCCAGGGCCAGCGTTTCGGCGGGGCCGCCCGTGAGGATCGGCAGGATGGGCGACTGCGAGGGGCCGCAGTCCCAGCCCAGGGACTGCAGGCCGGAGGCCAGCGCCTCGCGCCGGGACCGCAGCCGGGCGAGGTGCACCGGCTCCTGGGTGATGATGCGGAGCGCCTCCAGGGCCGCGGCGGCGCAGGGCCCGGGAAGGGCCGTGGCGTAGATGAAGCTGCGGCAGCGGTTGACCAGGGTTTCAATCAGGGCCGCCGGCCCGGCCACGAAGCCGCCCAGGCTGCCCAGGCTTTTGCTCAGGGTCCCGGTCAGCACCAGGTGCGGCTGGGGCGCCAGGCTGAAGTGTTCGAGGATGCCGCGCCCGCCGGGCCCGAGCACGCCCGTGGAATGGGCCTCGTCGACCACCAGCAGGGCCTGGTGCCTGGCCGCCATCTCGAGCAGGGCGGGCAGGGGGGCGACATCCCCGTCCATGGAGTACACGGCCTCGACCACCACGATCCGGCGGCGGTGGCCGGTGGCCGAGCGCTTCAGCTCCGCGTCGAGCCGCGCCAGGTCCTGGTGGGCGAAGCGCCGCAGCGCGGCCCCGGACTGCCGGGCACCGTCGTACAGCGTGGCATGGCAGGCCTTGTCCAGGAGCACCAGGTCCTTGTCCGAGGCCAGGGTGGCGAGCAGGCCGGTGTTGGCCATGGACCCGGTGGCAAAAACCAGGGCCGCGGGCACGCCCTTGAAGGCGGCCAGGGCCTGTTCCAGCTCGGCGTGCACCGCCAGGGTGCCCCCGCCGACCAGGCGCGAGGCGCCGGCCCCGGCCCCCCAGGCGTCCAGGGCCGACTTGGCCGCGCCGCACACCCGCGGATGCGAGGCCAGGCCCAGATAGTTGTTGCTGGCGAACTGCACCACGCGCCGCCCGTCGAGGTCCATCTCAGGGCGGGAGGCGCCGCCGGCGATGCGCCGGACGCGCAGCAGGCCCGCGGCCTGGGCCGCGTCCAGGTCTGCCTCCATGTCTTGGATCCACGATTCAGGCCAGGCCATGCAGTTGCCTCATAAGGTGAGGGATCCGTTCGGTGCGCCGCGCGCTCAGGCGCGCCGGAAGGCCAGGGCCACGTTGTGCCCGCCGAAGCCCATGCTCAGGGAAAGCGCCGCGGAGCCGGCAAAGGCTTCCGTGTCCCGCGCAAGCCAGGCGGCCAGCTCCGGAAGCGGCTCGCCGCAGCCGAGGTTGGCGGGGATGCGGCCTTCGGAAAAGGCCTCGACCGTGACCGCGGCCTCCAGGGCGCCCGAGGCTCCGAGGGTGTGGCCCGTGGCCCCTTTGATCGAGCTGACCCGGGGGCCGGCGCCGCCCCCGAACACCGAGCGCAGGGCCGCGGCTTCGGCGCGGTCCCCCGCCGGGGTCCCGCTTCCGTGGGCGTTGACATAGGCGACGTCGGCGGGCCTCAGCCCGGCCTGCTCCAGGGCCAGCCGCACGCAGCGCGCGGCCTGGCGCCCCTCGGGCTCGGGCGCCGTGAGGTGCCAGGCGTCGCAGGTGCAGGCCCAGCCCGCGAGCTCGGCCAGCGGACGGTGGCCGCTGCGGGCGAGGCCGGTCTCGCTTTCCAGGACCAGGGCCGCGCCCGCTTCGCCGAGCACGAAGCCGTCGCGCCGGACGTCAAAGGGCCCGCAAAAGGCGTCCGCAGTGGCCGCGGAAGACAGCGCGCCCAGGCGCGAGAAGGCCGCCGCCACCAGGGCGGTGAGCGAGGCCTCCGCCGCCCCCGCCAGCGCCGCCTGCAGGCGGCCGGACCTCAGCTCCTCAAAGGCCAGCCCGATGGAATAGGCGCCGGTGGCGCAGGCCAGGGGGGTGTTGCGGCCGCCGCCCGTCCAGCCCAGCTCCTCCCGCAGGGCCCGCCCGGGGCCCGAGCTCAGGAAACGCCACAGTGCCGAGCCGGCATCCGGAGCCGGGCCGTCAAAGGCCTCCATGCCTCCCTTGCTCGAGGACACGAACACGGCCTTGGCGTCGGCGCCGATGTTCCGCAGCCCGGGCGCGCCGGCCAGGGCGCGCTCCGAGGCCAGACGGGCAAGCGCATGCAGACGCGGCTCGCCCGGGCGCGGCGCCAGGTGCAGGCGGGCGCTCAGGCGGCCCTTCAGCAGGGGATCCGGGGCAAGGCCTGAGCCGTCCAGGGGGGCGTTCAGGCGCCCGAGGGCGGTGACGAAAACGCGGGGTGGCATGCGGGACAACGATAAACCAAGCCGGGCGGCCTGGGACCAAAAAAGAAGGGCAGGTCCGGGACCGCCGGCACCTCAGTCCCAGCCCAGGGCGCTCACACGGGTGTCCGCATGCAGGACCTGGCGGTGGACATAGGAGGCTCCGTCGGACAGCAGAAAGGCCGCGGCCTCGGCGCAGCCGGCGGCCGGCTCCGGGTCGTCCATCAGGCGGGCGGCAAAGAGGGACGCTCGGGCAGCGGGGCCGAGGCCGTCGAGCATGGGCGAGGGCATGAGCGGCGGCAGCAGCACATTGAGGCGCAGCCCGCCCGGCGCCAGGGCCAGCAGGTCCTCGAGGCTGCCCTTGGCGGCGGCATAAGCCGCCTGCCCGGCGTTGCCGCGGGAGCCGGACAGCGAGCCGATGAGCAGGCCGCGGGCCCCGGGAGCCAGGCGTCCGGGCAGGGCCAGGCCCCGCAGAAGCGCGGCGTGGGATCCGGCATTGATCCGCCAGGCGCGCTCCCACCGATCCAGGGAAAGGGCGGCCAGCGCCGCGTCCTCCGTGGCTCCTGCCGCGAACACGAAGCCGCGCAGGGGCGGCAGGCCTGCCGGCAGGGAACAGGGTCCCAGATCCAGGTCCGCGATCCAGGGCTCGGCACGGACCCCGGCGGCCCTGGCCTCGCTGCAGACACCGTCCAGGACCGCAGCTTCCCTGCCCCCCACAAAAAAACGGACGCCGGCCCAGGCTGGTTCAGCCCAGAGCCGGCGCAGCAGGGCCCTCCCCAGTGCCGAGGAGGCGCCCGTCGCCAAAAAAGCGGCTTCGCTCAGCGCAAGGCCTCGTCCAGCATCTTGGACAGGTCGGCCTTGCTGCCGACGCCCACGCGGCTGTTGACGACCTTGCCGCCCTTGATCACCAGCAGGGTGGGGATCGAGCTGACGCCGAAGTTCTGGGCGAGGTTCTGCTCGGTGTCCACGTCGATCTTGCCGACCTTCACCTTGCCGGCGTAGGTGCCGGCCAGCTCCTCGACCACGGGCCCGACCATGCGGCAGGGGCCGCACCACTCAGCCCAGAAGTCGATCAGAACCGGCTGGGCCGAATTCAGGACCTCGGATTGGAAATTCGCCTCAGTGATGGTCATTGCCTTCGCCATGGTGCCTCCTGTGGTCCGGGCGGACCTGCCGTCCGCATCCCGGTTTCATGTCTGTAGATTGTATACGTTTTCAACCCGGGCTTGGATGGGCAAATGTGGCCCGGAAAAGCGCCCACTCCGCCTTCCAAATGCGACAAGCCCGCTTTTCTTCAGGTGTGCGCACAGGGCCGCAGCAACGTCGCGGATTTTCAGGCCCAGGACTGCCGGCAGCGCGAAGCCCGCCGACGCGGCCACCCTGGCCCCGCTACTCACCTGCTGATCTGCAGCTTCCGGATCGGGTACTTGACCGCCTTGCCCTCGGCCGAGGTCACCGTGGCCTGCCACAGCAGGTTGCCCTGGGCGGCCTGGGTGCAGTCCCAGTTCAGCTTCACGTAACCGGGCCTGGGCGCCGGGGCCTCGACCTGGCCCGCGGCCTGGCCATTTTCGCCGTAGAGCTTGATGAGCACCTGCCCGGCTTCCCTGGCGAGGACCGCGAAGCGCACCTGCGCCGCTCCGGCGGTGGGCGAGGGCCAGGCCATGCACTCGGAGCTGGGATTGAGCGTGGCCGCCGAGCCGTCCAGGCGCACGCCCTCGATGAGCAGGGGCGGCAGGCCCGCCAGATCCAGCTTCACCAGCACCTCGCCGGGCTCGAGCTCGTCGAAGCGGAAACGGCCGTCCTTGGCCGAGCTGGCCTTGGCCACGCTCTTGCCCGCCTTGAAGACCTCCAGCACCGCGCCCTCTTGGGGCAGCATGCCGTTGGGCTTGGTCACCTGGCCCTGCAGGCTGCAGTAGGAGCGCACGCGCACCAGAAAATGCTCGGCCAGGCGCCCCAGCACGCCCTCCTGGTCCACGCTGACGATGTGGAACCACCAGTCGCCCGCGGCCAGCCCGTTGAACTCGGCCCGCAGCTCGGTGGTGCGGGGGTTGCGGCCGTCCGGGACCGTGTCGGCGGCCTGGTCCAGGCAATAGTGCCAGGCCGCGATCGCCCCGTTGTAGGCCGGCGTGGACCAGTGGAACACGGCGGTGCGGTTGCCGTAGGTCTCGCCCGGGCGGGGGTGCGTGGGCGAGCTCACCTTGGGCGGCGGCGGCGTGTGGGTGACCTGCAGGCGGCAGTGCCCGGCCTCCTTGCCGGCGTTGCCCGCGCGGTCCACGGCGGCCACATGGAAGTACCAGACCCCGTCCTCCAGGCCGCTGACCGCGGCCGTGGTGGTGGTCGTGTACTGTCCCGAGGAGGGCCCGGGCACGGTGAGGGGCTGCTTGTCCAGCACCCAGTGGTAACCCGCGATCTTGGCGGGGTCCGGGGGAACGCTCCACTGGAACGTGGCGTCCCGCTCCGAGGACCAGGCCTCGGGAGGATGGGTCAGGCAGCGCAGGGTGGGCGCCGGCGGCGGCGTGGTGTCGATGTTGAACTGGTAATGCCCGGCCTCGGCCGACACGTTGCCGGCAAGGTCCTTGGTGACCACGTGCAGGTGCCAGGTGCCATCCTTGAGCCCGTCGAGCTCCAGCTCCGGCTTCTCGGTGAACTGGGCCGAGCGGGGATTGGGCACGGAATTGAGGCTTTGGTCCAGGGACCAGTAGTAGCCGGCGATGCCGGTGGCGTCCGAAGGATGCTCCCACTGGGCCTGGGCCCGGGTCTGGCGGCTCCATTCCTGGGGGTCGGGATGCGTCGGGCTGGCCGGCATGGGGGGCAGGGCGGTCTTGTCGCTGATGCAGCTGACGCGCTGGTTGCCTTCCTTGCGCTTGTTGCCGGCCTTGTCGAAGGGCACCACCAAATAGTAGTAGAGCGCCCCGTCCTCGAGGTCCTTGCCCGGGTCGCTGAAGCTGGTGCGCGGGGTGCCGCCCGCGGGGGTGATGCAGGTCCCTGCGTCCTGGCTGCCGGCGCTGCGCCAGACCTCGTAGCCCGCCACGCCGCTGCCGGCGTCGATCGAAGGCGACCAGTTCAGGTTCACCGCGCCGCCGGGGCCGGGCTTGGCATCCAGGTTGACCACGGGCTCGGGCGGGCTGAGGTCCACCAGGGTGCGGGCGAAGGGGCCCTGCTCCGGCCAGCTCTCGGCGTTGCCGGCGCGGTCCGTGGCGCGCACGCGGAAGGCCACGTCCACGCCGTCGCGGCCCGTGTACACGGCCGAGGTGGCCGTGGTTTCGGCCAGCCAGGGCCGCCATTCGCCGGATTCGGTTTCGCGGGCCTGCACGTCGTAATGGGCCACGCCGCTGACGCGGTCCTCGGCCTTCCAGCGGACCTCAAAGCTCTGGCGGTTCGTCAGCTGGGGTATGGGCTCCATGCGCGAGATCGGCGGCTGGGTCTCGATCTTGACGCTCAGGCGCGCGGGCTCGCTGAGGTTGCCGGCGTTGTCTTTGGCCACCAGGGCGAAGGTCCAAACGCCGTCCTTCTGCGGGGGCAGGGTCACGCTGCCCGCCGTGGTCCAGTTGGCCTGGCCCGCCACCACGGGCGCCGAGGGATTGTGGTCGAAGACCCAGAAGTGGCCGGCGACGCCGGAGGCGTCCTCGCCGTCCTCCCAGACGAAGGAAGGCCGCTCGCTGCAGGCCCACTGCTCCGGGTCCGGATGGGTTTTGCTGTACAGGCGCGGCTTGGGCACCTGGGTGTCGATGCGCAGGCGGAAATGGGCCGCCTCGGTCGACAGGTTGCCGGCGCCGTCCTTGGTGGCGATGTGGAACCACCACTCGCCGTCGGGCAGGGGCCCGGGCGAGGCCTGGTTCTCGGCGGTCCAGTGGCTCTGCGCCCCGGGGACCGTGTCCGGGTGCTGGTCGACGCACCAGTAGTAGCCGCTGATGCCGCTGGGGTCGGCCGGCGCAGACCAGGCCAGGATCGGGCCCGCGTTGCGGTACCACTTCTCCGGATCCGGATGGCTGGCGCAGTTGACCCGGGCCACGCCCGCGGACGTGTCGATGTGGATGCTGTAATGGGAGGCCCGGTTGCCGATGTTGCCCGCGGCGTCCGTGGTCACGATGTGGAAGATCCACACCCCGTCCTCGAGGCGGGGGAACGTCGCCAGCGTGCCGGTGGTGAACTGGGCCTTCTCCCGGGAGGGGACCGTGGAGGCTTCGCGGTCGAGGCAGTAGAAATAGCCGGCCACCCCCGAGGCGTCCTGGGGCGGGGTCCACACGAAGGTGGGGTTGGCGTTGCGGGTCCAGGAGCCTTCGGGATGCGTAGGCGAGGACACCTGCGGCGGCAGGGCCTGGGTGTCGATGCGGATGCTGTAATGGGCCGCCTGGGTGCCGACGTTGCCGCAGCGGTCCTTGGTGGTCACGTGCAGGGTCCACACCCCGTCCTCGAGGCCCGCGAAGGCCGCGCGCGGGTCCTCGGTCCAGGTGCCGTTGCTCTCGGAGGGCAGGGTCGCCTGGTTGCGGTTGAGCATGAAGAAGTAGCCCGCCACGCCGCTGGGGTCCTCGGGCGCGGCCCACTCGAAGACCGGGTTGGGGTTGTTGCTCCAGCTGTGGCGGTCGGGATGGGTGGGCGACTGCACGGCGGGCGGCAGGGCGCTGGTGTCGATGCGCACGGGCCAGTGGGAGGCCTCGACCCCGACGTTGCCCGCGCGGTCGCGGCTGGCCACGTGGAACCACCACACGCCGTCGCCCTCGATGCCCCGGTCGACGACCGCATAGCGCTCGGTGGTGTAGAAGGCCGTGGCCGGGCTGGGCACCGTGGCCTCGTTGCGGTCGAAGCACCAGTAGTAGCCCACCACCCCCGAGCTGTCCTCGGGCTCGAACCACTCGAAGCGCGGCCGGGTGTGGTTGCTCCAGGCGGCCCGGTCCGGATGGGTGGGGCACAGCAGCCGCGGCGGCTGGGCCTGGGTGTCGACCTTCAGCTTGTAGTGGGAGGCCTGCCTGCCGATGTTGCCGGCGCGGTCCTGGCTGACGACGTGGAACCACCACACCCCGTCGTCGGGGGCCTCGACCCGGGCGCGGGTCTCGGTGCTGCGCACGCCGGAATGGGCGGTGGGCACGGTGTCGGGCTCCTGGTCCAGCAGCCAGTAGTAGTTCGCCACGCCGCTGAGGTCCTCGGGGGCGTCCCAGACCATCTCGGCCTGGCGCTGGCGGTTCCACTCGTCGCCCTGCGGATGGGTGGTGCTGCCCACCAGGGGCGGCCGGGCTTCGGTGTCGATGCGCACGGCGCAGTGGGCCGCCTCGACGCCCACGTTGCCGGCGGCGTCCTTGCTGACGATGTGCAGGTGCCACAGGCCGTCGGACAGGCCGCTGAACTCGAGGGTGCGCTCGGTGGTGTAGGTGCCCTTTTCGGCGCCGGGCACGCTGAGGCGGTCCTTGTCCAGCAGGTAGAAGTAGCCCACGGTGCCCGAGAGGTCCTCGGGCGGCGTCAGCTCGAAGACCACCCGCCCCGACGAGGCCCAGGTCCCGGCCGGGTGTGTGGGCGAGGCCACCTCGGGCGGGGCGGCCCAGGTGTCGATGCGGATGCAGCGGTGGGCGGCCTCGGTCCCCACGTTCCCCGCCGCGTCCACGCTGACGATGTGGAACCACCAGATGCCGTCGCCCTTGCCCGTGAAGGCCGCGGACTGGCCCAGGGTGAAGGTGCCGGTGTGGGCCGTGGGCACGCTTTCGGGGCGCTGGTCCAGGAGCGTGTAGTAGCCGACGATGCCCGAGAGGTCCGCGGGCGGCGCCCAGGACACCTGCACCTGCGAGGTGTTGAACCAGCGCAGCGGGTCCGGGTGGGAAGCCGAGTCCACGGGCGGGGCCTCCGCACGGCGGTCCAGCTTCAGCGCGTAATGGGAGGCTTCGGCCCCCACGTTTCCGGCCGCATCCACGCTCACCGCGTGGAACCACCATTCGCCGTCCTCGGGCAGGTCCACGGCGAAGCCCGGCTCGGGGCACCAGGTGCCGGTCTCGGGCGTGGGGACGGTGGCCCGCTTGCGGTCCAGCAGAACGTAGTAGCCGGCGATGCCCGCCAGGTCGGGCGGGGCCTCCCAGTTCAGCTGGGCCTTGGCCTTGTTGGTCCAGGCGCCCTCAGGGTGCGTGGACGAGGCCAAGCGCGGCGGCAGGGCCGCCGTGTCCACGCGCAGACGGTAGTGGGAGGCGCTGGCCCCGAGGTTCCCGGCGCGATCCTCGCAGCGCAGGTGGAACCACCACACCCCGTCCTCCAGCGAATGGAAGGAGGCGCCCCGGTCCGAGGTGCTGTGCACGCCGGGCTGGCCGGCTTGGGGCAGGGTGTCGGGCAGGCGGTCCACACACCAGTGGAAACGGGTCACCCCCTCGGGCACGCTCCAGCTGACCTGGGCCTCGGAACGGCGGGACCAGGCGTCGCCGGCGGGGTGCGTCGGCGAGCTGAGCTCGGCGGTCTCGGCCCCACCCGTGGTGAAGCTCAGCTCCTCGCTGAAGCCGGCTTCGCTGCCGTCGGGGCAGCGCGACACCAGCTGCACCTTGTAGGCGGTGTGGGACTTGAGGTAGCTCAGCGCCAGGCGGTGCTCGGTGGCGGGCGCGGAGGAATGCACGCTGTCGGTGAGCCCGACCGTGCCGTAGAGGACGCGGCTGTCGCTGGGGCGGTCCGTGCGCCAGCTGGCCACGGCCGAATGGCTGGTGACGTCCCCGATGTGCACGTCGGACAGGGCGGGAGGCGGCGTGTCGGCGAAGCGGGAGCGGTACACCCGGCCGCGCCCCTCGGTGGCCAGGTAGAGGCGCCCCTCGTAGGCGGCCATCCCGCGCACGCCCTCGTCCTCGAGCGCCGCGGCCAGCGTCCAGGTCCCCCCGTCCAGGCTGCGGTAGAGCCGGCCGTGGTTGCCGGTGCCGAGCCACAGCGCGTGGTGGAACACCTGCAGGCAGTAGAAGTTGGGGTCCTTGCTCTCGAAGACCTTCTCCCAGCGCAGGCCGTTGTCGCTGCGCAGGACCATGCCGCCGGTGGCCTTGCTGGTGGCGGCGTACAGCGAGCCGTCGAACTCGACCAGGCCGCGCACGAAGGTCTGGCCGCTGTCGTAGGCCAGGTGCCAGTTGACGCCGTCGGCGCTGGCGAAGATCTGCCCATTGGGGTAGGTGCCCACGAACAGCTCGCCGCGGAACTCGCAGGCCGCGGACAGCGCCGTCTCGCTGCTGCGGTGCACCAGGGACCAATGGGTCCCGGTGTAGCAGAAGAGCTTGCCGGCGCCGGAGGTTCCGGCGTAGAGCCTGCCGCGGAACTCGGCGAGGCAGTGCACCCGGTCCTCGCCGGTGGCGGTGCTCAGTTCCCAGGTGACGCCGTCGACGCTCTCGAAGATGGAGCCGGCCGAAGAGGTGCCCGCATAGAGCTTGGGCACGCCGGCGCCGCTGAAGGCCGCCAGGCAGTAGACCTGGGGCGTGAAGTCGACCAGGCCTTCGCCCTCCTCGCCGGCGTCGGGGCGGTCCCGCCTGAGGCGGAAAGCCTCGGCCTCGGCGCTGCCCGCCTTGCACACCTGGCCCCGCGACCAGGCGCCGAAGTCCCCGCTGCTGGACGCCAGGCTGCCGTCGCGGTTGGTGGATCCCACCAGACGGCCGAAGAAGGGCGCCAGGCTATGGATGGTGCGCTGGGCGGGATCCTCGAACACCACCTCAAAGGCCGCTCCGGCGGACGCGTCCAGATGCAGGCGCACCGCGTCCTCGACGTTTTTCAGGGCCTCCGCCTTGGTGCGGCCCCGCGCGGTGCACCCAGGCAGGCTCGGGACGGCGGCCATAAAGCCGCCATCCTCCCGCGCTTCAAGGACGACCTTGAAGGGTAGGGCGATCTCCTTTTCGAGATCCTGCCGGGAGAGGAAACCGAACATGCGGCGTTCCGTGGAATGGGGGGTCCGCCCCGGGCGTTGGGGACAAGCGCGGGAGACGGTCAGGGGCGGGACTGGGGCAGTTTACGGGCGTGACGCAGGAGCGTCAAGGCAAGGCCCCCGGGGGCGGGCAAAGAAAAACCCCGCCAGGGGCGGGGTTTTTCGGCGCTGCTTAAGGCCGTTTCGCGCTCAGAAGTTCAGCGGCGGCGGGGCCAGGGACGAGTCCGAAGGCGGCGCCCCGTTCTTGCGCGCCGGGGCCGGAGCCGAGGAGGCCTGGGGCACGACCAGCACCGAGGGGGACTTGTCGCTTTCCTGGTACACGTTGCCGGACTTGTGGGCCAGGGTTGAAACCGCGAAGTACACCTTGTAGCCGTTGTACAGGCTGCGCACCGTCAGCCCGGGCGTGGTGATGGGGGCCTTGTTGAGGCGGGTCCACTGGCCCGAGCCGGGATTGTAGGTCATGTACAGGTTGTAGCCGTCGACCTTCCCTTTCTGGGGCTCCCAGCTCACCGTGGCCGAGCGGTCGCCCGCGGTGGCGGCCACGTTGGCGGGCGGGTAAAGGTAGAGCCCGTGGATGTCCTGCTTGGGCTGGCTGCGCGGCTTGGTTCCGAAG
>Ga0302319_10015007_pt1 | contig 14392 bp, 15 predicted proteins | sample Bog_T0_2_FD_203319 | JGI IMG/M metagenome (GOLD analysis project Ga0302319, IMG submission 203319) | Peat permafrost microbial communities from Stordalen Mire near Abisko, Sweden - Bog_T0_2 | ecosystem: Environmental > Terrestrial > Soil > Wetlands > Peat | place: Sweden: Abisko, Stordalen Mire... | reverse complement strand
TGGTATTTGAGGCCGCTACGGGAACTGAGGGCCTGGAAGTGTTAAAGACCAGGCAGGTGGATCTTATTCTCTCCGACATCAATATGCCTTCCATGGATGGGCTGGAGTTTTTGCGTCAGATTCGCGCGCAGAATCTGGCCCCGGGCGTTCCGGTAGTCATGATTACTACCGAGTCGAGTGAGGAGCATGTGAAACAAGCAATCCTAGCAGGCGCGCGGGGCTATATTCGCAAGCCTTTCACGGCCGAACAGGTCAAGGAACGAGTCCTGCCGTTGTTGAATGCGGCGTGACCGGAAGGAAGCAACGTGCCGCTGAATGGTGTGCGTACGGCCGCCCTCGCACGGGCGCGACAGGCTGAAAACGACGAAATGGAGCAAACTATGGCGATCTCGCTGCGTGAATCCGTGCAAGTGATCTCCGATCCGCTGAACCTGGACGCGACGGTGAAAGAGGTCTTTCAAATGATGTTGGGAATTGACTGCATGCGCCAGCCGGGGCCAGCCATCATCGAGCCTGAGTCGGTGACAGCCGTGGTGGGTTTCGGTGGTCTGCTGAGCGGAGCCTGCCTTTTCAAGAGCGGAAGTTCGGCAGCCATCAAGATTGCCGAGCATATGACCGGGATGGAGTTTACAGAAATTGACGACATCGTCAAGGATGGAATCGGCGAGCTATGCAACATGCTGGCAGGTGCGTGGAAAGGGAAGGTGCCGGACCTGGCATCTAACTGCGGTTTGTCCGTCCCCGCGGTCATCACGGGACGCGACTATAATTTGCACGTCCAGGCTCCGGAATTCAAACTGAATCACACCTATTGTTTTGGGGAGTCTACCTTCGAAGTGACAATTGTGTGCGACGGCCTGCAATAGGCTCTCGGCTGCGCGGCCGGGGACAGCCAATGTTCCTGGTCGGGGTCGCATGTCGGCAAGCGACGGTCTGAAAAATCGGGTTCCGCATGTGTCCACGCGGGCGCTCGGAAATCTGAAGACTCCTGCACGCCAGTGATTGGCGCTGTTCTGAAGAAATTCTAATCGCTCCCACGTCACTTTCGGTCTTCCCCGTGCACTTCTTCTGCATCGGCGGGAGACATCCGGATGGACAGCGGGTTTTACGCGGCGATGACGGGATTGGTGGCGCGCACACAGGCGCTGGACACAGCGGCTGGCAACCTTGCGAACGCGCAAACCCCTGGCTATCGTGCAGAACGTGAATATTTCCGCTCAGTCTTGCTGGGCCCGGACGCTTTTGACTCTCAGTTGGGGCGTACGGTTAATAACTACGGCTTGTTGGGTGGTGACCGGCTCAATCTTGCGCAGGGATCTCTTCAGCAGACCGGCAATCCTCTCGACCTCGCAATTGAGGGAGAAGGTTTCTTCCAGGTCCAGAGTCAGAACGGCCCTCGGTACACGCGTGACGGCAGTTTCCATCGTTCCGAGCGAGGCCAGCTTGTTACATCTGACGGTTCACCGGTTCTCTCCCCAAGCGGGCAGATAATTTCGGTTCCTCCGGGAGAAGTCACAGTGGGCACCAATGGGGCGATATCCGTCTCAGGTGGTGTGGCGGCTACAGTTGGTGTTTTCACATTTGCTGCTGGCGTGCAACTAACTCCTGAGGGCGCCAATCGGTATGTTGCCCCGACGAGCGCCACCCCAACCCTTTCAAAGAACGCCGCTATCCATGAGGGGTCCATCGAGTCCGCGAACCAGGATGTAATCCAGGGCTCACTTGATTTAATCGTCATGCAGCGCCAGGCAGAGATGATGCAGAAGGCTCTGACCGTCTTTCACACAGAGTTCAACAAGATCGCTTCCGAGGATCTGCCCCGGGTTTAGGGGCCGAGTTTCATTCCATTGCGAGGGGAAAGATGATTCGAGCGTTGTATACGGCCGCCAGCGGCATGAGCGCACAGCAGATGAATCTCGACACGATCGCCAACAACCTAGCCAACTCAGCAACCACTGGTTTCCGCCAGTTGCGGCTGCAATTCCAGGACATGGTTTATCAGAACCTGGTGACGCCCGGGGCTGCGCAGAGCCAATCGACGGTTTCGGCCGGTTTGCAGATCGGACTGGGTACGCGATCGGCGGCGACAGAAGTCATCATGACCCAAGGATCACTAAACCAGACCTCAAACCCGCTGGACGTAGCCATTGAAGGGACCGGCTTCTTCCAGGTGCAGCGTCCCGATGGAACCATTGCTTACACGCGCGCCGGTCAGTTTCATCTGAACAACCAGGGCACCGTAGTGACGAGCGACGGCGATCCTGTGATTCCGACTATCACTATCCCGTCGAATGCGACAGCCGTAACAATTACTCAATACGGGGTGGTAAACGCGACACTTGCGGGGCAGCAAAATCCCTCCCAGCTTGGCCAGCTTCAACTGGCGACGTTTCCCAATGCGGGAGGTCTCGAAAGCATGGGCTCAAATCTGTTGCAATCAACTTTGAGTTCAGGTGACCCGGTGCTTGGTAATCCGGGAGGTAGTGAGGGACTTGGAACCCTGCAGCAAGGATACCTTGAGAACTCCAACGTGGATGTGGTGACTGAGTTTGTTCAGATGGTTCTCGCACAGAGGGCTTATGAATCAAACTCCAAGGTGATCAAGGCGGCGGATGACATGTATTCGCAGGTCAACAATATGACGCACTAATCACGGCAGTTTGTTTGAGAAACTGGGGGAGGGTTGGGTGCGGAAGAAAACCAAAGTCTGGGTCGGTACGGCAATGTTCGTTGCAGCCGCAATGTTGACAGCCCAAGCACCATCTTCGGGGAAAGGTGGTTTGCTGATTAGAGATGCCTCGCAGAGGCTTGCCAACGATCCAGGCGAGGTGACCTTGAGGCAAGACATCCAGCGCGGCGAGATTCTCCGCGAGATTGACGATCCATGGGACGGATCCCGCTGGCTGTTGCGATCAGGTTCAAACCATCCGGGTGGCCCAGGCAGCTTGACGCAGGTAGCGGACGGCATCGCGGAGCCAGCAGGAAAGAAGCAGCAAGCCGCGCGCGTCCAACCTGTCATTCGTGCAGGGGAAAGGCTGATCGTTACAGAAAATTCGAAGATCGCGATGTCCAGGCTGCAGGCAGTGGCGCTGGAGGTGGGCGCGATCGGATCAGAGATCAAAGTCCGGCTTCTGATTGGCGGAAATGTAATCCGTGTAACGGTAACAGGGACAAACGAGGCGAGCATGCTGGCGTGGGGCGATGTGCGGCGATGATTCAGAAACCGGAACGCGACCTTCTTGTCTTTCTGATGATTCTGTTTCAGGCGATCCTTCTCGCCGGCACATTCTTGGCTTCCGCTGAAACGAAAAGGGGTCTATCGTTGATTCCCCCCGCAAAGCCCACAGCAACGGAGGCTGCTTTGAAGGTTTATGTCGAGCGTGTTCGTGCGCAACAGGCGGCTGAAGTTAAAACCCCGGGTTCGATATGGAGCCCGGAAGGGCGGCTGGTTCGACTGGGGAATGATGCCAAAGCGGTTCGGCTCCATGACGTAATTTCAATCGTCGTCACCGAGAGCCTGGCGGCATCGACCGACGGACAGGTCAAGAATTCCAGGGCCTCAAATGCAAACTCAGGTTTGACCTCATTGTTTGGTGCGCTTAAGGCTTCCAATGCATTGCAAAATCTGGTTGGCATGAATGCATCTTCCGGTCTCACTGCGCAAGGGCAGAGCACCACAAATTCGAGCTTGGCAACCACATTCGGCGGCGAGGTGGTGGACGTATTGCCCAATGGAATGCTGGTGGTACAAGCCACCCGTCAGCTCACTTTTTCGCAGCAGACACAGATCATCAAATTGCGTGGCCTGGTGCGACCTGAGGATGTGAGTGCACAGAATCAGGTACTGTCGACCGCGATGACGGACCTGGAACTGGAGGTGACGGGCAAGGGAATTGTCAACGATTCGACTTATCGGCAAAATCCCTTGGTTCGGCTGCTCGAAAGGCTCCTCATTTTCTGAGACGGCGCTTGGGGAAAGCACCGCCTCGGGCAAATCGACGGGTAAATCATTAGGCGCGCGAAAACGGCGCGCCCCGAGGGTGGAAGCTTGTGAAGAGAGTCAGATATAGTTCGACGAGGCATCCATTCGACGCAATCCTTTGTGCGTTCTGGACCATCTTTGGGTCCATTGCGCTCTTTTCGGTGGCAATAGCTTGGGGTGAGACGGCGCCTAAATTGGCGCGCATTAAAGATGTTGCGACAATTGAAGGAATTCGGGACAACCAGTTGGTGGGCTATGGACTGGTGGTGGGGTTACGCGGAACGGGGGACAGTTCGCAGACTGTCTTTCCGGCCCAGACGTTGGTGTCCGCCTTAGAGAGGATGGGCATCACCGTCCCTCAAACCGGATCGAACAGTGCCAGCAACATGCAGGTAAAGAATATGGCGGGAGTGTTTGTGGTGGCCACACTTCCTCCTTTCAGTCCGCCCGGTTACAAGATGGACATCACGGTTTCGTCAGCCGGGGACGCGCGCTCTCTCGAAGGCGGGATCCTGTTGATGACCCCGCTTTATGGGCCTGACGGACAGATTTATGCTCAAGCCCAGGGCGCTCTTGTGCTGGGTGGTTACATGGCCGCTACAGGAGGCAGTGCGCGCCAACTCAATCATCCAACCACGGCCAGAATCCCGGGGGGAGCATTGGTTGAACGGGCAGTCTCATTCGACCTGAAACAGATGCGAACTGTAAGCGTGGTGCTGAACGATGCCGATTTTCATACCGCAGAACGGATGGCCGTTGCCATCGACCGGGCATTAGGTTCACAGCGTGCGCACGCCATTGATAGTAGGCGCGTGGAGATTCCAGCTCGGTCGGAAGAGGATGTGGCAGCTTTACTGGATCAAATAGAGGCTGTAGAGGTCGAGATTTTCCCCAGGGCGCGAGTGGTTGTGAATGAACGGACGGGAACAGTAGTCATAGGAGGCACGGTTCGTCTTCAGCCAGTTTCCATCCTGCATGGCGGATTGTCAGTGAACGTGACTTCCGAGACCGAGGTGTCCCAACCGGGCGCATTTTCTTCCGGCACGACCCAGGTTACGCAACAGACCGCGATCCAGGCGCAGGACAAACCCGTGAATCGCATTGAGTTGAAAGAAGGAGCTACTGTGGAAGACCTTGTCCAGGAATTACAGCGGACTGGAGCAGGAGCACGTGACGTGATCTCGATCCTTCAGGCAATGAAGGAGGCCGGTGCACTCGAAGCTGACCTGGAGGTGCTGTGATGCAGGTAATTCAATCGCAGGCAAGAGCAGGAAACACCCAATCATCCATGCCAATACAGCCTCGGCTGGCGCGGGCGGCGCACGAATTTGAGGCACAGATGATGAAAGAATTGCTCAAGCCGATGACACGCGAGAGCAGTGGGGCATCAGAGGGTGATGATGTTGGATCCGGAGGTGCGTTGGGCGAGTTTGCCTCCGAAGCTCTCGGCAGGGCGCTCAGTGAACATGGAGGATTCGGCATCGCGGATCATATTGTGCGAGAACTTTCCCAAGTTGGTAATCGAAGTTTAAACGGGAAAGTAACTACGAATATGCGCGAAGATACCTTGATGAGAGCGCGCCAATGACTACAGTGATTAGTAGACGTGCCGATGGACTCAATAAGGAGCAATCTATATGGACATTCGCAATAGTCTTGATGGGCTGAAGTCACTTTTAGGCGTGGCCTCGCCGGCACCCGCCTCAACGCAGAGCAAGAGCGGCGCCGCAGCCGCTGGCAGCGACCTCAGCAGCGATCGAGCTACGCTGAGCAGCGCTGGCAGCGAAGCCTCGATGGCAACTTCCGAACCTTCTGTCCGGACCGACAAAGTCGCGTTGGTGCAGGCGGCTCTGGCCGCTGGAACCTATGAGATCTCACCTTCCGCTGTGGCATCGAAGGTTGTGGACGCGATGCTGAACGGTGACCGTTAGCGGTGCCAGGAAAGGTTGCAGACTATGCGGGAGTTTGACGTGCGCCGGAAGCATCCGGAACTTAAGGAAATTGTGTTTGCAGCATCGCGGGCGCTGGCGCACCTGGATGCAGATCGGCTGGAGGAACTGGCGCTGTGTTGCAAAGCGCTGAACCGGGACCAGAATTTGGCTACGCAGGACTCTGCCTCGCTGGCACGACAGGCCGAAGAAGCGGCCGGTGGAATGGCGGTATTTGGCAGAGTGCTGACACTGACGCGCGCCAACCTGTTCGTGTTGCACCATTCCATCAAGGCCGGCGAATCTCTGGACTACGGAGAGTCACAGAGCCGAGGCTGGGCGGTTACGGAGAATGGGCATGGGGACAATTAGCTCTGCATTTAGCCTTATGTCACAGGCTCTTGACGCGGATCAGTCGGCGCTTAACATTGTGGCCAACAACGTGGCCAACGCGAACACGAAGGGTTACACAAAGGAGACACCCACCTGGCAGGAGAATAGCCCGATTGAGATCAACGGAAGCTCCTATGGGACAGGTGTGAGCGAAACAGGCGCCACATCAGTCCGTGATCCCGTGCTGACGGAGAGACTGGACCAGCAGCAACAACTTGCTTCCGCTTCCGGGTCCAGGCTTTCTGCGCTGAATACAGTACAGGCGCTTTTCACGCCCGATTCCGGAGCAAGCGGTGCGACGGCGGGAGATATCGGGAGCGATATCACTAGTCTATTCACGTCGTTTGCAGCGCTTGAGGCCAACCCTGGAGTCGATGCGTCACGGCAAAGCGTGCTCTCCAGCGCATCTACGCTCGCCGGGGATGTGTCGAATGCCGCTGCTAGTCTGAATGCGCAGCGGACGGCGCTTGACCAGGAGGCAAGCGGAGTGACTTCGCAAGTCAATGCCATTACAAGCAACATCGCCCAATTGAATCTGCAAATTCAATCGGCCTCTCCGACAGCCGATGCGGGAACACTTGAGGATCAGCGCCAGCAGGATCTGAGCCAATTGAGTCAGCTAATCGGGATCAACCAGATCGTAACGGAAAATAACGGGCTGTCGATTACGACAACTGCGGGGCAACTACTGGTCTCCGAAGGGTCGAGCTACCGGTTAACTTCTGGTTCGGTCGACGGAGAGACCCACTTTTTCGTTGGATCTACCGATGTAACTCAGCAGTTAGCGGACGGGGGAGGGCAGCTCGGAGGATATCTGACAGGACGAGACGCTGATATTCCTGGCGTGTTGTCGTCGCTTGATCAACTCGCCTACAGTGTTTCGACGCAATTAAACTCTTTGAACAATGCGGGGACTGACCTGAATGGGAACAGCGGCACGGCAGCCAACCCTCTCGACATTTTCAATGAGCCGACCGCGGTCGCTGGAAGCGCAGCGATCATGAGTGTCGTGATGAGCGATCCGAACGACATTGCAGCTGCTGGAGCCGGTCAGGGTACCGGCGATAATTCCAATGCGACGGCAATGGCTGGCTTGCAAACCCAGACGATCGTAAATGGGCAGACACCATCGGGGTACTATTCGAACTTTGTAACGACGCTGGGTTCGCTGGTCTCCAGTGTGCAAACCGATAACACCGCACAAAATGCTTCGGTGACCCAGTTACAAACCCAGAACGACGCGCTTTCAAGCGTGAACCTTAATGACGAAGCGTCTTCGATGACCACGTTGGAGCGGAGCTATCAAGCCGCTTCGCAGGTATTTTCCATGTTGAATACTATCATCGGTTCTGCTTTGAACCTGGGACAACAAACCACCGTTGCGTAGCAATTTATGGTCCGCCAAACGCGAAATATCCTGGACGAGGTCTTGATTCCAATGGAGAGCGACGATGCGAGTTGATCCGAATTACATTACAAACCTGGTGGGCTCGCTCGATCAGACACAAGTAAGCGAGCAGCAGTTGACGTCCGAGCTTTCGAGCGGTGTTCGAATCAACTCGCTCAGTCAGGATCCGGTGTCTTCGGGCGAGAACGTAATTCTTCTGAATCAGATTCAGCAGGACGACTCTTTTACGCAAAGTTCGAATCTGGTAACAGGGCAGTTGCAGGTGGCCGATTCCGCACTTGGCATGGTGGTTTCGCAGTTGAATTCGGCTATTTCGCTGGCGACGAGCGCTAATAACGGCACCATGAACGCAAGCGATGTCAAATCGATTGGGACGCAGATCTCTGGCATCCTCGGTGAAGTAACTTCGCTGGCAAACAGCAGTTACCAGGGACAGTATATTTTCGCCGGTGGCCAAACTTCGACTATGCCCTTCGTCGCCTCCACTGCGACTTCTCCAGAGAGCACCACCTACAACGGAGACGGGGACATCAATTATCTTGAGACGCCAAATGGGCAGAAGGTGCAACTAAACGTGCCGGGTGATCAGATATTCATGGGCAGCGGGACAAGCAGCGTATTTGCAGCTTTGAATAGCCTGGTAGCAGATTATTCAAGCGGTAGTGTGAGCACTGAGCAGTCAGTGAGCGACACTCAATCGCTCAGCACAGCGCTGAACTATGTTTCGCAGCAGCGCGTCACAGTAGACAACTCCATCTCCCAACTCGCGGCGGATTCGGAGGCCGTGACCAGCAACCAGACTCAACTTACGGCAGCGCAGACAAGCCTGATGCAGGCTGATGTTGCCCAGGTTTCCACCCAGCTTTCTTTAACAGAAACGCAACAGACGGCGCTTGAAGACGTGATTGCGCAACTCAACTCGACCGCAAACAGCTTGTTCAGCAAGCTACAGTAGCGTTACGGGAATTGGCGATCGCGCCTCTCTCTGCTGTCCTGTCCCGTGCCGGGGTCATGGCACTCAACTCGAGGGCCGGGCACCGGCTATACTGGGTCAATAAGGACCTCGATTGCTAGCGCCTATTCGATTTATCTGGAATGCGACACGCGGTCATCGGCTGGCTCCGTGGAAGAGCGAGTACTTGCGTTGGCGCGTAGAGACGTATTCCGGCCAGCCCGCAGACTCACTGACCATGAAGAAAGTGCTGAGATTTGTATGGGTCTCGCGCTGGGAGCTTTTGAGTTTTCTTGCTTGGACGCACCGGCTGGATCGCGACGTTCATAAGCGCACTTGAGATAAGCACGACAAAGCTGCAATCCAACCAATCCTGATTCATTGGAGTCCTTTCTCTCATGAGCAATGGGTTTTGCCGATCGGCAAGTGTTGCTATGTGGGCGTTACTCGCGCCAATTGCCCTCGCCAGAGCGCAGCAACTGCCGCCGATCGAACCTGCTCAGCCTATGCCGGGCACGCATTCCGACCAGCCGACGTTGCGCTTGAACGCCAATGAGGTTCTGGTTCCAACTCTGGTGGAAAAGCGCGGCGGCGGAATTCTTTACGGACTCAGGCCGGACGACTTCGTACTTGAAGACAATGGAGTGGCACAGAAGATTCGGATGCAGGAAGAGATGGATACGGCTCCGGTTTCGTTGGTGGTGGCGGTGGAACAGGGCGGCGTGAGCGTGCTGGAATTCGACAAGTTCGCAAAACTAGGCCCGCTGCTTGATCTTTTCCTCTCTGACGGAAGGAGCCAGGCAGCCTTGGTGGGATTCGATTCGCAGCCGCGCTTGATTCAGGACTTCACTCATTCCGGGGAAGACGTGAACGATGCTCTAAAGCATCTAGATGCGGGAAATGGAGGAGATGCAATTCTGGACACGGTGAGCTATGCCGTTGATCTGCTTGGCTCGCAGCCGAAGGAGTACCGGCGTGTTCTGCTTTTGATTAGCGAGGAACGCGATCACGGCAGCAGGCACACCAAGCCGGAGCAATTGGCGCGGAAGATTGGGCAATCCGATGTGCTGGTGCTGAGCGTTTCCTTTTCCCCATCGCGGGCCGAATTATTGCACGACATGAAGGACTCCGGTGACGAACGGACCATGAACATGATGTCGACTCTTGCAATGGTGCTGCAGGCCTTCAAGAAGAATGTGGCGAAGGAGATTGCCACTATGAGCGGAGGGGAGTACAGCACCTTCACGGGCGACAAGCGTTTTGAGGCTCGCGTGCTTGAGGCCGCAAAGCATGCGCGCAATCGCTATCTGCTGACCTTCAGCCCGTCTGATCCGACGCCCGGACTTCATACAATTCGTGTGAGGACAACGCAGGACTATGGAGCGCGCATTGTTGCTCGCGCCAATTACTGGCTCACTCCAGACCTATAACTGCGTCAATGCAGAATGAATGCGCATTCTCGAACGATCCAGACTTTACATCCGGCCCGAAGTTGATTCAGAAGGGTTTTGGGGCGTGGATTCCGGTTGAGCCAAGGGCCTAAATGGCGTTGGGGCGCGCATTCATGGTAATCTCACTTTAGACACTTAAGAGTGGACTGAGAACGCAAGAGGAGTAACACACGCCGTGCTGGCGACCGCAAAGAAAACTACCCTGATTGAACGCTTCCGCACCCACGATTCGGACACGGGTTCGCCCGAGGTCCAGATTGCGATTCTGAGTGAGCGGATTGGTGAACTGACCGAGCATTTCAAAACTCACAAGAAGGATCATGCGTCTCGGCGTGGTCTTTTGATGCTGGTCAGCAAACGCCGTCGTTTGCTGGATTACCTGAAGACGCATGATTCCGATCGCTATCGCGATGTAATCGGCAAACTCGGTATCCGCAAGTAAACAGAAAGCTCACTTTGACCCGGAAGCGCCCAGACCGGATTTTGGTCACGGCCCCCGTTTCACCGAGAACCTGGGGCCATGGTGTACCTGGCGAACATAACCCGTTGCCAGGGCCTGCGCACAGCTATCGGCTGCGAGCGGCCCGGTCGCGCAGGGAAGCGCAATCCGCTTCTCAAACCTGCTGCGCACACCCCGTCGATTCACTGGCGAATCGTAAGTCATTCAGCGCCCTCAGGCGCACCCCTCCTACAAGTTTCCCAAGCGAAAAAAATGAAATGAGGACACTATGTCTACCAAGCATGAAGTAGCCGTCGAACTGGCCGGCGGCAAGCGTCTGGTCTTTGAGACCGGGCGCATGGCCAAGCAAGCGTCGGGGGCCGCACTGGTTTCAACTGGCGAAACCGTTGTCCTGGCCACAGCCGTGGCTTCCCCGGACCCAAGAGAAGGCATTGACTTCTTCCCCCTTACCGTGGATTACCGCGAGTACACTTACGCTGGTGGCCGGATTCCCGGTGGATTTATCAAGCGCGAAGGCAGGCCGAGCGAAAAAGAAGTTCTGACCAGCCGTCAGATCGATCGCCCTATCCGTCCACTGTTCCCCGATGGGTTCCGCAATGAAACACAGATCATCGCGTTGGTTTTCTCGGCCGACAAAGAGAATGATCCTGACGTGGTGGGCATCAACGCCGCCGCTGCCGCGCTGGCGCTATCTGACATTCCATTCAGTGCCACAGTCGGTGCGGTGCGGGTGGGACGGGTCGAGGGCGAGTTCGTGATTAACCCGACTTACTCGGAGCGCGCCGCGACCACAGTGAATATCATGGTCGTTGGCCACAAAGACGGAATTGTGATGATCGAATCAGGGGCGAAGGAAGAGACCGAAGAGGTCATTCTTGCAGCCATTGAATTCGCGCACACCGAGATCAAGAAGATCGTTGCCGCAATTGAAGAACTGGTAGCCAAAGCCGGCAAGCCGAAGCGCGCATTTACTGCGCCCGAATTCGATGAAGCCTATTACGCCGAACTGAAGTCGAAGATCGGCGATCGCCTGAAGGACGCGCTGGACACGAAGGCGCATGGCAAGACAGAAAGCTATGCATTGATCAAGCAGATCAAGGACGAGCTTGCTGCCGGATTGCCGGCTGACGATCCTACGGCCAAGAAGAAACTCGCTACCTATTATGAGCATCTTCGTGAGCGCACATTCCGTGAGCAAGTAACGAAGGATCGGATTCGCCCGGATCGCCGCGCATTTGATGAGATTCGCGAAATCACAATTGAAACCGGTGTTCTGCCTCGCGTCCACGGATCGGCATTGTTCACGCGCGGCGAGACACAGGCGTTGGTAACCGCTACGCTCGGCACGACTGACGATGGCCAGCGGCTCGAGAGCTACGAGGGCGAAAAGAAGAAGCCTTTCATGCTCCACTACAATTTTCCGCCGTTCAGCGTTGGTGAAACGGGCCGCATGACGGGCACGGGACGCCGCGAGATTGGTCACGGCGCGCTTGCGGAGCGTGCAATTGCGGCTGTTCTGCCGAGTGCGGAAGAGTCGCCTTATACGATCCGCATCGTTTCTGACATTTTGGAGTCGAACGGATCTTCGTCAATGGCTTCAGTCTGCGGAGCAAGTCTTGCCCTGTATGATGCCGGCATCGCGCTGAAGGGTTCAGTGGCCGGAGTGGCGATGGGCTTGGTGAAGGAAGGCGACGACTACGCCATCCTGACCGACATCGCCGGGGCTGAAGATCACTACGGGGATATGGACTTCAAGGTAGCGGGCACTCGCAAGGGTATTACCGCGCTGCAGATGGACATCAAGATTGGCGGCCTCACTCGCGAGATCCTGCAGCAGGCGATGGAGCAGGCACGCAAGGGACGGATATTCCTGCTGGACAAGATGGATGCGGTTCTCGACGGACCTCGCCAGGAGCGCTCGCAGTATGCGCCCCGCATCGAGACTGTCATGATCCCAACCGACAAGATCCGCGACCTGATCGGCAAGGGCGGCGCAACCATCCGCGGAATCATTGAGCAGACCGGCGCGAAGATCGACGTGGACGACACTGGCCGCGTCAATGTTTCCTCAAGCGACCGGGACGGGTTGAAGAAGGCACTTGAAATGATCGGCAACCTCACTGCAGTGCCTGAAATCGGCAAGGTATACCTGGGCAAAGTGGTTCGGCTGGCCGAGTTTGGCGCATTCGTTGAACTCTTCCCGGGAACGGACGGGCTGCTGCACATCTCCGAGATCGCGGAACATCGCGTGAAGGAAGTTAAGGACGAGTTGCGCGAAGGTGACCAGGTCATGGTGAAGGTGCTGGCTATCGAAGGTAATCGCATCAAGCTCAGCCGCAAAGCTCTTATCAAGGAGCAGAAAGCAAAGCTGGCGCAGTCAGCGCCTGTTGAGACAAATGAGGGAGAGCGCGAGTCTTCAGAATTTTCTGCTCCTCCTGTGGCGCCGATTGCTCATGCACGACAGCGGAATGAGTTCGACGAGCGTCAGCCGAAATCAAACCAGAGCACTATCCTCATCGAAGGCGGAGAGGATTTCGATGAAGAGGGCGGCGAAGAGTTTGACGAAGAGACGGAGCCAAACTTCAACCGTGTGGACGGTGCACCTGTTGTGGTTGGGCAAGCAGTCGGAGCAGGTGGCCGGCCTCCGGCGAACAACAACAATCGTCGGCGTCGACGTCGGCGTCCGGGTGGTAGTGGGGGCGGCGGTAGGGGACCTGGTAGTGGCAGCGGTCAAAGTTAACGGCCGTCCGGTTTGAGGCACAATAGAAAGGCCCGGGCAGTTTGTCCGGGCCTTTCTATTGTGACTCGAACCCAAGCCTTGATGAATCCGAATCAAAATCGACTCAACGCGTCTCTGCACCGGAAATCCGGACTTGCGACTTCGGTTTCAACACGGGAATCGAACCAGATACTGCATAGACCAATTGTTCCCGAAGGCCCATGGAGCCATGCTTGGACTCATACATTTTGAGATCTGCGGCGATGCAGAGCGACTCCATTTGGCGCGCGTCCTCAGGATAAACGGCAATGCCTACGCTCGCGCCGATGCGAATTTTGTATCCGGCCAAAAGCAAGGGCTCATTGAGGAGCTCAATCAGTGTTTGTCCAACGTGCTCAGCTTCCTCGCGGCTGGTGGGCTCTTCAAGGATTACTGAAAACTCGTCGCCGCCGGTGCGAGCCACGGTATCAGAACGTCTCACGCGCGCGGAGAACATTTCCCCAACCCGTTGCAAAACAAGGTCGCCAATGTGATGGCCGAATGTGTCATTGACTTGTTTAAATCGGTCCAGGTCAACCACGAGCAAGGCAGCTTGGGCTTCGCAGCGGCGTGCTCGCTCCAGAGCTCTGGCGAGACGGTCCTGGTAGAGTCGGCGGTTCGGAAGTCCGGTCAAATGATCGTGCAACGCGAGGTGCAGATTGTGCTCGATCTGATCCTCGAGAAGAAGCAGGATCATTCCTACTGCAACCACATATTTGGGCAGGTTCCAAACTTCACCTTCAATGTGTACATCAGGCCTCAATGATTCGATCAACGGCCCAACCACAAAAACGGAGGACCACGCGAGGAAGCCTGCGATGGTGATATAGGCGCCTGCTGTCGCACGCCGATAGGCATACCAGAAATGAAAACAGCAGCCGAAAAAAACTGTGAAGAGGACCGCGTTCAACGCCAGGTCGCGACCGTTTCCGGGATGGCTCTCGAGCCCAATAAGAAAGAAGGAGAGGATACAGTAAAGCGTGACGTTGGCCCATCGCAGGGGATGGTTAAATCGGTTCGCTGCTGCGATTGCCAGTGCGAGTGGAACCGCACCCACCAA
>Ga0302319_10015006_pt1 | contig 14392 bp, 10 predicted proteins | sample Bog_T0_2_FD_203319 | JGI IMG/M metagenome (GOLD analysis project Ga0302319, IMG submission 203319) | Peat permafrost microbial communities from Stordalen Mire near Abisko, Sweden - Bog_T0_2 | ecosystem: Environmental > Terrestrial > Soil > Wetlands > Peat | place: Sweden: Abisko, Stordalen Mire... | reverse complement strand
TGGCTCTGCGCTGCATTAGCGCCAGCCGTCGGCTCGACGCGTTTTGGAAAGACCGCTTGAACACCCAAGCTGCCCGCAATGACTGCTTGGCTTTGGCTGCATAGAAGAAATGTGTCATGCGCCCTTATTGATCGATCCGGCAATCGTTGGCTTGAACCTCTGACCGCCGCCTTCTATGGTGTCGGCCATGTCTGAACGCCCCACCAATCATCTGGCCCGCGAGAAATCACCGTATCTGCTTCAGCATGCACATAATCCGGTGGACTGGTATGCCTGGGGTGAGGCGGCCTTTGACAAGGCGCGGCGCGAGCACCGGCCCATTTTTTTGAGCATCGGTTATTCCACCTGCCATTGGTGCCACGTGATGGAACGTGAGACATTTGAAAGCGAGGCGGTCGGCCGGTTTCTCAATGATCACTTTGTGAGCATCAAGGTGGACCGTGAGGAGCGGCCGGATGTTGACAAAATTTACATGACGTTCGTGCAATCCACCACCGGATCGGGCGGCTGGCCATTGAACGTGTTTCTGTTGCCGGACTTGAAGCCGTTCTATGGCGGCACTTATTTCCCTCCGGAAGGTCGCCATGGCCGGCCGGGTTTTTTGGAACTGCTCAGCCAGATCGCGGAAGTCTGGCGGCGGCAACCGGATGAGGTCCGGGACTCGGCGGTGGAATTGCATGCCCGGTTGGAACTGGCCACCAGTCAGGTCGGCGGGGATTCCGGGACCCTGACGGCGGAACTCCTGCGCCGGGCCGGGCCGGGCTTCATGCAGATGTTTGACGCGCGACACGGCGGGTTCGGGGATGCCCCCAAATTTCCCCAGCCCAGCATACCCATCGCGTTGCTGCGGTATGGCCGACGGTTTGAATCGGCCGAGGCCCGCCTGATGGTGCTGCAAACCTGTGATCACATGGCCGCCGGTGGCATCCATGACCAGTTGGGCGGCGGGTTTGCCCGTTACTCGGTGGATGCCGCCTGGCTGGTGCCACATTTTGAGAAGATGCTCTACGACAATGCGCAACTCGTTCAGCTCTATTTGGACGCGCATCTGGTCAGCCCGGAGGCCGGCGCAGCCGGACCTTCATCGCCCTATGCGGACACGGCCCGCGATATTCTCGATTATGTGTTGCGCGACCTGACGCATCCGGACGGCGGCTTTTATTCGGCCGAAGATGCCGACAGCGAGGGCCAGGAAGGAAAGTTTTATTGCTGGACGAGGACTGAACTTGCCGCCCTGTTGACCCCTGAGGAATTTACAGTGACGGACCGGTATTTCGGCCTCAGTGATCAAGGCAACTTCATGGATCACAGCCACCCGGAACCGCTGCCCAATCTAAATGTATTGAGCATCGTGGACCCGGCCCTTGCTCCCGCTGAGCGCTTGCCGCTGGCCGCCGCCAAATCAAAAATGTTGGCCGTGCGGTCCCGCCGCATCCGGCCCCATCTGGATGATAAAATTCTGGCGTCGTGGAACGGTCTCATGCTGGGTGCCTTCGCCCGGGCATATGCGGTGCTGGGTGATGAAAAATACCGGCTGGCGGCGGAGAAAAATCTGGCCTTCATCCGGTCGAAATTGTGGGTCGCTCCCGGTGAAGCCGGGACCGACACATTATATCACCGTTGGCGGGACGGTGAGCACGACCAGGTGCAATTGCTCGAGGCGTATGCGTTTCAACTGTCCGGTGTATTGGATTTATACGAAGCCACCTTGGCACCGGCGCAGCTCGCGTTTGCGGTGTCCCTGGCGGAGGCGCTGCTGGCCGGATTTTATGATCCGCAGGCCGGCGGATTCTGGCAGAGCGGGGCCGGCGCAATGGATTTGATCCTGCGCGTGAAAGATGATTACGACGGTGCGGAACCTTCCGGGAATTCCGTGGCCACCCTGGCCCTCCTCAAGCTGGCGGCCATCACCGGTCGGTCCGAGTTCCGTCAGGCGGCGACCGCCACGCTGCAACTGTTTGCCATTCGTCTGGAAAAAGTGCCGCAGGCCGTGCCCTGCCTTTTGCAGGCGCTGGATTTTTGGCTGGCTGAACCCGGCCGCATTGTGGTGGCGGGCGACCCGGCTTCGCCATCGGCCCGGGCGCTGATTCATGCCGCTCATTCGGTATATCAACCCAATCGGGTGGTGCTGGGCAATCAAGGCTTGGTGGAATCATTCGCCCGCACCCTGCCCGCACCGGACGGTCCTCTGGCTTATGTTTGTACGGGTAATGCCTGTCAGGCACCCACCCATGACCCGGGGAAACTGGCCGCGCTGCTCACTTGAATTGCAGATGCTCGCTGTGGCGTTCTGTTCAGAGTGGGCAAAAAAGGATGGGTAAATGCTTGGACCAGCCGAAAACTACCGGGCTTTTGCCAGTTTTTGTCTGGCACAGGGATTGCGTAGAGCTCTCTAAAGACAACGGGACATTTGCATAGCAAGACATGAAACGCATCGGCATTCTCACCGCTGGCGGGGATACTCCCGCCCTTAACGCCACCATTCACGGGGTGGTCACCCGCGCCAACCAGCTCAAAGTTGAGGTGATCGGGCTGATCAAGGGCTTCAACTGCCTCTTCAATCCCCGCGTCCCCCATGTGCAGCTCAATCCCCTGTTTCAGGAAATCCCCGAGCTGGACCCCGCCAAGGGCGGCACTCTCATCGGCTCTTCGCGCGATTTTGTCGACCCTGAGAAAACCGACGAACTGGACCTCGTGGTTTCCCGTCTCAAAAAACTGGGCATCGAAGGCCTGATTTGCGTGGGCGGCGACGGCACCTTGAACGGCCTGCAACCGCTCGCCGAACGGTTGCCCGTGGTGTTGTCCCCCAAGACGATTGATAATGACCTGGGCCTGAACTACGCCAGTGAACCGAATGAATGGGTGCGGGTGGCCGATGCCTCCGTCAAGGCGGGTTTTCGGTATAAACTCACGGAATCTCGTGCGGTCTTTGATCTGAACCATATCATTAACTACGTCACGCCCGGTTATGCCACGGCGGTGTTTGTATCGGCCGGCGGCGTGGAGCGCATCCGTACCACGGCGGAAAGCCACCGGCGTATCGCCATCATCGAAGTCATGGGCCGGCATTCCGGCTACATCGCCTTGGGCTCGGCCTATGGCCGCCCGGACATCATTCTGGTTCCCGAAATCGCCCCGGACTTGGAGCTGCTCGTTTCGCAGGTGAAACATCTTTACGATTTGCAGAAGAACGTGGTGATCGTCTGCGGCGAAGGCATTGTCGATGAGCAGGGCCGCGAACTGGGCGCCGAATCCAAATCCACTGACCCCGCGGGCAATCTGGTTTTGAGCGGCGCGGCCGAGGCCTTGCGAGCCAAGCTCATCCAGATGATCGGGGACAAATATTTTCAACTGTACCGCCGCGGCGACTCCGCCAAGGAGGCGATCTTCACGCGCAAAGTGGGTCACACCCAGCGGGGTGGTCGACCCATTCTGTTCGACCGTTTTTACGCGGCCCTCCAAGGAGCCAAGGCCGTGGAACTATTGGTGGAAGGGCGCAACAACGCCGTTTCCGTCCTGCAATACCACACCAATCGGGGATTTTATGTGGAAGGTTACGATGCCAACCGGTTCCGTGACCGTTGGGGCCTCATTCATGCCCGCAAAATGCATCCCTCACTCTACGATGCGAAGTTGATGAAGCCCTCCAAACTGGGCATTGAATACCTGCAGCCTATTTTTACGGATGCCATCGGTCTGGATGACATGGAACATCAGCGCCATACGCTGTTTGCGCCGGGCAACCTCTCGCAACCCTACCATTCCATCAATACCGACGTGCACAAACGCATCCGCTATCTGGCGGAGCAATAAGGGAACGCCCCGCTCAGCCGCCGTTTTCTTGGGGCTCTTGCGGTTCCCGGGTATCCGGCGTTTCGCGATGGGCCTCCGGAATGTCCTGTGAAGTATCCCGGGGTTCGCGGAAATCACGGGCACCACGCGGTTCCTGCGCCTCCCGCGGCTCATCCCGCCGGGGTTCGTCCCGGCGCGGTTCACGAAAATCATCCCGTCTGAAATCACGCGGTTCATTCCGCCGGCCTTCCCGGGGATCGTCCCGGCGCGGACGGGCGATGCTTTGAAATTGCCGGAGGGCGCGGCGGAGAGATTCAATTTCGCGTTCATCCGCGAGCTTCTGGCGTTCGGCCACCTCCACCAGTTCCAGAACTTCATCCATTTGTTCCAGCGCCTCATTCAACGCCGTCACCACTTTGGTGACTTCTTCAATGGCCTGGCTGACCGCGGAAGCCGCCGCCGGTTGGAACGGGCGGGCGGGAATGAACGCCGGCCGCTGTCTGGGTTCAGGCCGGTTGGCCGGCCAGGGTGCCGTCGCCTTGGCCGGGGCTTCAACCGCTCCGGATTCTTCCGGCGGATTGGCCTTGTCCGTTGGCGGCGTGGAGTCGAAAGTTTCAGGCGTTTCAGGTGCCATGGTATTTTCCGAAGATTCTTGGGTTTCGGCGAACTCCGGCCCGTTATCCGGCTCCGTAGCATCCGCCTGATCCGGCGCTGCTTCTGTCATTGATGAGGAATCCTCCGCGTCCTTCGGGGCCACCCCGGCGGTGGTTGGCGCCGCCAGATTTTGCGGGTTCAGCGGCGGATGGCGCGGGCCTCGGGACCGGCCACGACCACCACGACGACCACGACGGCGGACCCCACCCAATCCCTTGGGGGCTTCCGGCCGATTATTTTCCACAGGTTGTTCCTCAGAAGGCATTCCGAACACAGCATGGCGGGCCGGCGGACAAAAGCAAAGGCGAATTATTGGCCGGTGTCCCGGAGCCATCCGGACCGTTCCCCTGAAAACGTCAGGCGGTGGCCGGCGTTTTGCGAACAAACAGCGCCAACGACGCGGTGAATCCGTGCAGATAATTTTTCGGGCCGACCGGGCCGATTTCGCCGTTGCAAAAGAAACCGGCCAGCCCCAGCGGCCCCAGCGCCTGCTGAATAATTTCCACATCGTGATTGGCCTTGCCAAACAGATGACTGCCCCGGCCGTTGCAACAGCAAAGACAGCCGCCATATACGGTCGCGCCCGCCAGCTTGTCCTTGGAGCGCCCGAGCAATTCGGTCATGTCCTCCGTGGCCGCCGTGGCGTCGCGCCGTTGAAATTGCATCGTCTGGCCCGTGCGGGGCAGGGTGCCCACCTCCAGCACACCGGATTTCGGATCCCCGCCGATCAGGTTGCGCACCAGAAAATCGCCGCGATGAAAATCCTCCAGATATTCATTCACCACCAGCCCGATGAACAAATTTCCCTGAGACTTGCGCTGTTCATCCGGTGGCAGCTTATTAAACGTTTCCGCCAGCACCGAATAAGCCGGCCGGTTGCCGATGTGGTGGATGTAGTTGTGTTCCACCCGGGTGAGCGTCCACGTCTCTCCAATCGGCGTACAGCCCTGGGAAATGACCCCCGTCAATTCCACTTCGCCCCCGATGGCGATGCCCACGCCGCCCTCCTCGTAAACCTCGCCATCCAGATAAACCTGCGTCAGCGGGTCGGGAAACCGTCCGCTCACCAGCCCGCCGAACACCGGCAGCCCCGCATACGCATTGTTCCAGGTCCGGATCCAGCTTTCCGAATCCATATGGAACGGATCAATGAACACCAGCCAGCCATTCGTGCGTTTGGCCTCCACACCGGTGGTTGCGGGCCAGTAACTGGCGGCCACCGCCTCCTCCACCTGCCTCTGTGCAAAATGAACGCCTTTCAGCGTCGCGCCCGGCAGCGAATACAGCGCCAGCACCAGGCCGGATGAATTTTCGATTTCCTCATCCCCGGCGATCAATCCGTGGCTCGAACAGCCCGCCAGCAGCGGAATACGCGCATGCACCCGCAACACCTCCAGCACCTGCGCCGCGTGCGGAAAAAATGCCGGCGACATGAACACCAGCCCCAGCGACACCTCCGGCGCCAGCAGTTGCGCCCGCAACTGTTCCGCCCACACCCGCAGGCCGTCCTCATCGAACGGCCCCGGCCAGTGCGCCACCACGGAATATTCAGTTTTCACAATGTTACTTCAACCAGGCCACCACTTTTTCCCCCGCCCAAATATCTTTCACCGCCTGACGTTCCCGCGCAACAGCAAACTGCCGGCCCCGCACCAGAATCTCCGGCACCAGCGGTCGGGTGTTGTAGTTGGACGCCATCATAAAACCGTACGCCCCCGCGCTCAATAGCGCCAGATAATCCCCCTCGCCCACCTTCGGCAGCGGCCGGTCCTTGCAAAAATAATCCCCGGACTCACAGATGGGCCCCACCACATCCGAGGCCACCAGCGCGCCGCCCTTCTTGGTGAGCGGTACAATTTCGTGATGCGCATCATAGAACGCCGGCCGGATCAAATCATTCATGGCCGCATCCACGATCACAAAGTTCTTTTTGCCGGTCCGCTTCACATACTCGACCCGTGTGACCAGAATGCCCGCGTTGCCGACGATGAAGCGGCCCGGTTCGATCAAGATTTTCAAGCCCAGCGGTTGCAGCAATGGCAGCAGTTTCTCGGCATAAGATTCCGGCGTCAGCACGCCCCGGGCCGCCGGTGATTGCCACCACTCCGCGGACCCGCTCGCCAGCGCCGGTTCATAGACGATTCCCAGGCCGCCACCCGGGCTGAAAAATTCCAGCTTATATTTCGCCGCCAGCTTTTGGACCAGCGCCGTGACCTTGGCCACTGCCAGTTCGTAAGGTTGCACCTGGGTCAGTTGTGATCCGATGTGCATCTGCACCCCGCGCAGCCAGATGTTCTTGAGCTTGTGGGCCCGGGCGTAGATGGCCTCCACGTTTTCAAATGGGATGCCAAATTTGTTCTCGTAAGTTCCCGTGGTAATCTTCGCGTGTGTTTTCGCCGCCACATTCGGGTTGATGCGCACCGCGATCGGCGCCCGCAGCTTCAACTTCGCCGCCACCCGGTTGATGCGGATGATCTCCGGCTCGCTCTCCACGTTGAACGAATATATTTTCTTCCGCAGCGCAAATTCAATCTCCGCCGTCGTCTTGGCCACCCCGGCAAACACGCACTTGCGCGGGTCGCCGCCCGCCGCGATGACCCGTTGCAATTCGCCGCCGCTCACCACATCGAAGCCGCTGCCCAGATTCGCCAGCGCCCGCATGACTGAGAGGTTGGAGTTCGCCTTCATCGCGAAACAAACCAGATGATCCAGCGGTGCCAGCGCCCGGTCCAGTTTTTGAAAATGATCCGTCAGCGTGTGCTGCGAATACAGGTAAAAGGGCGTCCCAAATTTTTTGGCCAGTGTCTCCACCGCCACTCCTTCACAGAACAACCGCCCGCCCACATAACGAAAATCGTGCATATCAATGATAGTATCGGTATTTGCCGCCAAAATTCAATCTGGAAGGTCAGGCTTCTGGCCGGACCAACAAAAAAGCCCGTCGGCCTGCCGACGGGCTCCGCCAAATGGTTTCTCCGGTCAGGGCTCGGCCAGAATGTCCGCCCGCTGCTTTTGATATTCTTCGGATGAAATCTCGTCCGCCTGATATTTCACCAGCAACGCATCCAATTCGGATTGTTTCTTGGCCGAATACGGCAGCGGGGGCGGCTCAATGGGCTGAAAACCGAGTGACTTGCCGGGATTGTTGGCCGCTGAAGCCATCGCTGCCTGTTCCTTGGCCACCTCGGCGGCGGCCTTGGCTTCCTCACGGGCTTTCTCTGCATCGGCTTTTTGTTGTGCTTCGGCTTGTTTCGCCGCCGCAGCTTTGGCCTTGGCATCCGCCTTCGCTTGCGCGGCCTCGGCACTGGCTTGGGCCTGGGCCGCTTCCATTTGCGCCTTGGCCTGCGCTTGGGCCTGTGCCTGTGCTTGGGCTGCGGCAGCTTGTTGGGCGGCCGCCGCATCCGCTTTGGCTTGAGCATCTGCCTTGGCCGCCGCTGCCGCCTTGACCTCATCATCCGTGGGGGAAATCACGCCTTGGGCATTAACTAAAATAGGTGCGCCCGTCGGTTGGCTGGAATTCTGTTCCGTCGCCTGCATGCGTTGCAGCACTGCCGCCTTGGCCGCCGCCTGGGCCGGCGTGTCACCGTTGCTGTCCGTGCTGATAATCGGTGCCGGGGTCACGGCTGCAACTGGAGTTGGTGCCGGTACCGGGGCTGGTGTCGGAGCGGGTTCCGGTGTTGGGGCCGGGACAGGAGCCGGTATGGAAGACGGAGCAGATTCCGCCGGTGTTGCTGCGGGAGCCGGTGCGCTGGTGGCTTGGCTGGCACCCCCGTCGGCCTGTTGCATGCGTTGCAGCAGCGCCGCCTTCGCGGCCGCCTGGGCGGGCGTGTCATCTTCGGCCTGCACGCAGGTTGCGCCCCAGCACAGGGCAAATACACCCACGGCCAGCTTTAATTTCGAAAGTTGCATAACGCTTTTTTACGCCAAATTGCGACCCGATGCAACTGCTTTTACAGGAACACTTAACTGTCCCCGCCACGCTTTTGGAAAAGGATAAGTGAGTACGGACCGCAGTAAAATGGCCCGCACCTCCGCGCGCGTGACCTTCACCCGCTGCTGGATCTCCGCTCCGCGCGCGGCCCGCAACCGCTCAATCGTCCGCATCCCGATCAAAATCATCCACGCACACGCCAGCCGGATTCGCACCTGCCCGCGCGGCAGCGTGTTGGTAAAGTCCCAACCCGCCCGTAGATGGCCCTCGGCGACATCGAGATACTGATGATAACATGTGCGAAAAGCCGCCTCGGCCGCCGGCGTCAGCAAAGTCTCCGGCGTCAGCCCCGCCGCCGTCAACGTCGTCCGGGGCAGATAACACCGGCCGTTCCTTAGGTCAGCGGGCAGGTCGCGCAGAATGTTCACCAGTTGCAACCCTTTGCCAAACCGCACCCCGTTCGTCAGCAACCGCCCCTCATCCAGTCGGGCTTGCGGAAACAAATGCGCCCGGCACAGCCGCGTCCAAAATTCTCCCACGCAGCCCGCCACCCGGAACGTATAATCATCCAGTTCCGCCTCCGTTTCCAAGGCGATGATATTATGTCCGCTCGCCCCGGCAAACCGCCGCAAATCCAGCTCCTGTCCGCTCGTGATGACCTGCAGCACCCTGCGCACCAGCGCCAGATCCGCCGGGTCCAGCCCCTGGAGCAACGCCAGTGCGCTGCCCACCTTTTCCAGCAGCACCCGTTCCGCCGGCTGACCCTGCTGCCGCGCCAGTTCGCCCAGATTCAGCGGCCCGCTCGCCGTCCCCGCGATCTGGTCCGCCAGCATGCGCAGCGCCTCCAGCCGTTGCGCCACCGGGATGATTTCCGTGTCCGCGATCGTATCCGTCATCCGCGCCAGCAGATACGCCAGCCCCATCTGCGTCCGCACGGCCGCCGGCAGCACCCGCAAGGACAGGTACAGCGAACGTGAGGTCGCCTTCAGCAGGTCCCCCAACAATTCTTTGTGTGCATCGGCCATCGTCCCCATGATAAATTTTATTTCCCCGTTGGCCAATAAAGAATGGCCTCCGCCGCTGGCCAGTCATTTCTCAGCTCCGCACCCATACCGTCTTCAAATACGCCGGTTCATCGCGGCTCACCGGAAAATCCGGCGTTTGCGGTACGTAATGTTGCTGCCGGATCTTCCGCCCGGCCCCCGCCATCGCCGCCGACACCGCCGCCAGAAAATCCTCCGGCGGCCAGTCCGCCGCGTTGGTCGCGGCCAGCAGCACGCCGCCGGGCTTCAGCACCGGCAGCGCCGCCGTCACCAGCCGGCCATAATCCTTGTCTGCCCGGAACGTCCCGTATTCCTTCGACTGGGAAAACGTCGGCGGATCCAGCACCACCACCTCGTAAGTCCGGCCCTTTTTGGCCAGCCGCCGCAGCCAGTCAAAGGCGTCGCCGTAAATAAAATCATGCCCCGCCGGGTCCCGGCCGTTCAGCGTGAAATTGCGCCGGCCCCATTCCAGATACTTTTTGGACAGGTCCAGGCTCGTCGTCTTTGCCCCCGCCTGCGCCGCGCACACTGAGAAACCGCAGGTATACGCAAACACATTGAGCAATTCCCACGGCGCCGTTCCCGCTCCGGTCCGCAACGAAAAATCCGCCACCACCCGGCCCGTCAACAGCCGGCGCCGGTTGTCCCGCTGATCCAAAAACAGCCCCACCGAATAACCCTCCTGAAAACTCAGTTCAAACTGCACGCCGTTTTCCCGGATGCCAAACCGTTCCGGCGCCGGCTCCCCCAGCACCGGCTGCGGCGAAGCCTCCGCCACGCCCGTCCGTCGCACCTGCCGCGACAATATTTTATGGTATACCCCCGTCGAACCCAGTCCCCCGGCCAGCCGCGCCAGTTCGGCCATTTGCGCCGCTGTCAGTGGCTGTTCCGCTTGCGACAGCAGAAACGCCCCCAGCCGGTCCACATACCAGCCCGGCCGACCGTCACTCGCGCCGTGGATCAGCCGATACGCGTCCGTCGCCTCCGGTTCAATGATCGCCGTGTGCAACGCCCGCCGCGCCTCCGCCTCAAAATCCGCCGGGGCCTGAAACGTCACCTGCTCCCCCGTGACCGGGTGGGTGAAAGAAATTTCCGCCGCATGCAGGCAGACCCGCGCTGCCGCGCTGCCGCCATACAGCGTGTCCCCCCGAATTGGAAAACCATTCGCCGCCGCATGCACCCGTATCTGATGCGTCCGGCCCGTCGACGGCTCCGCCTCGATCCGCCCGTCCGCCCGCCGCTGGAACCGCGTTTCCGCCAGCTCCGCCCCCGCATGCACCGGCCGGGCCAGATATTTATCTCCCGCCCGCACCAGCGCCGTCTTCACGATCAGCTCGCCGTCCGGCCCGGCGCCGTCCGTCAGCAGCACATATTTTTTACGCACCCGCCGGTCCGTGAATTGCTCCGTCAACGAACGATTCGCGACCGTGGTCTTGCCAAAGACCAGCACCCCGCTCGTCTCCTTGTCCAGCCGGTGCAAAATCGCCAGCGCCGCCCAGCGCGGCTCGCGCTGCCGCAACCAGTCATAAATCCCCTCGCCCGCATACGGACCAGGCGCGTGCGTGTTCCACCCGGCGGGCTTGTTCACCACCAGCAGATGCTCGTCCTCAAATATCACGCACGGAACCATGCGCCATGAAACCACGATTGCACCCCCCAATGAAAGCCCGGAAACCGCCCGCCCGCCCCGACTGGGCCCGACACTGCCCCCGCACGACGCCTGGACCTGCCAACAACACCTCACGAACACGAACCCATGTGACCCCCTTCTCCGCCATTTGAATAAATGGGGGAGAGGGACGGGGAGAGGTGGTACTGATCTTTCTACCTCATACCACCACGTTTTTCCGCTGCTTGCCGGGGGCAGTGTCAGGTTCAACTCCGTCTCATCTCGCCAAATGCCGCGTAAAAAACGAATTCGTCCCCCCCACATACTGCGCCCCAAAAAAGTCAAAACCCCCGTCCCTCATGTTCACCAACGCCGAAACCTGATGCGGCACCGTGCGCGGATCGTACTTTCGTGTCACCAAATGATAGCCCTGATGCACCACATTGATCACCGGTGTCAGCGCACAAATCACGATGAACACCCAGAACCATCGCCGCCGCCCCGGTGAAAGGCTCGTGGATAAGCATGTGCGCACCGCCAGTATCGCCAGACAAAACCACGGCACCGCGCTCGCGCGCAAAGCCAGATCGTTGTTAAAGCCCGCCGTCACCGGCAGCAGGCAGATCAACGCCAGCCCCGTGACCTCCGCTAGCCGGCGGTTTTCGCTCCCACTGGGAAACGCAGACCGGATGAACCACAACATCAGGCCGAACTCAAACACCACAAACAGTCCCAGCAGGACCAGGCACTTTAACCCATCCGGCGCATCATGAAATCGTGTGAACCAGCCGACCGCGATGGTCGGGAACCGGGCCGCGATCTCCGGGGCGCTCTTGGCCGCATAATAAATCGCCAGCACGCCGCCCGGCAAAATCAAGCCCGTCAACGGCGCCAGCGGCCGCACCGGTCGCACCCAGCCTTCGCGCCCGACCAACAGCAACGCCACCAGCCCCAGCCCCGCCGCCGCAAACGGCGACCACAGCAGCGCGCATACAAACAGAAAACCAAAACCCAGCGGCCGCAACGCCCGGGGACAACTCAGCAACAACCCTGCCGCCAGCCACCCCACCAGCGCCTGTCCCGGCGCAAACAACAACATCACCTGATGCGGCGCGAACTGCCAGATCCGTGACCACCACGGGTCCGGGTAAAAATGCCATCCGCCGTCCTTCGCCGCCAGTCCCAGGACTTGCACCACCAAATTCATGACGAAATCCGGTCCCGAAAACAGAAAAAATGCGATCGCCGCCACCCAGGCCGGCAGCCGCGTCAGTCGCGCGAACCAAAAACACGTCAACATCACGCCCGCAGCGGACCACACCCACAGGACCGCCTGCGCCACCGCATAGCCCGCCACCTTGCCCGCCACCGCCGCCGGCAGATAATACGCCACATAATAAACCACCGGCCAATGCGTCTGCCCGTCCGTCACCACCACCGGCCAGGGCAGGTGGATGCAGTCATACAGCACCGCATTATGCTTGATCCAATCCGTCGTCTGCGGCGCATAACCCCCGATGCCCGCCAACGCCGTCCAGGCCAGGGCGAAGATGGCCAGCCCCGCCGTTTCACCTCCGCGAAACGCCTCCGCCTCCTTCGGCCAGGCCCGAAGCAACTGCCACCCGCAAAAAAGAAACGGAACCACCGCCAAAACTGCGACCACCGGCCGGAGCCAGCCCACAAAAAAAATCACCAGCGGCAGCGCCAGATAAAGCATCGTCAGAACCCCCAGTGACCAGCGGATGTTGGCGGAGAGCTTCATGACGTCACGGCGGACGACTTGCGGGCGATGGATTCAGTCAGATTCATGGGCACATCAGCGGCCTGAGCCCCGCCAGCTTGAGTTCTCGCCCGCCGCTCCGTCAAGGCGTTTCTCCCGCCACCCTCACCAACGAACACCTCACGATTACGAACCAATGAAACCCCCACTTTGCCATTTGAATAAATGGCGGAGAGGGCAGGGGAGAGGAGGTGCTGAGCTCTCTATCTCAAACCGCCGTCATTTCCGCTTTAACCCCTGTCTCCTTTTAGCATTTTAAAATTTTAGCTTTTCAGCTTTTTAATCCGCCCGCCACCCGCCATTTTCCCCCCGTGCATCTGGCCCATCTCAGACTTCGTGACTTCCGCAATTACCCGCGGTTGGACGTCGACTTTGCCCCGGGCTTCCAGCTCCTCCTCGGCGACAACGCCCAGGGCAAGACCAACATCCTCGAGGCCGTCTACCTTCTCGCCACTCTCCGCTCCTTCCGCGGCGTCGGCGGCGCCCAGATGATCCGGCACGGCCAGAAAGGCTACTTCTGCGGCGGCCGCGTCATCGGCTCCGGCGAGCACGACATCAAAATGTACTGGTCCGCCCGCGAACGTAACCTCACGCTCGATGCCCAGCCCGTCAAAAAACTCGGCAGCTACCTGGGCACGCTCCGCACCGTCGTCTTCTGCACCGAGGACCTCGAACTCGTCAAGGGCTCCAGCCGTTCGCGCCGCCGCTTTCTCGACCTTCTGCTCGCCCAGACCAATCCCGGCTACCTTCCCCTGCTCCAGCGCTACATGCACACCGTCCGCACCCGCAACGCCCTCCTCAAGCAGCGCTCCACCGATGAAGCCGCCCTTGACGGCTTCTCCCGCGAACTCGTCGCCACCGGCGACCAGCTCATCCGCTGCCGGGCCGAGCTCGTCCCCCGTTTCTCGCCCCTTGTCCGCCTCGCCTGCCGCCGCATCTCCAATGATGCCGAGGATCTCCGCCTGGAATACCAGCCCAGCGTCAAACACGATTTCGCCTTTGAACTCGCCCAGGCCCACCCCCGCGAACGCACCTACCGCGCCACCCTCGTCGGGCCGCACCGCGACGAGCTCCAGCTCCTCCTCAACGAAAAATCCGCCGCCCAATTCGGCAGCGAAGGCCAGAAACGCACCCTCGCCATCGCCCTCAAAATGGCCCAGGCCGAATACCTCGCCGGCATCCACGGCAGCGCCCCCGTCCTCCTCATCGACGACGTCATGGGCGAGCTCGATGTCAAACGCCGCAGCGGCCTCCTCCCGCTCCTGGACCAGGCCCGCAAAACCAGCGGCCAGGTCTTCATGACCTGCACCGAGGAAAACTGGCCCCGCGAACTTGGCCAGGACCTCTTCCGCTGGGAAGTCCAGGACGGCACCCTCAAAGCCCTCTGACCTCTGGAATTTCTGCTTTTTGCTTTCCCAATTTCAGCTTTTCCCTTCGCCGTCCCCATCGTCAAAACCTCACGACTACGAACCCTTGTAACCCCCTCTCTGCCATTTGAATAAATGGGGGGGAGGGCCGGGGCATATGCGCTAACTTAATATTGCAAATGTGGTTTAGCATTGGTTATGATTGTAGGTGCGAGC